>OBLT010001954.1_pt1 | contig 12989 bp, 13 predicted proteins | sample 1518721 | NCBI WGS metagenome assembly OBLT01 (sample SAMEA3539307, study PRJEB22396) | soil metagenome | biome: tundra; feature: field; material: soil | place: USA | collected 2010-05 | depth 0.15 m | reverse complement strand
ACCGCGGGCATCTTCTGTTCGACCACGAGCTTCATCAACTGGTCGATATCGCAAGCGCCGTCGAGCAGGGAATAGTCGGTATGGCAATGCAGGTGGACGAAGGACATCGTTAGAGTCGGCTCCTCAGATAGCACAGGCGAGCGAGCCTGCGGTTCGCCCGGGGGAGGGAGTGGATATCTTCATTCTACTGCTTTCGGGGCCGGCGGTAAGGACGGGCTCCGGACGGGGGCCTGAAGGGACTTCCGGGTGGTTGCGACGCATCTGGACGGGGAGATGCGAATTATTCCGACGGGTGTTAAGCTTATCTGTTTCTGTGGGTTGCGGAGGTGCGTCGAGATTCTGTGACGCATCGAGCGGGCCTATCTTGGGCGATGCGTCACAGGCTGGACTGCCGGTGCTCGGCCCCGGTCCGCCTCCGGAGGTTCGGGTTGGGCGGGTGCTGGGCAGCGCGGAACGACGCGGTACGAAACAAGCCCAAATCCCATTTCCGGACACTCGTACGGGGTTGGCCTCGGAGCAGTTGTGACGCAAATGGACGGGGAGGTGCGAGTTATTTTGTCGAGTCCTAAGTGCAACTTTTTCTGTTAGTTGTGGAGTGAGCTTGAGATTTTGCGACGCATCGAGCGGGTTTGCTTTAGACGATGCGTCGCAGGCCCTCCTGGGGGATTCTACCAGCCTACGAATAGAGGAATTGCGTCTCCCATCCGGGGTTTTGGCGCTGCGGGACCGGGCGCCGTTGGCGCGGCCGGATTGGAAGTGTTCTTCGGAGATCATGTCGTCCGACTAATAGGGTAACTGGGTGACCCAAGCGTGGATAGGTGAAGTGATTTGTTTTCATGGGGAATTGGGTTGTGACTGGGTTTTCGGCGGGGAACGAGGGGGGTGGCAAAGGCGTTAAATCAAGACCGTTGGCCAATATTAAGTCGGCTGTGGGCGATCCAGTCTCGGACCGCTTTTGAGTGCAACTTCCCACAACGCGACTTGGAGATAGTCTGTCTTCTGAACTGCTAGAATCGCAACTGAAATGGCACGGCTAAGACTCGGCGCGGTGGCTTTCCTTGATGCATTGGGTTTCAAGGGTATTTGGACACGAGCAGACCCGGGCAAGGTGTTGTCCCAGATGAAACGCCTGAGACGTAGAGGACGGGGGCTACAGGGATCGGGCCGGGAAGGCGTCATCCTCAGCGACGATGGTTTTGTTTTGTCCATCAAGTCAGGTGCATATCCGACACCATCGTGATTGCCGTAACTATGCGGGAGTCTTCTACTATTCAACGGCCTGTCTACCGCGCGATGCTTTCTGCGGCTCTAATCGCATCGGCCATGATTGACGACGCCCTCCGCGGCTCTGTCCCGTTGCTGTTCCGCGGGTGTTTGGCGGCGGGGGGGATGAGCATTGAGGGCGATTTTTTCATCGGTCCCGCTGTCGATGAGGCGGCTGAGCATTTTGACCTCTCGGACGGGCCGTTCTTTTGGATGGCTCCTTCCGCTCTGGCCCTAAATGAAAAATACGCCGTCACGTTCCACGATCGCATTGAGCCGGCTATCATGATTCGATATTCGGTTCCGATGAAGGACGGCATGAGCAGGCCGACCCTTGTACATTGTCATGCTGGCCTGACGCGGCCGGCAGCGCGGTGGCTGCAGACGAGGCAACGAGTCTTCAGTGCGTTTGGCAGCACAGACCTGCGCGCTGACGTTGAACAAAAAGGCGGAACGTTATGGCGTTGCTGGATCACGTAGAACAAGTCGCAAAATCCGACTGGCGAAATTCAGTTCCTAACTTCAGAATGCCGTATGTAGAGGACCTCACGACTTCGCAGAGGCTTCGGATATCTAAGCAATGCGGCCCCGAAGCACTCCTGGAACTAGCGAGCCCAGAGTTTCTGGTAGAGCTCAATGCCGGCTCGAAGCGCCGATCGCGCAATCACTGAGCGGGTTGCTTGCTCCCGTACGGCGTTGGGGGAAGGTTGGGGCATTCCGGATGGATTGTCTACTCGGAGAATGAGTTTCCCAAAGCCAGGCGGGAAACGAGAGCGTTAACGGACAATCAGCAGCGATCCCGCCGACCAGAAGCCCAGCTTGCGGCCGATCGTGGCAGCAAAAGAGGAGGAAGAGAGGGAGGAGCCGCCGCGTGAGGCCCCGCCCTCCATCCGTGATGCAAATCCGCAAGTCTCCGGATTGCAAGCGCATGCTTCCAGCAATATGGTAATCTCTTGAACGCGCTGCCTATATGCCCCGGGATGCAAAGATCCTACGGATCGTAGTTGCTTCAGCCAGTGATGTTCAAGCCGAGCGTGACCTCGTTCCGGTGGTGGCGGACGAGGTAAACGGCGGTGCCGCCGGCGAGCGAAATCTCGTCCTGCAAGTCAGCCGATGGGAGAAAGATGCGTTCCCGAGCTTCCATGCAGGCGGCCCGCAGGGTCTCATCGACTCCATTCTGCATATTGCCGAGTGCGACATATTCGTCGGCATTTTCTGGACGCGGTTCGGCACACCCGTCACGGATGCCAGATCGGGTACGGAGCATGAGTACCGGCTGGCCTTTGAAACGTGGAAACAGAAAGATACTCCTCAGATCTTCTTTTACTTCAATCAAAAACTCTACAATCCGAAATCAAAAGAAGAGACAGACCAATGGGGTAGGGTGCTTGAGTTCAAGATGAATTTCCCCAAAGAGGGACTTTGGTGGCCATACCAAGGGAAAGGCGATTTCAAAGAACTGCTGCGCCGACATCTGGAATCATTCATCCGCAAGCAGTTCCCACTTCCAGCGAACACGGCGTCCTCCGGCGGGCTGGCTCTCCTGTTGAAAAAGCAGCAAAAAGAACAAGAGGCGTTCTTCCGCGCCACTCGCCAACGGATGGACGAGCTTAATCCGGGGGGTATTCTCGCCCGTATTCGGAGGAACGGAGTACTCCGCGTCGGGTGCCTCTGGTATCCACCGTTCGTTGAGTTCACTCAGGAAGGAGAAACGGTTCTCGCGAAAGGGCTGTATCCTATGATGCTGGAGCACATTTCAAGGCAGAGTGGAATACATGTCGAGTATCAGATCCTGCGTTGGGATACGGCCATTGAAGCCGTGAATGAAAATCAAGTGGATATCGTGGCCTGTGTTCTACAATCTGGCAAGCGCCGTGAGAACTGTGACTTTGTAGGCACGCTTTATCGGGTGGGCGTTGGAGGAGTGGTACGTGCAGATCAGAACAAGATTAGGCGACACGAAGACCTGGCGAATCCCGACGTGCGAATCGCCGTAACAAAAGGTGAGATTGGCTGGGAATATGCCGAACGATATCTGAATCTCAAGCGGGGGCTGTTCCGCTTTACTGTGGTCGAGGATGCGCAGATCACGAGGATGATGAATTTAGTCGCTTCGCAAGATGTCGACATTGCTCTCGCGGATTCGCTGTCCTGCGCGCAGTATATTGAGCGCGCGCGCGCTCAAGGCACTGATTTGGCTGACACCTTCGCCCAGGACCCGCTTCACGTCGAGGACAATAGCCTCATGATTGCGAAGGAGCAGGATGATCTGAGAGGATGGCTTTCTGAACGGTTGCGCCTGGCTCGTGCCACACCTGAAATCGTCGCGATCGAGGCGCGGATCGCAAGCCAGTATCCGGATGTTCTGATCAAAGTCCCCACGGTGTAGGCGGTGATCAGCACAGGCGGCTGTTCCTCTTCGTCCACCACGACTCGGAACAGATACATTTTGCCGTCTTCGAACAGTAACCGCGACTTCCTGCAGGCTCATCTTGCATGAGACAAGACTGCGGAGCCTCCAATCTTACGCACATACGGTACGCTGATACGTAGGGCGCCATGGCAACCCAGAACAACCTGCATATCCCGGACGGTCTGCTGAGCGCGGTGAGCGAGGCGGCGAGTGCGGACGGGAAAGCCACGGATGAGCTCGCGGCGGATGCCCTGCGGCGATACTTGGCACACCGGAAGCTGGAAGCACTCGGCAATTATGGGCGTGAGCAGTCGCGCCGGCTTGGCTACACCGAGGCCGATGTCTCCCGCTTGATCGCTGAATCGCGTCGTGAGAACAGGGCGACGGACTATTCCCGTCCCGCTTCCGTGACTTGTGAGGCCGAGGTCGCGGCCTGGCTGAAGCCCACACTCCAATCGCTCCAGGATTTGCTCCAGTTGCCTCAGGATTGGGATGGCTACGGAGCTGTACGGATTCAGGAACAGATCGCGCAGAAAGCGCTGATGGTCCTGGTGGAGGTCATGGAAAACGACGCGCCGGCGCCGAGCGTCGTTCCTCTGAGCGATGGCGGAATTCAGGTTGAGTGGCACCAGCGGGGCCGGAACATCGAGATCGAATTTCCCGCCGACAAGGCGCCAGACTTCTACTATTACGAGGACGGCACCGAATTGGAAAGCGAAGGACAGGTTTCCAGAAACTATGATCGGATCCAGGCGTATATCGCAGACTTGAAGTGAGATCTGGCCGGGCATGGCTACGGAACATTTCGACGATCCCAATATTCTCGATGAGGAACGGCTCTTCCGCCGGATACACCTGAGCCACATGGTGGAGGGTGACGGCGGAAAAAGCGAGGTGTCGTCGGCCGCGTTTCGCGACACCGAGCTTTCCGTGAACCTGGAGGGAGTGATGCAAGCCGCCGGGCGAGAGCCCGAGGATTTCGCTGAAGGACAATCCCAACGACCTGCTGATGAGCTTCGCCGCGGGCGTGTGCCGCCAGAATGGGCAGATGGACGGCCCGGACCCAACACCCGAGGAACCGGCGCACGGCTACGCATTCGGCAAGAAGAGCAAGAGAATCCAGAGGGCGCTTCGCGACGCGGCCGCATGGATCGTGCCGGTCGCGGCGCCATCCTGGGAGGAGATTCGCTTGCGGAGAAATGGCCGACAGCTTGGACTGCGTGAATAGGCTGCGAGGAATACACGCTGATGGAGCGCGCCTCGATCGGCGATCCAGGGGGCCCGGCGCGGACGAGGGCGTCCGCCCCACTTCGTCAGGAGGTTCGCGGGGCGCGTGCACGTGGCGGATCTCAGGGGCTGAGACGTCTTACGCCCCTAACGGGGCTGAGCCACGGCGTACCTGTTCCCACACGGCTGACGCCGGTGGGCTATTCTCTTTCGCCCTTGCGGGCTGGGGGCACAAACCGCCAGCATCAACTCCAGACGTGGTCACTTCTTCTTCACGGGCGGCACGGGCGGCGCCGGGTCCACGGAGTCGAAACGGATCATCGAATCGGCCACGTACTCGCGGCAGCCGGTGAATTCGATTGCGTTTTTTCGGCTCCAGCCATCGAGGTTGACGAGCACGGTTTCCGCCGATCGGGGCAGCAGGACGTCCGTCATCTGTTCGCGCTGCCGTCGGCCGGCGCCGGGATATGACCAACTCCGCGAGCGGCGCTTTGAGTTCATTCCTCTGTGGGGATTCTTCGTCTTCCTCTCATCTCCTCTGAATCCGGTCGCGTGAAACATCGAAGGGACCTCGAACGTCGCGGCGGCTACGGACATTCTCCGAATCCCGCACCATCGCGAGGGATTGCCACACTGGTCTTGCCGAAGCAGCAGCAAGTGGTGATTGATTCCCCCGAGCCTTCGCGTGACAATACCGAATAGCTATGAATTCGCCGCAGGTGTTTGGACCCTATTTCACACTGGTAGTGTTCCTGATCGCCGCATTCGTGGCGGTGGGTCGAGAGTTCTGGATGGCGCGGGGACTCGACAAGGCCCATCCGCTCGGCCGCGTTTCTCTGGCTATTCCGATCGCCGTCTTTGGCGCGGAACACCTGACGTCGGCCCAAGCGATCATGAAACTCGTCCCAGCGTGGATGCCCGGCAAGCTCTTCTGGACCTATTTCGTTGGTATCGCCCTGATCGCCGCAGCCCTCAGCTTTATTTTTCGGGTTGGGATTCGCTTATCGGCGACTCTCCTCGGAATCATGTTCTTCTGCTTCGTGGTGATGATGGACCTCCCGAGTGCCATCGCGGCGCCGCACAGCCGGATCCCATGGACGTTGGCCGCGAGGGAGTCGGCATTCAGCGCAGGTGCGATACTCCTGGCCATCACGAGCGGCGCGCGGGAACGAACGCCTGGTGAGAATCGCGTCGCGATCGGCGCGCTGTATCTGGTCGCCCTTGTCTCAATGTTCTACGGCATTGAGCATTTTCTTCACCCAGAGTGCGTACCTGCGGTCCCGCTTGTCAAAGTGACGCCCCTCTGGATTCCGCTCGCGCACTTCTGGACTGTACTGACGGGAATCGCACTAGTCATCGGCGCGGGCGCAATGTTTGTGCGAAATGTTTCGCGACAATCGGCGACCGCACTGGGCGCGTGGGTTGTCCTGCTCGTGATATCCCTTTACCTCGCCATCATGATTTCGAAGCCCGATGTCGAGGGTTTGAACTATTTTGCGGACACACTCATGTTCGGCGGCGTCTTGTTGGTCGCCTCTCGCGCATACGACGTCCCGCGGAAGTCACGCATCTCCTGATGTCGCGATGGTTCGATCTCCGGTTCCGTGTGGCGGCGTGGCCGGCATCTCGGACTTTTGCCATCCGCGGCCCCAAACGGCGTTCTGGGAGGGCCAGACTTAATGGCCGGCAGCCGCCTGTTGACGGCGCGCTCATTCTAACGCCTATGAGAGGGAGGAGGGAGGAAATACTGGAGCTACTTGGGAACGCGCAAGCGCCCAGCATCAACTCCAGGCCTAGTCACTTCTTCTTCGCCGGCGGCACGGGCGGCGGCGGGTCCACCGAGTCGAAGCCGCGCAGGCAGGCGGACATGGCGATGAGTCCTTTGGAGTGGCTGGCCAGCAGGTCCAAATCGACGCGCGGCTTGTAGTAGCCGTGACAATCACAGGCGGCTGTTCCTCTTCGTCTACCCGCGCAGCAGGTCCTTGGTCGAGACGGGCAAGATCGGCGGCCAATCGAACCGGCGCGTCCGCTGGTCAAAAATTCTTGATTACGTACTCTGTAATATTGCGGCTCTTGCTGTCCAGGTTGATTTCACGGCGGTTCGTTATTTCAGACACGTGGAAATCCCGGTACAGCTCTCGGATGTACTCCGTGCTGCTGTTGCTTTGAACCCATCGAATTCCGCGTCTGTCCAAGTCGACACAAACGTTACGAAGTCGGAGGTGATCAATCTCCTTGAATTTCCCGCTTGTGTACCGATTGAAGTCGGAATAGCCGCCGATCCGGTGATACGGAGGATCGAGATAGACGACATCCTCGGGCTCCGCTTCCGCCAACGCTACCTCGAAATCCCCGACGCGAAGTTCGAAACTGCCGATGAACTCAGAGAACGCTGCGAGATTCGCAGGGTCATAGTACCGGCGGTCGTACCTTCCATAAGGCACATTGAACTGATTGTGTTTATTTACTCGGAACAGGCCCCGGAAACACGTCTTGTTAAGGTAGATGAGCATCGCCGCCCGAGTGGATTCGTCCACGGTTTTCGGGTCGATCGCGCGAATCCGATAGAACTCCGCCTCGGTGTTCTTCATCGTGTCAAGCACCCGGGCAACCTGCCGCCAGTCATCCCGAATCGCTCGATACGCATCGATCAGCCATTCATTCTGATCGTTGAGCAGCCCGCGCATCGCACGGCTCTCCAGGGCAACGCTGGCTCCCCCAACGAATGGGTCGAAATAGCGCCGATAGGTCTTAGGGAAATACTCCACGAGCATTCGGGCTATAATCTGCTTTCCGCCTGCCCACTTGAGAACAGGTTCGGCCTTGAAGGAGAACTGGAATTGCAACGCCGCGGATTGACTCATAGCTGCCCCGAAATACGTATTAAGTCGTTCAGAATCATAATTATATCGCATGCCCAAAACTAAATCGACAGAGATCGTCGCCCCGGAATCCCAAAATGCTGGAGTCGACCACTCCATCCACCTTCACTCATCGGAACAAATGGAGAAAGTCCTTAACGACTCCGTCCATCTGACGGTCACCTCGCCTCCCTACATCACCACACTGTTCCACGAGGGACAAGAGTTCAACTATAGCGGTTTTCTCGACCACTATCGCACGGTTGTTAGCGAGATTTACCGCGTCACGGTTCTGGGTGGGCGCTACGCGCTCAATGTGGGCGACATCGTCACGAAGTATCGGTACCCGCAGCTCGGCACGCTGCTCCGTGTCCCACTCGGGCCTGATCTCCTCCAAATCACCATAGATGCCGGGTTCGTCCTCCTCGAAAGGTTCATCTGGGACAAGGGCTACACCCGGAACATGGGCGGTCCGCTCCTTGGCTCGTTTCCCTACCCGATGACGGTATACAACAATGTTTATTTCGAGAATATCTACGTCTTCGCCAAGCCCGGCAAGCGTCGGGTGAAGCAAGCCGTTAGGGAAAGGAGCAAATACAGCCTCGAAGAGTGGCGTATCTGGAGCCAGCAGTGGTGGCGCATAGAGACCATCTCCGAGAAATTTAAACATCACCCGGCGATTTTCCCTATCGAAATCCCCATGCGGATGATCCGAATGTTCAGCTACGTTGGCGATACCGTCCTGGATCCATACATGGGAACTGGAGCCACAATGATGGCGGCTCACCTTTCCGGTCGGAGATCGATCGGCTACGAGATCGATGAGAAGGTTGAAACGTTGATAAGCCAGCGTCTTGAGTTTGAGCAGAAGCGTGGCACTCCGATGGAAGGATTACGTTACCAATTATTCAACGGCAACGGCTCATGATGAAAACGGCGAACTGGCGGCGGCTCGGGTGGGAGCATCCCGTCTGGGAATTGGTCCGCTACTACCTCAGCATCACTACGAACGAAGAGAGGCAGTCCTTTGTCAAAGCCCTCAAAGCCGAAAGCACAGCAAAGGTAGGGAAGGTAAAGCTCCAGTTGGGGGGCGAGGTAGCGTCGGAACTCGTCGAGTACCTCGATTTTAGAAGGACGCTGTGGGACTTGGGGGACAAACTGCTCCGCACTGAGGATGAGGCAAAGGCATACTGCAGGAAAAAGTTCAATGAGCTTCCAAAGACCACCCAAACCAAGAATCAGGAGCACCACCAGTCTTCGAAAGCGATGGTGCTGACCACCACTCGTCTGGCAGAAGCGGCATGCAGGGAATTCGGTATGCCGATCGAACCAAACCCGCAACGGCGGTGCGTGTGGGTGGCCGACCAACAACTGCACGTCACGGCGCGCAGTCTCGACGGTGCGATTCCGGGCTTGGTCGATCCATTTCTGGTCTGGGAAATCAAGGAATACTGGGGAACCACCAGCGGCGGCAGCAAAATGAGCGATGCTGTCTACGAGTGCGCCCTCGTCGGGCGGGAGCTGCGAGATTTTGAGAAGCGAACAAACCTGCACGTCGAACATGCGGTTCTCGTCGACGGCAAGGCCCAGTGGACTTCACGTGAGTCCGACCTGCTTCGGTTCTATGACCTTTACCATCAGGGGCTGATCGACATTCTGATCGTCGGCCGTGAGGTCGAGACTGCATGGCAACCGTTCGTGAAATCAGTGATCGAGAAACACGGGCCGGCACCCAAGTCCTTGCACGCTGCGAAGACCCCGAAGAAACCCTAGCCGCCGCCAGGATTGGCTGCCTCAACAGCCCTCCGGACGGCGGCCTCATCGGCGTTGACATCCATACCGGAATCCGATAGGTTTGGGGTGCTTACGCGGCGAAAGGGACACGCATGATCCTGACGCGACGCGACCTCGGCAAGATGGCGCTGGCGGCGCTGCCGGCGGCACGCCTGCTGGCGAAGACGAATTCCAATTTTGGCGGCGTGCAGGCGCAACTCGACCGAACTGAGGTTGAGTTGGACCATCGCATCCAGGCACTCGTCGCCGCTGTTATACGAAGTCTCGACGCGGCAAACACGAGTGTCCGCGCCACGTCCTCGGCTCACATACGTTCCAAGACATCAGGAGTTCAGAGACCAGTCACTTCTTCTTCGCCGGCGGTGCCGGCGGCGGCGGGTCCACCGAGTCGAAGCGGATCACCGAGTCGGCCACGTACTCGCGGCAGCCGGTGAATTCGATCGCGTTTCTGCCGCGCCAGCCGTCGAGGTTGACGATCACTGTTTCCGCCGATCGCGGCAACAACACGTCGGAGGCGCCGATGCGCGTCCTGGCGTAGGTGACAGTCGTGGAGGTGCCCTGAATGCCCAGGCTGGAAGGAATGTCCACCGCGTGTTCCTCGACGCGCAACAGTTCCAGGGTTTCCGCATCGGCCCAGAACGTACCCTCGATGCCTACCTTTGCCACCGCTCCGCCGGAGGTCACGGTATACCCTGCCAGCATCTCTGCGATAACGAAATCGTAACGGAGCGCGGGCCTTTCCAGGATTCTCTCCTCCGCCCATCCGGTGGTCCGGCCATTGTCGTTTACGAACAGGTTGCGCGCCACCGCGGCGAAGGCGCCGGTGCCGATGACGCCGCCACGGCCCACGGTCCGCATATCCATCTCCTGAAAACCTCCGGCCCCGCCCGCCGACGAAACCAGTTCCTTGCCCTCCACAAACGCTACATCCAGACGGACGGTGTCCAGCGGCTTGAAAACTTCGGATCCGGGGTATCTCTGGAAGCGGTTGATGGTCTCCAGGCATGCGAAGTTCGGGAGGCGCAGCAGTTCGGCTTTGGCCTGGCGCTTGATCCGCGACAGTTGCAAAACCCACTGGGGCAAGTCCTGAGCGTGGAGGGCGCTCCCGCCTGGCATTGTAATCACGGCGGCAATCCCGGCGGCAATCGGCAGCAGCTTCACTTCTTCTTCCTCGCGATCCGCCATTCGGTGAATGGCGAACGCGCCCAGCGGATCTTCACGTTGTGGCAGTACGGCGGCCCCGACGCGAGGGCGCGTCCGACGGCCGGCCCGACTTGATCGAGGCGCCCGATGGTCTCTCCTTCGCCGCCGAACGCTTTCATTATGAGATCATACCGGGCCGGCCGCAACTCGCAGGCCACGGCCGAAGATCGCAATCGCGACAGAACCGATCGGGTAACTTTGCCGTTTCCAGAGACGTCCAAATAGATACAGTGCGGTTCAAAACCTTTCTCACGGCAGGGATGTTGGGGACCGTTCTATGTAACGCCGTCCCTAATCCCTCCGTGGAATCCGATACTTACACGCGATCCATCCGGGAGTTTGGCGGTAACAGGGTGAATCCGATGGCCTACTCGGACACTACGGCTGGATTCCAGTCCTACCTGACCGATTGCGGCGTGAAGACAGTTTCGGCCCGCGAGCTGATAGTTCCTAACCATCCCGATGTTGCGGCGCGCCTGGGCTTCCACGAGTTTCGGCCGCAGCGCAGTTGGTGGCCGCGTGGAGCCGCTCTGGCCCTACTGACTCAACTGATCGAGGCCCAAACCAATTCTCCGGTCCGCGTCCGAAACTGGTGGCGGCCAACAGCCTATAACAGCGACCCGGCAGTCGGCGGGGCGAAGGCTGGGGATCACCCCACGGCCAGCGCCGTCGATCTCGATTACCGAACGATTTCAGAGCGCATGCGGGCAGAACTCTTTCTGCGAGCGCTCGAAAAGCGTTGTCCATGGCTGCAGTTATCGCTTGGGCTAGGCGCCCTGACCACGCACGTCGGGATCGGCTCGCCGAACGGTCATCGTGAGTGGCACTACGAGGGCTGGCGACCGCCCGCGGCGAAGCGTACTTAAGCAACGACTCGCGGATCGCCGCCAGTGACAGGCGCTCCGCCTGTCCCACCGAGCTCACCCGATCAGCTTCTCCAGGCGCGAACCTGGTCTGACGATCGTCTGGTTCCGCTCCGGCCCGGTGGAGATGCAGCCGACCTCCACACCGGTGCGGTCTTCCAGAAACGCAAGATACTCCTTCGCCTTGACCGGCAGCTCGTCATACGAAGAGATCCCGAAGGTGGACTGGCTCCAGCCGGGGACACATTCGTATACCGGCTCCAGCTTTTCGATCCCCCTCACGGTCGGCGGCATTTCGGCCAATTCCTGCTTGCCCGACCGGTATCCCACGCAGACCGGAATTCGATCGAACTCATCCAGCACGTCGAGTTTCGTTACTACGATGCTATCGAATCCGTTGATCGCGGCAGTGTAGCGGAGCAGCGGGACATCGAACCAGCCGCAGCGGCGCGGGCGGCCGGTCACCGCTCCAAACTCGTTTCCACGCTTGCGAATCTGTTCGCCCGCGCCATCCAGCGCTTCGGTGGGAAAGGGCCCCGCGCCGACGCGGGTGATGTATGCCTTCGAAACCCCGATGACACCCTGAATGCGCGTGGGCGCCACTCCCGTGCCGGTGCAGGCCCCGCCCGCGCTGGCGCTGGAGGAAGTGACGAACGGGTAGGTCCCGTGATCCACATCCAGCATGGTTCCCTGGGCGCCCTCGAACAGCACGCTTTTCCCGTCGCGAATGGCCTGGTTGAGCAGGAGGGCAGTATCGCAGACCATCGGCCGGATGCGCTCGGCGAGGGCTTCGTATTCCTCCCGGATGCGCCCCAGGTCCAGGTCCTCGTAAATGCCGAAGGTCTTGGCAATCGCGACCTTCTCTTCCATCACCGAGTCGTACTGAGCGCGGAAGAACCCGGTATCCAGCAGGTCGGCCATGCGGATGCCGCGCCGCGCGGTCTTGTCCTCATAGCAGGGGCCTATGCCGCGCGACGTGGTCCCCAGCGAGACCCGGCCGGGACGTCCTTCGGACATCTTTTCGAGCATGCGGTGCGCCGGAAACAGCACGTGCGCCCGGTTACTGATCGAGAGATTGGCGGTAACCTCGACGCCCAGGGACTCCAGGGTCTCAATCTCTGAAAGCAGCGCGACGGGATCGATTACCAGGCCATTACCGATCACCGCCTTCTTGCCCGGGCGCAGAATCCCGCTCGGAATCAGCTTCAACACGAATTTCTTTTCGCCAATGAAGACCGTGTGGCCGGCGTTGTGCCCGCCCTGGTAGCGAGCGACGATATCGAACCGATCGGAGAAGAGATCGACGATCTTCCCCTTGCCCTCGTCTCCCCATTGTGAGCCCAGGATGATTACGTTTCCCATTTT
>OBLT010001945.1_pt1 | contig 13026 bp, 5 predicted proteins | sample 1518721 | NCBI WGS metagenome assembly OBLT01 (sample SAMEA3539307, study PRJEB22396) | soil metagenome | biome: tundra; feature: field; material: soil | place: USA | collected 2010-05 | depth 0.15 m | reverse complement strand
TGGTATAGGGTTTCGTTGCCGTATCGTTGAATGAACCGCCGACGACTTTCGTAGGACCCTCGCCGGAAATTTTCCAGGGCCGCGTGCCGTAAATCGCTTCGCCATTGATGGCGAGCCAACGGCCCATGGCCAGCAACACGTTTTGCGCCTGCTCCGGAATGGTGCCGTCCGATTTGGGTCCTACGTTGAGGAGGAGCGCGCCATTCTTGCTGACGATGTCCACCAATTGCTGCACCAGAGACTCCGGCGAACGGAAGGTATCGTCCTGGATGTATCCCCAGGACTTGATACTCACCGAGGTGTCGGTCTGCCAGAACCGTGGCACGATGTCCTCGGTCTGGCCGCGCTCGATGTCCCAAACCGCGGCCTCCGGCGGAAAGGCTTCGAGCTTGTAGTTGATGGCGGCCGTGGAACCGCGGCCAGCGGCGTCGTTGTAATAGAACGCCGCCAGACGCCGCAGGTACGGCTCGAACTCCTTGGTCTCGATCCACCAGTCGAACCACAGAATCTCGGGTTGGTACTTGGCGACCATCTCGGCCGCCCTGGCCATCCAATCGTCCAGATACGCCGGGTCGGGATGCCCTTTCCAATTGTTTTTGTTGAGGTCGGTTACGCCCGCGTGGGCGGGGCCGTAGAATGCCGCCAGTTTCGGGTCGCGGACATCGGAGTCGATGTCCCGGCCCACGTTGAGGAAGAAGTAGTGCTCCGCGCGGTGGCTGGAGACGCCAAAATGGAGGCCGGCAGCACGCACGGCCTTCGCCAGTTCGCCGACCGCGTCCCGGTGTGGGCCCATTTTTGCCGCGGACCAGTCGGTGAGGTCGGAGTCGTACATCGCGAATCCATCATGGTGCTCGGCGACGGGAATGACATACTTCGCGCCCGCCTTGCGGAACAGATCCGCCCATGCTTTGGCGTCGAAGTTCCCGGCTTTGAACATGGGGATGAAGTCTTTGTACCCGAATTTCGACTGCGGGCCATAGGTCGCGACGTGATGGGCGAACTCCGGGGTTCCTTGGTTGTACATATTCCGCGGGTACCATTCGTTGCCAAACGCCGGAACCGAATAAACGCCCCAATGAAGGAATACGCCGAACTTGGCGTCCATGTACCACGCCGGCACCTGGTATTTCTTGAGCGATTCCCAGTTTGGGCGGAACGGCCCGGTCTGTCCCCCCGCATCGACGCGGCCGAGAAGCGCCTTGCGCGCGGGGTCGAACTTGTGGACGGCGTTCTGCCACACCATATCATCCGGGTTGGGAGTCTGCGCCGAAGCAGTGGCGAGCAGACTGAGAAGGAGTAGCGCATGGAGTCGCATAATAGAGACCGACAGAACTATAACATCCGCCTGATAGTAACGCAACAGTTATCGTTGAATGGAAGTGCCGGGATCCCTGCTGAAGGGGTGCCGCTCGACGATTCCCTTGCCCTCACGCACCACGATCCATTGGTTGGTTTCGACGCCCTTGAACGTTTCGACGGCGCCCGCCGGCCAACGGATGCCGATGTCGGCCTTGATTGCCTGGCCGACGCCGAAGTGGACCCGAAAGTCGCCCTGGGAAATGTGATAGCCGCCACTGCGCACTTCGTCGATCTGCTTGCGCTTGCCCGTGGTCACGGTGAGGCGCGCGCCCAGAGCGTCGCGGCCGGACGCGGTCACGGCCCGCACCAGCAGAGAGTTGCCGCGCGGGCCGAAGTTCTTCAATAGCGAGGGAGGCTCGAAGAGATTGACGACGACAATTTCCTGGGAGCCATCGTTATCGAGATCCCCGACGGCGATGCCTCGCGAGGAGTGCTTCGCGGTGATGCCGGGGCCCGCCGTGGAGGACATATCGAAGAACTGCCCGTCGCCCCGATTCCAGAACAACTGGCGAGGCTGGTGAAACTCTTCGCCCAAGCCGTATTTTTCAATGAAGGGATAGACGTGCCCGTCCGCGATGAACAGGTCCTTCCAGCCGTCGTTATCGATGTCCACAAAGGCGGCGCCCCATTTTACGTACTGCGTGTGAACGGCCAGGCCGGCGCGGCTGGTGACGTCGCTAAAGGTCCCATCGCCCATGTTGCGGTAGAGGGTGTTGGTGTCGCTGGAGAAGTTGGTCTTGAAGATGTCGAGGTAACCATCGCCGTCATAATCGGCGGCCGTCGCTCCCATCCCCGCTTGTTCCCTGCCATCCTCATTGACGGCCAGTCCCGTGGTGAGGCCGGTTTCCTCGAACGTCCCGTTGCGCTTGTTGTGGAAGTAGAGACTGGGCGTGGAATCGCAGGTCACATAGAAGTCGGGCCAGCCATCGTTATCGAAATCGCCGGTCAGGACGGTGAAGCCGTAATACTCGCGCGGCGTCTCGACCCCGGCTTGTTTGGTGACGTCGGTGAAATGGCCGTGACCGTCGTTGTGATAGAGAGTCATGGTTTCGCCCTTGAGACCCCGCGGGCCGCAGGGTACGGGGATGCCTTTCCAGTTGCAGCCGCTGCGGTCGCGCGGCCGGGGCGTCTCCTGGGCGTCGAAATCGATGTAGTTGGCCACCACGAGGTCGAGCCAGCCATCGCGGTCATAGTCGATAAAGGCGCAGCCCGTGCTCCAACGTGAGCCGGGACGGTCCAGGCCGCGCTCGCGCGTCTCGTCGCGGAAGGTTCCGTTGCCCATGTTGTGGAGGAATACGTTGTGACCCCACTGGCCGAGGAACAGGTCCACATGTCCGTCGTTGTCCACGTCGCCGGCACACACCCCCTGCCCCCATCCGGTGTGCCCGATGCCGGCTTTCTGAGTAACGTCCTCAAAGCGAAGCCCGCCGAGATTGTGATAAAGATGCGGCGTGAGGGGCGCTGGACCTGGCTTCAGCCGATCGCCCTGCACCAGGAAGATGTCCGGCAAGCCGTCGTTGTCGTAGTCGAAGATGGCCACGCCCGTACCCGTGTTTTCGACCACGAAGGTCTGGTCCAGTTCGCCGGAGACAACCACGGCGCTGAGCCCGGCCTGGGCGGCGACGTCCCTGAAATCGACGGCCGGAGCCTTCATGCCCGGCGGGAGGGGGCGCACGGGCCGGTCCGTGGCACCCGATGAGATCATCTGCGACAGAGCCTCGCGCTCCAGCGGCAACACGAAAGCCAGGGCAAGGGCAGCGGTTGCCGCGGCGATGTAGAAAGTGGAGCGCAGAGGACGGGGGCGCATCAACGCGCCTTCTCCGGAACGGACGCGGCACGCTGTGCGCGCGCCTGCGCGATCAGGGTGAGAGCCCGTTCGATGTCAGGGTCGGCGGGCTTCAATGCCTGGGCCGAGCGAAGTTCCTTTTCTCCACTGTCGATATCGCCCATCTGGCAATTGATGAGGCCGAGATTCTTGTGCAGATCCGCCTTCATGACGCACTCGCCGCAGACTTCGATCGCCTGTTGGAGTTGGCGGATGGCTTCGGGCCACTCGTGCGCCGCGATCGCGGCCAGAGCATCGTTGGCGAGGGTGCCGGCCTGGTCGACGATGCGGCGCTGCTTTTGGATATCGGCGTAGCGGGCCAAGAGGCGTGCGGCCTCCTCGGGATCCGCCGGCTTGAGGGCGCGCGCCAGGCTGAACAGCGCCTGGGCGTAGTTCGGGTCAAGGGCTACCGCCTGCTTCCAGGCCGCAACGGCTGCCTCTGTGCGGGACTCATGTTCGAGACTCTGCCCGAGCGAGTGCCACGCCATCACGTTGCGCGGCTGCAGTTTGACGACGGTTTCGAGCAGATCGACGGCCTGCTGGTAGCGGCCGGCCTGCTTCTCAATCACGGCCAGATAATAGTGAGGTTCCGCCATCCGCGGGGCCAGCCGGCAGGCGGATTCGAAGTCCGGTTGCGCCTCCGCGTTGCGGCCGAGATCGAAGAGTACCCGGCCATGGTTGAAGTGGGCCGCGGCGGACTCGGGCGCCAGCCGAACCGCTTCACCGGTTTCGGACAACGCTCCCGGCAGATCGTAGCCGTCGGCCAGAGCAATGGCCAGATCGAGATGCGCGGCGGCAGATTGCGGCTGGAGCGCGACAACCTTGCGCAGGAGCGCAATGCCTTCGCCGCTCTTTCCCAGGCGGGCTTTGACTTTGCCGGCCGCCGCGAGCGCGGCTACATCCTCGGGCGCCAGCTTCATGGCGCTGTCCAGTTCCGCCTCCGCATCGGCGAACTTCTGCAGCTGGGCGAGAATCAGTCCCAGATTGAGATGCCCCTGGGCGTAGTTCGGGTCGTCTTCAATCGCTTGCCGAAACAGCTTTTCGGCCCCTATGTTGTCGCCCTTCATGGCGCGAATGACGCCCAGATTGCCGAGCGCCGAGACGAGTTGCGGATCGTCGGCAAGCGCCGCTTCGAACCGCTTTTCGGCGAGCGCGGTATTGCCGGCGGCCAGGTCGAGCCGGCCCAGCTCTCCCTGGACCACGGCCAGGTTTGGATCGATGCGGGCTGCTCGTTCGAGGGCCTCGCGCTGGCCTTTGGGATCGTGCGCGGCTTCTAGCGCCAGCGCCAGGTTGTACTCGGTGCGCGCATTGCCGGGTTCGATCCCGAGCATCTGGCGGTAGACCTCCGCCGCCCGCGCCGGCTGGCCGGCCTGAAGCAGTTCATTGGCCTGGTTGCCCTTTGCCGCCAACTGATTGACCTTGAATTCCTCCGATTTGCTTGCCTTGAACCGGTTCGCGACCTCACCCGACCTGGCGTCGTCACCCAGCGCGCGCAGCACGGCGGCAAGCTGGAACTGCGCGGACGAATCGGAGGGCTTGAGAACCAGCGCTTTTTCCAGATGCGGGAGTGCCTCCTGCGGTTTCTGGTTCCGCGCCAGCACGCTGCCCAGTTCAGACTGAGCCTGCGGATCGTTGGGCAGTTCCGCCACGGCAAGTTTGAGTTCCAACTCCGCCGGTTCGTACTCGCCCAGGCCTTTGTAGACGGAGCCCAGCAGCAAATGTCCTTCGGGGTCGGCCGGTTTTTGCCTCACGTAATCCCGCGCAGGCGCAAGCGCATCCTGAAACGCGGATACGGTGGTCAGCGCTTTCACCTTTGCCAGCAGTGCCACATGATCCTGGGGGTCCAGGCGGACTACCTCGGTGTACTCGTCGGCGGCTTCGCGAAAACGCGACTCGTGAGCGTAGATGTTCCCTAGGCTGAAGTGGGCCGATTTCATGCCGGGGTGGGCCTTGAGCAACGCATCGAGGACGCGGATGGACTCATTCGAGTCGCCACTCTGATAGACGGCAATGCCCATGGACAGCATGACCTCGGGTGAGTCTGGGGAGAGCGCAAGTGCCTGTTTCCAGTATTTGATGGCGGCGGAATAACGCCGCTCGGAAGCCAGTTCCTGCGCCAGGTGATCCAACGCATATACGGAGTTTGGGTCGGTTCTCAGCGCCTCCCGAAACTCGGCTGCAGCTTCGGCGGCCTGCCCCATTTCCATGAGAACGGAGCCCAGCGAATTGTGCGCCATCGTCATCCCGGGTTGGTACCGCAGCGCCAGACGAAACTCGCTGGCCGCGGCCGGAAGCTGCTGCGCACGCACACGCGCCAACCCCAGGTTGTAGTGGGCTTCGGTGGAGTGCGGCTCCAGCCGGACCGCCTCTTCAAAAGCGGCTACCGCACACTTCAGATTGCCCCGCTCGGCGAACCACGCGCCCACCGCATCGTAGACCTTGGCGGAAGGGGTGTCGCGGATGGCTGTGACGCCGGACGCCGGCGGTTTGCACTGCTCGGGCAGTTGTGCGGCAGAGGCGGCGAAGACGCAAGCGAGGACCAGCCCGCAACCGGGCACATTCCGCCAGCAGCCCGCGCTCAGCGCATCCTTGATCTTCATGGCCTTTGGGTACCAGTATAATAGGTCTCTCGAATCGTTAACGTCATCGATAAATACGAGCGAAACCGCATCACTTTGGGGACGGGGAACCACTCGCAGTTTCCGTCACCGTGACCACGCGATCCGCCGTCACATCCCGGAGCGACTGCCGTATCCCGGAAGGCCAGCGAATTTCGATCTCGCGGGCGGCCGGGAAACCACCCAAACCGAAGTGTACCCTGGGGTCGCTCGACGCCGCGTAACCAGTGCTGGTGGTTACCTCGTCGTACTGCCTCTTTCCGTCGCCGGTGGTGACGCGGATCTGCGCGCCGATTCCCATCCGGTTGCTCTTTACGCCAACCAGTTTGAGCAACAGCCAGTGGTTGTGGTTCTCCGAGACGTTGCGAAACAACTGGACGGGACCGCGCAACTGGGTCACGACAAGATCGATGCGGCCATCGTTATCGAGATCGCCGTACGCCAGACCACGATGGGGCGCCGCACGCGTAAAATCCGGGCCGGCAGTGGCGCTGGCGTCTTCGAATTGCCCGTTTCCCAGATTTCGGAAGACGGCATTCGGTTCCGCGTAGCGAAAGTGTTTGGAGTAGGACTCGATGTTGTCCATGACGTTGCCGCGGGCCACGAACAGATCCTTCCAGCCGTCGTTATCCAGATCGGCGGCTCCGTTCGACCAACCGGACATTCCCCGCGTCAACTGGGCCAGCCGGCTCCCCTGAGTGACATTACGGAAGTGCCCTCCGCCAAGGTTCCGGAACAACGGAAAAGTCTCATTCTCAATGGCGGTGTGCCAGATGTCCGGCAGTCCGTCATTATCCACGTCGCGAAAGTCCGCGCCCATGCCCGCGAGTTGGTTGCCGTCCTCGTTGTATGCCACACCAGCCGCAAACGCCTCCTCCTCGAACTTCTTGCCGCCCAGGTTGTGGAACAGAAGGTTGGGGCTGTTATCGTTGGCAACGAAGACGTCCATGAATCCGTCGCCGTCGTAGTCGGCAAAGACCACGCCCATTCCCTTCCCCTGTACGGCGGCGATCCCCGTCTCTGCCGACACATCGGTGAAAGTGCCGTCTCCGTTGTTGCGATAGAGCGTGTTCGGCAGCGGCGCAAAGCTCTTGGGATGGCAATAGCCCCGGCGGCCGTCGAGCCCCAGGCAAGCCGGCTCATGCTGGGGATCCCACTGGCAGTAGTTGGAGACGAAGAGATCCAGCAGGCCGTCGTTGTTGTAGTCGAACCAGCCCGCCGAGATCGACCACATCTTCCGGCCCTCCAGCATGGCGCCGCCGACGCCCGCTTTCGCCGTTACGTCGCTGAACGTGCCATCGCCGTTGTTGTGGAAGAGCTGATTCCCGTTGACGTTGGCGAGATAAATGTCGGGCCAGCCGTCGTTATCGTAGTCGCCCACCGCCACGCCCATGCCGTAGCCTGCTCCCGCCACGCCCGCCCGTTCCGTCACGTCGCTGAAGGTGCCGTTGCCGTTGTTATGGAAGAGGCGATTGTAATACTTCGGGCCGGTCTTCACCAGCGACGGCATCTCGGCGCCGTTCACCAGGTAGATATCGAGAAGGCCGTCGCCATCGTAATCGAGCAACGCGACACCGGCCGGCATGGTCTCGGGTTGATGCTTCAGGGGAGTCGGAGAGTTCTCGGTGACGAAGTGGAGCCCGGCAGGCTCCGCGATGTCTTTGAAACGGATTGCTCCCGGCGGGGGAGGCAGCGCCCGGACCGCCCACACGCATGCGGCCACCGCGCCCACGACTGCAATCCACCGCGGCATTGATCGCGGGCAGGACACGTTATTGCTTCTCCTTCGACGGTTCCCGAACGGTGAGGATGCGGTCCACGGCAACGTCGTGCAGCGTCTGCACGGCGCCGCTGGGCCATGCAATCTCGAGCGTCCGGATCGCCTTGTCCGCGCCGAGGCCGAAATGCACGCGCTTGTCGCTGGCCGAGAAGTAACTGCCGCCGGTTGTCACCGTGGCGAACTGGCTGGCGCCGGATTGGCTTACCAGGTGCAAGCGCGCGCCGATGCCATCGCGATTGCCGACCGTTCCCACCGTGTTGACGGTCAGCCAGTGATTGGGGCTTCCCCGATTGTGGAGAAGCATCGGTTTCCCGTCGAGGCAACTGACGACAATGTCGATCTGGCCGTCGTTGTCGAGATCGCCGAAGGCCGCGCCTCGGGCCGCCTGCAGGCTCCGGAAAGGCTGTCCGCTCTGCGCGGAGACGTCCTCGAAGCGGCCCCGCACATTGCGCAGAAGCAGGAGAGGTTCGAGATAGCGCACGTTGCCCTGGAAATACGCGATATTGTCCATGACGTGCGACTGGGCGACAAACAAGTCTTTCCAGCCATCGTTGTCGTAGTCGATGAGGCCCGTACCCCAACCGGAGTGCGCCATGGTCATCTGGGCCACGCCGGTCGTGTTCGATACGTACTGAAATGCGCCCTTCACGTTACGAAAAAGCGCGTACTTCTGATTCGCCAGGTCGCCGATGAAGATGTCCGGCCAGCCGTCGTTGTCGTAGTCCTCGAAGGCTACGCCCATTCCCGAGAATGCGTGCCCGTCTTCGTCATAGGCCAGACCAGCCGTTAGACCGACTTCAGAGAACGTTCCATCGCGATTGTTGTGGAACAGTTGCTCCGCAATCGCGTCGTTGGCGACCAGAATATCGGGCCATCCGTCATGGTCGTAGTCGTTAAACGCGCTGCCCAGGCCCCTTCCGGGCGCGGCGGCAATCCCGGATTTCGTGCTCACATCGGTGAAGGTGCCATCCCGGTTATTGTGATAGAGAAGATAGGTGACGGACTGGAAGACGTCAGGGTGGCAGTAAGCTGGTTGCCCGTGGTCGGGAGCGCCGCACGGCATGTTCTTCGAAAAGTCCCAGTCCAGATAGCGCGCCACAAACAGATCGAGATAGCCATCGCGATCGTAGTCCACGAAAAGCGCGCTGGCCGACCAACCGCCCCCGGCGACACCAGCTTTCCCGGTCACGTCGGTGAAGGTGCCGTTTCCGTTGTTATGGTATAGGATGTTCTCCCCGAAATTGGTCACATAGATATCGGGATAGCCGTCGTTGTCATAGTCGGCGACCGCCACCCCCATGCCGTAGGAGTGGCCGCGGAGTCCGGCCTTCTCGGTAACATCGGTAAATGTCCCGTCACCATTGTTGTGGTACAGGCGATTCCAATACTTCGGCTCGCTCTTGTCGGGCACGTCGCCGCCCGGCATGGGATCCCGCAGGCGCGCGCCGTTGACGAAGAAGAGGTCCTGGAGTCCATCGCCGTCATAGTCCAGCATGGCGACACCGCCGGGCATGGTTTCAATGAGATACTTCTGCGAGGTGCGGGAGGAAAGAAGCTGAAATGCGATGCCCGACTTCGCGGTCGCGTCAAGGAAAACAGGCAGGGGCGGCGCCTCCTGTGCGGCGGCGAACAGCGCCAGACCGAGGATGCAGAGAACGCCGAGAACCGGAAGCGGCCACGCAGCCGCGCCCACCATGCTGGAACGGGCATGCCGGCACTGAAAAGGCCCTGGCTGCGGTTGCGGGTGGCTCATGCCTGTAGCACCAGCGTATCCCAAAACCCGATCATCAAAAAAATGACGCCAGTGCCCCTCGGCACTGGCGTCGTCAGAAAGCAACTGAGAGAGAGGTTGTCTCAGAAGTAGAACTTCAAACCAAGCTGCAACTGACGCGGTTGGTTCAGCGTCGATGTCACCCGGCCGAAGTTCGTGTCGGGCAGATAGGAGTCCGGATACCCGAAGACAACGTTGTTAAAGAGGTTGAAGGCTTCGGCGCGAAACTCAAAGTACCTCTTTTCGCCAAGTCCAACGTGGAACTGCCGGAATAGGGACAAGTCGATATTCCGCCCCCAATCCGTGCGCAAAGAGTTGGGCTTGGAGTTGCCGTACGTGTAGGGCGCGGGATTCGTGTAGGCCGCCGTATTGAACCAGGCTGCTACCGTGTGGCCGCCGGAATTGGGATCGCCCACAAGATCGGCTCGTTCCTGGTTGAAGCCACCATTATTCAGGATCGCGTTACTGGTGGTTACCGTGAACGGCAAACCCGAATTGAATTGCACGATACCGTTGAGCTGCCATCCGCCCGCCAGCGTCTTGACGAACTTGCTCCCAGTGGCGCCCGTTTTCCCGAACGGCGACTGCGCCGAAAATGACGCGGAAAAGACGTTCGTTTCGCTCACGTCGGATACCTGCACATCCGAGGCGCGATTGTACGGGTTCGACACGTTGCAGTTGGCTCCGAGCGAACACCCATCGTCGATCGAATGCGACAAGGTGTACGACACCAGAAACGCGAAACCGTGGCTGGACCGTTTGTTGAGTGAAACCTGCAAGGCATTGTACCTGCTGCTGCCCACGCTCTGGTCGAACCATTGCGGGTACATGTACGGGAACGGCTGACGCTGCGTGGAATCGCCCGGGCCGGGAGTCGCTACATTCTGTACCGGACCCCAGTCCAGACGCCGGCCCACCGAACCGACGTAGTTCACATCGAGAACCGCGTTGGAGGGCAACTCCTGCTGGATGCCGAAGTTCCACTGATCCATATACGGGGTCTTGAACTGCGGATCGACCATCCATTGACTGACCTGATCGAAAGTCACCCGCGGATAGACAATACCACCACCGCCGCCGAGGTTCAACGGATCCCCCATACTCGCCGTGATGGTACTCTGATTCAGCGCCGGGTTGTTGATGGTGGCTACCGCCGGCCAGTTTCCACCGAAATTCTGCGCCAATTGGGTCACTGCGCCCCACATGTCGTAGAAGCGTCCGTAACCGCCCCGGGCAACCAGTTTTTGTTTGATCCGGTACGCCAGGCCCAGCCGCCCGGACCAATCCGCGTAAGAGTTGTCCAGGATCCGATGATTGGAGGGCGCCACGACGACATGCGGCGGAAGTCCAGAGTAGGGAGAGGGCCCATTGGACGCGTAGATCCCGTTGGGCATGCACGGCGCCCCGACGGAAGCCGAGCAATTCGGCGGCTGAGCCGTCAGAATGTACTGTCCGGTCACCGCATTCGCGTCGCCCGTGTACAAATCCTTGCCCGAACCGTAGATCGGCTGGATCTTGAGGTCATCGCGGAATCCGAGGTTGATCGTCAGCCGGTTGGTTACTTTCCACTGATCCTGCACAAAGAAGGCATCTGACCAGCCACCGTGATTGACTTCATTGACATTCCGCAGCGCCGCGCCGTTGGGAACTCCAAGCAGGAAGGAAGCCCAGGAATTGCCGCCGACACCCTGGTTTGCGCCCAGACCCGCCGTTTGCGTAGTCGCGAACCCGTCGTTGGCGTACCCGATCGGCGAGTGGAAATTGTTCGTCTCAATATCCACGCCGAATTTGATGGTATGCTTCCCGACGATCTTCGAGAACGTGCCCCCAAACTGCCACACATTCGCAAGGCCGGTTTCCTGTAGTGCTTGATACGGGAAGCTCGCGTAGCCGCCCATCGACATGGAAGGCGCATAGACCTTGCCACCCAGAGTGCTGAAAAGCGTGGACATCCCCAGACCCGCAATGCTGCTGATGAACGCCGCGTCTTCGCCCGGGACCGATGTCGTCAGGATGTCGTCGCCATAATTCCGTCCGAAGTAGACGTCCAGAACTGCCGTGGGGCCGAAGGTGTGGGTTTCGTGTGCGGCCAAATTGTGCCCGAAGATTTGCGACAGCCCTTGGCCGATCACGTTGTTCGGAGTCTGAAGGTTCTGCTCGTACCGGCTGTACCGAAACATGAGCTGGTCGGAATTCCCAAAGTACTGATCTGCCCGCACCGAACCCGAGTCCTGATTGGTGCTGGACCGGGCCGGCAGGTAGATGTTGTTTCCGTTGATGAGCGGTCCGGCCTGCGGAACCAGTTTCTGATACGCCAGCGCGAGCGGGCTGATCTCATTGCCCGGAAGTTTGTTGCCGGGGACGGGACTGCGCGAATAGGTGTTTGTGCCAGCGTCGAAGATGGTGCTGTGCGGGTCGTAAAGGGCCGTACTCAAAGCGCTGAAATCGCCGGCTCGCATGGCATCCGTGGGTCCGAGTGTGCCGGCTTCATTGAACAGACGACGCCGGTATCCCTCGTACGCGGCATAGAAGAAAGTTCGATTCTTGCCATGATAAAGCCTGGGAATCCAAACCGGGCCGCCGGCCGCGACTCCAAACGCGTTTTGGCGAAGCGGAGTCCGCGCAGCATCGAAGAAGCCGCGGGCGTCCATCTTCTCATTGCGCAGGAATTCCCACAAGGTGCCGTGATACTCGTTGGTGCCGGACTTGCTGACGACGCTGACGATTCCACCCGTTACGCCGCCGTATTCGGCCAGGTCATTATGCGTCTGGGTCTTGAACTCCTGAATGTCGTCCACGATCGGTTGAAAGTTGTACGTCGTCAGGAACGTGTTCAGATTGTTGATTCCGTCGAGGAGGAACGTATTGCTCCGGACACGCGAGCCATTGATCGCGGGGAAGGCAAAACTGCCAATCGCATTGCCTACGAACCCGCCACCGCCACCGCCGCTCTGGTCGCGGTTGACGTTGGCGACGCCTGGGGTGATGGTCAGGAGCTGCGTGAAGTTGCGCCCATTCAGAGGAAGCTCGGCGACTTCCTGGTGACTAACTACCGTGCCCAGTTCGGAAGTGGACGATTCCACCGCGACGGCGGAGGCTTCCACGGTGACGCTGGTTTGCGTGTCGCCGACTTTCAGGTGAAAGTCCAGCGTGGCGGTCTGGTTCACTTCCAAGTGAATCCGCGACTCGGTAACAGTGGCGAAACCCGGTTTCCCCACCTTGACGGTGTAGTTGCCCGGCACCACATTGATAAAGACGTAGGCGCCGTCGTTGTTCGCGCTCGTGTTGCGGACCACGCCCGTATCGATGTTCATCAAGTCGATCTGGGCGCCGGCCACCACGGCTCCGGCAGGATCGGTGATCACGCCGGTAACGCCGGCGGAGGCCTGCTGGGCTGAGGCTGGGGGCGCGCCCGCCCACAGGCCGACCAACATGAGAAGTGCGGTGAGGCGGGAGCACTTCGCAAATTGTTTTCTGGCTGACGATGCCATGATGTCTCCTTACGCGAACTTTTTCTTTCACAGACACATCCGGAAAGCAGTGGCCAACGAGCAAACTGCACCAACGCTCACGGCCATTGGCTCAATCCCAATTCCGACGTTAGCGCTAAAAGTTATCGCTAAACTAGTGGGATTCTACTATTGGCGCCATCTCGTGTCAAGAGGAAAATCCG
>OBLT010001942.1_pt1 | contig 13033 bp, 10 predicted proteins | sample 1518721 | NCBI WGS metagenome assembly OBLT01 (sample SAMEA3539307, study PRJEB22396) | soil metagenome | biome: tundra; feature: field; material: soil | place: USA | collected 2010-05 | depth 0.15 m | reverse complement strand
CCGCCGCCGCAGGGCGAGAACGTTCTTGACGCCTCCATGATGGCCGAGTTGATTGCGACCAAAAAGGAGATCGCGCCTCAGCTCAAAAAGTCCGCCGGAACCTCGCGGGCGAGACGAAAAGCTCTGGCGCGGGCGGTCAACAATTGCCGTTGGCGGGGAGACATGGGGCCGAGTATTCGATTCTTTGGTTCCTGGGTTTGGGGGGCGCTCTTGGCGGCGGGGTCGCTGCCTCAGTTTGGACGCCAGTTGAAGGGAAGATCGTGGCGGACACGGCGGCGTGGACACGGGTCATGCAAGGCTATTCGCAAGTTCGGCGACACGGAAAGCGCCAGCGTAGCGATCACGCTGGCCTCAACATGGCTTGTAAGGCTACAGCCGTTTCAATCCACGCGCCCCGTGGGGGGCGCGACGGACTCCCCAACTGCGCCGGCAAGGTCATTTCCGGTAAAAAGCCGGTAATCACTTCGTTGGCCGGTTTTGAATAATCGTCTGGCTGCAGGCCGCCAATGCCGGTGATCGCTTCTATGGCCGGTTTTGAATCGCCAGAGCCGGTGGTCGCCAAAGTGATCGGCTTTGGTGGGGCTTTGCGTCCCCAGCCACCTGGCGTGCGTAGTGCTATCCCGACCGACCGCAAATAGCCGCTGGCCGTCTCGCGACGGACGCCCGTCGCCTGCTCAATCCGCCGCAGCGATCAACCAAGACGCCCCAGCGCTATCACCTGTTCCTGCTTCGCTTTTTCCAAGACATTACCCATGCCAACAGAGGCTAATTGCCCCCGCCGGACAGAATGTCTCAGGCCGATTCTCTATGGCCGGTTTTGAAGTGATAATCTATGGCCGCTTTTAGGTGATCGCCAAGGATTAGGGATATCGAGCCTCTTGCAAAACTCCATTTCGATTGCGAATACGTGTCAGGGCACGATCTATTTTTGCAAGTGCCTCTGTAGTCCGAAATCTCATCAGATTTCCACCCTTTTCGCAAAGAACACGAAAAGGATGGGACACGGTGTATAAATCTTCTGGACCGGATACTAATGAAGGTTCACCTTGATCTCCTTGCCATCGTAGGGAATCTCCCTGTCGGCCTTGCCTGTCATCTCGCCGCCAATTCCGTGGCCGCCTTCAACCACGACGATCCGGAATGGGCGTTTTTCCACCATTCCGGTGAAGGAGCCTTCGCGGTCGCCAATCGTCAGCACTCCAACGCTGTCCTTCCAGCGGATGGGAATCACGGTGTGCTGCCCTTTCTCGTAGTCGTAGCCGTCCCCGGCATCCTCGTAGAGATCGAATTGGCCATCCGCTCCGCGATAGATGCGCAGCTCGATGGGACCGCCGGGGTTTTGCGCGGCGTATTCGATCTCCGGCCCCATGGGCAGGATGGACCCGGCGCGCACGTAAAGCGGCATACGATCCAGCGGCGCTTCCGCTTCGATCTCCTGACCGCCTTGCACCGCCGTCCCGGTCCAGAAGTCGTACCACTTGGGCGAAGCGGGCAGATAGACGCTGCGATGCGTGGCGTTGGCCTTCAGCACCGGATTGACCAGCAGGGCGGGGCCGAACATGAACTGATCGCCGATATTCCAGGTATTTTCGTCGGTGCGCCAATCCATCACCAGCGGGCGCTGGATGGTGTAATCCTCGTTCGTGACCTTCCACGCCAGCGAGTAGATATACGGCATGAGACGGTAGCGGAGCTTGTCGTAGCGGATCAGCGTAGGCTCGACCTTGTCGTAGGTCCAAAGCTCGTTGTGCGGCCTGTGGCCGTGGGTGCGGAAGATGGGGCAGAAGGTTCCGAACTCAAACCAGCGCGCGTAGAGTTCCTGGTAGGCGGGCTGCTCGATAGCGCCGGGGAAGGCCGGCCAGTAGCCGCCGATGTCGGTGGTCCAATACGGATAGCCGCTGAGCGCGAAGTTCAACCCAGCAGCCACCTGATGCGAGAGTCCCCAATAGCTGCTGTAGACATCACCCGACCACACCGTTGCGCCGACCCGCTGCTGGCCGAGAAAGGCCGAGCGGGTCAGCAGAAAGACGCGCTTGCCTGCGTTTTCAGCCTTCCAGTGATTTTGCACACTGAGGGTATGCAGCAGCGGAAAGACGTTCGTGTACTCTGCGCCGTTGCCGAGGGCCAGTTGCTTGTTGCGCAGGATGGCGTCGCCCATGTGCGGCCAGAACTCCTCCGGTTCGGCGCTATCCAGCCAGAAGGCGTCCCATCCCTGCGCCAGCAGTTTGCCGGGCAGCCGGTTCCAATAAATGTCGCGGCCCTCGGCGTTGCTCGGATCATAGACATGCGCGCCGGGAATCAGGAGCCTCTGCGCATCCAGCGTCTTGTAGGTTTCGGATTTGGGATCGAGCAGGCCCCAGACGGAGATCATGGTATGCACATTCTCTTTGTGCAGGCTTTCCAGATCCTTGGCCACATCATGGAAGTTGTCATTGAATTCCGGATCGCCCTCGGTCTTCCACCAGAACCAATCCTGCACCATCGCGTCCAGCGGAATGTGCTCCGTGCGGTAGCGCTGCGCGATGCTGGCGATCTCGTCGAGCGAGACGTAGCGGTCCTTGGACTGGAAGAAGCCGTAGGCCCACTTGGGCAGCATCGGCGCGTGGCCGGTCAGGCTGCGGTATGCATGGAGGATCGCATCCATCTCCGGACCGTACAGAAAGTAGTAATCGACCGACTTGCCGGCGATGGAGCTGAGCGTCAATTCGAGCGGAAAGCGATTGTCCACGTAGGTCAGCGCGGCCGTATTCCACAGCAGCGCGTAGCCGCGGCTTGAGACCAGCAGGGGAATCGCCACGTCCGTGTTGTTCTGGCCCAATTCGACGGTTGCGCCGCGATAGTTGAACATCCCGCTCTGGTGCTGCCCAAGCCCGAAGAATGCCTCGGTCGGCGGAGGAGAGAAGCGGTCTGTGACCCGGTAGGTGCTCTCGCCGTTTACCTGCAACGGCTCATAGGTGCGGGGTATGGCGTCTCCCTCACGCAGCAGTCCGTCTCCGGTCACCGTGCGGAAGGAAAGATTGCCGCGCTCAAGATTCAAGCTCACCTCGATCTTGTCCGTCTTGATCGTTGCCGAGTCGGCATCTTGCGTGAATTGAAAGGGAGCGCCCGCGCAGGATTGGCTGGCATCCAGCATCCAGGGCTTCTGCCCGGCCTGCGCCGTTGCGTCGGGCTTGGCCACCACGTGAATCACCGCGTCGCCGCACACTGTAATCTCGAGCGCCTCGGAACCCACGGTCGCGCGCATTCCATGCTCGGACCTTTGCGCCGCAACGGGCGCCAAGCCGGGTCTTTCCTGACCCGGCATCTGGGCCATGCCGCTGTGCGCGGCCAGGAGCAGGAAAAAGATCGGCAGAACTGGACGGACGACAGGCGAAACCAGCGGTTTCGCGCTTGCTTCAGAAGACCGGTAGATCATTGCATTGCGCCTTTCTTTACGCTCAATTTTGTGCGGTTTCAGCATTCGTGCATGGAGTCGTACGGGCAGTTTACCTTTCATGGGCATCGATTTTCCATCCAATGCGTTGCAATCTCAGCGAAAGAGGATCGTGTATGCCGGACTCCGACATCTGGTGGATTCGCTTCAAGGTGGACGGCGTGGAGCATCGCGAGAAGATGGTGCGTCGCAAAAAACGGGAAGGCGTACGATGCAGAAGATGGAGCAACGCGCGCCTAGTTATGCCGGCGCTTGCTAAATTGCCTGCGAGGCGGATCGATCGCCTGCTCCCGTTCGGTCGGCCTGGGCAAGAAGATCTCGCACCAGCATAGAATCGCGAAATGCCTCTGTGCCACCTGGGCAAAGGGTAGAGAGTGCTGCCGCTCGATTGCCGAATACCGCGCAAGCGTCGGGTGCTTCACCCCGGAGATAGGCGGAGAGGAAGCCGGCATTGAAGCTATCGCCCGCACCAATAGTGTCAACAGGAATGACACATTGCGCGGGAACCTCCCATCGCCGGCTTCCCGTTTGCACGATTGATCCCCGCTTTCCGCATTTGACGGCAACAAGCGGAACCTGCTTCGCCAGAGCTTCGAGTGCGCCTTCTACATCGGTCTTGCCGGTTATGCGGCAGGCCTCGTCCTCATTGGGAAGGAAGATGTCTACCATGCTCAACAGGTCATGCAGCGCGCCGCCCCAACGATCTTCGGGATCGTCATTGGTATCAAGCGAAAGGGTAAGTCCTCTGGCCTTCAGTTGTCTGAATATCCCGGGCAAGTCGGGCTGAAGCATCTTGTGGAGAAAGAGAGATGAGAGATGGAAGTGCCTTCCGGAAGCCAAGTACACAATATCGAGGTCCGAAGCAGTCATCTCGGACATCGTCCCGGGAAAGGTTAGAATGTGGCGTTTGCCATCATGGTTAAGAAGGATGGTTACGCCGGTAGGCGTGCCGCTGTCCATGCGCTTGACGCGAGTGAGATCGACACCCTTCTCGGCCAATCGTTGCAGCGCAATTTCGCCGAGTGCGTCGTTCCCAATTCGCGTGATGAAGCCAACAGAAACTCCAAGCGCCGCGAGATTGTGAGCGAGGACTGCCGAGGAACTGCCCAGGGTCATACGAAAGTCGGTAGCAAGCAACTCCCGCTCCAGCGGCATCGTGACAGGGAGCCCGTAGAGAATGAGGTCGAGGTTGATCTCACCCGCGATGGTTACATCGAATTGGCTCTTCATCTCACACCGTCCGATCCTGCGAGAGTAACAACACGGCTAAGATGACGAGGGGAGTCCGGATTGAGTCCCTTCGCCAAGCCAAGATGGCAGCCGAGCAATTGCCCCCATACGAGATAGACGACAAGCCGGACAAGTTCTGGCGCCGGTAGACCGAGTTCTATTGCGAGGTCGGCGGAATTGCGCACTTCGGGAGAAAACCGATTTGCAATAGCCAGAGTGCGCCCTCCTAGTTCCTTCATTTCCCGCAGCACGGCGCTCTCTTCCACATAACCTGTTTCAGAAAGGAATGCCCCAACCAGAACTTTATCCGACACGATCGACTTGGGTCCATGCCGGAATTCAAGCGTGTGAAAGAACTGAGCGTAGCTCGATGAGGACTCCATTACTTTAAGAGCAGTTTCAGATGCGATGGGGTACAGAGCGCCCTGCGCGAGAAACGCCACGTCATCAAAGGATTGTTGCGCAAATTGTTCCAGCTGCGGACCGTAAATGGGGAGTAGTTCGGCCAGGGCCATGGGAAGCGTGTGCAGCGCTTCCACAAATTCACTCTGTTTGGCGAGCCGCGCCGCGATGAATTGCAGCGCGATAAGCATAGAGGTGAAGGAAGAGGTCATCACTGTACTCTCTTCCGTCACCGGAAGTTTAAGCGTGCGGCTACTGAGCCGCAACAGTTCATTGCCATCACAGGTGATTGCCAGAAATTCGTCACCACGCTGCCGGAGCAGCTCTGCTATCCGTAGAACCTCAGAAGTCTGTCCGGAACGCGAGATCAGAACGGTGAAGATAGCGCCGGGTTTGATGGGAAACACTAGATTCGGGAATAGCAGCATTTCCGAGGCAGGCACCGCCCGCGCAGACTCTGCCCCCAATGCGGCGAATGTGGCCGCCGCTGCTTGCGCCAGATAATAACTGGTGCCGCATCCCACGAAGAGCCATTTGGTAAAGCGCAGATCCTTGCCGCCGACGAGCGGTTCGAGATCGAGTCTGTCTAAAGTGTGCAAACAGCCGCGCCAAACTTCGGGCTGGCTGTAGATTTCTCTGAGCGTCGTTACTCCATTTTCCATCTTGGCTCCGTTGGGCTAGCGTTTGTTTGGGTGACGGCTCGGGAAAGTTGCGCAAGGTCCGGGCCAAATGAAGCGCCGCAGAGGCTCCAAATCCGTTCATGGCCGCCGCTTCGCGGTCCCTGTGGATCGTCCCAGTCGATCCTTCTTCCGCGCGCGATGCTCCCTAACGCCCGAATTCAAATCCCAAGCCGGTGCAAAGGTTTCTTGCACCAGCGGCAATGAAGGCCACCGTCTCACCACAGAATAATAACAAAACGAAACTAAAGCAAATATAAATGATAGGCAAAGTCCGTCAGATGGCCTGCAAAGTAACGAGTCGCGATGCATCTGGCCTATTTGGTCAATGGAGTCGATGTGATAGGGACCAAACGGTTCGCGTGCCCGCAATCGGGTCTCAACGATGCACTTTCAACGATGAATCCACTGTTTCGGTTTAGGGTGCCGACCGATCCTGGACCGCAATTTCATGTCTCTAGAGGCCCAGCGCATTCGGCTATGATTAGGAACAATCAGTATGGAACCCAAAACAAAAGACGGAACCGATCTGCTCATCGCTGAACGCCGCCGGCATATGCTTGCCAAAATTCAGCGGGAAGGTCGTGTTCTGGTCTCGGAACTCTCCGACGCCCTCGGAATTTCCCGCATCACTATCCGCAAGGATCTCGACTATCTCGAATCGAAAGGATTGGTACAGCGAACTCACGGAGGAGCGCTCTCTCTACAGGGCCGGGCACTTCTCGATCCATCTTTGCAGGAGAAAGAGCAGAAACAGTTCAAGGAGAAGCAGCGCATAGCTAAAGCGGCAGCCTCGCTCGTGGAAGAGGGCCTGTGCATACTGCTCGATTCCGGCACGACAACCACGGCCATAGCTCGCGAGTTGCGCCGCTTTTCCCGCCTGACGATCGTCACCAACGCGGTCAACATCGCCGCGGAGTTGGCCGGGACCGACTTCGAAGTCATCTTGACCGGAGGAACGTTGCGCAAGAACTCCTTTTCTTTAGTGGGCCCTCTCGCCGAAGAAGTGCTTCGTGAATTGCATGCCGACGTCCTGTTTCTTGGTGTCGATGGATTCGATCCAAAAGTCGGCCCCATGACTCCGAACGTTCTGGAGTCACGTGTGAACCGCGCCATGGTCAACGCGGCCACGCGCGTGGTTGCCGTTTGCGACTCCACCAAATTCCGGCGCACCAGCCTGGCTCTAATCGCACCGCGGACCGCCATACATACAGTCATCACTGACGAACAGATCGGCGATGAAGATGTGGAGACACTCGAATCGGCGGGTATTGAAGTGATTCGCGTCTAAGGGCAATTACACCGCTGCAACGGCACACTACTCGCGTTGGAAATGTGTAATTGCTTGGCCTGAGGATAGGATGCAACACAGGCGCATGCGTAGACCCTCAGCACCTGCCGGATGCGGTGGACGATCATGGCATGTGCGTCGGGCTTCAGCGTTCCAGCGCGGACTGCTCGATACTGTTCAGGCAAGAAGGTGCTTATCAACGTCTCGGGAATGGCGCAATGGCGCAAGTTCATCATGAGCGTCTCCACCGCTTCTTTCACTGGTGGATCGTTCCAATAGTACCGAATCCGGTCACTGTAACTGTAGCGCCGTAGAAGGTGCATGGATCGCTCATCTCCCTTATAGTGGTGCTCCCAATGACAGCGATCTTTGAGCATGGTGCGGTCCAGCACATCCATCAGATGTGAGGACTGCCCCTGGCCCACGAGCTCTGCCTCAATCAGGGAGAGCGCTGTCAGAGCCTCTCGCATCGCGAAAGTGAGCGCCGGGCCGACCTTTAGGAAAACGAAGCCGTCGTGCACCAGATCACGATATGCGTTCGGCTGTTGGTAGTCCGTAGAGTGCGCCTCATAGACCAGACCTTCTTCGTCCTTCAGCAGCTCAGTGAGATGCTCTGCACGGACGTGGTCATAATCGACCACACTGTCGTGGTTGAATTCAACCCCTGGCTGCACCACCAGAGCAATCACCCTTGACCATGCAGAAGCTAACCCCCCCTCTTGAAAGACTCGCCGATGTACGGACAAAGTCTCCGCCGCGGCTTCGCGACTTGTGACAGCAAGCTCTTTCAGGCTTTCAGTCGCCCCCCCGGGAGCGGGCACCTCGGTTCCAATCACATAAACCGGCTTCCGCTTGCAGCTGGCCTGCTCCGCGGCGGCGCAAAGGGCCGCCGCGCGTTGCGCAACCAGCTCACAGGAAAGCGGACCCCGATCATCCGCACATGGCATACTGGCATCAAGGTGTATCTTCTGGAATCCGGCCCGCACATAAGCCTGGACAGTTTGCTCCGCTTCGTGCATGGCCTCTAGAGCCGGTTGCTGCCGCCATGGATTCGGTCCCAGATGATCTCCGCCGAGGATCAACTTTGACTCGTTGAATCGCTTGCTGGCAGCAATATCGACAACGCGCCGCATAAAGTCTTCGGGCAGCATGCCAGTGTAGCCACCACGGTGATTAACCTGGTTGGACGTGGCCTCAATTAAAAGATACGAACCATCTTCTAGTGCTTGGTCGATGGCAGCTTCAAGCACCAAGTCATGCGCTGAGCAGACGGAGTACATCCCCTGAGGTTGGCCACGGTGCCACGCCACACCTAACTGCTTCAAAATACTCGACATTGGTCTTCTCCGTTCCGTGACCGGTTTTGGTATGGTTGCGCGCAGATGCAAGCGTGCTCGCGCTCTCGTCAGTGCTCACCATCCCAGCAACCTTGGCTGAAATTTGTAAAATGAAAATGCCCCCACGCAGTCATGCCTATCCGCGCCTTTCCGATCCAATGCACTCAATTCGCGCAGGGCGAAAGCAATAGCGAAAGTAAAGTATATATCAAAACAAATCTAACGAAATAAAAGGGAACTAAAAAGTGAGGATAGGCGATTCATGATCTGAATTGTTCTGTGTCAAGAATTTCGTCGGAGGGCCAAGAATGTTCAGCGCGGATGGGCACCCGGACACTCGGGCGGAAGGGAACCGAATCACGTCGTCTCGTATGCGCTGCCAGCCGGAAACAGGGTCATCCGGCCATCCATGACCGGAGCGATTCAGCTATCGCATCGACCGGAATCGGCTCAGACGTCTGCCCCAAGCCAAACTCGGGAGGCGCTACCAGGTAAGCTTCGTTGATGCTCTCCGCCAGGCAGATGCATACGGTTGAGCGCCGGTACTCTTCATAACGGAGAGTGGAGAGCCAGATGTATGCTGCCAGAATCTCCGCGTCGATTGCGCTGCCCGGTTCATCGTCAACTGAAGGCAGAGGATTTACCCGGTCGGGGTTCTCAAAGACCACGACACTGGTAAACGGCATTGGCTTGCTTCGCACACCGAATCTGACCGCCAGAAAGCGAGGCCGCGCCCGGCGAATAGCCTCCGATGCCGCCCATTCCGCAAACGAGTTACCAAAGATGACGGCGCCATTGCCGCTCAGGAAGAGTGATCGGACGAATTCCCGTACCGCCGGAACCGACGCCACCTCGGGTGGGCACCATGGGAGCACATCGACCTTGCGCAAATGGCCGAACACCGAGTCCGCGTTGACCAGGTTCTTCAGCATGGAGTTCATTTCGTGGGAAAAGTTCTCCCGAAACGCGTCCAGGCGGTTGTAACCTAGCAGGACGGACCGCTCCGGAAGAGTCGGCTCTTGCGTCAGGAGCGCCTCCACAATGCTCCTGGAGCCATCGATAACCCACGTATCTGCGGGCGGATTTCGCGCCGATCGTTCCTGAGGGTTCTGTGCCGCGTCTGTCTGCGCAACCCTGCCAAGAAGTTCAGCGAGAATGCGATCCAATGCGCTCTGAGCGGAAGCTACGGCAGAACGCTCCAATCTGACCCGCGTGCCGAGTTCCTGCCAATGGAGCCATACCCTGTCCTGCTCGACCGGAAGTTCCCTGGGTATGTCGAGAACGATCGCACGATTGCGCTGGGTTGGCTGCCCGGCGTTTGCTGCCAGAGCATTTTGATCGGCCTCGTCATAGACTGCCTGCACAGCCTGGCGCCAATCCCGATAATACGGCGAACGGGCCAGTTCCGAGGCATTCTGGATGGTTTGCTGGTCCGTTGAGAACTGCCACTGACGGACGCCCATCTTCTCTTCGATTCGGACCACATCCGCGAAGAGTCTCCCGGCTTGCTCCGGACTCAGACGGTCCACGTATAGGAGCAGTCTCTCGGTCGACTGCCGCTCGTTCGGGAAGAGATACTCCCACTCGGAGATCTGTTGGTTGACGAAAGGGAGAAAGGTCAGCGGAAGACGACCGAGAAGACCCCTCCTCAGCGTATCGCGCAGCCTCTCAGGCATACTCTCTGAGCCTTTCATAAGTCCTCGCCGACGACCCAATGTCATGCCGTGTGTCCCGCTTTTTCCAGGCCGCGCGCCTGCCGGAAACACGCGAGCGCGCGTTCGGGCTCTCCGCAGCGGCGAAATGAGCCGACGCAGAACGCGCCCACTACGGTTCATCCGTCATTGGATCGGTCCATCATGTACGCAACTCCGGCAGGATCCCTCCTTGCACGTCCGAGAGCCGGCATCCCATCAGTCCAGCCAGAGTAGGGCAAACATCGATGTGACGGACCGGCCGCGCCACAATCTCTCTCCTGACGACACCGGCGCCCAGGGCCATCAGCCAGCAATCCCGCGTGGAATCGTCGTCGGTGCGGTGGTTGAAAAATCCGTTGGTCGAAGAGCCATCGGGATCGCGGCCGAACTCGGGCAGAATGATCAGCGTTGTCTTCCCTCGATAGCCGGGATTGGACTCTACTTCCTGCCAGAGTTGGTAGATCAGACGGTCCGCGGTCCTGATTCCCGCAAGGTGCATTGCATAGGAGCCAAAGTGCGCCGCCTCCACGTCGGAGAAGACCGTCACCAGCAGGCTCGGAGCAAACTTGCGCATAATCTCGCGGGTGATCAGGAACGTGAGTTCGTCCCCCGTGGAAGGGTTCCCGCTGTGAACGAGACCGGCGATGGCCGATTCGATGCTGGCGCGCAAGCGGGGATCCAGCCTGTCGGCTGCATCGAAGACGCTCCACCCCAACCCTTCGTAGTTGCTTCCTACCAAGGCCCTTTCCAGCTCTTCTTCCACCTTGTTCCTGTCGGCCATGTTTGCGGCCCGGCCGCCGCGCATGGCGTTGATAACTGCCGCCACCATCAGTTGTTTTGGAAATACTACGTTGGCGCCGTACTCCGGGCCAAACTCCGCGGCGGTACTTGCCCCCATCCTGCTCGTGAGCGCCTTGTTGCTGGCCACCAGCCAGGTGTCTCCCGCGTCGGCGCGTAACTGCTTCCGATACAGCTCAAACAAGGTGGCGGTCACCGGCGCCTGGTTCCCCCAGTCGTCGAGTCGCTGCCAGTTGCCCGTGAGAATGCTCGCGATCGAGTTGAAATGAGAGGTAACTCCTTCGTTGCGCGAATGAAGATAGAACAACGAGTTGGGAAGAAGGTCGGAAACAAGGTGCGGAATATTCTGCCTGCCCCGCGGTGAGAAGCTCTCGGCGCGGCGAACCCCGCCGATGATCGCGAGAACGATCTTGTGCCCGGAGCTCGCCGCGTTTCGGTTGTCCTCGGCACGCAACCCGGGAAGGACTGACCCTGCTGCAAGCGTTGCTGCCACCTGTAGAAATGCGCGCCTTGAGGTCTCCGGCTGTGGAGTGGCCGCCGTCCCGGGATCGAAGTCTGACCTGGCTCCGTCGAAGTCTCTCTCCATGCCAATCCTCCCCGGGGGTCGATGTTCCCGTGCGGTTCGCTGTCTCGCGCCCCTTCCAATGCACGATTACTCCGGGTTCCGCCTGTTGTCAAGAGCGGAGCAACGGGAACCTTCGGGGCGGAGAACCTGATCGCCGCCTCAGCAATGGCGGCCAACTCGAGCTGGCGTACACTACGTCCATGGCGAAAGAGCGGCGTGGTGTTCATCTCATCGCGGACATTGCCCAGGTTTCCAGGGGTACGGTCGACCGGGCCTTACACGGGCGCGCCGGCATCAACGAAGTGACGCGTCAACATGTTCTGGAAATAGCCCGGCAAATCGGATATCGGCCGAACCTAGCGGCTCGAGCCTTATCGGCTAGCAGGGCAACCGCCAAGATCGGTGTATGCATTCCTCGCGAGATTCGTTTCTTTTATGACCAGTTGTGGAGTGGAGTGCTGGAAGAAGCAGAGCGAGTTTCGCAGTCGGGCGTTGAATTCATCTACCGTCCTATTCAGAATCTGGGCGGGGGAGATGTTGAGGCATTCCAGGAACTCATGTCCAGCGGTGTTGATGGGATTATTCTCACTGCCGGCAATCCCATGAATTTGAAACCTCTGATTGATGAGGCCGAAAGCAAAGGCGTACGCGTCGTTTGCGTGGATACAGACGCTTCAGAAAGTCGCCGTTCCAGTGCAGTTTACGTGGCTCCTTATCTGAGCGGGTGTGTGGCCGGCGAGTTGCTTGGGAAGCTTGTTCCACCAGGGTCGAAAGTGGCAGTAATGGCGGGTACGCTGATGGCGGAAGACCACCGGAAGAAGGCGGAGGGTTTTTCGGAGACGTTCCCGAAACACTGCCTTGGCGGCGAAACTGTAGCCGTCGTTGAAAATCACGAAGACGAAGACGAGAGCTTCCAAAGAACTGTCGATCTGTTGCGGCGCATTCCCGATCTCGGAGGGATATATGTCAATACAGTCAATTGCCTGCCTGTCTGCCGCGCTCTCGGGGCTTGGAACCTTGAAGGAAAAGTGAGGCTGATTACGAGCGACCTCTTCCTCGAAATGTCTCCATATTTCGAAAAGGGCACAATCGCTGCGTCCATCTACCATCAGCCGCATCGGCAAGGCCAGATCGCAGTTCGCCTTCTCGCGGATCATCTGATCTCAAAAGCCAGTTTTCCACCCATAGTCTGGCTGAATCCAGCCGTGGTGATGTTATCTAATCTGCGCCTGTTCAGGGAGATGCGGCTTCTCAACGAGTCAACGCCTGGCGACGGAGTGAGCATGGACTTGGACCTGCTGAGCGAGACGAAAATGCGAAATTAGAGCGAAAACCAGATGAATCGCGGCCTGGCTGCGATCTTGGAGTCTGGTTTTTCTTGAGGTAAGAGCCACTTGACGGGCGTGCTTTCGAAGTATGGATGGTCTGGTTTCGCTATAGCCGCCGCAGTCGAAAAACAATGGGGGTTAGCCGAAATTCCCGTTCTCTCGCGCGATAAACCATTCAGTTGACTTGTCCGACTTTTTGCCCAATGCCGTGTCAAGCCACCCAGAACAGTTTTCCAGTTCGTACGCGGCATTTCCAGCCGAGCGCGGAGGCTTTCTTA
>OBLT010001938.1_pt1 | contig 13053 bp, 9 predicted proteins | sample 1518721 | NCBI WGS metagenome assembly OBLT01 (sample SAMEA3539307, study PRJEB22396) | soil metagenome | biome: tundra; feature: field; material: soil | place: USA | collected 2010-05 | depth 0.15 m | reverse complement strand
CGGCCGCCTGTTGAGGAGTGAAACGCGACGATCTCCCGGAACCGGTCGCCTTGGGTGGACAGCCGCTCCGCCGCATCGAGGTCCGCGGCGGCCTTGTCGAGCCATTGCAGCACCAACTCGCGGAGGGCGGCTTCAGGCGGCTTCATAGAGGACGCGTCCGTACTTGCGGGCCGGGTAGGCGATGCCGCCGACGATGTTCTTGGTCTCTTCGAAACGTTCGCTGGACATCACAATGACATCGACCGGATAGTGCACGTCGCCAAGCGCCCGCCGAATGCTCACGCTGCGGTCGCGGGTATTGGCCGGCTCCGGTTCCACCACCAGCAGATCGAGGTCGCTGTCTTCCGTCATCTGGCCCGTAGCGGCCGATCCAAACAGGATGATCCTGTCCGGACGCGCCACCGTGAGCACGCGCCGCACAACCTCGTTGAGCAGTGTTTCATCGACGTTCATTCAGTTCCATCATACGCAAAGCCGTCCCCGGTTGCATGAGAGATATCCGCGGTCGACACAAGCTGGTGATTTCGGCGCCTTGACAAAGGACACCGCCGGCAAAGACCGGCGGCGGTACCATCGGTATCATGCGCGGCGTGATCGTTCAGGTCAGCACTTCATTAGGAGGCCTCCCGAAGCGGGCGATTCCGGGAGGCCTCGTCACCCCCCTGGGCCTCGAAGGCGATCTTCATGCCCATCCCGATATTCACGGAGGGCCGCGCAAGGCCATTCTATTGGCTTCGGCCGAAACTATCGAAGAGCTGACGGCCCGCGGGTACCCTCTCTTTTATGGCGCGCTGGGGGAAAACCTCACCACGCGCGGCATCGACGTGCGCCAGATCCGCATCGGCGACCGCCTGCGCGCGGGCGGGGCGCTTCTCGAAATCACACAGCCGCGCGGGCCATGCTCGGCGCTCGACGCATACGGCGCCTCGATCAAGGCTGAAATCTACGACGCCCGCGTCAAGGCGCTCGACCCCGCCTCGCCGCGCTGGGGGATGAGCGGTTGGTATGCCGCCGTCATCGAGCCCGGCCCCGTGCGTCCGGAGGATATAATTGCAGTCGTGGCCTGACGCATGGATAGTTCGATCGCGCTGACACGGCTCGAAGCCGCCATTCCGGAACGGATCGCGGCACTCATTCAACTACTGTTGGCCGGGGCGCCCGACGTCGATAAGGCGGTATTCTACCTGGACCGGCTGCGGGAAGAGTCGCCTTCGGCCTTCAGTCGAATCTCCAGCTCGCCGGCGGCGCTGCGTTGCGCGGTGGGCATTTTCTCCCACAGCAAGTTCCTTTCCGATGCCGTGATGCGCAATCCGGAGCGCATCCTGCAAGTCGCCAACTCCGGCAGCTTCTACCGCGTGCTGACCGCCGAAGAGTATGCCGAGCGTCTATTCGAGTTTCTGGGCAAGGATGCGCAGGGGGTCCCGCAGGCCGTGGATCTGGCGCGCTTCCGCCGCCGGCAGCTCCTGCGCATTGTGCTCCGCGACGCGCTGGGAGTGGCCGCGCTTTCCGACGTCGCGGCGGAACTTTCCAATCTGGCCGACGCCGTGCTCGACGTCGCCTACCGGCGCATCCGCGAGGAGTTTGTCGCGCGCCACGGCGAACCGCGCATGGCCGATGGCCGGCCGTGCGGCCTTTCCGTGATATCGCTGGGCAAACTGGGCGGCCAGGAGTTGAATTACAGCTCCGATATCGACCTGATGTTCGTCTACGGCGGCAACGGCGAGACCGATGGCGCCGCACGGATCGGCAACAAGGAGTTCTACAAGAAGGTCGCCAACCAATACACGGCGCTGCTTTCCAGCTACACCGCGGACGGCCAATGTTATCGCGTGGACCTGCGCCTGCGGCCGGATGGCAGCCTGGGCGAAATCTGCATCTCCGAGGAAGGCGCCGAGGCGTACTACGGGCAGCGCGCGCGCGATTGGGAAAAGCAGATGCTCATCAAGGCGCGGATTTCGGCGGGAGAGCCGGAGCCGGGCCAGGCGTTGCTGGATTTCGTGGAGCCGCTGATTTACCAGAGCTCGCTCGACTTCGGCGCGGTGGAGGCGGTATCGGAATCGCGCCAGCGCATCAACGAAACCGTTCGCGCCAGGCGGGCCCGCCAGGGCGGTTTGGATATTAAGCTCACGCCCGGCGGCATCCGCGATATCGAATTCCTGGTGCAGTGCCTCCAACGCCTTCACGGAGGCCGCGAACCGTGGGTGCGGCATGGCGGCACCATGCTCGCGCTCTTCCGGCTGCGCGACAAGGGCCTGCTCTCCGGCGTGGAATACGCGCGCCTGGCCAACGCCTACGAGTTTCTGCGGCGCCTTGAGCACCGGCTGCAATTCGAAGAGGACCTGCAAACCCACTCGTTGCCCACGGACCTGGACGCGCTGGACCTGCTGGCGCGCAAGATGCTCCCCGCCGGAAGCGGCCAGACGGCCACTGCCGAGACGCTGCACCGGGACCTGGACGACCACCTGGCGGCCGTGCGGGAGATCTACGAGCGGGTGATCCACGCGCAGAAGCCCATGTACTACACCACGCTGCCGGAGCCTTCGCCGCTCGAAGAGGAAATGGAGCTGCCCGCGCCCACGAGCAGCCTCGAGCGCTTCCTGGACCAGCGCGCGCCGCGGCTGGCGGAAGCCGTGGCCGCCGCCTCCCTGCACCGCGGCCGCGAACGCTTCGAGCACTTCCTGGAAAAAGTCTTCGCCAGCCCGGATACGCTGGAGCGCTTGAACGCGGACGCGGCGCTGGCGGCCGGCGTGCTGGATATCTTCGAGCACAGCCCCTATTTTGCGGACGATCTGTTGCGTTATCCGGAGCTGCTCGATGAAATCGGGCAAAGCGCGCGGCTCGACGGCGAACCGCTCGCGGACGCCGGGTCGCTGCGGCGCTTCTACCGCCGGCAGATGCTGCGCATCCAGTGCCGGAGCATGCTGGAAGCCGCGCCCATCTTCGGCACGCTGGAAGAAACTTCGGCCCTGGCCGATTGCGTGATCGACGCGGCCTACCGCATCGCCATCGCGGAAGCGCCGCCGCCCGCCGGCGCCGGCTACGAGCCGCGCGACCAGATGATGACGATCGCGCTCGGCCGCCTGGGGATGCGCGAGTTCGACCTGGGTTCCGACGCCGACCTGGTTTTCACGATTCCCGACGCCGACGCCCCGGAGCAGGTCTTCTGGACCGGGGTGGCCGAGCGCATGATCCACACGCTGAGCGCCTACACCGGCGAAGGGGTGATGTTCACCGTGGACACGCGCCTGCGGCCCGACGGCCGCGAAGGCGACCTGGTGCAGTCCGAAGGCGCGTACAAGAGCTATTTCGCGGGTCACGCCGAAGCCTGGGAAGGCATCACCTACATGAAGTCCCGCGCCGTGGCCGGCAACCTGGAGCGCGCCACGCAATTCCTGAACGAGCTGCAGGTGGTGGACTGGCGCCGCTACGGCCAGAGCATGCGCTCCCGCAAGGAGCTGGCCGAGATGCGCGCGCGCCTGGAGCGCGAGCAAGGCCCCCGCAACCCGCTCAAGGCCGGCCCAGGCGGGTACTACGACATCGACTTCGCGCTGATGTACCTGCGGCTGAAAGGCGCGGGCATTTTTTACAAAGCGCTGAACACGCCCGAGCGCATCGACGTGATCGAAAAAATGGGCCACCTGGAGCGTGAAGACGCCGACTTCCTGCGCGACGCCGCCACCTTCTACCGCGCCCTGGACCACGGCCAGCGCGTTTCCACCGGCCACGCCGAAGGCGCCCTGCCGACCGCGCCGGGCCAATTCGAGATCCTGACGTCGCTAGTGAAGCGCTGGACCCCCGAACGCCTGCACCAGGAGCGCCTGGACGTGACCATGCTGGAGATTCGCCGGAGTACGCGAGCGTTCTTCAATAGGTTGTTTGGGAAGTAGGGGGCGAGAACGGGGCATTCATGCCGCCGGCCGCCAATAGAGCCGTAGAAGCAGTGGGGCAGACCATCGTTTCTTGTGGCCGGCCTCTTGTCCTATTCCCCCAACTTCCACAGTGCAGCAAACTGGTGACGGACCGTTCCCACACCAGGACGCTTGCAGCGTGATTGGCAATTGTTGCCAGTCCTGTTAATATGGCTTCGAGGACGGCATGCCGACGCGGAATATCAACCTGACAAACCACTTTGACCGCTTCATCGAAACCGAAGTGGGCTCCGGGCGCTATGGCAGCGCCAGTGAGGTGGTACGCGAAGGCCTACGGCTGATAGAACGCCGCAAGCAAGAAGATCGGGCCAAGCTCAAGTGGTTGTGCGGCGCCGTGAGGGAGGGCCTGGACCAGATTGACCGGGGCGAAGGACTGGAGTTCCGCTCGATAGACGAACTCGAAAAACACATCGATCGGCTCGGGAAAGAGGCTTCGGCCGAACTCGCTGCAAAAGGCAAGCGTGCCTGAGTCCGGCAGGGCGATGCGAATCGTTCTGGCCGCGAACGCATTGTTCCAGTATCAGTACAACAGCATGGGGCTGGCCACGATCCACCTGTAAACGGGTGCGCGACTTGGGAGTGGCGGGATTGCGGATTCCGAAGGAACTCGCGTGGATCTGCGCATAGAAGTACGCAAGGACGCTTCTCCAGCCCGCAGGGCGAAAGAGAGTAGCCCACGGCGCGAGCCGTGGGATTGAGGCGTGCGCGGAACAGCCCCCGGGAGGGGGCGGAAGATTGCGCCGCCGCGACCTTCCGCCCCGTGCCGGGGCTTCGCGATCTCGCGGCATCCCCACGGCTCACGCCATGGGCTAAGTTCTTACGCTCTTATGAGCTTTGATTCGGAGCATTCCCGGATCTCCACTTCTATGTCGCGCACCACCTGTAAACTCCCCGCTGGCCTTGACCGGCAAAATCAATTCCCGCACTGGCTCGGAGGAAATCACCAATCTGCTCCGGCGCCAGCGCTTCCGTATTCTTCATCCGAGTCCGCATCCACCTGCGTTGCATTAACATGAAAGCAAGTATGACTCGGACCCGTTTCGGAAATGGCAGCGCGTTCTGCATCCCTGTCCTGATAGTTTGTTCGACTATCGCGGCAAGCGCGGCGGCGCCCACGGACATCGAACGGAAGATCGACGCGCTGCTCGCGCGCATGACGCTCGAAGAGAAACTCGGCCAGATGTCGCAGGCCGTCTTCGGAAGCCTCACGGACCAGCGCAAAGAGGAGATTCGCAAAGGCCGCTGGGGCTCGCTGTTTGGCGGCGGCACGCCCGCGGAGAAGGCCGAGGCGCAACGGATCGCGCTGAAGGAGAGCCGCCTGGGGATTCCTCTCATCTACGGCCAGGACGTGATCCACGGGCTTCATACCACCTTCCCGATTCCGCTTGGCCAGGCGGCCAGTTGGGACCCAGAGCTGGTCCGCCAGTCGGCGCGGATCGCCGCCCGGGAAGCCTCTGCCGCGGGCATCCACTGGACCTTCTCTCCGATGGTGGATATCGCGCGCGACCCGCGCTGGGGCCGCGTCGCCGAAGGGTATGGGGAAGACCCTTACCTGGCCAGCGCCATGGCGGCCGCGATGGTGCACGGTTACCAAGGCGAATCCCTGGACGCCGCGGACTCCATTGCGGCGTGCGCCAAACACTACGTGGGCTACGGCGCGGCGGAGGGCGGGCGCGATTACAACACCACCTGGATCCCCGAGAACCTCCTGCGCGAGGTCTACCTGAAGCCGTTCCAGGCCGCCAAAGACGCCGGGATCGCGACTTACATGTCCGCGTTCAACAACATCAACGGCGTCCCGGCCAGCGGCAACGAGTTCACGCTGCGGCAGGTACTGCGCAACGAATGGAAGTTCGATGGATTCGTGGTGAGCGACTATACGGCGGTTCACGAGCTAATTGCGCACGGCTACGCCGCCGATGCCAAGGATGCCGCCCTGAAGGCTATCCGGGCCGGCGTGAACATGGAAATGGTCAGCACCGACTACTGGGATAACGGCAAGGCTCTGGTCGGCGCCAAACAACTCGATCTCAAGACCATCGATGAGGCGGTGCGCGAGATCCTGCGAGTCAAGTTCCGCTTGGGTCTGTTCGACGGAAGAATACAGCCGGTTCCCTCGGGCGCTCAAGCCTCCACGGCGGAGGCGCTCGCAGTGGCGAACAAACTGGCCGCCGAGAGCCTGGTGTTGCTGAAGAACGATGGCGCGCTGCCGGTGGCGAAATCCGTAGGCAAGGTGGCGATCGTCGGCTTTCTGGCCGATAGTCCCAGGGATCAAAACGGCACGTGGGCGGGCGAGGGCGTCGGCACGGTCACCCCGCTCACGGCGTTCCGCCAGGCGCTCGGCGATAGCCGCGTGCTCTACGCACGGGGCCTCCGAAGCAGCAGCGATACCAGCCGGGACGGCTTCGCCGCCGCGGTGGAAGCGGCGCGCGCCGCGGATGTGGTTCTGCTGTTTCTGGGCGAAGAGGCGAGCCTCTCCGGTGAAGCCAGCTCGCGCGCGTTCCTGAACCTGCCAGGGTTGCAGGAGGACTTGGCGGCCGAGGTGGCCAGGGCGGGGAAGCCGTCCGTGGCCGTGATTCTGGCGGGCCGGCCGACCACGTTCCACGACGTCGCCGGCAAAATGAATGCAGTGCTGTACGCCTGGCACCCGGGCGCGATGGGAGGCCCTGCGATTGCCAGCGCGATTCTCGGCGACGCCGTCCCATCCGGCAAACTGGCCATCACATTCCCGCGGACCGTGGGGCAGGTTCCCATCTATTACAACCACCTCAACACCGGCCGGCCGCCGGCCGAAACCGGCGCCGCCGCCCAGGACAAGTTCCGCTCCAAGTACCTCGACGTGGGCTTCACGCCCGAGTACCCCTTCGGCTACGGGCTTTCCTACTCCAAGTTCGAGTACTCCGGCGCGAAGGCGTCCGCGCCGCAAATCAAGCTGGGCGGGAAACTCACCTTCTCCGCCGACGTAGCCAACGTAGGCAATGTCGAGGCCGACGAGGTCGTGCAATTCTACACGCACCAGTTAGCCGGCTCCGTGGCGCGGCCCGTGCGCGAGCTCAAGGGCTTCCAACGGGTCCACCTCAAACCCGGCGAGAAGCGCACCGTGACGTTCACTGTGAGCACGGACGAGCTGGCATCCTACAATCCCCAGATGAAGCTGGCCACCGAACCCGGCGCGTTCGAAGCCTGGATCGCGCCGGATTCCGCATCGGGCCAGAAGATCGATTTCGCGGTAGTGCGGTGACTATGAAGAAAATCATTCAAGTCCACATTTTTAAAGGCGAAAAACAGTATGTCGCCGAGTGCTGGGATCTTCCAGTTGCGACCCAGGCCAAGACGCTTGACGAGCTGACCGAGAATCTGAGAGAGGCGATCAGCCTTCACCTCAAGGGCGAGGATCTCGCGGAGTTTGATCTTGCGGAGGAGCCGTCGGTGCTCGCCTCCTTCGAACTCGAACCGCTTGTCCACGTCAAAGCTTAAGGCTCCGTCCGGTCAGAACGTCGACGACAAATAGAGGGCGGAAGGCAAGGCGCCGGTTACTCCGTGATACGATGAGCGCATCTTATGATGGCGCTTATCGGCGATCTGCGCTACGCCCTGCGCGGTCTTACGAAGACGCCATCTTATGCCCTGACCTGCATCCTGATCCTGGCGCTCGGCATTGGCGCGAACGCGGCGATCTTCAGCATCATTTCTTCCGTCGTTCTGAGGGCCCTACCCTACCCCGAGCCATCCCGTCTCGTGATCCTCTGGGAGCGTTTCCCCACAACCTCGGACCCGCTCTTCGCGCGCATCCGCGTGGCGCGCAGGAACTATATCGAATGGAAACGCCAGAACACGGTCTTCGAATGCGTGGCGGCTTTCCGCCAACTGTCTCTCAACGAGATCGTGAAGGGTGAAACCCAATCTGTCGCGGTGGGCTTCGGAGCGGCCGATCTGTTCCCCATGCTGGGAACGCACGCCCGCCTGGGCCGCTTGTTCGGGCCAGCGGAAGAGCGCGCCGGCCACGACTTGGTGGCAGTGATCGGCGACGAATACTTCGAACGCCGATTCCATCGCGCCTCCACCGCATTGGGAGCTTCCATCACGCTGGGCGAATCCGTTTACACGGTGGTGGGCGTGTTGCCGCCCCGGTTTCGCCTGCCTTCCACCGATGAAGGCTCGGATCAGCTCAAGCCGGACGTGTGGGTTCCGCTCTCGCGTCTGTTTAAGACGCCGGACGATGACACACAGCGGCAATTACTGGTCGCTGCGCGGCTGAAGCCCGGCGTCTCTCTGGCGCAGGCCCGGGCCGAGATGAGCGGCATTGCCCAGAATCTGGGGAAGTCCGACGCGAAACTCGACGAGGGGTGGAGCGTGGGCGTTTCTTCGTTCGAGGTGGAAGGCGTGTCCCCGAAGCTGCATCGGGCGCTTTACGTGCTTCAGGGGGCGGTGCTCTTTCTGCTCCTGATCGCGTGCGCGAACCTCGCCAATCTGACATTGGTGCGAGCGGCCTTGCGCTCCCGCGAGACGGCGATCCGGCTCGCTCTGGGGGCCAGCCGCGCGCGGGTTGCGGCCCATCTTCTGGCGGAGTCGCTGTTGATATCTGGCGCCGGAGCAATCCTCGGCCTGGTAATCGCCCACTGGTCGATTCGCCTGATGCTCGCGCTCAAGCCACCCGACATCCAAAGGCCTGAGTTGATCGAGATCAATGGAACCGTGCTTGCTTTCGCGGGCGCGATTGCAGTCCTCACCGCCGTTCTGTTCGGTCTGGTTCCCGCCATCGCCGCCTCCCGATCCGATATCCAGGGCGCGTTACGGGCTGGCGGCGGTTGGGGCGCCTCGGCCGGACGCAAGCGGGCAAGCCAGCTTCTGATCGCCGCCGAAGTAGCTCTGGCGCTGGTGCTGCTCAATGGCGCCAGCCTGATGATCCGCAGCTTTCAGAACCTCGTCTCGACCGGCATTGGTTTCCAAACCGCTCACCTGGCCGTAGCCGACGTCGGCTTGCCGGAAAAACGCTATCCCGATGGCGGCAGCCAGTCGAGGTTCTTCAAATCCCTCCTCGATCGGGTGCGCACCCTGCCTGGAGTAAGCGCCGCCACCGTTACCGATAACCTGCCTCTGCATAGCGTATCGGCTTCCAATTTCTATTTGGCGGGGAGGCCCGATCCGCCTCTGAACGCTCTGCCAATCGCCGACTATGCCAATTCCAACCCGAACTATTTGGCGCTGCTGCGGCTGCCCCTGCTCGTCGGACGCCCATTCACGGACTCGGACCTCGAAATCACCGAAAGATCGCTCGAAAACCCGAAAGGGGGCGACGGCGTCTGCATCGTAAACCAAGCGTTCACGCGCGAGTTCTTCAAGGGCGAAGACCCTATCGGAAAGCGGCTGCTCAATCAGGACAAACTGCACGGATGCCAAATTGTGGGGGTTGTGGCGGATTATCGTGCGATGGGCGTCGAAAACGGCGTGCGGGCACAAATTTTCCGGCCCAATCTCCGCAACCATAGCGCGTCGCTGGTTGTACGCATCACGGCGCCGGCCGAGGCCGTTGCGAGCGGGATTCGCAAAACCGTGTACGGCTTGGATCGCGACCTGACAATCGACACGGTTTTGCCGCTCGAGCATTGGGTAGACGAGTGGGAATCGCAGCGCAAGTTCAACACCCTTCTGCTCTCGGTATTCGCGGGACTGGCGCTTCTGCTTGCGCTGGCCGGCATTTACAGCGTGCTCTCCAATGTCGTGGCCTCGCGAACTCGCGAGATCGGCATCCGCGTGGCCATCGGAGCGCGCCCGCTGCAGATCGGCAAGCTCGTTCTCCGCCAGAGCATGACCCCGGTAGCGGTGGGACTGGCAATCGGACTCGCGGCCAGTCTCGTGCTCGCCCGGTTCCTCGAAATCCTGCTCTTCCAGATCCGCGCGCGCGATCCGTGGACGCTAGTTTTGTCGGCCCTTGTAATTCTGGCGGTTTCTCCGGCGGCGATCTATGTCCCATTGCGGCGCGCTTTGGCCGTCGACTGCATGGTGGCGCTGCGCGAGGAGTGATCTGTTCGAGTCGTGCGTTGAATTACAGTATGTGAATGCCCACCAGACGCGGTTTCCTGCAGACCACTTTCGCCGGCGCGGCCGCCTCCGCCGCGCAAACCGGGGCCGGCGTGCCCTGGTACCGGCGCGCGTGCCGGTGGGGGCAGACCAATATCACCGAACGCGACCCCGTCCGCTACGACATCCCTTGGTGGCGGGAGTACTGGAAACGCACCCAGGTTCAGGGCGTGATCGTCAATGCCGGCGGGATTGTGGCGTACTACCCCAGCAAGTTCCCCTTGCAGCACCGGGCGGAGTTCCTCAACGGCCGCGATCTGTATGGCGAGCTCGCACGCGCCGCGCATGAGGACGGCCTGGCCGTTCTGGCGCGAATGGATTCCAATCGCGTCGCCGAGGATTTCTTTCGCGCCCATCCGGATTGGTTCGCGCGCCAGATGTCGGGCGATCCGTACCGCGCCGACGACAAGTACGTAACCTGCGTCAACAGCCCGTACTACGACGAATACATCCCCGGCGTCCTGGCGGAGATCGTCGAGCGCTCGCACCCCGAAGGATTTACCGATAACAGTTGGAGCGGCCTGGGGCGCAACAACATCTGCTACTGCGAAAACTGCGCGCGCAAGTTCCGCGACAAGGCGGGCCAGGCCCTGCCGCGCGCCAGAGACTGGAACAGCGCGGTCTACCGGCAGTGGATCGAATGGAACTACGAGCGGCGTCTCGAGATCTGGGATTTGAACAACCGCGCGACGAAAGCCGCGGGCGGGCCGAACTGCTTGTGGATCGGCATGAACAGCGGTTCCATCACCAGCCAGAGCCAGTCGTTCCGCAACTTCCTGGAGATCTGCAAACGGTCCGAAATGGTTCTGCTGGACCACCAGTCCCGCGCCGACGCCACCGGCTTTCAGCAGAACGGCGACGCCGGCAAGCTGGTCCACGGGCTCCTGGGCTGGGACAAACTGATGCCGGAGAGCATGGCGCTGTACCAGAACGCGCGCAACCAGTTCCGGGTGGCCAGCGCGCCGGCCCCGGAAGCGCGCATGTGGATGCTCGAAGGAATCGCCGGAGGCATACAGCCCTGGTGGCACCACATCGGCGCCTACCACGAAGACCGGCGCATGTATCGCACGGCCGAGCCGGTCTTCCGCTGGCACAAGGAGCACGAGCCGTACCTGGTGAACCGGCGCCCCGTGGCCTCCGTGGGCGTGGTGTGGTCGCAGAAGAATACCGATTACTACGGACGGGACGACGCCGCCGGTCTGGTCGACGCGCCGTACCGCGGATTCGTGCAGGCCCTGCTCCGCGCGCGCATCCCTTACCTGCCGGTCAACGCCGACCATATCGACCGCGACGCGGAGCAGTTTTCGGCGTTGGCGCTGCCCAACGTCGGGGCGCTTTCCGACGAGCAATGCGCGGCCATTCGCCGGTTCGCGGCCCGTGGCGGCGGGCTGGTGGCCACGGGCGCAACCAGCCTCTACAACGAATGGGGCGAGGCGCGGCCGGATTTCGCGCTGGCCGATCTGTTCGGCGCGCACGCGCCGGCAACGGCAACCCCCCGCCGGCCCGGGACGCAGACCGAACACAGCTATCTGCGCCTGTCGCCCGAGCTGCGGGCGCGGGTCTGGGGTCCGAAGGCCGGCGACGAGCCGGTTCCGGAAGGCGAGCGCCACGCCGTACTGCGCGGTTTCGACGAAACCGATATCCTGCCGTTCGGCGGCACGCTCGAACCCATACGCACCGATCCGGGCGTGGTTATCCCGCTGACCTTCATCCCGCCGTTTCCCATTTTTCCGCCCGAAACGGCTTGGATGCGCCAGCCGAAGACCGGCATTCCGGGATTGGTGCTGCACTCGGCAGGGCAGTCGCGCGTGGCCTACATGCCCGCCGACCTGGACCGCCGCTATGCCGGCGACAACCTGCCCGACCACGCCAACCTGCTGGTCAACGTGGTGCGATGGGCCGCGGCGGACCGGATTCCGCTCGATGTGCGCGGCCCGGGCATGATCGATTGCCACCTGTACCGCCAGCCCGGCCGTCTGATCCTGCACCTGGTCAACCTGACGAACTCCGCGACTTGGCGCGCGCCGATGGACGATTCGATTCCGGTCGGCCCGTTACAGATCAAGGTGCAGCTTCCGCCGGATGTTCGCGGCGGGCACGCCGAATGCCTGGTGGTGGCTCGAAAGCTGGCTGTTTCGGTACGCGAAAAGTGGGCCGCCTTCGAACTGCGGTCTGTCCTCGACCACGAGGTTGTGGTTCTCGAATGAGGCCCTATTTGTCCCAATACTGTTCACTTAATGGCGGCGTGGCGGCGCTTCCCAGATCGCGTTTGGAGCCCGCCAGAGAGATCGCTGAGGGTATGGGCTGTTGTCGCCAGGAATCGTCCCCAGGTTACCGATAGCGCTTCTCCGACAAGGCAATACGTCCATGTGGAACGCCATGAACGGCCGCAAGCGCGTTTATGGGGAGGAATCCGATCCGACCGGCGCATCCGATTGACGTCCCGGAAGTTCTACGCGATCACGGCGCACAAGGAGGCATTGGGCGTGATACGGTCAAGTGGAATGTATCGGCCGCCGCCGGCTGTTGACATCAGGCCGCAAACAATTTCGCCACGCGGAGCAACTTCCGGTTTCTTTCCGCGTGCCAGAGGTCATACTGAAGCTGCTGGTTAAGCCAGCTTTCAGCGCTGGTGTTGAAGGCCATCGAGAGACGGACCGCCATCTCTGGGCTGATGCCTGCACGTCCGTTAAGAATGCTAGACAGCGCCTTCCGACTCACGCCGAGCGACCGCGCGGCGTCCGTGACGGTCAAGTTCAGGGGTTCCAGGCACAGTTGCCTGAGCACCTCACCGGGGTGCGGCGGATTTGGCGCAGGCATCCGCACGGGCGAAGAAGACGGCAAGCGCGTTTACGGGTACCGATCGCCCGGGGCACGCCAGCCGCTGTCCGCTCGTAGAGCGAACTGCCAAAAGCTGCGCGGGTTAAGGCCGAAGCCGCGCCCCACATTTGTAACGGGAAACACGGTAAAGTTATGATCGTAATTTGTCGCTGGCCACTAAGGCGCTTTGCGCGTGATGTAGTATAGAAAGCCCAAGAGAAGC
>OBLT010001937.1_pt1 | contig 13054 bp, 10 predicted proteins | sample 1518721 | NCBI WGS metagenome assembly OBLT01 (sample SAMEA3539307, study PRJEB22396) | soil metagenome | biome: tundra; feature: field; material: soil | place: USA | collected 2010-05 | depth 0.15 m | reverse complement strand
ACGAGCTCGCCGTCTATGAGACCGCGCTCGCCGAGACGGGCGGGCTCGTGGCGGTCGCGCGCCGCGAGGCCCGCGCGAGCCTCGAACGGGAAATCGTCCGCCACGCGGACGACCTCGGGACCCCGTTTCGCAACATCTCGCTCGAGCTCGTGAGCGACCTGCCGGCGAGCGGCGACGCGCGCGAGATGGGGGGGGCGCTCGAAGCCCTTTTGCGCGGACGGAAAAGCGAAGAGCGGCGCGCCCAGCGATGCCTCGTCGGACCGCATCGAGACGACGTCCTGCTCCGGGCCGACGGCGTCGTCGTGGCGAGCCGGGCCTCCTCGGGAGAGACGCGGACGTTTCTGCTCGCGTGGACGCTCGCGGAGATGTCCCTGCTCGCGGGCGGCGAAAGGCGCGCTCCCCTCCTCGCGTTCGACGACTTCGATTCCGAATGGGACCCGCGGGTTCTCGGCGCGTTTGCCGAGGCGCTGCCGGAGGAGGGCCAGGTGTGTCTGACGTCGGCCCGGCCCGAGGCCGTGCGCGGCCTGCCGCTCCCCGCGGGATCGATCTACCGGATGGCCGCCGGGAGGCTCGCCCGCGAGGGAATCCTGGGGGCCGGGCGGAGCCCCGAAAACCGCGCGGCGGCGGGGGGGCCGAGATGAGCGAGCGCCGCGAGAGCCCGGCCGTGGACGAGACGTTCCCTCCGCTTCGGCCCACGCACGCGGGCGCCGAGGACTACGGCACGAGCTCGATCAAGCTCCTCAAGGGGCTCGAGGCCGTGCGCAAGCGCCCCGGAATGTACATCGGGAACACCGACGACATCTCGGGTCTTCACCACATGGTCACCGAGCTCGTGGACAACGCGATCGACGAGGCCCAGGCCGGGTACTGCGACACGATCTCCGTCGTCGTCCACGCGGACGACTCGGTCACCGTCGAAGACAACGGGCGCGGGATCCCCGTCGGGCCCCATCCGGTGCTCGGGCGCGAGACGCTGGAGATCATCCTGATGGACCTCCACTCGGGCGGCAAGTTCGACGACAACGCGTACAAGGTCTCGGGCGGCCTCCATGGCGTGGGGCTTTCCGTCGTCAACGCGCTGGCGGGATCGCTCGAGGTCGAGATCAAAAGGGAAGGCAGAGTCTTCCAGCAGAACTACGCCCAAGGCGTCCCGCTCGAGTCGATCCGTGAGGTTGGCAAGACGGCCAAGACCGGCACGAAGATCACGTACAAGGCCGATCCGGAGATTTTCTCCGTCACGAGCTACAACTTCGACGTCCTCTCGCAGCGGCTGAGGGAGCTCGCGTTCCTGAACCCCGGCGTCGCGATCGACATTCTCGACGAGCGCGACCCGAAGGGCGAGAAAAAACACCAGTTCCGGTACGACGGTGGCATCCGCTCGTTCGTCGAGCATCTCAACAAGAACAAGCAGCCGCTGCACGAATCGGTCATCACGTTCTCCGACGTGAAGGATCCGAGCGGCAACGCCGCCGTGGACGCGAAAAAAGAGCGCCTGGACGTCGCGCTCCAGTGGAACGAGGGCTACACCGAGCAGATCTTCTGCTTCACGAACACGATCTCGAACAAGGACGGCGGCACGCACCTCGAAGGCCTGAAGACGGCGCTCACCCGCGCGATCCAGAAGTATGCCGAAGGCGCCGGCCTCACGAAGAACCTAAAGGACACGACGCTCTCGGGCGACGACTGCCGCGAAGGGCTCACGGCCGTCGTGTCGCTGAAGATCCGCGACCCGAAGTTCTCCTCGCAGACGAAGGAGAAGCTCGTTTCGCAGGAAGCGAAGACCTGGACGCAAACGGTCACCTACGAGAAGCTCTCGAGCTTTTTCGAGGAGAACCCGAAGGTCGCGCGCCGCATCGTCGAGAAGATCGTGGACGCGGCACGGGCGCGCGAGGCCGCCCGCAAGGCGCGCGAGCTCGTGAGGCGCAAGGGCGCGCTCGACGGAGCGGGGCTTCCCGGAAAGCTCGCGGACTGCCAGGAAGGGGATCCCGCGCTTTCGGAGATCTTCATCGTGGAGGGCGACTCGGCCGGCGGCTCGGCCAAGCAGGGGCGCGACCGGCGCACGCAGGCGATCCTCCCGCTCAAGGGCAAGATCCTGAACGTCGAGAAGGCGCGCTTCGACAAGATGCTGGCCTTCGCCGAGATCCGCTCGCTCATCCTCGCTCTCGGCGCCGGCATCGGAGAAGATTTCGATTCGGACAAGATCCGGTATCACAAGATCGTCCTCATGACGGACGCCGACGTGGACGGCAGCCACATCCGCACGCTCCTTCTCACGTTTTTCTTCCGGCAGATGCGGACGGCGATCGAGCGCGGCTATCTCTACATCGCGCAGCCGCCGCTCTTCCGCGCCGTCGAGGGAAAGAAGGAAGTCTTCCTGAAGGACGAGAAGGAATACGCCCGCTTTCTCCTCGCCCGCATCGGAGACGACCGCGCGCTCACGGCCGAGCCCTCCGAGCGCACGCTCTCGGGGAGCGCGCTCATGGCGCTCGTGACGGGACTGCAGGACTGGCGCGCGCTCGTCTCGCGCCTCGCGGTCCGGGGCTTCCCGGAAGCGCTCGTGAGGACGCTCGTCAAGCAGAAGCTCACCGAGCCCGGCGCCCTCAAAGACCACGCGCGCCTCGAGCGCGTCGCGCACGAGTTCGCGGCCGTCGTCGAGTCCTTCGCGATCGTGAAGGACGAGGAGCACGACGGCTTTGCCGTGCACGTGACGCAGGCCGTGAACGGGGTCACGAAGACGGGAATCGTGGACGCAGCCTTCCTCTCGGGGTACGAGATGAAGCGCGCCGTCGACCTCGCCTCCACGCTGGACGGATTCCTCGATGGCCCGTACCGCTTGAGGACGAACGGAAACGGCGACGAGCGGGGCCTCGCGACGCTCGGCGAGGCCGTCGACGCCGTCCTCGAGAGCGCGAAAAAGGGCCTCACGATCAACCGCTACAAGGGCCTCGGCGAGATGAACCCCGAGACGCTCTGGGAGACGACGATGAACCCGGCGACGCGCCGGCTCCTCCAGGTCCGCGTGGAGGACGCCGTCGAGGCCGACTCGATCTTCACGATCCTCATGGGCGACGCCGTCGAGCCGCGGCGCGAGTTCATCGAGACTAACGCGCTCAACGTGTCGAATCTGGACATTTGAGTTGTTAGCCGATGACCCACCCGAGATTCTCGCGTGACTGACGATGCCGTGAAGCCGCCTGCGCCCCCCGCCCCGCCCGAGGTCGTGGGTGGGGGGGGCGGGGCGGGGGGCGAGAAGATCCCCGTCTCGATCGAGGAGGAGATCCGGCGGAGCTATCTCGATTACGCGATGTCCGTCATCGTCGGGCGCGCGCTGCCCGACGTGCGCGACGGCCTCAAGCCCGTCCACCGCCGCGTGCTCTTCGGCATGTGGGAACAGGGCAACCGCCACAACCGGCCCTACCGCAAGTCCGCCCGCATCGTGGGCGACGTCCTCGGCAAGTACCACCCGCACGGAGATCTTCCCGTCTACGACTCGGTCGTGCGGATGGCGCAGGACTTCTCCATGAGCGAGCCGCTCGTGGACGGACAGGGCAACTTCGGCTCGGTGGACGGCGACGCGCCGGCGGCCATGCGCTACACCGAGATCCGGCTCACGCGCCTCGCCGAAGAAATGCTCGGCGACGACATCGACAAGGAGACCGTCGACTGGACGCTGAACTACGACGGCTCGCTCCAGGAGCCGACCGTCCTGCCCTCGAAGTTCCCGAACCTTCTCGTGAACGGCTCCGAGGGCATTGCCGTCGGTATGGCAACGAAAATCGCACCGCACAACCTCGGCGAGGCCTGCGCCGCCGCGATCGTTCTCCTGGACGACCCGAAGGCCGAGCTCGCCCGGCTCGTCGAGGTGATCCCCGGGCCCGACTTTCCGACGGGCGGAATCATTCTCGGCCGGCAGGGCATCGTGGACGCCTACAAGACGGGCCGCGGCATCCTGCAGGTCCGCGGGCGCACGGAGATCGAGAAGACTAAGAAGGGCGACCGCGAGTCGATCGTCGTCACGGAGCTTCCGTTCCAGGTCAACAAGGCGCGACTCATCGAGCAGATCGCGGGTCTCGTCAACGACAAGAGGATCGAGGGCATCTCGGCGATCCGCGACGAGTCCGACCGGGACGGCATGCGGATGGTCGTGGACGTCAAGCGCGACGCCATCGCGCAGGTCGTCCTGAACCAGCTCCTCGCGGCGACCCCGCTGCAGTCCTCGTTCGGGATCAACGCGCTCGCGATCGTGGACGGGCAGCCGCGCGTCCTGCCGCTCAAGGACCTGCTCCGGCACTTCCTCGACCACCGCCGCCAGGTCGTCGTGCGCCGCACGCTTTACGATCTCAAGAAGGCCGAGGAGCGTGCGCACCTGCTGCTCGGCCTCTCGATCGCGCTCGCGAACCTGGACCAGGTCATCGCGATCATCCGGAAAAGCGTGGACCCCGAGGAGGCCAAGAGGCGCCTCACGCAGGAGATCTCGATCCCGAAAGCCGCGCTGGAGAATTTCCTCGGCGCCCTGAGCCTCGACGCCTTCGCCGCCGTGCGAAGCGACGACGGCCTGTTACGCCTCGACGCGACGCAGGCGCAGGCGATTCTCGACATGCGCCTCCAGCGCCTCACGGGTCTCGAGCGCGAGAAGATCATCGCCGAGCTCCGGGAGGTTCTCGCGACGATCGCGGACCTGAAGGACATTCTCGCGAAAAGCGAGCGCGTCTCGGCGATCATTCGCGCCGAGCTTTCGGGAATCCGCGAAGTTTACGGCCGCCCGCGGCGCACCGAAATCGTTGCCGAGGCGGGCGACTTCGCCGCCGAGGACCTCATCGCCGAGGAGGAGGTCGTCCTCACGATCAGCCGGGGCGGTTACGCGAAGAGGACGCCGCTCTCGATCTACCGCGCGCAGAAACGCGGCGGCAAGGGCCGGATGGGGGCGCAGACGAAGGAAGAGGACGTCGTCGAGCACCTGTTCGTCGGCTCCACGCACGACTACCTCCTCGCGTTCACGAACAAGGGGCGGGTCCACTGGGTGAAGCTCTACGACGTGCCCTCCGGCGGGCCCGCGACGCGTGGGAAGGCGCTCGTGAACCTCCTCGCGCTCGGGGAGGGGGAGCGCGTGGCCGCGATGGCGACGACGCGCACGTTTCCCGACGACCTGTATCTCCTGTTCGCGACGAAGCGCGGCCTCGTCAAGAAGACCGTGCTCTCGGCTTACGGAAACCCGCGCGAGAAGGGCATCATCGCGATCAAGCTGGACGACGATGACGAGCTGCTCTCGGCACAGATCACGGACGGCACGCGGCAGGTTTTCCTCGGCACGCGCCTCGGGATGGGAATCAAGTTTTCCGAGACCGACGCACGGCCCATGGGGCGCGACACGACGGGCGTCAAGGGAATCGAGCTGAAGGGGGACGACGTCGTCGTCGAGATGGACCTCGTCGAGGAGACGGGCACGCTCCTCGCGGTCACCGAGAAGGGCTTCGGCAAGCGGACGGACGTCGCCGAGTACCGCCACCAGGCACGCGGCGGCTCGGGCGTCATCAACGTGAGGGTCACCGAGAAGAACGGCCCGGTCGTCGGGATCTCGTCCGTGACGGAAGGGGACCATCTCCTCGTCATCACGGAGCAGGGCATCCTCATCCGCCTCGCGGTCGCCGACGTGAGGGAGACGGGCCGCGCGGCGATGGGCGTGAAGCTCATCGACCTCGCCGAGGGAGACCGAGTCGTCGCCGTGGCGAAACTGGCCGAGCGCGACGAGGAGTCCGAGAACGGCACGGCCGGCCCGACGGCGCCCGCACCCGCCGCCTGACGAACCTCGGACGAGTACACTCCCTGGCTTCCATGCGTTTCTTCCTCGACACCGCCGACCCCGAAGAGGCCCGCCGCGTGCGCGACTGGGGCTTTTTGGACGGGATCCTCCTCAGGCCCGAGTCCGCCGAGATGAGCGGACGCGACGCGCGGCGCGTCCTCGCCGACCTCGCGCAGGTGGGGGACGGGCCGGTGATCGCGACCCTCGCCGCCGGCGACCCGAAGGCGATGTACAAAGAGGCCCGCGAGCTCCACAAGCACGGGAAAAACGTCGTCCTGCGCGTGCCGATGACGCGCGAAGGCCTCCGCGTCGTCCGGCTCCTCGGCGACGAGCAGATCGCCACCGACGTGGGTCTCGTCTTCACGGCCATGCAGGCCCTTCTCGCCGCGCGGGCGGGCGGTGCGTACGTCTCGCCCTCCGTCGGCGAGCTGGACGACGCCGGCCAGATCGGAATGGACGTCGTCGAGTCCATCGTCCGCGTTTTCGACAACTACGGCCTCGAAACGCAGATCTGCGTGCAGGGCATCCAGAACCCGATACACGTCCTCGACGCGGCGGCCCTGGGAGCGGATGTCGCTACGCTCCCGTTCGCAGTGTTAGACAGGCTCTTCGAGCATCCGTTGACGGCGCGCGGCGTCGCGTCTCTGAGAAGCCCGCAATCCGACGGCCCGAGGCGGATCCATTGATCTCCCGTGAGCGCGCCGTGGACCTCTCGCACCGCATGATCGAACGCCTCGCGAAAACGCCCGGCCTCGCGCTCGCGGGCGAGCGCGAGTACGTGCGGAACCATCTCCTCCAGGCGCTCCTTTCGTGGGACAAGGAGAACGAGCGCCTCTCGAGCGAGACGGAGAAGAAGCTTCTGGCGAGGGGGCGGCGCGTCGTCGAGGGCTCGCGCGAGTGGGATCTGCTTTTCGCCGAGGAAATGGAGCGCGCCTATGCCGCGCTGCTCTCCCGCGGCGAATGAGCGCGGTCGGAATCCATTTGCTCTTGGTTGGCCTCGGTATGGGACCGATTTGACCTTGGTCTAGGCCAAGGACAACATCGCGGCATGGCGAGGAACGCGCTCGATGCTGCCGCGCCCATACGCGTGCCGCTCTACCGGACGATTGCGGACGCCATCATCCGCGACATCCGCCGCGGCCGGCACCTCGAGGGAGAGCGTCTGCCGGCGTCGCGCGACCTCGCGCGGGCGCTCGAGGTAAACCGGGCGACCGTGCATCAGGCCCTGCAGCTCCTCAAGGGCGAGGGCTGGATCGAGACGAACAAAGGCGGGGGAACCCGGGTCGCACGCCGCTCCAGCGCTTTTCCCGTGCTCGGCCCCGCACCCGCGTGGGACCGCATCGCATCGTCGCTTCTCACCCGCATTCTTTCCGAGCCTCCGGCCACGGAGCCGGTCTCGGTGCCGTACGACCTTTCGCGCCTCGCGCCGGACGAGCGGGACTTTCCGGCTGCTGCCTTCGCGGCGCTTCTCGCCGACGTAGCGCGCGACGGCTCGCTCCTCGCGTATGGCTCTCCGTTCGGCTACCGCCCGCTCCGCGAGACGCTCGCCGAGCGCCTCGTCAAGCGCGGAATACCGGCCGACCCGGACGCGCTCCTCATCGTGAACGGGGCGCAGCAGGGGCTCGACCTCATCACGCGCGCGCTCGTGGATCCGGGCGACCCGGTCGTCGTCGAGACGCCGTCGTACGCGGGGGCGCTTTCGCTCTTTCGGGCGCACCGGGCACGGCTCGTGGGCGTGCCGCTGGACGGCGCAGGTCTCGCGCTGGCCGCGTTCGAGCGCGCGCTCCTCGAAAAACCGAAGTTCGCCTACACGATTCCGGATTTTCAGAACCCCACAGGTCTCCTTTTTTCTCCTGCCCGCCGCGCGGAGATCGTCGAGCGCGCGGCCGCGGCGGGCGTCCTCCTCGTCGAGGACGCGTTCGACGCCGACCTTCTCGTCGAGGGCGCACTGCCGCAGCCGCTCGCGGCGCTCGCGCCCGCGCACGTGGTCCACCTCGGTACGATCTCCAAGGCGCTCTTCCCGGGCGTGCGGGTCGGGTGGATCTCAGGGCCGAAGGAATTCGTCCATCGGCTCGCGGCGCTCAAGCGCGTCGGAGAGCTGACGTCCCCGCCGGTCCTGCAGGCGGCCCTGAACCTCTTTCTCGTCAGGGGCGACTACGACCGGCATCTTGCGAAGATGAGGGGCCGCCTGAAACACCGCCTCGCGCTCGCCCACCGCACGCTCGTGAACCGGTTTCCGATCGGGACGCGGGTCGAGCGGCCCTCCGGAGGCTACGTGCTCTGGGCCGAGCTTCCGCCCGGCGTGTCGGGCCGCGCTCTCGCCGCGGCGGCACGTGAGAAGGGCGTCCTTCTCTCGGCGGGCGCGGAGTTTTTGGCCGACCAGTCCGACGTGCCCGCGATCCGGATCTCCGTCGCGCGCGGGTCCGCTTCAGACCTCGAGAAGGCCCTCGAAATCGCGGGCGCGGCGGCGCGCGACCTCGCCCGGCAGGCCGCACGCCGGCAAAAGAGTCCCGCGCGCGAAGTCCGCGAAGCGGCGCAGGCCGCCGAAGCAGCTCTCATCCAGATTTGAGGAAGAACGCAGGTCAAATCCTCGAAAGGGTTCTCAACATGACGCCCATCAGCGGATTCCAGCTCACCTCACCCTTTGCGTCCGACGAGTTCCGGGTGAAAGTCGGCCTCGCCGAGATGCTCAAGGGCGGCGTCATCATGGACGTCGTCGATGCCGACCAGGCGAAGCTCGCCGAGGACGCCGGCGCCGCCGCGGTCATGGCGCTCGAGCGCGTGCCGGCCGACATCCGCCGCGATGGCGGCGTGGCGCGGATGTCTCCCGTCGCAAAGATCCGCGAGATCGAGTCGGCCGTGTCGATTCCCGTGATGGCGAAATGCCGCATCGGCCACCTCGCCGAAGCGAGGATCCTCGAATCCCTCGAGGTGGATTTCATCGACGAGTCCGAGGTGTTGACGCCGGCCGATGGCGAGAACCACGTCTACAAGCACGACTACAAGGTGCCTTTCGTATGCGGCTGCCGGAATCTCGGCGAGGCGCTCCGGCGCATCGGCGAGGGAGCGGCGATGATCCGGACGAAGGGCGAGGCCGGTACGGGCGACATCGTCCACGCAGTGAAGCACCTCCGCGAAGTCACGCGACAGATCAAGGCGCTCACGCTCCTCACGAAGGACGAATGGATGGCCGCGGCGAAGAATCTCGGGGCTCCGTTCGAGCTCGTCGCGTGGGTCGCCACCTACGGGCGCCTCCCCGTTCCGAACTTCGCCGCCGGCGGCATCGCCACGCCCGCGGACGCGGCGCTCTGCCGCATGTTGGGTGCCGAAGCGGTGTTCGTGGGCTCGGGCATCTTCAAGTCGTCCGATCCGGCGAAGCGCGCGCGCGCCATCGTCGAGGCGACGACGCATTTCCAGGACCCGGCGCGAATCGTGAAGGCGTCCGAGGACCTCGGCGAGGGCATGAAGGGCATCGAGGCCGCGAAACTCACCGAAGCCGAGCAGCTCCAGACCCGCGGCTGGTAGGCGGTGATCGGGGTCCTCGCTCTCCAGGGCGATTTCGAGGCGCACGTCGACGCACTCCGGCGGGCGGGTGTCGCAGCGCGGGAGGTCCGCGGGGCGGACGAGATCCTGGATTCGCGGGGCCTCGTCCTCCCCGGCGGCGAGTCGACGACGTTCCGAAAGCTGATGGACGGGACGGGAATCGAGGACGCGATCTTGACCGTCGCGCGCCGCGGCGACCCCGTTCTCGGCACCTGTGCGGGAGCCATCCTCCTCGCGCGCGACGTGGAAGGGCCGCCCTCACGAGGGCTCGGCCTCCTCCCGATGACGGTCGTGCGCAACGCCTACGGACGGCAGCTCGACTCGTCCATCGTGCGACTCACGGACGTCGCGCCGGGAGCCCTCGGCGAAGAGCCGCTCGAGGCGGTCTTCATCCGCGCTCCGAGGATCTCCGCGGTCGATCCGTCCGTCGAAGTGCTCGCCCGGCGCGACGGAGATCCCGTGCTCGTGCGCAAGGGCAACGTCACGGCCGCCACGTTCCATCCGGAGCTGACGGACGACCGCCGCGTCCTCGACCTCTTCCTCTCCGGGCGGCCTTGCGCATGAGAAAATTGCCTCCTTGAGCGCGCACGCCGCCACGATCGACTCTTCAACCGACCTCCTCGTGGAGGATCGGGGCGGCGTGAGGATCCTCGCGATGGGCCGGGGCAAGGCGAACGCCATTTCGACGGAGTTCGCCGTCGCCCTGCAGGAGGCCGCGCTTAAGGCACAGGAGGATCCGGCCGTCCGCGGCGTCGTCCTGACGTCCCGCTCGCCAAAGATTTTCTGCGGCGGGTTCGACCTGAGACTGGCGCGGGCCGGCGCGGAGGATTTCGCCCGGTTCGCCCGCGTGTTCGACTCGCTTTTTTTCGACCTGTTCCTGCTCGGCAAGCCGCTCGTCGCGGCGCTGACGGGGCACGCCGTCGCGGGCGGCGCCCTCCTGGCGGCCACCGCGGACTTCCGTTTCGCGGCCGAAGGCCCCGGTACGATCGGCTTGCCGGGGGTGCGGCTCGGGATCCACCTGCCGCGCCACTGCATGGAGGCGATCCGCAGCACGGTCGGGGAGCAGACGCTCACGCGCTGGGCGCTCCTCGGAGAGACGATGCCGTTCCGCGAGGCGCACGAGTTTGGCGCAATCGACAGGATCGTTCCCCCGGACCAGCTCCTCGAGGAGGCGGTGAACTTCGCCGAGCAGCTCGGCGGCGCGTCGAGCGAGGTCTACTCTGCCATCAAGCGCGACCTCAGGGGCGCGGCGTACGAGAAGGCGCGGAACGTGCTCCCCGAGGGGCGAAAGGCCTTCGTCGACTCGTGGTTCTCCGAGATCGGCCAGCGCGGCCTCGCCTCCGTACTTCATCGCGGTTCCTGACCGCGGGCTCCTCGATGACTGACTCCAGGGACGCGGCGGGCCTCGACGCGGTTCTCGAGGCGCTCTCTTTCGAGAGGCGGGCGAAGGACGCCCGCGCGTTCGAGGATCTCTTCCTGCGCTTCCAGCGCCGGTTCGCGTGCGAGACGCTCACGCGCCACCAGGGAGATCCTCAGGCCTTCGACGCCGGGCGCTTCTTCGCGGAATGGGTCGAGGAGGAGAGGGGCCTCGCCGGCGAAGAACGGGCTCGGGCGTTCGAGTGGCTCGCGGTGAACTGTGGATTCAACGCCTCGCTCGCGGACGGGACGTGTGTGCGTCCCTGGGCAGCACCGGAGCGTCACGAGGTGCGGCGACGCGCGGGCGACGGTGGAGTTTCTTCGAAGGTGAAGGGGGTCGAGGCGCACCGGCTCGTCGTCGCGACAGTCGAAGGCCGGCGCATCCTCGCCGACGCGGCGCTCCCGCTCCCCGTCCTTCTGCCGTTGGATCCTCCAGCGCAGGAGATCCCGACGGGAATGGGAAGTCTGTCCGCGACGGTCGCACCAGACGGCTCCGTGCGCGTGACGTGCGACGGCCGCGGCGAGGTCGCCGAGCTGCTCCGCCTCTTCCCGGCGCTGACCGCGAGCTCTCTTTTACCCGAAGAAGGTTCCAGAACGCCACCCGGTGCGAGCACACGACACGAAAACGACGAAGTCTTCGCTCTTCGCCTCCTCGACGACCGCGTCCTCTTCTGGAGCGCAGGACGCATGACGATCCTCGACGCGTGGAGCCGGCTCGAGTACCCGCTCCCTGCGTCGGAGCGCGCCGCTCTCGAGAAGCTCTTCGCGCTCGAGCTCGAGGGTGTCGCCTTACCCGAGGAAACGCACGAGACGCCCCCGGCCCCAGCCACGCTCCGCGTCTTTCACGAGAGCCCGGTTTCCGCGGACGAAGCCCGCCGCCGGGTCGCCCGCGACGCTCCGGCCCTTTCGCTCGTCGTCGGCCGCGAGACCTGGGTGGAAGAGTCTGGGGCGGGCTCGAGGATCACGATCGAGGCGGCGCTCGCGCCCTCTCTTCCTCCCCAAGGGCTCACGGAGACCGTCCGCAAGACGCTCGTCTTTCACCTCGTGTCGGAGCTCTTCGAGCTCTCTCGCGGCTAAAAAGTCAGCTCGTCCCCGTCGGCGAGAAGAGAGACGCGCCCGTTGCCGAGCGCCGCGACTTCGGCGCGCAGGCGCTCGAGCGTCGGCGGCTTCATGTGGTAGAGGTAGATGGGCGCATCAGGGGGGAGCTTCTCCATTTCCGCGCGCAGCGTCGCGGGCGTGAGGTGCTTCGACACGTCCGCCAGATGCTGCAGGGCGTTCGGGAACGAGCACTCCACGAAAAACCCCTTCACGGAAGGGCGCGCCCGCGCCGCCTTCCACAGCGCTTCGGTGGGGCCGGTGTCGCCCGAGAAGACGATGCACGTGCCGGCGTCTTCGAGGATGTAGCCGCAGGTCGGTACGACGTGTGACACGGGGATGGCCGTCGCCACGAGACCCGCGACCTTGCAGGGGGTCCCGGTCGGGATCGCGCGAAACGTGACCGCGGGAACGGCGTCGTTCGGCAGGCGCGAGAAGTCCGGCCAAAGGGCGTCGTTGAAGAGATGCTCCCTCAGGGCGGCGAGGACCTCCTCGGGAGCGACGATTTCGAGGGGGGACCCGTTCCGCCCGAAGACGTTCTCGACGAGGAAGGGAAGAGACGCGACGTGGTCCAGGTGGGCGTGCGTCACGAGGACGGCGCGGACGCGCGCCTGCTCGTCGAGCGTGAGCGCGTCGGTGACGGAACCCGCATCCACGCAGACATTGCCGTTCACGAGAAACGACGTCTGGCGGTGGAAAGGCGAAGAGCCGCCGTGGGCTCCGAGGACACGAACGCGCACGGCCGCGGATTATGCAGCCGGTCGCCACCGATCGCGGCCCGCAGGAGCGTCGGCGTGAGCCCTCTCACGCTTCGGTGCCAGACGGGGGGCTCCGGCGGCTTCTCCCGTCAAAAGGTCGTCCCGACGTAGAACGTGGCCTGCGTGCCCGATAGGGCCGAGCGGAAGTCCCACTGCCTCGAGAAGTCCACGTTCCACGGGAGGCCGAGGAAATAGATGCTGAAGCCGGCGCCGTAGGATGCGTGCCCGTCCTTCAGCCGCTCGTCCTGCCAGAACTGGAAAGACTGGTCGTTGAGCCACGCGCCGCCGACGTCCACGAAAATGCGCCCGCGGATGCCTCCGAACTGCAGGACCGGCGTCGCGAGGACGTCCACGAGGGGGAAGCGGAACTCCGTGTTCACGTAGAACACGTTGTTCCCGATGATGCTCCGGTAGTCGTAGCCGCGCAGCGTGTCGAGGCCGC
>OBLT010001936.1_pt1 | contig 13055 bp, 9 predicted proteins | sample 1518721 | NCBI WGS metagenome assembly OBLT01 (sample SAMEA3539307, study PRJEB22396) | soil metagenome | biome: tundra; feature: field; material: soil | place: USA | collected 2010-05 | depth 0.15 m | reverse complement strand
TGAAATTGATTTCCTTGTTCATAATGAGGTTGGCGGGCAGCGGAGTGTCTCCGGTTCCCATCGTGCCGATCTGCACGATGGTCCCACCGGGCCGCACCAAGTCAAATGCCCCACGCAGAGCTCTGGGCGAACCCGAAGCTTCAAAGATGAAGTCAAACCCGTCGCCTGCAAGGGCGCGGACCTGGTCGGCTAAATCTGCGGATGCGGGGTCGAGGGCCGCATCGGCGCCGAGCTCGCTTGCCTTGGAGCGGCGCACGGGGACGATATCGCTAACCACGACTGGAATAGCGCCGAATGCCTTGGCAACAAGCGCTACAAGGAGCCCAATAGTGCCAGCGCCGGTCACCAAGGCTCGTTTTCCTGAAACAACGCCGGCGCGCTTGACCGCATGCAACGCGACGGCGAGCGGTTCCGTCATCGCACCCAGGCTGTCGTCCAGTTCCACAGGAAGTATGTGACATTGATCCGAGCGCACTAGGACGAATTCAGCAAAGGCACCATTGGTAGGTGGAGTCGTGCTGGCGCTGCCGATCACGATGGTCCTGCGGCACAGATTGCCCCCGCCGGCCTTGCAGTAATCGCAGAACCCGCAAGCACGGGCAGGGTTGACCGTGACACGCTCGCCGACTTTGACCGTGTCCACGTCGTCTGCAACCGAGACAACTTCTGCAGTGAGTTCATGGCCGAGAACAAATGGGCGATCAGGCACAAAGGCAGCGCAATAGCCGTGCTCATAGTAGTGCAAGTCTGAGCCACAAATGCCTACCTTGCGGTTGCGCAAGAGCACCATGCCCGGTTGCAGCTCCGGACGAAGATAGGTCTCGATCCGGATATCCCTTGCACCATGTAGCACAGCGGCTTTCATCGATTGGCCCATGTTGAATACCCCTCACATCGCCAGGATCTGTGCCCAGACTGCAGGGTCCACAGGAAGACCAAGTTTAAGATTCTCAGCGCGGATGCGTAAAGTCTGCTCTCCTGGATAGCGTATTTTGGCACTCTCCTTCGCAGCGCGCGAGCGGTGCAGGGAATCAACGATATCGTCAGTCAACTGCGCTGCTCTCGGTTCGGGCCCAAAAGCAGCAGGATTGATGGCAATGAATATCTGAGAGATGCCGCTTTCCTGCAAGGGATCGAGGGTCAGTTGATGAGTAGCAAGACCAAGTGAAGTCATTGCGGCAACCATGTCCAGCACGACGGCTAGCCCAGAACCCTTCCAGTAGCCAATGGCCAATGGCCGAAGCGAATTCTCAATGGCGGCGGGATCACGCGTCAAGTTGCCCTCTACGTCAAAACCACCATCGATTGGCAGGAGCTCGCCGCGTAGTTTGTAGCTTTCGATTGTACCGTAAGAGAACTGCGACATGGCCATGTCCAGTACCACAGGACCTTTCTCACGAGGCACTGCGATGACCAGGGGGTTATTTCCAACGCATGGATCAAGCCCACCCCACGCAGGCATGTTGGGCAACGTGTTCGTCCAGCAAATGCCGATGAAGCCGGCCTCGGCGGCTTGCCAGCCGTAGGTGCCTGCCCGCATCCAATGGTTGGTGTTGCCCAGGGTCACAAAGCCGATACCGTGATCGCGGCTTAGAGCAAGAGCGCGCTCCATGCACGCAATCGCGTTCAGGTTGCCTGGACCTCGGTGCCCGTTCCAGCGTTCCATCGCGCCGAAATGCGCCACCAATTCTGGCTCCGCCTTGGCATCGACAACGCCACTCCGGATCATGGCTTCAAAGCGCGGGAAACGATTGATCCCATGCGTGTAAACGCCATCGCAAGTGGTCTCCGCAAAAAGTCGCGCACAGATCTTCGCGCGGGAGTCTGAAAAACCAAGCTTGCAAAGCACGGATGCGAGCTGTTTTTGTACTTCATGAAAGGGGATTCGATTCATAGAGCCCTGTATGCGAAATCTGCCATCAACATGTTCAGTTGCCAAGTAAGTATAGTCCGGGCCGTAAACCTTTGTATCGCTTGCGCAGCCAAAGATTTGACCCTTCCTGCGTCTCCTCATTCGATCCAGCTGCATGTCGAATTTTGGAGAGCTGAAAATTCCGATTAAAAATGGAATCGATAACGCAGTTCCACGGAAAACATCCTTGGATCGTTGAAGTGGAAACCGCCAATGGTGACGGAGTTGTCCTCAAGCACACGGTGATTTGTCACGTTGATGATCGACGCGGAGACCTTCCATCTCTCACCGATCTTACGGCCGGCTGATACGTCGAAAGTAGTGTGTACGGGGAGGGTGTTGCCTTGGTACGGGCCTTGGCCTGATCCTCGAAGGCCGTTCGTGAAGCCGGAGCCGTAATATACGTTCGTCGAGAACCACGTCCGCAGTGGAAGTTTGGCCGTAAAGCCCGTGTTGAGTGTGTTGCGCTGGTCATGATCGACAGGGATGTATTCGGGTCCCAGCGCGCACACCGGATCGCCTGGAAGTGAGCACGTGAAGCCTCCAATGATGTTTCCGCGTTGCTCAGCGATTTGGTTTGAGTAGGTGAGGTGGAACTGGCCAATGTGGCCTAATTGAGGCGAACGCAAGGTCATCTCCCAGGCCCGAATGAGAGCTCCATCCACGGCGATGGGAAAATACATGTTCGATTCGCCAAGGTTAGCGTGATCGAGGAAATTGTTCACACGATTCTTAACATTGGCAATATCGAGGAGCCAATCCTTATAGGGAATCTGAATCCCGAATTGATGTTCCTCGTCACGCTCGGAGGGCAGAGGCGTGAAAGTATTCTCGCCTGACCCGAGGGATTGGGCGTAGGTCAGCACGGCGCTGGAGACAGTCTCGATGGGGGCTGGCTGGAAAAAGTGGCCATAGAAACCGCGCAGGACCCAGTGCAGACGGGGAATCTCACCCGTGGCACCAATGCGGGGATAGATTGCGGATTCGTCGAGTCCGCCGTTGTAGATAGAGAATCGTTCACCGCCGAGGAGCGTAACGTATCGGCCTAAGCGCAGATGGTCGGAGACGTAGAACTCGATCAGCCCGGCGTTGGCGTTGGAGGGTGCGGAGTCTTCACTTCCGCCGTGAGGCAATATGCCGAAGAGATCGTTCTCTCGTTGATAGAACGAGTAAAGCCCGGCAGAGAAGTTGTTCTTCCCAATGTCAGCATGCGCATCGGCTTGGCCACCCGCGTAGTTCGAGCTTTGATGCCAAGTGGTACCAACTGGGTTGTCGGTTGGGAGTGAGTCGTAGTTGGCCTGGTTGAAGTGATAGAAGGGGGCGACAGAAAACAGCGCCTTGGGAGAGATTGTGTGAACCCAGTTGGCGATGACAAAGGAGTCGCGCTCGGTCTGCCCGTCGCGCAGGCCGTAGGACTCGTAATATTGGCTGGCCTGCTCCCAGTCATTGGGGTCAGGATCGTACGGAACCTGGAAGTGGTCCTGCCGGTACTGCGCATTCAAGCGCAGCTGATCCGTGGGGGTTTGATTTCGGATCACAGAAACGAAGCTGCTTTGGGAGTTTGTGGCGTCGTGGAAAATCGCGGCGACGGGAGTGGCCAAGCCGTAGTTGGACCGGGAGCCCGCCAGGCTGGCATACCACGCTGTTGAAGCGGAATGGTCGCCCAGGGATAGCTGGGCCTCGCTTGTATAGAGGTTGCCTGCGCTGACCAGCACTTCGCCGTCCCGGCTACGTTCGAAGCCATTGCGGGGCAGTACATTAAACACCCCGTAGGTGCGGTCGCCGACATCGGACGGGTAGCTGCCGCGCTGGGCCTCTAGAGAATCGATGTCTTTGGGATCAATTTGCGGGCCCACATTGGAGGCAATTTTGGTGTTTGGGATTGCGATTCCGTCAATGAGCCAACTGGTTTGGTGGCCGCCACGCATGTGGAGCATGTCGTGGGTCATGTAAGCGCCTGGGACATAGTCAGTAATCATCTCCAGACCGAGGGTCCGACTGGCGCCGGGAGTCTGATCGATGTCAGCCCGGGTGATAAGCGTGGTGGGCGTAACGGAGTCCGCGGCGGAGACAGAGGTCTGTGCGCCCTGCACGACAATGGTTTGTGTCGTCGCGGCGACCGAGAGAGGAATATGCAGGATCGGGTTGGTTCCTGAGGCAACAGTAAGCGCCTGTTCAATGGCGGCAAAACCTGCGGCAGTAACTTTCAGCCTGTAAACGCCGATTGGTACTTGAGGCAGCTCAAATTCACCATCGAATCCGGTTTTTGCGGTCAGGATGAATGCTGAATCGGCGGCCTGCAGAGTGACAGCCGCACCGCTCACTGGGCGGTGCTGCGAATCGTGGACCACGCCATGCAGGGAGGCGAAGACAGTAGCATGCGCCGATGCCGGAGACGCGAACAAGGCAGCAGCGGCAAAAAGGCATATTCGGCGCATGAACAAGCAAGCCTCAAAGGCGATCCGGCTGAAGGGCGGCCGAAACTCAAGTCCCAAGTCATTGGTGCATGAGAAAGGGGATGGATGGGCGATTCAGCTTTGGTTCGATGCGGGAGGGCCACGGCCGGCGTGGGTGCGAATCTGGTTGAGGAGGCCCGTGGTGCGTTCGTGGGTGGGCGTGTGGGCCTGAAGTAACAGAACCGGCAGGCCGATCGGGGAAGCCGCCAGCGCAACGATTGTCGAAGTGGGGCCGGCGGTGTAACCGGGGAAACTGGGACAAGTCGACGGCGCGGTGAAGATTGACCTGCCCCCCGATGTGGACTGGGACATGAGCGCAGTCATGTAAATAGACATGGTGCAGTGGTGTGCGCCGTGTCGTTGGCAGCAGGGCGGCAAGCCAGATTCGTCGTCAGCCTGGAGGGTCGCCGCTAGCGGCCCTAAGCTGAAGAACAGAATCAGGAATATGGAAGACACGCGCCTCATCTGGAACAGATGGTACACGAGTGCGCAATAGCAGGTCGAAGAGATCAACCATTGGTTGCCTCGTACTCAGGTATCATCTGGTTATTGACCGCTTGGAATTAATTTGAGTTGATCAAAGATTAAGAGGAAATGTCGGTGTCTAAAGTGAAGGATTCCGTATCGCAGTTACAAGTTTGTGAACATGCAGAGGGTGGGTCAGGGAGCAAATCCCGCAATGGGCGCCCGCTGCGAATTGCTCTTTTTGGATTTGGGACCGTGGGATCTTCCGTGGCGCGGATTCTGGTAGATTCCAAACCTGATGGCTTGGAACTGACGCACATATTCAATCGCGGCGTGGCCCGAAAACATGTGGACTGGACACCAGCAACGGTGCAATGGAGCGAGGATGCCGATGCGGTGCTCTCTGGGGACGTGGATGTTGTCGTGGAACTTGCGGGTGGGCTCGACCCTGCCGGGGGGTGGGTACGCAAGGCACTTGATTCGGGCAAGAGCGTAGTCACGGCCAACAAGAAATTGATTGCTTATCACGGAGTGGAGTTAGAACGACTGGCGGCGGCCAAGGGCGGGCACCTGAAATATGGCGCTGCGGTCGCGGGCGGTATCCCAGTGATACCGGGCCTCGAACAAGGGCTGGCAGGGGATCGAATCGAGCGCATTGAAGGCATATTGAACGGCACCTGCAACTTCATCCTCAGCAAGATGGAGGAGGGCGCCGAGTATGCAACAGTGTTGGCGGCGGCACAGGCTAAAGGTTTCGCCGAAGCCGATCCTACAGAGGATGTGGGCGGATTTGACGCGCGGGCAAAGCTCGCCATTTTGATGCGGCTAGCGCTGCGGGTTGCGGTGGATCCTGACGAGATTGTGCCCCGGCCAATCACCACTGTTTCTACAGTGGACTTCAGTTATGCGCGGGACCTCGGCAGCACGATTCGCCAGGTTGCCCGCGCACAGCAGAAGGATGGAAAAGTTGCAGCCACGGTGGGTCCGATGCTTGTGGATGTCCATTCGCCCCTCGCGTGGTCAAGGGGCACCGAAAATATGGTGATCTTCAGCGGGTATTATGGCGGAGATGTGGTGTTCTCAGGTCATGGGGCGGGGGGGCATCCGACAGCTGTGGCTGTGGTCAGCGATCTGCTCGCCTTGGCGCATGGATCCCAGCGGGTGGAAATTCCCTCTGTTCCTTCAGGGGTCAGTGGGGAGTTTGAGGTTCCTCATTACATCCGATTTCTTGTCATGGATCGGCCGGGAATTGTCGCCGCGATTACGGCTGCGCTTGCAGAAGAGCGGATCAACATTCGCGCCATCGTGCAAAAGCCGGGCTATCCGCAGGATGCGCTGCCATTCGTGGTTACCGTAGAGCCGTGCAAGTCATCAACGCTGAAACGGGCTTTGACGAAGATGCACAGCATGGATTGCTTCCTGGTTGATCCGCTTGACCTGCAAATGCTGGAGTAAGGAAGTCGCAATCAGATCGTGAATTGAGATTCGTTGTGAGGGCCAAGCAGTGATCAACACGGTTTATCGATGTGAAATATGCGGGATCGAGAGCGATGACCCGGTGCGGTGGATCGTAATTCACTGCAACGACGCACAACTGTCGGTTTTCAAATGGACTAAAGAGGCGGCCAGCGCACCCCTGGCACGGCACTACTGCGGTGAGGCGCACGCGCAGACTTATATCAGCAGGTGGTTTGAATCGTTTTGCGGATAAGACCGTAGTTCATCCCTTCATCACTGCGGCGCAGGTCCGGTGGACTCCCGAATCACCAACTCCGGCGCCATGATGATCTCGGGAGGGAGGGGAGCTTCCCGGTTGGCGATGCGTTCGAGCAAGACCTGCGCGCCGCGCTTTCCCATCTCCATCAGAGGTTGGCGGACGGTGGTGAGCGAAGGCGTGTAATAAGCCGCGGACAAAATATCGTCGAATCCGACAACGGAAATATCGCCGGGCACACTGAGCCCAGAGTCTCTTAGTGCGCGGATAGCGCCGATGGCGGCGATATCGTTGAAGCAGAAGATCGCGGTGAAGTCGCGGGTCTTCTCGAGAAGTGCCTGCATGGGTTTGTAGCCGATTTCAGGTGCCATGGGATGGTACCCGTCCTTCATCGACCATCCGGCTGAGTCGATCCGGATGCTGAGAGCCGGGTCAAGCTTGAGGTTGATCTCCTGTGCAACCTGCTGGATGGCCTCCCAGCGGAACTCCGAATCGGGAATGGCGCGCGGGCCGCGCATGAACGCGATACGGCGATGACCGAGCGAGTACAGGTGTGTGAGTGCCTGTTGCACAGCCTGGTGATGATCGAGAACGATGTTGGTTACGTTTTCGGATGCGCTGTGTGCTGAGATGGCGACAACTGGAACTGGAACATCGATGTTGTCCGACGGCGTGTTCAGAAGCAGGAAACCATCAACCGCGCGCTCGACCAGCATGCGCGGATACTTTTCGATGAGGTCCTTCTTCCAGTCGTGGCAAGCAGTGAAGTAAAAATAATGAGCGCCGGTTAGTTCCTGAACAACGCCGCTCATCACCCGTGTAAAGTAGCCTTCGCTCAAATCCGGGGCAAGAACTCCAACGCTCATCGACCGGCTCTGGCGGAGTGATCGAGCGAAGTAATTCGGGCGGTAATTAAGCCGGTTTGCAGCTTCTACCACCCGATCGCGGGTCTCCTGGGGAATCGACTTGGCAGAAGGCGAGTTATTCAGGACAAGGGAGACAGTTGTCTGCGAAAGCTCCAGATGCTCGGCGAGCATCCTCAGGTTGACATGTCCGGATGGCGTTGAAAGCTTTCCCTTTGCCATGTTGGAGTTGTAACACGTTTTATATAAAGGGGAAACACGTATCCGACACTAATACATCGATTTTCCTCGATGTGCCAGGAGAGGTGTCACCGTCAACACCCTCCAGACGCGAAGGATCCTCTAAATCCATGAGCATTTCCAAGCTGCCGGAGGACAACTTTGTCCGTCTGCTACGGAGTTTGGATATGGTTCAGGGCCGCCTTGAGTGGCCAGACCTTTCCGTTGAAGACAAAGGTCCCTGTCAAAGTGCCCGGCAAAGTGATCGTCGCGTCCAGACCATCTCCATGTCGGCGATATTCGACCTTGATAGGCCCTGCAGGATGCGGAAAACTTGCGGTTAGGGATGGCAGCGTACCCATGTGTGGCGCAATGCGAACGGAGGCAAATCCAGGGCTGGCAGGTTCGATTCCGGCTACCAACGTAAGCAGGTCATAGATTGGATGCGCCGTCCAGGCGTGGGAATCCGAACGGGTATCGCCAGGGACCTCGGGCCAGGTGCTGAAGTGCAGTGCCAGCATCTTCCGCCAGGGCTCAATAGAATTGAGGTACTCATCTGCGAGACCGGCGTGGTCCAATGCGCGTGCCAGGTAAAAGCGGAAGTAATACGAAGCGCTCAGAACGCCGGCAGGTGTGGTTCCCGGCTGAATGGCGAGAATGTTCCGAAGAACCTGCAGCTGGCGATCATGGGGGACCACATCGAAGAGGACTGCCAGAATGTTCGCCTGCTGGCTGAAGCTCTTTTTATCAAGAGTGTCGGCGACCAAACCACGCTCAGCCGACCAGCATTTGTTGAAAATGCCCGTACGGACTTGAGCAGCGATGGTTTCGTAGTGAGCTGAACGGAGAGGATCGCCGAGGGTCCTTTCCATTTCGGTGGCTTCGCCCAGCGCTCCCAGATACTCGAGTGTCGTTACGCAGGACTCGCCGTGCGCATCGTAGGTCGGGATCTCTTGTTTTTCAGAGACCCAGTCGACAAAGCTCCACCATGGCAGCTTGTTCAGAAGACCGTCAGGCTGCACGTGAGTCGCGAACCAATCGAGAACAGTGCGGGTTCCAGGGAGGGAGGCTCGGACCAGCTGAGGATCGGGACGGTAGAGCCAGTAGTCGTGGACCATTCCCACCCAAAGCAAAGAAAAGGTTGGAATCGTCTGGACTAGGGAGCTCGGGTAGCGGCTGAGCGTAATTCCGTCCGGATTGCGAGAGTGGTCGAACGCTTCAATGGCCTGGCGGGCCAGGCGGTCATCACCGGCTACAGCGTAAGAGATTAGAGCCTGGACGCGGGTATCGCCGGCATACTGGAGTTGCTCGTAATACGGCGTATCCATGTATGTCTCATGGGCGTCGAGCCGGGCAGTGCGCCAACTAATCTCCCAGACCTTTGCCAGCTCTGGGTCCGGGGAACTAAACGAGGCACGCTCTTCAAACGGATAGGCCGTGAAGTTGGCTGTCAGGGACTCCAAGGCCAGCGGCTGGTCGCCGGTCTGGATGTCAAGGTCAAGATAGCGCCACGTACGCCACCAGAGCGGCTGAAACGACCGATGGGCGCTCCCGTCCGGTAGAAAGCTGTCAGAGATCCCGAGGGCAACCCGATCCTTCACCTCGTTGCGGTCTCCCTTGTGCTGATTCTTGTCGAAGAGAGCTTCTGAATAAGTGATTCGGATGTTTGCGCCTTTGCCACCGGACACGGTTAACAGGGGATAGGCGGTGGTGAGGGTCTCGCGGTCTAGGAGGAGATGAATGTGTTTGCCCGGTTCGATGACCACCGGCTTGCGCGGAAAGGAAGACAGGGAGAATGAATCAGTCTGGACAGTGACATGGGCGCTCTCTTCGCCCATCAATATCGAAACCGAATGAGCCTCGGATAGGTCTGCCCGAACCACTTTTCCAGGGTCTGTCGCGATATACTCCATCGCTGGAAGCTCATCCGGGACCAGCCCCCATGGATTGTCGCCGGTTGTGTCGGTCGAATGCCCTTTGTTCACATCCGGGTAGATGCTTTCGCGAATCGCTGATGTGGCAACGAGCCATGATGGGCCAGTCACTCCGGAATCTAGCCAGTTCCAGTCATATTTGGCGGCGTCGATCTCTTCCCCAGGCCCGGACGCCATGTACGCCCAGAAGCCATTGGCAACACGCGGGACGGGACGCTGCCCCTGCTCCTGCTCGACCAGCCAACCGGCCGGCGTGCTGATTGAATCGGCCCCAGTGGCCTCACTCTCTAGCAGAAAGGCAGTGCGGTCAGTCATTTGCGCGATTGGGGCATAAACCCCGAAGTTCCAGACCGTTGCGGTGATCAGATTCTTTCCAGGCTGAAGGTACGGGCAGAGGTCGAAACGTTCGTAGCGCCAGTGGGTCAAATCGCCACGGGCCGGGCCATCACCGACTCGATGACCGTTCACAAAGAGAATGAAGCGGTTGTCGGCGGATACGCGAACCAAATAGTTAGCGGGAACAGCGGCTAGTGTGAGCGTGTGCCTGAAATGGAGTACGACCGGCTCACGCAGGGGAGCCGTGGGGTGCGTGATCCACGAGGCTTGCCAGTTGTGATGGGGCGGATCGGGTTGAAGGTAGTGCTGGACGGTGCTGGAATCGATGGCCTGCGTATGAAGGGCAACGCCGGGAAGGGCGAGTGCCAAGAGCGTCACAACTACGCGCATAAGATCTAGCTTTCTCAATAACAAGCCCTAGGTTACCTGAAATCGATGGGCCTTGAATGGATATTTCACTCCAAGAAGGGCGTCGGAATGCGGGGCGGTTGAAAGTCTATACTTGGCTCCATCGAGGCCATCATTCGGTGTCCTCGGCGTTATGGAAATCCGGACAAGGGTCGCGATTCAGTTCAGGCAGGCCAGTGTCAGTAGAATTCATGCTTCAGCGTGGGCAAACACCAAAATGTCTGCTTGTATGCACTTGATTTAGCAGCGTTGTAACCTGCCATTCACATTGACCCGGTAGCCTTCATATCTGTGAACGCCAACATGCCTGAGATTCACATTTCCCAAGCCCAACTTCAGCCGGAAGCGCCCTCACCTGGCGGCCAGGGTCCAGGGAACAGGGCCTCGAACGAGGTATCGCGTGTTCGCGTGCATCTGCTGTCTCGCGGCAATTCGGCTTGGGCCGACCGCGGGTTTCATTGGTTGATGGTCATCTGCGCGCTTACTATCTTCGGAATCGTTGCGCTGATCGCGACCGAGCTTGTCCTGCGTAGTCAGTTGGCCTGGAGCAAGTTCGGATTTAAGTTCTTTTTTTCTCACTTTACCGATCCGGATACCAAGCTGCCGTTGTACTGGGACCCGGTGAACGGACACTTCAGCGCATTGCCATTCCTTTACGGGACGCTTGTATCCTCGTTTCTTGCTCTGTTAATTGCGGTGCCGCTTGCAATTGGCGTCGCGATCTTCCTGACTGAAATGTGCCCTCAATTGCTGCGTGGACCTTTGGCGTTTGTCACCGAGTTGCTTGCAGCCATCCCCAGCGTCATCTATGGCCTGTGGGCCGTGACCATTCTCGTGCCACTCATGCGAGAACAAGTCAATCCGTTGTTGTTCAAGCTGCTTGGATGGACGGGATTGACGAGCGATGACAATCCCACTGGTCTCGGCTTTCTAACGGCCGGGGTCATCCTGGCGGTGATGATCCTGCCCATCATTTCTTCTCTCACGCGGGAAGTAATGAGCACAGTTCCGCACTCCCAGCGCGAGGCGGTCCTGGCCCTGGGCGCAACCCGCTGGGAGATGATCAGAATTGCCGTGTTGCGAAACGCACGCATCGGCATTGTGGGCGCGATTATTCTGGGCCTGGGCCGCGCGCTTGGCGAGACCATGGCAGTGGCCATGGTGATCGGAAATAGTCCGGAAATTCACCGTTCCATCCTTGCCAATGGAAGCACCATGGCTTCGGTGATTGCGAACGAGTTTAGCGAAGCTTCGGACGAACTCCACATGAGTGCGTTGATAGAAATCGGCTTGGCGCTCTTCGTCGTGACCATCATCGTCAATGCGATTGCACGGATGCTAGTTTGGGCGGTTACGCGTGGGGCGCCTGCGCAGACTCGTTGAGAACTGCAGCAATTTGTGACAAGGAAACATAGGCTGGAGAGCTCAAGCTGCCGACTGAATATAAAACTCGAGCGAGGATACGAACGCTGACCGATGGTCTGGCGAGCGGGCTGGCGGTACTTTCGACCATTCTGGTGATCGCACCTTTGGTGGCAATCTTTGTGTATCTGATTTACAAGGGCGCCGTCTCGCTCAATTTGGACTTCTTTACCCGCAATCCTGTTCCCGTAGGCGAGCTTGGCGGGGGAATGGCGAACGCAATCGTGGGGTCGGCGATTTTGCTCGGAGTTGGCAGCCTGATCGGTGTCCCGGTCGGAATCAGCGGGGGCATTTTCCTTGCCGAATTCGGACGCGGCAGCAGGCTGGCTACGGCAATTCGCTTTACAGCCGATGTACTCAACGGTGTGCCCTCCATCGTGATGGGAATTGCGATCTACTCGTTGATAGTCGTGCCGCAGAAGCATTTCTCGGCATTGTCCGGTGGCGTTGCGCTAGGGATCATGATGATTCCCACCGTCTGCCGCACCACCGAAGAAATGCTGCTGATGGTTCCGCACGCAGTGCGCGAGGCCGCTCTCGCGCTTGGTGTCCCGAACTGGCGATCCGTATTGGCCATTACTGTTAAGACCGCATCGCCGGGCATCATTACGGGTTGCATGTTGGCCTTTGCACGCGTGGCGGGCGAGACGGCGCCATTGATCTTTACGGCTTTGGGTAATTCAAATTGGAGCACGAATCTCAACCAACCCATCGCTGCTCTGCCGCTCCAAATCTACGTGTACGCCCTCTCCCCCTACGACGAGTGGCACCGGTTAGCGTGGGCAGGAGCTCTGGTGCTGATTGTGTTGATCGTCCTTGCAGTTTCGCTTGTTCGGTACGTAACGAGCCGTGGCGTCTTGAAAGGGGCAAGCTAAGTGGGAGTTGGGATCGAAGTTATAGGTCTGAATGCGTGGTACGGCACTAATCACACGCTGCAGGACATCAACCTGAACATGCCGGCTAATCACGCCACGGCGCTTATTGGCCCTTCAGGCTGCGGTAAGAGCACATTTGTTCGATGCTTGAACCGCATGCACGAGACCAATCCTATCGCGCGTGTGACGGGTACCGTGCGAATTGGCGACCTGGACATCTACAAGGACACCAAGCCGGTAGAGATCAGGCGCCGGGTGGGTATGGTCTTCCAGCGCCCCAATCCGTTTCCCACGATGTCGATTTACGACAATGTGGCAGCCGGACTCAAGCTGAATGGTTACAGCAATCGTCGTGCGCTCGACGAGATTGTGGAGCGGTCGCTGAAGAACTCTGCGCTGTGGGATGAAGTGAAGGACGACTTGAGGAAGAAATCCGGCGCAAGCCTATCCG
>OBLT010001935.1_pt1 | contig 13057 bp, 10 predicted proteins | sample 1518721 | NCBI WGS metagenome assembly OBLT01 (sample SAMEA3539307, study PRJEB22396) | soil metagenome | biome: tundra; feature: field; material: soil | place: USA | collected 2010-05 | depth 0.15 m | reverse complement strand
ACAAATATTCGCGGACGCCTTCTTCGGCACGTCCGAGGGCGCGGGCATACGAAACCTTGGCCAGATTATGTTGATAAAGACTGGAAATTAAATTTTCGTGCGCGCTCGCCAAAGCTTCCTGCGCCTGCACCACTTCAAGATTGTCCGTAACTCCCGCGGCAAAGCGATCCCGCGACTGGGTGAGCGCCTGCTCGGCCAGATTCACCGAACTTTGCGCCACCTCCACCTGGTCGGCGGACGACTTTAGATCCAGCAACGCGTTGCGTATATCCTGTTCGATCTGCGCGCGAACGTTCTCGATTTGCGCCTGCGCCTGGCGCAAATTCGCTTCCGCCTTCAGCAGGTCGCCATGAACCTTGCCCCCTTGAAAAATGGGAACGTTCAAGGTACCGATCAGCGCATAGGTGGGCAGTACATTGCCCGGGACAGAGCCGATTTCGCCAAAATTTGCCGCCACATCGATGGTCGGAAAATATCCGGCAACGGCCGCGCTCCGCTGTAGTTGCGCGGCCGCGAGACGATCGTGCGCCGCCTTGTAATCGGAGCGCAGCGTGTACGCCCGCTGCAGAGTGGTCTCGAAATCGGGCATCGGAAAAGGCTCATACGGAGCCTTGTCGACGAGTTCGAATTCCTGGCGCGAAGCCAGGCCAATCACCCGCGCCAGAGAAATTTTCTGCTTCGCGTATTCGTTGGTGGCCGCGATCAACTGCTGCTGGCGCGACTGCGATTCGACCTGCGCCCGCAGCGTGTCAATTGCCGGAGCCACCCCCGCCTGCTGTTGCGCAATCGCCTTCTTATAGAGCGCCTGCGCCGTCTCGACCTGCGCCTGCGCAGTTTCTACCCGAGCCGCCCCGGCGATCGCCTGCAGATAAGCGTTGCCCGCGGCCAGCACGACCAGATCGCGAGCGTCTTTCAAATTGAATTTCGCAACATTCTCGCCGACCACCGACGCCCGGTATTTCTCCACCGACTTCCAATCGAACACCCGCTGCGTCGCCGATACGCGCATGTCAAAATAAGAGAAAGGGCCGATGACGTGGGGAACATTCGCCCCCGGAAACAGCGCGCCACTAAATCCCAGTGCCTGCAAACTCGTCTTCTGCCGGACCTCCTGCACATCCCCGTTGATATTCGGCAAAAGATCGCTGAGCTGTTGCCACTTCTCTCCCCGAGCCTCGATGGTGTTGTATTCGGATAAAAGACCAGCCAGGTTCTGCCGCAGGGCGCGATCAATGGCGTCCCTGAAAGTCAGGGCCAGAACCCCCGGAGTGGGCTTCGACTCCGGCACGCTGCCAAACACTGGATTCTGGGCCGAGGTTTGCACCTGGGAGGTGGGAACCTGCAACATCGGAGCCGGCTGAATCTCAACTTTGGAGTTCTCAAAGCCGCCGGAACCCGATCCGGGACTCTGAGCCCACAGCGACTGGTAAAGCGCCGATGAAAGGATAAGAAAAAATAGGGCGCTGGGAAGAATCCGTAATGCAATCCGCAAAACGAATGCACGGGAGCGGCTCGATTCGAGGTTGGAACGGGGCGCGAGAGCCATGGAACCGGAGTCCTCTCCTTACACAGCCTGAATCCTAAGTCCTTTGGACTCAGTTTGCCGGGGGTGAGATGCAAATTGTTGAAAGAGCGGTGTTCCGGAATGCTGATGTACGGATTCACGAATCACCCAAGAACTCGATGGCTCCGTCCCCTGATATGACCTTGGTCATCTTGCGTAACCCGGACCTCACGTTCAATCTAGAAGTCGAGTCAAGCACTTTCCCGCCGCGGGACCGGCGCAAGGAAAGTCCTGCCTATGAACCAAGACAAGAAAGTGTCGCCCAACGGATCGGACTGGACCCGCCTTCTCACCGATCCGGAACTGGTCAGCCATCTCCCCCAATTGCTGCAGACTTATCGCGAAGTGCCCCCCGAACAGCGTGAAGCCGCCCTCCTGCAAGCCATGCGGGAGATTAAGGATGCCGCTGCGAAACAGCACCAGGGCGATGGCGACAATGATATCGATCACGAGAAAAAAGATCTTGAGAGCCTTGCTTGCGAGAGCGGGCACGAGAGCGCCGAATGCAAGTTCACCGAGCGCAAAAGTATCGCTGACGACGATCGCGAAAATGGGGGCCAGAACGTTCCCGCCGATCACGTCGAGAATCAGACCGAAGTCCATCGCGAAAAGCTGACTCTAACTCCAAAGATCGCTTCCGAAGCGGTGCCCCCGCCGCCCACCGTGCTTCACGGTCCCGAGCCCGTAAGCGAAGCGCCCCCTTTCGAAACCGATTCTCTCTCGGACCTGTCCTCCGAAGATCGCCGCCGTTTTCATCGGATCAAATGTTACGTGGCCGTGGAGATTCACATCGAGGGTGTCGAGGCGCCGGTCTGGGGCAACCTGGCCAACGTAAGCCACGGAGGCTGTCTGGTCGAGACCGCGAGCGCCGTTCCCCCGGGCAAGGCCTTGGAAATCGGACTGTGGGTGGCAAGCGGCAAAATCTGGGTGAAAGGCGTCATTCTCACCGGGGTCGCCCAGCGCACCGCCTCCTTTGGCGTCCGGGTAAAATTCTCGGAAGCCGAACTCTCGGAAAAACAGCATCTGCGCGATTTTCTCAAGTTTATCGAAGGCACGGCGCGTAAATCCCACAGCGGCAACGCCTACCTCGCCCAACTAAAGAGCTAAGCGGAACTGTTCCTATCGGGCATGCCTTCCTGCCTTATCATTAGGCGGCCTTTAAGTGGCGAGGGGATCCAGCAACTTTTCCTGCAGTTCGGGTTCTTTCCTAACAAGGTCAAAGGCCATGGAAATGCCTTCTCGCAGCTCTCGTTTCCTCCTAGCAGCCATGGTGCTCGTGGCCGCCGCCCTGAGCATCCAATTCGCTCTGGGTCGCAAGAAAGACAAGCCCACCGCGGCGATGGACGAGCGTAGACGCGCCGTCCACGCCCTCAACCGGCTGACCTTCGGTCCGCGCCCGGGTGACATAGATCGCGTCGTACAGATGGGGGTTGACGAGTGGATCGACCTCGAACTTCATCCGGACAAAATTAATGACGTGGCCCTCGATGCGAAGCTGGCCCAGTTCCGCACCCTGCGCATGGGCACGAAAGAGATCGTCGAGAATTTCCCGACCAACGAGGTCATCAAGCAGATCGCCGATGGCAAAGCCGAACTGCCGCGGGATCCTACCCAGCGCGTGGTCTACGAGGCGCAATTGCAGCGCTACGAAAACCAGCAGGATCGCAAAAATAAAGATAAAGATAAATCCGACGACTCGGCAAGCCTCGACCCGGAGCAGATGCGTCGCCGCGAAGCGCACCGCGCTGCCATCGTTAAAGTCGAAGAGCTCCTCGACCTGCCCGCCGACGAGCGCATGAAAGAGATTATGAACATGTCGCCCGAAGACCGTCTCGCTCTCACCAACACCGCTAAGGGCGCTAAAGGAGACGCCCTGCTCGACGGTATGAATCCGAAGCAAAAAGAAACGATGCAGGCGCTCAACAATCCCGAGCAGGTCGTGGTCAACGAATTAACGCAAGCCAAACTGCTGCGCGCGATCTACAGTGAGCGCCAACTCGACGAAGTGATGACGGACTTCTGGTTCAATCACTTCAACGTCTTCATCAACAAAGGCGCTGACCGTTACCTGATGACTAGTTACGAGCGCGATTCAATTCGCCCGCATGCTCTCGGCAAATTTGAAGACCTGCTGGTAGCGACGGCCAAGAGCCCTGCGATGATGTTCTATCTCGACAACTGGCTGAGCGTCGGCCCCGATTCCGACAGCGCGCGCGGCATCCCGCCGCACAAGCCCGGCCATCCGCCCGCGCCGCGCAATCGCCCAAATTCAAAGAAGGGCAAACCATCCTCCGGCCTGAATGAAAACTACGGCCGCGAACTGATGGAGCTTCACACCCTGAGCGTCAACGGCGGCTACTCGCAAAAAGATGTCAGCGAGGTGGCCAAAGTTTTTACCGGATGGACCTTGGACTCCCCCAAAAAAGGCGGCGAGTTCCACTACGAACCGCGTACGCACGAACCCGGTGACAAAGTCGTGCTCGGACACCGCATCAAGCAAAACGGCGAGAAGGAAGGGCTGCAGGTTCTGCACTTGTTGGCGCACAATCCGAACACAGCGCACTTCATTTCGCAGAAATTGGCGATGCGCTTTGTCTCCGACGATCCTCCGCCCGCGCTGGTCGATCGTATGACGCAAACTTTCCTGAAAAAAAATGGGGACATCCGGGAGGTGTTGCGAACGATGTTCAAATCGCCCGAATTCTGGTCCCCCGAAGCCTATCGCGCAAAAGTGAAGACGCCGCTCGAGTTCGTAGTCTCAGCCGTACGCGCCAGCGGGGGCGATGTCGACGACACGCGTGCATTGGCCGGCACTCTCAACAACATGGGAATGATGCTCTATGGGATGTTGCCGCCGACCGGATATTCAATGCGCGCCGACACCTGGGTGAATTCGTCTGCGTTACTCGGAAGAATGAACTTCGCTTTGGGATTATCAGCTGGAAAGATTCGCGGAGTAAAAGTAGACAACGCGATCCTGGCAGCGGGAAGCGCGCCGGAAGGCGCATCCGCGGCGCCCGATGCCCCCACGGCCTTGGCCGCACTTGAGACCTCCCTGCTACATGGCGACATCTCGAAGCAGACGCACGACACGATCAGCAAGCAACTCGACGATCCAAAGATCACGCAGCGGCGATTGGATGATCCAAAGCGCGCGCCCAATATAGCGGCAATCACAGGATTGATTTTAGGTTCACCGGAGTTTCAGAGAAGATAGCCTTCAGCCGTCAGCCATCAGCCGTCAGCTCAACCCGGAGCCGACCTGATCGCTGATGGCTGATGGCTGAAGGCTGGTTCTTATGTCCATCACTCGACGAATTTTTCTCCGCAACGGAGCGCTCGCAGTTGTCGGCACCACCGCGCTTCCGAGTTTTCTTACCCGCGCCGCTTTTGGCGCCGTCGACCCGAGAGTACGCACGAAGCGCCTGGTCGTAATTTTCCAGCGCGGCGCCGCCGACGGCCTCAATATCATTGTGCCACACGGCGAGCCGAGCTACTACGCCATGCGCCCAACCATCAATATTCCGAAAAAGTCGGTCCTCGAACTTGATGGCTTTTTCGGACTACACCCCGCCATGTCATCGTTCGAGCCGCTGTGGAAGCAGAAGCACCTCGCCATCGTTCACGCCACTGGTTCTCCCGATCCCACGCGCTCGCACTTCGACGCACAGGACTTCATGGAATCCGGTACGCCCGGCGTCAAAGTCACCGATGATGGCTGGCTCAACCGCGCGCTCCGTGAACTCCCGGCTTCCGCCAACGATAAGGCTGCCTTTCGAGCGATCGCACTCGGCCCATCGCTACCCCGTATTCTCTCCGGTAAAGAACCGGCCGTCGCAGTCAACAACCTGAATGATTTCTCGGTGGGAGGAAAAAATCCGAAGGCAGTTCCAATCTCGAATTTCTTCGAAGCTATGTATGACAACTCCGTGGACGCGGTGTTGCATGGCACCGGCCAGGAAACTTTCGACGCCGTCAAAATGCTGAAAACCGCCGACCCTGCGCAATACACGCCCGCAGCCAATGCCAACTATCCCAAGGGCCGCTTCGGCGACAGCCTCAAACAGTTAGCCCAGCTAATCAAAGCAAATCTGGGAGTCCAGGTCGCCTTCGCCGACATCGGCGGATGGGATCACCACGTCAACGAAGGCAGCACACAGGGCCAGATCGCCAACGTGCTCGGAGACTTCTCGCAAGGGATTTCCGCCTTTTGGACCGATCTCGGCGATCTTGGAGAAGATACGGTGGTCGTCACGATGTCCGAATTCGGCCGCACTGCCCGCGAAAACGGCAACCGCGGCACCGACCATGGCCACGCCAACGTGATGTTCGTCCTGGGAGGCCCTGTTAAAGGCGGCAAAGTCTACGGCCGCTGGCCCGGACTCGATCAGTCCCAGTTGTACGAGGGGCGCGATCTCGCCGTGACCACTGACTTCAGACTGGTGCTCAGCGAAGTCGTGTCGCGCTATTTGGGAAATAAAGATTTGAAAACGGTGTTTCCGGGATTCGAGAATCAGGCTGGCTTCCTGCGGCTTTTGGGATAGCCTTCGCCGAAAAATCAACATTCCTTTGCGGGCCGGAAACCCCTCTATCGATCTTTTAAAATCAAAGACTTAGGAAGAATAAATCGGCAGATCTTTGAGTTTAAAGGACTTAAGTATAGAGAGTTCCCAGGACTGAAACAAAAGTTCTCTCCGCTTTGAAGCCCCGACCTGTTGAGACTAACGCCATTATAATCAGGCATTTGACCAAAACAGGCCTCACGTCGCCTGCGCTCCGGCACTCATCCTCAAAAAATGTCTTGCAAATTATCTAGTGTTATAGTTAACTATATCAGTAGAACGATTACTCGAGTGATCGTACCGAGAATCGTCAAAGTTCAAGGAATCGAGGAGAATGAGTATGAGTCCCTTTCGCAAGTTGCTGCTCGCTGCTGTTGTAGGTGCGCTTTCGACTTTAACGTTTGCCCAATCTGACATGAAACACCCGGACGCGAACCTGTCCGGGGCGAACCTCTCCGGAGCGAACCAGTCCGACGCCAAACAATCGTTCGACAAACTCAAAGCTCTCGCCGGCACCTGGGACGGACATGTCACCACAGTCCCCGTGGAACCCTCCATCGAGGGCAAGGCCGTCCATGCCACGCTTCGCGTTACTTCCATGGGCAACGCGCTGGTGCATGAGATGAACGGGATGGACCGGCCCGACGATCCGATCACGATGTTCTATATTGACGGAGACCGTTTGCTCCTCACCCATTATTGCGATGCCGGAAACCGGCCTCGCATGGTGGGCAAGATTACGCCGGACGGAACGTCGTTGGAGTTCGAATTTCTCGATGTCTCCGGCAGCACACAATACGGACACATGCATCACGCCGTTCTGACGGTGATCGACGAGAACCATCACACCGAGGATTGGACCTACATGAACCCTGGGGACAAACCGGTCCATGCTCATATGGACCTGCAACGCACAAAATGAACCGCGGTAGCGGTATTCGTAGCAAGCGATCTGGAAAACAGGAATGGACCGTGACTGGAACGACAATCAGCCGATTTACCGCCAACTGCGCGACCGCGTGGTTGCGATGATACTCGACGGCGTGCTGAAGGAGGGCGATCCGCTGCCCTCGGTGCGCACGGTCGCGGCCGAGTTACGCGTCAATCCGCTCACGGTTCTCAAGGGCTATCAGCAACTGGTGGACGAGCAGTTAGTCGAAAGCCGGCGAGGCCTGGGTATGTTCATCAATATGGGAGCGCGCGGTCTGCTGCTGCAGGGCGAACGCCGGCGCTTTCTCGTCGAAGAATGGCCGCGCATTGGAGCCTTGATTCAACGGCTCGGGTTGACGCCGGACGAACTGATCGAGGCGATGAAAGCCGCGGAATCGAAGCCGGAGAATCCTGGCGGCTCGGCAAAGAGTTCCAAAGAGGCAAGTTCCGGTTCCGGTTCCAATGACCGAAAGGAGGAGCGCTGAAATCATGCCCTGCATAGAAGCACGCGGTCTCCGCAAGACTTTCGGCACAACTGTCGCGCTCGACGGCATCGATATGCGCGTGGAAGAGGGCCGCATCCTCGGACTGATCGGGCCCAACGGCGCGGGCAAGACTACCGCGCTCAATGCGATTCTCGGCCTCGCTCCTTATGAAGGAGAACTGCGTGTGCTGGGACGTGACCCGTGGGCCGAGCGCGATCTGCTCATGCGCGATGTGTCGTTCATCGCGGATGTCGCCGTACTTCCACGCTGGATCAAAGTTTCGCAGGCCCTCGACTACGTTGCCGGAGTGCATCCGCGCTTCGATCGCGCGAAGGCCGAAAGTTTTCTGGCGAAGACCACGATCCATCGCGCCCGCCGCGTCCGTGAATTATCCAAGGGCATGGTTGCGCAGCTGCACCTCGCGTTGGTGATGGCCATCGACGCGAGGTTGCTGGTGCTCGATGAGCCGACGCTCGGCCTCGACATTCTCTATCGCAAGCAGTTCTACGATGCGCTGCTCAATGACTATTTCGATCGCAGCCGCACCATCCTGATTACTACCCATCAGGTGGATGAGATTCAGAACGTGCTCACCGACGTCATGTTCATGAACCGCGGCCGCATCATCCTCAATTGCAGCATGGACGAGGTCGAGGCACGCTACCTTGAAGTCTCGGTGCATCCCGAAAAGCTTGTGGCCGCGCGGACTCTACGACCGATTTACGAGCGCCAGACGCTCGGTCGCGGAATTCTTCTGTTCGATAGAAAGACGATCGTGGATCCTCAGCAACTCGCCGCGCTCGGCGAAGTACGCACCCCAAGCATCGCCGACCTTTTCGTCGCCCTGTTGGACAATCCGGTCGGCCCAGCACAAGGAGCAACTCGATGAATACTCCATCGGACGGCCAGCCCTCTTCTCCGCTTGACTCACAGAGAATCGCGCCCGCCACTCTTTCGCCGACCAGGCCCTTTTACTGGTCCATCCGCCGCGAATTTTGGGAGAACCGCTCGATCTACCTCGCGCCCGTGGCCGCGGCCGCCGTCTGCGTCTTCGGCTTCCTCATCAGCATGTTTCATCTGCCTGCCCTGATGCGAGCAACGTCGCCGCTCGACCCGACGCAGCAGCACTCCGCAATGATGAAGCCCTACGAAGTAACTGCCGGGCTGCTCATGGTAGTCGCGATGATCGTCGGGGTTTTCTACTGTCTCGACGCGCTGCACGGCGAACGTCGCGACCGGAGCATTCTGTTCTGGAAGTCGCTGCCCGTTTCCGATCTTACGACCGTGCTTTCCAAGGCGGCGATCCCCATCGTGGTGCTCCAGTTGTTCGCCTTTGCGTTCGCGGTTGCCGCGCAGTCGGTCATGCTGCTGCTCGGCACCGCCGTGCTGGCGGCGCGCGGTCAGAGTGTCCATGCGCTATGGAGCCAATTGCCTTTGTTCCAGATGTCTTTGCTGCTGCTCTACCACCTGGTCACTGTGCATGCGCTGTGGCACGCGCCCCTCTACGCCTATCTCTTGATGGTCTCAGCCTGGGCGCGGCGCGCGACATTTCTATGGGCCGCCTTGCCGCCGCTCGCCATCGGCGTCGCCGAAAAGATCGCCTTCAACACTGCGCATTTCGCCGAGTTCATCGGTAATCGATTGGCGGGCGGCCCGGAAGCCGACGCCATGGGCCAATTCCCGATTGAGCCGATGACCCATCTCACGCCGGGACAATTCCTGATTAGTCCGGGTCTGTGGCTGGGGCTGGCCGTCACGGCAATCTTCCTCTTCACTGCGGCCCGCCTGCGCCGCTCCCGGGGGCCCAATATGATTCGCATCGATTCATCTTCCCGAGCTTGTCGTCCCGGTGCGGTGTCTCGTGGATAGCAATTCGATCTGAACCGAAGGAGAGGGGCACTTGCATGATCTACTCGCCCGTTTTACTGGTCCACATTTTCGGCGGAGTCGGCGGTGTCCTCTCTGGCTCGACCGCGCTGGTCGCCCGCAAGGGCTCGCCTATGCATCGCAAGTCGGGCGACGTATTTGTCGTATCCATGTTGTTTATGGCCGCCGCCGGTGCATATGTTGCATTCATGCATTCTCAACCGGCCAACGTGATGGGCGGAGTCTTTACCTTCTACCTTGTCGCCACCGCCTGGTTAACGGTGCAGCGAAGACCCAACGAAACCGGCCGCCTCGAATATGGCTTGCTTCTATTGGGACTGGCCGCCGGCGCGAGCAGCTTCTTTCTTGCCTGGCAAGCATCCCATGGCCCTACCGGCTTAAAAACTGGAGAGGCCATCCCTTACATGGTCTTCGGCGCGGCGGGCTTGCTCGCGGGCGCAGGAGATATCCGCATGATGATTCGCGGCGGTGTCGCCGGCTCGAAACGCCTGATCCGCCATTTGTGGCGAATGAACATTGCTCTGTTTATCGCCGCGGGCTCCTTCTTCCTGGGCCAGGCCACCGATCCTGTGCTGCGCAGCTCTGGATTGCGGGCGAGACTATTTACGGCAGCGGTTCGCCACACCCATCTCCCCGCAGTGCCCGTCCTCCTCATCATCGTTCTAACGATCTTCTGGCTCTGCCGCGTCTGGTTCAGCAAAGCCTACAAGACTTCTGGAGCCAAGCGCTCCTCCCTGCCCAGCCACCAACCTGGGATGATTGGAATATAGTTTCGCTGAAACTCAACCGTGGTTGCCGTGGTGGAAAGATCTCGGCCATAAACGCATCCTTTCGTCATCAATTGGCGTCATCGCAGACGATGGAGGGCAGGAGCGCTGAATTCAGATCATTCGCGGTCGTAAGATTTCGGCGGCAGCAAGAATTGCAGCCCGAAATAACCCACGAAATAAGACTGGTCGGGACGCGCCGGTTCAAGACTTCGTCCGCCCATCAGAAGCAAGATCACCGGCTTATGAATTTTGTAGCGCGCCCCTACTCCAATCGTGGGCTGGTACGCGGACGGGTGAAACGCGCCCTGCGAATAAAACTCCACGTCCATCTCCAGTTTCGAAGAAAAATCGTGACCAACCACCAGCCCGGCGAGCCAGGTATTGGGTCCGTTGTGAGTGAACTGATACCCGATCTCAGCATCCACCGCGAGTGGGCGAAACTTTTTGGAGAACTCAAAAGGAAGCAGAAACGACTGGCTGGCCGGGGTAACGCCACGCCGAACCGCATCGTCCGGATTATTGACGAAAAACTGCGGAAACGTGGAAATGGAAAGCCCGGATTCTCCCGCGTCGTAGAAACGCCACTTCACTCCAAAATTGGATTGCCCCAGACCAAACTTACCGGCGGAATCTGGGTTCCGCACATGCAGCCACGCGTTTTCGTAAGTAAGCTGAATCCGATCGCCGACTCCGAAATTAATGTCGAGATCCGGAGTGTGGGAAACGGACTGATCGCTGTAGAAAAACGGCATATATCCAAGATTGATTTCCCAATTCAAGGGGCCCGGAGTGCCCGGATCGTTAGTGTAAAAAGGTGGGCCGCCCTGGGCGCATGCCGCCGCCGCCAACAGAAAGAAAGACAGGATAAAAAACAGGCCGCGGAGCCACGCGAAACGGGTGATACTGGCCGAACGAAAAGGGCACCGACCGATCAAGTCAACTTGCTCCACTGTAGAAGGTAGACGCCGAATCGATCGTGGTCAGTTCCCCGATCTGCAGGAGTCATGAAATGCTCCGTAGAACATCCTACAACGAGCAGCGTGGGGCGGACACTCCTGTCCGCCGCTGGTCGTCTCAGTTTCACGATTGATCATCGTTGAAATCTCTCGGTGCTTGCAATGCCGGGCGCTAGGGCAATTGATTGGTGGTGCGGCCCCCCAATTACAAACTCTCCTAGCTAAGTTATTGATTTATAAATACTTTACTGGTAAGTCCTTATTCTTCAAAGACCTGGAAGAAAACAGGTCGCTAAGTCTCTGATTCCAAAAGACCGTGGCTAGGAGGGGCTAAAGCCCACCAGTTCACTTTAAGATTGCTTTCCTTCGCGTCGGGTCGCTGTCTTTGCGGGTAACTTCGCGAGCCTGAGACACTACACCGCCGCTGTTTGCAGTCGCTTTCGTTTTTGTTGATCTGATGGAATGTGCTTAAAACCCAAGTGCAACGTCAAGGTCAAAGCGGCGGACAAGAGTGTCCGCCCCACACGATTACAAAGAAAGATAGAGGGATGCTGCAGGGTATTCCACCCTTGCGCGAAAAACAACACGCAAGGATGGGAGATCTAGATCGCAAGAGTTATTGAGGTTTACGCGTGGTAGACCTGTTCGTTCTGCCGCGCTTCGTACCACAGCGCCAGTTCGACGCGATTCCACAGGCCGAGCTTGTCATAGATCAAGCGCAGGTAGTTCTTTACCACGTGTTCGGTGGTTCCAAGCGAATCGGCGATCTCCCGGTTCTTGCAACCCTCCGCTACGCGTTGAATGATAAATCGTTCGCGGTCGTTGGGCCCGCGACGGACTGCTGTCTCTCCAACCATAATTGCCTCCGATAAAGTAAAGTCGCGAGCTTAACCCGCTTGATGCCACCTGTGATGCCAAAACGTAAAAATAACCGGTTGAAATGTGCTTTGACGGTGCGCTCGGCGATATTGAGGTCGCGAGCGATTTCAGCGTTGTCACATCCCTGGAGAAGCAGGTTGATGATCTGGCGTTCCCGGGGAGCTACTTGATCGAATTTTTCTTCCATAAATTCACTGCACCTCACCGATGCACCCGGCCGCGGGAAGTTGCGCTAAACCGTTGCCCCCTCGGCGCATCTGGATTCGGGTCTTTGCGTCTCATTTTGCAACTGCTTGGCCAAAATCGACTGGGGAGATTAACTAAAGATGAAAATTTGATGTAGCGTAGGTTTCTACTGGAAAATGCAAGTTCTACAGTGATTACAGTAGTAACGGTCCCGATCAAAAGCTCGGGGTTTCCACAGCGCCTAGGGGAAACTACCTAGTACAAAGTTCCCAGTACCAAGGAGCGAAAGAGCATATTTACACAGAAGTACATCCCTGGCAGGCCGCTGCCGCTCCCATATAATGAGTTGTGGACTTCAAGCTGGTAAGCAATTACAAGCCTCAAGGCGATCAGGGGCAGGCCATCGAGGCCCTGACCCGTGGTGTTTTTGACCGTGAGCAACACCAGGTGCTGCTGGGCGTCACGGGATCGGGCAAGACCTTCACCGCCGCCAAAGTGATTGAGGCTGCCAATCGTCCCGCCCTGGTCATGGCCCACAACAAGACGTTAGCGGCCCAGCTCTATCACGAATTCAAGAGCTTCTTCCCACACAATGCGGTCGAATACTTCGTCTCCTATTACGATTTTTATCAGCCCGAGGCGTACGTGCCGGCGGCCGACCTCTACATCGAGAAGGAATCGACCATCAACGATGAACTCGACAAGTTGCGGCTCTCGGCGACGCGGTCGCTTTTTGAGCGGCGCGACGTCTTGATCGTGGCGTCGGTGAGTTGCATTTATGGTTTGGGATCGCCCGAGGCTTATTACGGGATGATGCTGTTCCTGGAGAAGGGACAGA
>OBLT010001934.1_pt1 | contig 13059 bp, 8 predicted proteins | sample 1518721 | NCBI WGS metagenome assembly OBLT01 (sample SAMEA3539307, study PRJEB22396) | soil metagenome | biome: tundra; feature: field; material: soil | place: USA | collected 2010-05 | depth 0.15 m | reverse complement strand
GCATGGCGCGCATCGGAGCCCACTTTCATGTAGACAACCCGCTGGACGAGGCGACCGCCAACGGTGCGGACGCGGCCCAGTTCTTCCTGGGCGACCCGCAGGGCTGGAAGGGACCGGTGATACCCGGCGGTGATCCGTCGGCCATCCGGGACGCCTTCGCCGCCGCCGGGGTGGACATCTATATCCACGCGCCCTACGTCATCAACGTCGCGACCAGCAACAACCGGATCAGGATTCCGAGCAGGAAGCTGCTCGACCAACAGCTCAAGGCGGCCGCGTCGGTCGGGGCCAAGGGCCTGATCGTGCACGGCGGCCACGTCACCGCGGGCACCGACGCTGCCGAAGGCCTGGAGAACTGGCGTAAGGCGGTGGAACGGATCGAACGTCCGGTGCCGATGCTGATCGAGAACACCGCGGGCGGTGACGGTGCCATGGCCAGGTCGCTGGAAGCCATCGGCAAGCTATGGGACGCGGTGACCGACGCGGCCGGACCTAACGCGGACAACCTCGGGTTCTGCCTGGACACCTGCCACGCCAACTCGGCCGGCATCGAACTGGCCGACGCGGTGGACCGGATCAAGGCGATCACCGGCCGGATCGACCTGGTGCACTGCAACAACTCGCGCGATGAGTTCGGCTCGGGCCGGGACAGGCACGCCAACATCGCCTCGGGCACCATCGACCCGGCCCTGCTGCTCGGGGTGGTCCGGGCGGCCGGCGCCCCCGTCATCTGCGAGACACCCGACGCCGACGGCGGCCTGGCCGCCGACGTCAGCTGGCTGAAGCAGCATCTGGCCGCCTGAACCGCGAGCCTAGGCGGAGCCTGAACCGGTCTTCGGCATGGTCAAGGACACCACCCGCCGGATCATCCTCACCTGCCGCACGCACCACGTCTCGTTCGGGCCAGAGAATATCCCGCACTACATAGGCGGCGAGCAAGGCTACGGCGAGGAACCTGGCCAGCAGCACGGCGAAGTACCACCCGGTGCTGATCCCGCCGTAGCCGGTGACCGGGTTGCCTTCGCTGGCGTAGACGAAAATGAGATAGCCCCAGATACCGAAGAAGTAGGCCACCTCGGCGAGCTGCCAGAGCAGGTAGGGCCACAGCCTGGGCCGGGCCAGCACCGCCAGCGGCACCAGCCAGACGATGTACTGCGGCGACCAGACCTTGTTGGTCATCAAGAACGCGGCCAGCACCAGGAAGCACAGCTGCGGCAGGCGGGGACGGCGGGGCGCGGCCAGCGCGAGCACGGCGATCGCGGCACACGCGGCGATGAAGAAGGCCGCTGACATCTCGTTCAGGGCGCTGAGCTGCCCGTTGCCGAGCACCGGCACGTTGAAGTGCTCGAACAGGTACCAGATCGAGCCCCAGTCCGCGCCGCGGTCCTTACTGAAGGTATAGAAGTAAGCCCAGCCAGACGGCGCGATGATCATCACCGGCAGGTCGACCACCAGCCAGGCGGCCACGGCGGCCGCCAGCGTCTTGCCGAATTCGCGCAGCTGGCCGCCCCGCAGGCAGAGCAGGAGCAAGGGCCCGAAGACCACCAGCGGGTAGAACTTGGCCGCGACCCCGAGGCCGAGCAGGACCCCGGCCCACACGCCGCGGCGCGCCGCCCACGCGGCGATCCCCAGCGCGGTCAGCGCGAGCGCGATCATGTCCCAGTTGATGAACGCGCTCAGGATCAGCGCCGGGGACAGCGCGACCATCAGCGCCTGCGCCCGGGCACCTGGGCCGGCTGCCCGCGCGGTCGCCAGCACGCCGGCCACCGCGCAGGCCGCGAGCAGCACCACCGTGACGTCGAAGAACTCCCGGCCCCTGATCACCGGGTTGACGTTGCTGACCAGCCAGGCCGCGGCCTGCATGGCCCCGCCGATCAGGACCGGGTACTCGACCGGATGACCGGTGTAGGGGACCTTCCCGGCCGCTAGCCCCTCGTTGTAGTACAGCGGGTAGATGTCGGTGTAGCAGCCGTCCTGGAACTGCGCGGCGTAGGAATTCCAGGCCCCGGATCGGCACGGATACTTCTCCGCGAACGCGAGCACCATGCCGAGCACCGACGCGACGGCGAGCACGACGGTACTGCCGAAGGCGACGGCCAGTCCCGGTCGCGCCACGCGGCCGGTGAACCGCGTGTTCGTCGAGCCTGGGGCGTCATCCACCCCCATATCTAACCGCGCCCTGGACCTCGTTTGTGCCTCCGGCGCCGCACCCACAAGCCGGTCGCGGGCAGGCCGGCCGAGATGCCGCCCGCCGCGCCGCCGACGCGGGTGGCGGTCACGCTCTGCCCGGTGCCGCCGGGCGCGCCACAGGTCACCACCGAGGGATCACAGCTGTAGGTGGGGAAGGGGTAGGGGTTGGCCGGCGAGCTCGGCACGCCGGCCAGGTTGCCGCTCAGGCCGTGCTTCTTGACCTTCTTCTTCTTCTGCTTCTTCGGGGCTACCCGCAGACCCGGCGGTACTTCGTTCCACTTGGCCCCGGTGAACATCGGCGTGGGCCACTGCTCGAGGCCCATCGGGACGAACTCGTTCTCGGCGTAGGTGTGCCAGATCGAGGCCGGCCAGGTGCCGCCGTATCCGCCCTGGGAATTGCCGCCCAGGTCGGCCGGCAGCGACTGCTTCGACATGTCGGTGAAGATGCCGACCGCGAGCGCCTGTTTCGGGATGGCGCCGATGAAGAAGGCCGACTGTGCCGTGTTCGTCGTCCCGGTCTTGGCGATGATCACCTGGCCGTTGCTCAGGCCCGCCGTCGGCGCGGTGCCGTACGGGGCGGTGTCCTCGGACATCGCGTACTGGACCTGCGTCGCCTCTTCGGCGTTGAGCGTCGAATCAGCAGGATCGAACACCGGGTAGAACGTGCTCTTGATCGGCGTCGACTGCGCGTTGGTCTGGGTAATCGAGGAGATCACGTGCGCGTCGTGATAAACGCCCCCGTCGTCGATGGTGGCCAGCATCGTGGCCTGCTCGCTCACGGTCAGCGAGGCCTGGCCGAGCGCGATGCCCGCCTCGTCCTGCATGCCGCCAGGACCGGTGATCCCGGCGGCGACGGTGTTCACCCCGAACAGCTTCGCCATATTGGCCACGGCCGCGCCGCCCACGTGGTGCCACAGGTCGGTGTACGCGGTGTTGATCGACTCGGCCATCGCCAGCTGCGCCGTGAACGGCCCGTTCTCCGCGGTGGAGTCGTTGCTGACCGGGTAATAGCCGAGCGCCTTGGCGTTGGCGGGCGCGGCGCTGGTCGAGAAGGTGCCGGACGGCATGCTGTCCGGCGGGATCCACAGCGGGTCGAAGCCGTTCAGCGTGCTTGTCTGCACGTTCATCCCCTGGGAGACGGCCGTCGCCAGCACGTACGGCTTGAACGAGGAACCGACCTGCTCCCGGTTGTACACCGCCATGTTCACTTCGCAGTGCAGCAGCTTGCACATCTTGGCCGTCATCGTGTGCTTGGTCCCGTTGTGGTCCACGTATGTCGATCCCGGGTAACCCGGGCCCGGATACATGGCCTCGATCGCGCCGTTGGCCGGATCCTCGAGCACCGCGCCCACCTGCGCGTCGCTGGGGAGAGGCACGCCGCCCTGGACCATCTGGATCTCGTTGTCCTGGACTGCGGCGTAGATCGCTTTCATCTTCGCGTCATCGATGGTGGTGTGGATGACGTAGCCGCCGTTGTAGAGCTGCGACTGACTGAAGTGGTAGACGTCCTCCAGCTCGTTGCGCACCATGTCCAGGACGTAGGGATCCCAGACGTCGCTGCCGACGGACTGCGGGACATAGTCCTTGGGGGCCGGGAACTTCATCGTCGCCGCCTGCTGCTGGGTCAGCTCGCCCATCAGGACCATGCCGTTCAGGACGTAGTGCCAGCGCGCCTCGAGCTCGGGGCGGTACTGCGCCAGCGGGTACGTGCTCGGCTGCTGGATGATGGCGGCGATCACCGCGGCCTGCGCGGCGGTGAGCTGGTAGACCTGCTTGCCGTAATAAGTCTGCGCCGCCGCACCAACCCCGTAGGCCCCGTCGCCGAGGTAGATCGTGTTGAGGTAGTTGGTGAGGATCCACGGCTTGGATTTCTCCTTGGCCACCTTCATCGCCACGAAGATTTCCTTGATCTTCCGGCCGAACGTCTGCTGGGTGCCGATGCCGGAGTAGTACTGCCGGACGAATTCCTGGGTAATGGTGGAGCCGCCCTGCAGCGAGCCGTTATTGCCCCTGGCGTCCTCGTAGGCGGCCCGCACGATGCCGGTAGGCGAGATGCCGCCCTCGTTGTAGAAGTTGCGATCCTCGGCGGCGAGCACCGCGTTGATGATCCACTGATGACCCTGCGCAAGCTGGCTGTACGTCAGCATCTGCCGGTTGGTGGTGCCGAACCGCCCGATCAGGGTGTTGTCGCCGGAGTAGACCACGGACTGAGAGAACGCGGTGGCCGCCATCGCCTCGGTGGGGACGGGCGTCTCCTGGTAGACCACGACCACCGCGATCGCGCCGAGCACGACCACGCCGCCGATGATCGCGAGCAGCAAACCCAGGACCTTGCGCAGCGTCCAGTGCCGCCACCAGCTGCCCTTGACCTTGACCTTGACCTTGGACCGGTCGCGCCCCCGGCGTCCCCGGGCCGGTGCCTGGGGTACCAGGAAATCAGCGCGCCCGGATGAGTCGAGGTCCCATCCCATCGCCTGAGTCTCAGGCCCGCTGTCCAGGTCGTCGTGATGGGCACCGGTCGCCCTGGCCTGGTAAGCGTTGTCCTGGTGCGCGCCGGCCTCGTGCGCGCCGGCCGGGCGCGCGTGGCTGCCGTCCGGCCGGCTCCCGAGAGCGCGGTCACGGGAGCCGCTGCGCCGGCCGTCAGCGGCGTGGTCGCCGCCCGGCCGGACCGCGGTACCTATGCTGGCCCGACTCGTGCCGCTGCGGCCGGCCTGGCCGGGTTCATGGCGGTCCAGGTATCCGGCCTCCGGGCTACGGAAGCCGTTGGCGTCCCAGCCGTTCGCGTCATAACCCAGGTCGTAATCGACATGTCCCCCGTCGCCGCCGTCTGCGGGGCGGTCATAACCGGTTTCCCCCGCATCGCGATACCGAACGTCAAAGTCATCAGCTTTGCTGCTCACGCGTCCTCGCTGGTGGCTCGGAGGTCGCGGCTGACGGGAATGCGACCTCTACCTGAAAGGCGGATCCGCCAATCCGGGGAACCCACCGAAGTCAAACGTTACCTCCTGGGGCGCATGTTTACTGGCTAGACCGCGCACGCCGCCTCCGGCGTGCGGTCGGCTCGCCAGTGCCGAGAACGTAAGAGGAAGCGAGGTGGTTCCACCCGCAACTCTGACAGACTTCGACCACATAGACCCGGAATTCGCCGTATTCGGCGGCCATCTCCGCGAGTTCGCGTGCTTGCTTAACCCGTCCCTCATACTGGCCGAGCTCGTCGCCGTATACATAGGTGACGTGGGTCAGGTTGGTTTTCCTGCAGATCGGACAGCGGTCTTGAGTGGGCTCACCGTGGAACTTAGCGGCCCGCAGCAGGTACGGATGGGCATCGCAGACGTCGGTGACGGTGGTGCGCCCGGAGAAGACGGATACGAGCGTGGCCCGGCGGGCCAGCCCGTAGTCCACAACGGAACGCCTTGACGTCATATCCGCCAGCGTACGTCGGAACCGCGCCTGAGCCGAGCCCCGATTCAGTCATCTTTGCCACCACGGCCCATCCGGGCCGGAGAAAACGGCATCCACTTGCGGCGACACGAAGTACCGCATATGATCCACATGTATCGGCGCGATACATCGAGGCGATCTAACAAGTATAGATATCGCTGCGAGGCATCGGGCCGACACATCACAGTGATACATCCACCTTCTGGGGGAAGCGTGGGACGCAACCGCTCCGGCGTACTAGAGCTGGCCGTTCTCGGCGAGCTTCACGGAACACCGATGCACGGGTACGAATTGCGCAAGCGCCTTTCTGCCGTCCTCGGCGCCTTCCGCGCGCTTTCCTACGGATCGTTGTATCCGTGCCTGCACGAACTCCGCGCCGCGGGCCTGATCGCGGAGGAGCATGACGAGACCGAGCCGCGGACCTCAGCCGCCGCGAGCGGGACCGCGCGGTCGCGAGCGGGACGCCGGTCGCTGAAGGTCTACCGGCTGACCGCGGAGGGCAAGGAACGGCTGCAGGAGCTTCTCGGCGAAGGCGGCCCGGCGACGTGGGAGGACGACGGGTTCGGCGTTCACTTCGCGTTTTTCGGGCAGACCAGGGTCGACGTCAGGCTCCGGATCCTGGAGGGCCGTCGCAGCAGGCTCGAGGAACGCATGGAGGCCATCCGGGCGGCCTTCACGCGCACCAGGGAACGAGTAGACAGCTACACCCTGGAACTGCACCGGCATGGCCTGGAATCAGTGGAGCGGGAAGTCCGCTGGCTCAACGAGCTGATCGCATCGGAGCGGCAAGCCGGCAGACCCGACAACATTTCCGAGAAGGAGTCGTCCTGATGGGTAAGGTGCGCATCGCCATTGCGGGGGTGGGTAACTGCGCTAGTTCCCTCGTGCAGGGACTGGAGTATTACAAAGACGCCGATGACGGCGCCCGGGTTCCCGGCCTCATGCATGTCCGGTTCGGGCCGTACCACATCAGTGATGTGGAGGTGGTGGCCGCGTTCGACGTGGACGCGAAGAAGGTCGGCTGTGATCTGGCCGACGCCATCACCGCGAGCGAGAACAACACCATCAAGTTTGCCGAGGTGCCCCCGACCGGGGTGACCGTACAGCGTGGCCCGACCTTTGACGGCCTCGGCGAGTACTACAGGGAAATCATCACCGAGTCGGACGAGCCCGCCGTGGACGTGCCCCAGGTGCTGCGGGAAACCGGCGCCGACGTCCTGGTCTGCTACCTGCCCGTCGGATCGGAGCAGGCCGACCGGTACTACGCCCAGTGCGCGATCGACGCACACGTCGCTTTCGTGAACGCGCTGCCGGTGTTCATCGCCTCGGATCCGGAGTGGGCCGCGAAGTTCACCCGGGCCGGCGTGCCGATCATCGGCGACGACATCAAGTCCCAGGTCGGTGCCACCATCACCCACCGCGTGCTGGCCAAGCTGTTCGAGGACCGCGGGGTCGAGCTGCTCCGCACCTACCAGCTCAACTTCGGCGGCAACATGGACTTCATGAACATGCTGGAGCGCAGCCGGCTGCAGTCGAAGAAGATCTCCAAGACCCGCGCGGTCACCTCGCAGGTCCCGCACGAGATGGATCGGGCCGCCGTGCACATCGGGCCATCCGACCACGTGCCGTGGCTGGAGGACCGCAAGATGGCCTACGTCCGGCTGGAAGGCCGCGCGTTCGGTGATGTGCCGCTCAGCCTGGAGTACAAGCTCGAGGTCTGGGACTCGCCCAACTCGGCCGGAGTGATCATCGACGCGGTGCGCGCCGCGAAGATCGCGCTTGACCGGGGAATCGCCGGACCGGTGACCTCGGCCAGCTCCTACTTCATGAAGTCACCGCCCGAGCAGTACGGCGACGACGTGTGCCGCGACCTGGTGGAGAAGTTCATCCTTGGGGAGGTTGCCCGCTGACGGGCAACCGCTAAGACTGGATGGATGGGCCGCCAGCGGGATGACACGGGCTCCTTCCTGGCTGACTTGCGGGCGGTCCTGGCCGAGCGGGACTTCCGCCGCCTGTTCACCACCCGGCTCGTCTCGCAGGCCGGCGACGGCATCATCACCGCCGGGGTCGGCACGTACGTCTTCTTCAACGCGGAGACGTTCCCGAGTCCGGCGGCCGGGGCGGCGGCCTTCACGGTGCTCTACCTGCCGTACTCGCTGATCGGCCCGTTCGCCGGGGTCTTCATTGACCGCTGGTCCCGGCGCCAGATCCTGGTCCGGTCGGCCTTGCTCCGCTCCGTTTTCGTCGTGCTGACCGCGGCGTTCATGGCCCTGGGTAACCGCGGGGTGGCGCTCTACGTGGCGGTGCTGCTCGTCCTCGGGGTCAACCGGTTCTTCCTGTCCTCGCTGTCCGCGGCGCTGCCGCACGTGGTCGCCGAGGACAAGCTGGTGATGGCGAACTCGGTATCGCCGACGGCCGGCGGCGTGATGGCGACGATCGGCGGTGTGGTGGCCCTGGGGCTGAACGTGGCCACCGGCAACACCGAACGCGGCGCCGCGATAACCCTGCTCGTCGGCGGCGGCTGTTACGTGGCGGCCAGCCTGGTGGCGGCCACCATGCGGCGCGACTTGCTCGGCCCGGCCCGGGCGGCCGGGCCGGGCGGGCCGGTCCGGCTGCTCAGCGAGCTCGCCTCGGTGGCGGCCGGGCTGGCGGCGGGCGTCAGGTACGTGATCAGGCGGCGCGGCCCGGCAGCCGCACTCGGTGCCACCGGCGGCTTCAGCTTCGTCTTCGGACCGCTGTTCCTGATGTCGATCCTGCTGTACCGGAACTACTTCTACCGGTCGAGCGTCAGCGTGGCCGAGGCTCACTTCGGCGTGCTTGTGGTCCTGTCTGGGATCGGCTACGCCTGCGCGGCGCTGGTGACCCCGCCGGTCACCAGGCGGCTGTCCAAGCCGGCCTGGATCGCGCTGCTGCTGGCCGCGAGCGCGGTGCTGACCCTGGCGCTCGGCGAGACCTTCTCACCGGCCGCCTATCTGGCCATCGGGTTCTGCCTGTATCTCAGCCGGCAGGGGGTGGCGATCTGCTCCACCACGATCCTGCAGGAAGAGGTGGAGGACGCCTACCGGGGCCGGGTGTTCGCCTTCTACGACATGATGTTCAACGCGGCCTACGTCGCCGGGGCGGCGCTGTGCGTGGTCATCTTGCCAGCCGACGGTCATTCGCCGGCCCTCATCGCCCTGGTGGCGGCCGGCTACGCGATCGCCGCGGCCGGCTACTGGCTGGCCCGCGGGCGGGATCAGTCCTTGCCTGGCTCCGGCTCGGGCGGATCCGGCTCTGGCGGATCCGGCGGGGTTATTCCCTCGCCCGCCGCCCAGCGCAGCAGTTCCTGAATCACCCGGTCCCGGCCGAGTTCACCCTCGGCGATCCGCAGCTCGAGCAGGAAGTTGTAGGCCCGGCCCACCAGCGGGCCGGGCGGCACGCCGAGCACGCGCATGATCTCGTTGCCGTCGAGTTCGGGCCTGATCCTGGCCAGTTCTTCCCGCTCGCCGAGCTCGGCGATCCGCTGCTCGAGACCGTCGTACGCGCGGGCCAGCCGTTCCGCCTTGGCCCGGTTCCTGGTGGTGCAGTCGGCTCTGGTCAGCACGTGCAGCCGGCTGAGCAGCGGCCCCGCGTCGCGGAAGTAGCGGCGGACCGCGGCATCGGTCCACGCTGGCTCCGGGGGGGACGACCCCCCCGAACCCCCCCGATCAGATCTAATGGCGCCCTCGCCGTAACCGTGGAACCGCAGGTGCAGCTCGACCAGCCGGGACACGTCCCGCACCACGTCGTTCGGGAAGCGCAGCGTGGCCAGCCTGCGGCCGGTCATCTTGGCCCCGACCACCTCATGCAGGTGGAACGCCACCCGGCCGCCGGGCAGCAGGGACCGCGTCTTCGGCTTGCCGATGTCGTGCAGCAGCGCGGCCAGCCGGACCGTCAGGTCGCCCTCGAGCCCGTACCTCGGCTCGAGCGCGATGGCCTGCCGCAGCACGGTCAGGCTGTGCTGGTAGACGTCTTTGTGCCGGTGGTGCTCGTCCGCTTCCATCCGCAGCCTGGACACCTCGGGCAGCACCTGCCCGGCCACCTCGGTCTGCACCAGCACGTCGATACCAAGCGCCGGGTCAGGCGCCAGCATCAGCTTGGTCAGCTCGGTGGTGATGCGCTCCGCGGACACGATCTCCAGCCGGGGCGCCTGCTCGGTCATGGCGGCCCGCACATCCGCCGCGACCTCGAAGCCCAGCTGGGCCGCGAACCGGGCCGCCCGCAGGATCCGCAGCGGATCATCGCCGAACGACCGCTCCGGCGGTCCCGGGGTCCGCAGCACCTTCTCCTTGAGCGCGTCAAGGCCACCGAACGGATCGGCGACGTCGTAGCCGGGTAGCCGGGCCGCCATCGCGTTGATGGTGAAATCCCGCCGGCTCAGGTCCTCTTCCAGCGACCGGCCGTACGTGACGTCGGGCTTGCGTGAGGTCCGCCCGTACTGCTCGCTGCGGTACGTCGTGACCTCGAAGAGCAAATTTCCCTTGCGCAGCCCGACGGTGCCGAAGGCGATGCCTACCGTCCATGTCTTGTCGGCCCAGCCGGCCACCATCGCCAGCACCTGCTCGGGCGTCGCGTCGGTGGTCAGGTCGAGATCGCCGGGCGTGCGGCCGAGGAAAACGTCCCTGACCGGGCCGCCGACCAGGGCAAGCTCATGACCATGCGCGGCGAACAGGCTGCCGATTTCGGCCACCTCGGGAACCCGCGCGCGCATAAGCGCGGCAGCCGCCTTCCGCTGTTCATTGTTCATGGGCACGGCCACCGACATTATCGACAGCACGGCCCCGGCGCGAACGGCAATAACATTCAAGGTGTGCACGGCGTGCTGACGGCCAAGGTCAAGCGGCGGATACTGTCCGTGGCTGCGGTCTTCGCCGTCCCGGCGATGATGGCCCCGGCCATCATGGTGCTGGCCAGTCCGGCCCAGGCCAGTCCGGCGCGTCCGGCCGCGACGGGCCGGGTCTCGGTGACCATCAGCTCGATGAACCCGCAGTACGCCACGCCGGGCGCCACGGTCAACCTGATCGGAACGGTCACCAACGGCACCCGCCAGACGGCGGCCGGACTTGAGGTGCAGCTGGCCACGTCGTCCACGCCGTTCCCCACCCGCGACAACATGGATTCCTACCTCGCCAACGGCGAGGTCAGCGGCCTGGTCCCGGCCGGACGCCCGTTCCTCCTGCCGGCCAGCGTGGCCCCGGGCGCCACCGCCTCCTGGAGCGCTTCGTTCCAGGTCGGCACCCAGGGGATCAGCGCGTTCGGGGTCTACCCGGTGGCCGCCCAGCTGCAGGACTCCTTCACCGGCGAGCTGCTGGCGTCGGGCCAGACGCTGTTGCCGTTCTGGCCCGGCCAGCAGGCGGCGGGCCTGAAGGCCCCGCTGAACATCTCCTGGCTGTGGCCACTCATCGATCAGCCGCACCATCAGGCGTGCACCGCCTTGACGAACAACGATCTGACCACCAGCCTGAGCCCGGGCGGCCGCCTGTCCACCCTGCTCAGCGCCGGGATCAGCCACGCCGGCGCCGACCTGACCTGGGTCGTCGACCCGGCGCTGCTCAGCGACGTCGCCACGATGACCAGGCCGTACCCGGTGGGGGGCTCCAGCTCAAGCTGCACCGGCGCCCCGGCCCAGCCGGCCAGCCGGGCGGCCGCACGCTGGCTTTCCTCGGTCAAGACGGTCACCTCGGGCCAGCCGACCGTGATCACCCCGTACGCCGACGTGGACATGACGGCTCTGGTCCAGCAGGGCCTGAACGCCGATCTCGCCAGTGCCTACCGCACCGGTGACGCGGTGGCGCGCAGCGTCCTCGGCCGGGTGTTCAAGCCGACGATCGCGTGGCCGGCCGGCGGGACCGCGAACCTCAGCGTACTCACCAGTCTCGCGGCCACCGAGCATGTCGGAACCGTCGTCCTGAACAGCAGCGAGATGCCGCCCTCGGATAGGGTCTTTCACCCGGACGACGCGGTGACCTCGATCCCGGCGGCGGGCACCACCATGAACGTCCTGCTCGCCGACGACACCCTGACCTCGGTGCTGCGGGCCGGGAACACGAACTCCGGCACCTTGCCGCGGAGCGCTGAGTTCGCCGTCAAGCAGCGTTTCCTGGCCGAGACCGCGATGATCGTCGCTGAAGCCCAGGGCTCGACCCGCTCGGTCGTGGTGGCCCCCCCGGCCGGCTGGAGCCCATCGCAGCAGCTGGCCAGCGACCTGCTGGGCGAGACCGTTGGCGCACCGTGGCTGAAGCCGGCCACACTGCGCAGCCTGACCACGACGCCGGACAGCGAACGCACGGTAGCCCGGAAGCCGCCGCCCGGCAGCCAGGCCAGCCCGGGCGAGCTCAGCCGCGGCTACCTGAGCCAGGTGAGCTTCATCGGCACCCAGCTCAGCGTGTACAAGTCCATTCTGTATCGGGCCTCACCGTCCTACCTGCAGTCGCTGGACGAGGCCCTGTCCGCCACTGAGTCCGCCGCCTGGCGCAGCGGCGGGAAATCGCAGGGCGTAGCGCTGCGCAGCGACTTGCATGATTACCTCAGCTACGCGGAAAGCAAGGTCAAGATCATCACCTCGGCCGTGGTGCCGATGGCCGGCGCGTCCGGCCCGGTGCCCGTGTCGATTCAGAACGGGCTGCACGAGGCCGTCCAGGTCAGGCTGAACGTCAGCGTGGTCAAAACACCGAGGGCGACGTCTCCGCTGACCATCGGCCGCTTCAAGAACCCGATCATCATCCAGCCCGGGGAGGCGTCCGCACCGGTCCGGCTGCCGGTCAGCTCGGCTCCGCAAGGATCCACCGTCCTTCAGCTCAGCCTCAGCAGCGCGGACGGCACGCCGCTGTCGTACACCGCCCAGCCCAGGCTCACCGTGCAGTCCACCAGGTACGGGCGGGCGATCCTCTTCCTCATCGGCGCCGCGATCGGCGTCTTCGTCCTGACCTCGATATACCGCGGCGTCCGGCGGCGGCTGAATGACGACTCGCATGCCGTCAACGAAGAGGCCGATGCACCAGGTAGCGTCGTGACAGGCACCAGCGCGCGACACCCGACGGAGGCACCGGATGACCTGGCCGATGCACGACGCTGGGCCGACGACGCCTGACCCGGGGGGAGATGACCCCCAGGGCGCGCCGCCGCGGCGGGACGAGCCGCGGGGTAACCGCCGGTGGCCTGAGCCCCCGTGGAACGAGCCCCCCCGGCCCGAGGAGCCGGAGGGTGCTGAGGCCGACCGGACTATGCAGCTGTCACCCGGGCCCGGCCTCGGCCGGGGCAGGCATTCCGTGCCCGACCCGCTGCCGCCGATGGAGGGCCCGATGCTCGGCGGCGGCCCGACCCCCGCCGAGACCACGCTGCCGCTGGCGCTCAGCTGGCCAGCTCCGCCCGCCCGGGGGCCGCGCCCGCCCCGGATTACCCCGCCCGGGC
>OBLT010001931.1_pt1 | contig 13074 bp, 18 predicted proteins | sample 1518721 | NCBI WGS metagenome assembly OBLT01 (sample SAMEA3539307, study PRJEB22396) | soil metagenome | biome: tundra; feature: field; material: soil | place: USA | collected 2010-05 | depth 0.15 m | reverse complement strand
ACAGGTTGCACGAGGAATCAACGCGGAACAAAATGCTTGACGGGGTTTTTGGGGTGGGTTTCAGAAGTTTGTGATGAGCAGTTCATGGTAGCGGCGTCCGGCGATCTTCTGCGCGGTGTAGGCAAGCTCAACGGTGCGGATCGTGAACTCCTTGAAGAGCGCATGGACCTCGGGCACATCGTTCAACGAAAGGATGAACTTGGCGCGCAACTTGCCGAGACGCTTCGCCATCGTAGCGAACTCCTCAGGTTCCAGGTTGTAGCGGTAGAGCTTGATTTCGTAGTACGGCGGGTCGAGATAGAACAGACTCGTCGGACGGTCGTACCGCGCAAGCACTTCTTCGTAGGGAAGGCATTCGATCTGGACCCGCGCCAGGCGGTGGTGCGTCTCTTCGATAAGCGACGGGATGCGTTCGGGGTTGAAACCCGGCGGCGCGTCCACGCGCACGGCGTAATTGCGGCGGCGGACGAGGCCCCCATAGCAGTTCTTCGAGAGATAAAAGTGACGCGCCGCGCGCTGGATGTCGGTCAGCTTCGCCGGATCGGATTCATTGAGCAGGTCGAACCATGCGCGGCTCACGATGGTAAAGCGCAGATAGCGCACCAACTCTTCGAAATGCGATTGGCAAATGCGGTAGAAATTCACGATCTCCCCGTCGAGATCGTTCAGTACTTCCACTTTCGAGGGATCCTTGCGGAAGAACACTTGCGCTCCGCCGGCAAACGGCTCGATATAAGCCCTATGTTCGGGAAACATCTCGATGATCCGGTTGGCGAGCGCGCGCTTGCCGCCAATGTAGCTGAACGGTCCGTACATGAATTTGGAGGGGAGTGGTGTTGTCTTCGAGCAATGCGCTCCGATTCGACTTTTATAGTTCGAAGCGTGGTCTCATCCTACGCGAGTGGTTGAAGAATCATAGGCGGTGAAATGTTCCTGCGAGAGAGGATCATATTCACGCGCTTCTTCTCGTAAGTACCAACCTCGCCGTCGCCATAGGCATGTTTCGCATGGTCCTCCCAGGAACAATTCTCAACCTATTTTTTGCCGGCGCTGAGCGTATTGTGAAGCTGGGCCGTTCGACGGGTGTTAGCGATTCGAGGAGCGAAGATCGCTACCACACAACCCTGGTCTCAGGGTTGTGGGCTTTCGCCCCGTGCTCGGAAAGGACGAACGGCCCACCTTTTCATGGCAGGTGAATCGCTGTAGAATGGGGACGAAGATCCTCAAGCTGCGAGAGTTATCTCAGAGCTTGGTTCCGGCAAAAGCGGGATTGCAAAGTCCGGCTCTTCGCGGAAAAAGGTTCTAACGTCATTGACGATGGTCCACCAATCGCGAATGTGGTGCGGAGTCTGCAAAATGAGGAACGGATTCTTCGCGCCAATGCTGAGTTTCTTGGCGGTCAGGGTGGGGTTCGATCCTGCCGTGGCGACGATCAAGCGCTTTTCACTGATCGAGCCGTGCGTCAGCCAGAAAATGGCGCGGTTGCTGAATAAAAAGAGCCTTTGCGAAGGTTCGATCCACGCCTCTGCGCTCAGTTGCTGGAGTCGCTGAGTTAGCTTGGCTTGCTCTTGAGACAGTTCTCCACGTTGGCGAATGAATTCCTCATCGGCGATCAATTCCCTATACCGCATCTTCGTCAGATTTTCTGAGTTTCGCAGGGATGTCTCAAGTGCCCGCTTGACCGCCTGTTTGATGTTGTCACCGGCGTACCGCTCCTTCTTTCGCTCTTCGTCGATGATGGCGAGAGCCTGATCGACTTCACTGCGGTCAAGATAAATGCTTGCGAGAAATGCCGCAAGTTGCCGTTGAAGTTGCCGCTCCTCGATGGATTTCTCGCGGCATAGAACGTCGCGCTTCTTGTGGGTGCAGTGGTAGTACACGTAATGACATCCGTGCCGATTGACTTTTTCCTCGGCGGTGATCGCTCCCTGGCACGTGCCGCACCGCATGAGGCCGGTGTACGCGAACGCGTGGGTCTTGGGGCGCTGACTGTCGGTCCTGCCGAGCAGGACCTGTGCCTTTTCGAACTGTGCAACCGTAATCATTGCCTCGTGCCGTCCGGGATGCCACTCACTCTGGTAAAGAATATGTCCTGCGTGGAATGGATTCGCGAAGACCCGATACAAGCCGCTCACACTCAGCGGGCTGCCACCCATTCTCTTTTTCTTAGGCGTCCTAAGCCCCAGTTGATCGCTCGCAAGGACGCACAGTTGCGGCACGGTGTACCCGCCCGATAGCAGCAACTCCCACAGCCGTTTCAACAAGCTGAATCGCTCGGGATCGGGCAGGATGATCTTCTCGCCTGTCTCCGATCTGCCATTGATATACCCGATGGGCGCGCGTCCCGGAAGCCAGCCGCGTTCCCGCTTGGTGCGGTTGCCGCGCCGGATATTCTCGCTGAGCGCGTCCACATAGTATTTGGACTGGCCGAACATGATTGCCAGCATGAACTTCCCTTGTGACGAGTTCTCGTACGTGTAGGTGGGGAAGCGCAGGCTCGTCAGCTTGCCGGTGTCGAGATAAGGATGATCTGACCGCCGTCGAGCGCGTTGCGCGCCAGCCGGTCCGGGTGCCACGCAAGGATGCCGTCGGCCTCTCCGCGCTCAATGCGCTTCAGCATCGCATTGAAGACGGATCGGCCCGGAGATTTCGCGCTGCGCGCCTCCTCTATCACCGCAACGATCTCGAGGTTTTCTCGTTCTGCGAACCGCTTGAGTTCCTGACGCTGCGATTCAATCGAGAGGATCTGATGGTCCTCGTCTTCGGAGGATTTCCGGCAGTAGGTAAAATATCGATTCATCGGTAAATGTCTGTTGGTTTCGACCTTTAGATTCACTGTAAAGAATCATGGACGCAAGTCAAATGCTCTTGATGCCGTACTCTTTACAGGTCGGGCACGTACCGAAGTCGTGATCGGCAGGCGGTTCCCGGCGGAGGAGACGAAACAAGGCGAGCAGTTCGGGCGATGGCGTCTGTTCAACTTTCTCCGGCGTCTCGCGGATTTCGCGTCGCTCAGCGCTGGGCGAAGGCGGATCGAGGTCTGTCATGTCGAACAGCTTACACCAGAGGAAAAACTTTCAAAGGCCGATATTCTTTCCGATCTGGAGGCGTCATAGAAGCCCGTCGTTATCCCGAACAAATTAAGAAATAGTCCACAGGGCAGTGCGCGGGTTACGCAGCAAAATGGCGGTTGCATCTCTTCGCGCCTGTGGACAACTGCATCCATCCGTGCAGACAACATGCTTCCCAGGAACATTTCCATATCTATTCAGATGCCGAACCGGCTTGCTACTCTTAGAGCAAACGTCGATAAAATAATTGATCTTTGACAACAGCATTCATGGCACTCGAACAGATTGCAAACTACCTTCGGTCGCATCGCAGAAAGAGCGGGTTGAGCCAGCGGGAGTTGGCGCAGATTGTCGGCTTGCTCACGGGGGTTCAGGTTTCCAAACATGAACGGTCAGCCGTGATTCCCGCCCTGCTCATGGCTGTGGGATACGAGGTGATCTTTCGCGTATCGATCTCAGAACTCTTTCCCGGACTCTATCAATCGGTGGAAGCCAGGATCGAAGAATACCTTGCCAACATGGAAGAAGAATTGCAGCAAAGCACCGCCAAAGGCCGCCGGGCCGCGCTCATTGCCCGCAAACTTGAATGGCTCTGGGAGCGCAGGAACACTGAAATACTCTGATCCATTCATGCAATCCCGCACGACACATCATCAACGAGTATTGGCCATCGACCTGCGCCCGCAGCAGTTCGGCTATGCGATCTTCGAAGGGGAGCAATTGCTGGATTGGGGAGCATGCTACTTTCGGCCCGGTGGCGCTATAGGTGCTGCTTCGGCTGGCAAACGTGTTGCCAAATTAGTGAAGGCATTTCTCCCGTCGGTGATCGTGGTGAAGAAAGTGGGCCGCAAAATGACACTCAATAGCCCAGGCGTTGAACCCATTCTGAAAGCGATCCGACGCGAGGCGAACGCTTGTTCAATCCCCGTATCCCTCATTGCGCGGAATGAGGTGCGGGAAGCCTTCCGCGAATTCCGGTGCACGAACAAATACGAGATCGCGTCGATGCTCGCGAGCATGCATCCCGAGCTTCTCTGGAAGCTGCCGCCGGAGCGCAAGTTCTACGAGAGCGAGCATCCCAGCATGACCACCTTTGATGCCGTCGCTTTGGGTTACACCTTCTGGCATCGCAGCACCACCGAACTTCCGCCTCCGAATTGATCGTTCATGCACGATGAGAATCCTTTCGCCGGCCTCACGGGTGACGCATTGACCAACATTTTGTGTCCGTCACATTCCATAGAGAGGCCGACGAAAGGACTTGAAGAAGCTGCATGCCGCGACCAGATGCAAGATAAGACAAAGGTGAAATCCATACAAGACCCAAGCAAACTCTGCCAGGAGTGCGGAAAGCGCCCTGCGCTCTTTCACTACCACAGCGGCAGAATAAAGCGGGATGTGAAACATACGCTCTGCTTCAGGTGTTTCCAGTCGCTAAACGATGCTTGGCACGCGCATCGTCTGACCAACAAGAAACGATAGAAGGAATCCGCGATCCGCCATCACCGTGGCGTCTATTCTTGCACAGCTTCGCTCCCTCCCACGTCAATCGTATTGGGATCAATGCCCCGTTTGCGGAGCCAGGCGCGGAAGTGGCCGTGGAAGATGTCCGGTTCGATGTGGAGTTGCAGCGGTCTCGGACGCGGCAGCATTGCCAGACCCTGGAAATCGCCAAAGAGCCGGTAGGGTTTGAGGGAATCGAAGAACGACCAGAGATCGTCGTGGATGTCACAGTGGCGCCTTTCTGCGGCGATCTCTCCCAACTTGGCAATGGATAGGTTGCCCCGCTTTATTCCAGCGGCTGCGGCAAGCGTCTCACGCAGAAACATGGAGACGAGTCTCTTTGGTGCGGGAATGGCTTTCCCGGATTTTGATCTGGGCATTTCTGAGGTATTGAAATCGGTTGGGGCCTTTGCAGTAATCGTACCGCGTAGTTGCTTTTCTGTCGCCGAAGCTGTTGTCCACATGGTCGCGGTGCAGAGGCTGGCTCAAACCGCCGTGGTCTCCCTCTTGATTCCTCAATCAATCGGGTCGTCCTTCCATGGGTTGTCTCGCCACGGGATTTCTTGCTCCTGCCAACCAGAGTTACGCGTCCATACCTTGAGTTGGAGTGGTGTCCTCAGCTCTGGGCACTGCAACCAGGGATGCCCGATTGCACCCGTTGCCTCCAACGACCGGTGAAACTCTTCGTGGCTTCCACTGGGGAAGGCGTACATGGGCTCCAGATAGTCGGTAAAGTGGTAGAGAAGAAAACCACCATCGCCGCCTGTTTCAACTTCGACGATGACTCGGTCCCGGTACTGTCGGATTTGCTGTGCGTGGCCATAGAGCTTCTTTCGTGCAGCGATAAGCTCCGTCTGTGGAAATAGGATATATTTTCGCGGTGCCTCCTCAGGAGCGTTTGCAAAGCGGTACACGGTTCGGCTGCCTGGAATCGAACACGAAGGCGCATCATCGATTCCCAAAAGAGCGACAAACGCGCAGTCGAAGTCATTGTTCTCGCCGCATACGATCATGAGGCGGTCGTCGGGTACACCCACCGAGCAGAGGCCCTCTACGTAACCAGCATTTGCGAACTGGACGGTGGGCCTGCCTTCGGCATCAACGCGCAAGACGCAGCCACCCCAGCCGGCTTCATTTGCCATCGCCAAATGGATCATGCGACCCATAGCCTCTGGAATAGTTATGAGGTGTTTTATTGTCCAGGCGTCCTCAAAAACTGCTCCGTTTGGCTTCTGTAGTTGTGGTTTCGGTTCCAGTGTCCATTCGACTTTGCCTTCAGAAGAGAAATACATCACTTGGTCTGCCTTGCTTGAATCGAGGAATCGGGTAACCAACAATACTCCCCGGTCGCCGTTTCCGTGCAGATCGATAAACCTGAGCCGCCATTCCAGTTCGTCCGCTGTAAATCGAGATAGCGGCTCCAGAAAATCGTGCGCCCAGAGCAACCGTGCCTTTCGGTCAAAAACGATTAAGCGGTTGTCGGCGATGATGGCATCCGCAATCCCGCCCGTCCGCCACGCCCGCAACGCGCGCTTGCTTGCAAAAACGGTGCCTTTGCGGCCGTGCCCAGGCCGGAGAATCGGTAGATCGTCCTTCTGTTCCCAGCGATGCGCGCTTTTCGTGGTGGTCTGGAGAAAATCCGCAATTTTCTTCCATCCGTTCAACAGGTCTTCATCCTCAACACGAGATCGACTTTTGGTCATCTTCCACGGCTCCCGCTCTGTGTGTCCCAATATGTCCCATCGAAGGGCATGCAATTCACTGTATCAATAAAAAAGAAGCCCCGGAGTGGTGGTGGAACACCACTCCGGGTGCCGCAATTCATCGCGGCAGGTATCCACCTGAACAGACCAGATGAACACCATACGCGCCACCACCAATCCAATTGGTGCTGCTATGCGGAACTTTCTTAGTATGAGTCGCATAGCTGCGCTGTCAAGAGGATTTTTGGTCCTCTGGTGGCTTTCACCGGCACCGTTTCATGGGCAGCGCGCCCGCCGTTCACCTCTTCCGTCCAGGAAAACCCTCAGTCAAGCGCGGTTCCACGCTGCGCCTTTGCGGCTTTCGTGAAACGGAGAGTGAGCCTATGGCAAACATTTTACTTCTTGGCGCTGATGCCAGCCGTTTGGCAACCGACGAACTGATTCTCAGAGAGCGCGGTCATCGAGTACTCGCTTTCGCGGGGTTCGCCCCGGCGCTCGCCGAAATCCTGGCCAAGACTGACCTTGTCATCAGCGACGTCTCGACAATGAATTCCGAGCAATGGCAGCAGTTGAAGAGCATCAACGCCTACAGAAAAGCCAATGGGGATCGGCTGCCGATCTTCTGCAAGTCGTCGGTGTTGCAACTTCCCACAATCGTCTTGAGGATCGAACGCCTTTGCACGAGGTTTGCCTATGCAAAGTGAATACAAATCTATCCTATTGCATTACATAGACTTGCTCTTCGCGGAGATGGCGGAGTTGCGGTCCAGCGGCCCTCATTTCAGGATTTATCACCGTTTCCGCAAACCGGGCACCGATTGCGCGCCGGGCGAAGAAATCCTCGCCGTCTGCCTCGTCCATCGCGGACGGGAGTACCATCTCAGGCTTTCTCTGGCGCTACGCATTCTGTTCGACTACCTGGCGCGCCATTCACGCTTTCCACAAAGCGCGTCCCAGATCGCAGCCGGTGTTCGTGCCGATCGCTTCTCTGCGCAACACGCCGCCGCCGTCATAGGAGCCCGCAAATTGACTCACAGCATCTCGCGTTCCTGTGTCAAGGTTTACATTGGGCGGTTGCAGTCCGCGCTCGAATATGCGTTCCGTGAGGCAGACTTGCAAATGGACGCGCACACCGTGCTTCTCTCGCGAGAAACCGTCATGAATGAGGTTGGTTATCGACTGAGGGCGGAATTCGAGTGGATGCACCTGAATGTTTAAATCGGCCCTCGGCGAATTTTTCCATGCCGGCTCATTTGGCTCGGTTCTACGAAGCCTCCCAAATCGAGAGTTTCAGTTTCCAGACTGCAACCGCGCAAGGACAGTACGACCATCTTCGGTGTCTTCGGCGTTCCAAAGATCATTGAAAGTTTTTTCAAAGAACTCTCTCAGATACTCGTTCTTCTTCGTGGACAGGTCCGCAATCAGTGAAGGGTTCGAATGACCGTAAGCTGTTTGATGCTTTATATCGGGCGTAAGCTATCCCAGTTCAAGGACCTCAGACCCGAGACGACGACCCCGAACTGTGAATGGCAGACGATAACAGCGAATTTCATACTTACCTTGATATCCCTCGAATATCGAGTTGAAGAGTGTATCGAGCGTTGTGACCATTCGTTGTTTTTGAAGGCCAAGCACCGTATCCGGATGTTTGACAAGCAATCTCAAGGGAACGCCCTCCCTCTGAATGACTCTAATCAGCGGCAACGTTGTCGCTCCAGCGTATTCCAAAAGATCGGCCCCATCAGTCCGGCAACGTGGTATAGCCTCATTCAATCGCACCATGGACTCGTCTTGGTTTTTTAATAGTTGGGTTATAGCCGGAGCTTGGTTGAGATAAACCGATACGGATAGATCGAGCACAACAAGAAAGGTAACATACAAGAGAACGCCGCTGTGAAAAACGAACTCGTTTACCTTTGGAAAAATCTCCCCAGCAATGAAAGCAAGCGTAGCGATCACAGCAAAAGTCGCAGAGGCTTGGATGCGATAGTGATCCCGCAATGCCCTGAAACGCCCCGTTAACGTCTTGTCTATTTCTCTGGCAGAGGTCATCCTAAATCCATCCTTTCATTTGATACAAAGCTCTTGCACGACACAGGTTCTCATGGATATTGTTGCGATCCGAGCGGGTATCTGCTCTTGCGATGTGCCAGTTTCGCGTCCTGCGATCCTTCCAAACTAGCCGAGCAGCTATATCCGCAGTCCCAGCCGCTTCCCAGCAAAGGTCCTGTGAGTGAATTTCAAGACCAAGGACTGTTGAAAGAGTCGCAAGCCAGGGCGTACTACGAGCGCCACCGCCGCTGACCTTCAGAGGTTCCGTTAGCTGTCCTGCGATGACGAGTATTGCGTAACCGAGACTCTCTAAGACTGCGCGAGAGCGCCGCGCAACGTCCCCTACTTGCCCATCCCCCCCAGGCACAAATGAGAACGCGCCAACTGTGTTCATCCCATCCTTCCAACGGGGCAGCAAAAAAAGCGAACCACTAGCACCCGGTTCCGATTTACTCGCCGCCGAATCCAGCATTTGTAATCCGGTTGCAACATTTCCGGCGCCGAACCACTCGTGGCTTAGTAATTCAAGTTCGGGACCCAAACCGGGCACCGAAAGCGACCAACGAAATGGGTGGCTAGAAAGCCTGGGCGCATCGAGAATTATGTCCACATCTGCCTCGAGGCTCAAGAGAGTGCCGAATGTGCCCAAGTAAAGCATTGACTCCGCGGCACCGCGGAGTCCTGCACCAACAACAGAACCCATCGTGTCTGGACACCCGCCGCATACGGAAATTCCAGCGTTTACTCCAAGCTCTCTAGCGCTCCAGTCGCTTGTCTCACCCATCTTCCGGCCTGCGGCGACCAACCTTGGGGCAATGCGATCTCCAACCGATAACGTCTCGCAATCTACTGCGCCCGCAACCATGCCCATTTCAGCTAAGGATATGCTATTGATTGTCAGCTCACCAGTCAAACAGAAATTCAAGTATCCAACAAGGTCAGTAATGCACGGAGAGGCAAACTTCTCCCTTCTAGCCGCATCTTTCAAAACAACTAACCTGCGATCAGTTAGCCGGCGGTCAGATTGTGGAGGCGAAGATCCATCTTCCATCACAGCTACCGACCAATAGGGAATAGAGAGTGAATGTTCGGGGAAGGCCGCGTCGAAGACGGTGAGCATCGGCGTAACGGCGGAGATACATAGTGAAACAAGGCGATCTTGTCCAGAAGCGAGGGCGCAAAGCGCTTCGGCAATTACAGTCCCGACCGTGCGCCACCAGCGATAGGACTCCGCAAGTCCTCCTCCGTCCCCAATTTGAGGCGATGCAACACGGTGCATGCTTGCTACCGAGCCGTCCTCACGCACCGCAGCAGCCTTCGTATACGAAGTACCCACATCGACGCCCAAGGCCACATCACTCATCAAGAACTCCAACCATCATCTGCCGGAGCGTAGCCAGATCGCTGAAATCGGCGTCAATCCAGCTCGGTAGTTCCTGCGGAGGCCCGATATACACCGTGCCCAGCCCCGCACCATTTGCTCCTTTTAGGTCTATATTGATATCATCGCTCACAAAAATAGTGTCTAGACTGCAGATGCCTGTTTTATCAACGCGCTGGAGCGCCACAGAATAGGCGTGGAGGCTTGGTTTCCCAGTGATAACCGCTTGCCGTCCAGTTACAAATTCCAGACCAGCAACCCAAAAGCCATTATCTATAGACCACTTCCTTCCGTCCCACCACTGTTTATTATTTTGCATTGCTATAAATGTGGCTCCAGAGTCAATTGCCTTGGCCGCTTCCTGAAGTATGTCTCTGGAGTAGAAATCAAATAAATCCCCAACGACTACTGCATCTACTGGATAGGTAGCCTTGATCGTTACACTACGGGCTAGATCTTTTCCTGCATTCGGGGAACCAAGATACATAATGCTTCCGACCCCATTTGTTAGTAACCAATCTTGCGTGACGTCAGAGGCAGTAACCACTTGATCTTCCCGCAGGCGGAAGCCAGCTTCTGCGAGTTCTTGATGCCGCTCGTCAGTAGAAATGTTGCAGCCATTCGTCAAGAGACAAAAGGGGACATCTCGGTGGTAGAGATAGTCAAGCAACTCTAGAGCTCCTGGTGCGGGTGCGCCATCAATCCAGATGACCCCGTCAATATCGAAGATGATGGACTTAAATCGTCTCATTAGAATCCGCCGTTAGGCAATCCTGCTGCTAGGTTCAGTTTCACACGAGAAGACGCCGTTGATTAGGCACTGCGCAAGTCCCTCATTCCCGTCCCGGCATAGATAATTCACCGCAGAAAGATTGCGCCATGATTCGATGCCCGGCCATCTCTCCTTAGGTTCCCGCCACTCCTGCCATAACACGGATATGCCTGGGAAATCCGCCATGGAGAGATAGTTGTGTGCCCCACTATCAGCAAGGTAGCTATCCGCCTTCAAATACTTGCAGATGGCACCCATGAGGCCTGATGCCTTGCCGACTACTGGGATGGACGATGAATAAATGATTTCTGGCTTCCGCCCCACGGTGTCAAGAAGCGCGCATGTTGTGTCAACACACAGACTCGATAGATGATCTGCGCCAAGGAACCCTCTAATCGTCGTGAGGTATTGGTCAATGCATGCCCAGTGAGGTGCCTGTCGAAACGCGTGGATAAACGTGTTTGTCACGAGCGTCGCGGTGTGTGCTGAATCCACGACCGTGATTTCCTCTATCGTTGACGTTCTGCCATGCGGCCTTCTCACGGGAATTGAAAGCCAGAACGACGAGCAGTCGCCATGAGCCGCGACGATGCTTGCACGATTCTGCCACTCCCGGTCACAGTACTGCACACTATCAAGCACGACCCACACATCCGCCGCCGCAAGCTTCTGAAGAACCTTCAAGCGTGGCAAGAAGTTCGGCTGGTGGATAGTAACGCGCAAGGCTCACCCCTAATCGTCCCCGAGGATCACAGCATTTTTCTAAGACCGCCTGCTATCGTGGATACCTCCCTGAAAGCATTGCAGTTAACAAGGTGACTAATGCGCTTGGAGCTTGAGCACTTCGGCTAAGGGTGGATGCGAGTAATAGGCAAGAACGGCGAATGAGGGATCTATCAACTCAATCATCTCCATGTTCTTACGCTCGATGAGGCTGAATCCAGGTTTTGTGAGGTGAGCCTGTTTGAACGCGAGATAATCGGAAACTGTGAAATCGGCGTCTCCTCGTTCCGGGCGCTTCGGATCGGGTCGCCGAATTTTAAGGAGGTGGAGTTCGCCCGCCTCTGTGGGAATCGGCGTGATGCTGAATACAGGGCCCATCGCGGTTTCTTCCGCGACATTCCCTAGCTGCCGTGCAAGAGAGAGCATCTCTTCGTACTCAAAGTTACTTTGCGTGAAAATACACGCATAGTTGACGGGCGCGTTTCGTTCGCTTGTGTGTTTGTCGCTTAGAACACGTGCTTGTGCAACAATACTCTGAGCGATTACCTGGAGATCATTTAGTGTCATGGAAATTCTCCTTTGGGATTACACGATGCGGATGCGATTAAGGAAACAACATCGGTGGTCGCGTTTGCAAACAGAGGGGAGTAGATGTTGGCCTATCCGCACGAGGTGGGCACATCTGAACTCTTTGAATCAAGCTGTGCGAAAGTCAGAATTCCTGCCGGAGGAATTATTGCAAGAACTGTGTTCGAGAGATTCTGGCTTCGAGTTGATGAAATCAGTATACGGCAGGCGGGTATTATGTCAAGGTTAACGGGCGGGGGTATATGATCCATTACCGGCGGAGGCGGCGGGTTGGTCTTGCTTTTAGCATCCCCTCAGCTAAAGACTACGATCATTGGGCGCGTTTGCAGTTCGAGTCCCTGAGCGGCCCCGACAGCGTCCTCTCAAAGTGCCTTCAGGTTTGGGTGCTAAGATCATCTACTTGCAATCGCATTGGTTGATCTTGGAAGTACCGACCGTCTCAATTTCGACTACAGTGCTGAGGCGGTGAAAAGCAGATGCGTGGCCGTAAATGTCCGTATCGCTTGTATTATCAATAATTTGTGCTGGTCGGGGCGGAGGGATTCGAACCCCCGGCCCTCTGCTCCCAAAACAGGTCACATCGCTTGTTGAACCCTGTTGAAATTGAGTGAAAATAAGTGCTTTTGATAGAATAACTTACAGCCTACACCCCGAACTCTGTTGATCCTTGTGGTTCTGAGGTGCTTTGACAGCTATAATTTCGACTACAGCGATGAATTTGCCCGCGATTTTGTGCAGCGGAACTGCGAGAAAGACGCAACAGTCAGGACCGCAGGCGCTCATTCTTCCCAGAGTGCCATGTGGGATTAAGGCGCAATGCCCGGCACCACGATCGCCTGCCTCACGATCGTGGGTGGTCTGCGAGTTTCGAGGAGCGCCCTCGATAGATCGTGTATGACGACCAAACCGACTCGCGGTCTACTGGAACTCACGATACTCGCGCGCCAAACTCGCGACCGTAAACTCCATATCCTCCTCAGTCTGGCGCAGCTTGTCGCGCAAGTGCGGCATACAGAAGTAATACTTGCCGCCGGATTGAGCGAGAAGATACGTTGCCGTAAGATACTCATCCGTGAGGAGCGCCGCCTGGCCGCCGCCCACATCACCGAGCGCCACCGCCATTACACCCTGGACGGCTATGAGACCGCCTTTCGCGGCGCCGACCCCTCACTGGGCCGCGCCCACCTCACCGCGCGCAAATTTCCCTTTCTTATGAAGTAGCCTTGGAACGAATGCAAAATAGATTGCGAGCCGGGCAATCGGGGGGGTATCTTCTCCTAT
>OBLT010001930.1_pt1 | contig 13074 bp, 8 predicted proteins | sample 1518721 | NCBI WGS metagenome assembly OBLT01 (sample SAMEA3539307, study PRJEB22396) | soil metagenome | biome: tundra; feature: field; material: soil | place: USA | collected 2010-05 | depth 0.15 m | reverse complement strand
CGGCGCGGTCAGCAGCGGAACGGCCCGCGGGGCGGCGGCCTGGGGAACGGCCTGTCTCGCCGCCGACTGCGCCGCCGCGGTCCGCACCGCGTTGGCCGTCGCGGTCACCAGGCAGCCGATCACGTCGTGCGGGCTGACTTCCCCAGCCGCCAGGGCCGCGCGCATCACCTGCGGGTCGACGGGACCGCCGTCGCCGGGGAACTGGTGATCGGCGATCAGCACGAGATCGATGCCGTCGAGGTCGCCGGGCAGGTCAAGCCGCCCGGCCCGGTCGAGGATCTTGGCCTCGACGCCGGTCAGGATCCGGATCCCGTCGCGGGCGCGCAGCGGCCGCACGGCGCGCACGAAGTCGGCTACCCAGCAGGTGCCGCTCCGGACGTGATCGACCAGGCAGAGGGTACGCAGCCCGCGCTCGGCGGCGGCCTGCACGTTCTCGGCGAGAGTGCTGGCCCCATCGGAGAAGACAGAGTGCACGTGGTAGTCCTCGTCCAGCGCCGCCGCGGTGGCAGGGCGGGTCATGCCGCGCCCTGCTGGATCTCGCCGATCCCGACGAAGCGCTCCTCAAGGAACCTGACCATCGCGACCTCATCGAAGTCCAGGTGCCGGGGCACCGGCCTGCCGCGCAATGCGTCCAGAGCCAGCCGCGGCATGTCGACTCCGCTGGCCACGGTGAGCGGGAGCGCCCCGGGGGCGCGCGGGTTGACTTCCAGCAGGGCGGGGCGCCCGCAGGTGTCCCTGCGGCATTGCACGTTGGCTATGTAGGTCAGTCCGACGGCCTCGGCCACGGCCACCCCGAACCCCTCGAGCTCGCGATCATGGATCGTCTGGCCGGCCACCGATACGCCCGAGTCGACCTTCTCGCGGACCCGCGGCACGGCTGCGATCACGTGCCCGTCCCGGCCGGCCAGCACGTCGATGGAGTACTCCTGGCCCGGCAGGAACTCCTGGATGATGAAGTCGGCTGAGGCGTGCATCGCCGCCAGCGACCGGGGCGACCGGACGAGGGAGATGTCCCGCGAGCCGCTGCCCGCGCGCGGCTTGACGATGACGGGGTAGGCCCACGAGTCAGGGCCGGCCGCACCGTCGAAGATCTCTGTCCTTGGCACGCGGACGACGTCCGCGCACCGCTCGATCAAGGCGAACTTGTCGAGCGTCAGGCGCAGCGCCTCATCCGGTGCCAGCAGTAGCTCGATCCCGGCGACGGCGAGATTGTCGCGCACGTCAGCTAGCGGCCCGAGTTCGGCGTCGACGGTAGGGATGACGATGCTGGCGTCCATGGCAAGGCACCGGTCGAGCACGGCTTCGGCGAAGTCCGGCGCGTCGCCGGCCGGGAGCAGCGTGCGGTCTTCAGGCCGCACCAGGTAGAGACCGGCCGCCCACGGATCCATGTCCGCGGCGATCAGCCGCAGGCCCGGGTCATGGCGGAGCGATTTCATGACCGCGATCGCCGCCGGGCCGCCCACGCCGGTCACGAGCACGCCGGTCTTGCTGGGCGGCGGCCCAGCGCTGACGGGCGGGCCCGCCAGATCGGCGGGCGTCCCCCAGGGAGCGCCCGGCAGGTCAGCGGCCGGCATCAGGGCCTCCCATGGCAGCCCGCACGGTGGCCGGGGCCGACAGCTCGGGCAGCGAGACGTCCTGGTGGCTGCCGGCCGCGTGACCGGGCGGCTCGCTTACCCCGATAGCTGCGCCATCCCTGATCACCTCGAAGGCTTCCGCATAGCGCCCGTCGCTGAACCGGGACCAGTACCGTGCCGTCGCTGAGATCAGGTCGGGTTCCAGGTAAGGGCGGAGGGCTACCTGGCTGCCAAAGGCTTCGATCGCCTGCAGCTTCGCGTCCAGCTGCGCGTCGATCGGCACGAACTTGGATGGCCGGAAGTCGACCGTGGCCGAGGGCGACTGGAAGCAGAAGACCCGGCCGATCTGCCGCCCGGCCACCATGACCGCCCGGTGGGTGTTGCGGTGATCCTGATGGACATCGTGGACCGAGTGGGTGTAGATCATGGTCGGCCGGACCTCGCCGATGACGCGGCTGATGATCCTGATGGTCGGATCGCCCTCGCTGATCCTGGTGTCCTCAAGATCCTCCAGGTAGAGCTTCGCCCCGAAGACCTGTGCTGCCTGCTCCGACTCGCGGGCCCGCTCCTGCTCAAGGCCGCCCCGGGCACCGCGGCTCAGGGTCAGCACCGCCACCTCGTGACCCAGCTGACTGTGCGCCGCCAGGGTTCCGCCGACCCCGATCTCGACGTCGTCCGGATGCGCGCCGATGGCCAGCACGACCTCCCGCCTGCGCTCCCGCTCAGCCCGTCCCTTGGCGATCAGCCGGGACACGGTGTCGGTCAGCTGAGCGGGGTGCAGCGGCTTCTGCAGGAACTCATCGGCACGGCTGCGCAGCGCACTGACCGCGCTATGCACGGTCGCGTGCGCGGTCATGACGGCCACCGGCAGGTCTGGCGCGACCCGCCGCAGCGACTCAAGCAGCTCAATGCCGGTCATGCCGGGCATCTCGACGTCGGTGAGCACCAGGTCCCACGGCTCCGAGCTGGCCCGCAGCAACGCGGCCACCGGGTCAGCGGTGTGGGTGACGTCGAAGCCGCCGCGGACCCCGAGGACCTGGATCAGGAAGCTGGCAGCCTCGGGATCATCCTCGACGACGAGGATGCGGCCGGCCGAGGCGCCCGGTTCGATGTCCGTCATTGCGCCGCCACGTACCGGTAGCCGGATCCGGGGACTGCCTCGATCGGTGAGCCGGACACGCAAGCCTGACCGAGCTTGCGGGTCAGCCGCTCCACAGTTTCGGCCAGCTGCGCGGTGCCTGACGCAGGTCGTTCGGTGCGCCGCGGATCGCTCCAGGCCTCCTCGCGCAGCTGGTCGGCTGACATGCTCTGGCCGGCATGCCGCACCAGGGAGGCGAGCAGCCGGAACTCGCCCGGCGTCAGCGCAAGAGGCCGGTTGTCTACGCGGACCTGCCGGGCCCCGAACGCCAGCTGCACGCGGCCGTCGTCGAAGACCTCGGCCTCCTGGCGGCCGGAGCGCTGCCGCCGCAGCAGCGCCCGGACCCGGGCGAGCAGCACCGCGTTGCCGAATGGCTTGATGAGGTAGTCGTCCGCGCCCGCCTGCAGACCGTGGACCTTTTCGGCCAGCTCGCCGCGGGCGGTCAGCAGCAGCACGGGAACATCGCTGGTGTCACGGATTCGCGCCAGCACTTCCCAGCCATCCAGGGTCGGCAGCCCGATGTCCAGCAAGACAGCGTCCGGCGGGTCGTTATGAAATATCCGCAGGCCTTCCCTGCCGTCAGTGGCGCCGGCCACCTCAAAGCCGGCCCGCCGCAGCACCGTCTCAATGGCCAGCCCGACGTCCGGCTCATCCTCGATGAACAGGATCCGCGCCGTCATGGCTTGACCGGCAGGTAGACGCTGAAGGTCGTCCCGCTGCCCAGCGTGCTCCGCACTTCCACGCGGCCGCCATGCAGCTCGGTGATGGCCTTGGCGACCGACAGCCCGAGGCCAGTCCCCGGCACGCCGGCCGCGGTCGCATTGGCGGCCCGGACGAAGCGGCTGAACAGCCGGGCAATGTCCGCGGGCGGGATGCCGATGCCGTCATCGGTCACGTCGATCCGCCACATCTGCTCCTGGTACGTGGCGGTGATCGTGACCTGGCTATCGACGTGGGAGAACTTGACCGCGTTCGACAGGAGATTGTCGAGGGCCTGCTGGAGCCGGAGCTGATCGGCGTGCAGCCGGGGACCGTCCGCCGCCCGGACCTCGATCACGATGCCGCGTTCGGCGGCTGACGCCGATGCGACCCGGGCGGTCTCCTCGATCAGCGCGGGCACCGAGACGAGGTCAACCTGAAGCGGTAGCACCCCGGTCTCCGCGCTGCTGAGCAGCAGCAGGTCACCGACCAGGCGGAGCAGCCGGTGGGCATTGCGCCTGATGACGCCGAGCGATTCCCGGGTGTCGGCGCCCAGGTGCCGCTCACCGTCGGCGATCAGCTCGGCGAACGACACGATCGAGGTGAGCGGTGCCCGTAGCTCATGCGACATCGTGGCGAGGAACTGGGTCTTGGCCTCATCGAGTTCCTGCAGCTTGGCGTTCTGCTCAGTGAGCTGCTGCCGGGCGTGCTCGGCCGCGTCGCGGGCGGAGTGCTCGGAGGTCAGCATCCGCTCCCGCCGCTGCTCCAGCGCCTTGCGCTCCGAGATGTCCCAGAACAGCCAGAGATCGCCGCGATACTCGCCCTCGGCGAAGATCGGCCAGTAGTCGGCTTCGAGCGCCCGGCCGTCCGCGAAGCTGAACTGCTCGCCCTCGGCCTGCTCGCGGGCCGCATTCAGGCTGGCGGTCCGGCGCAGGAATTCATCCGGCTCGGCCAAGGTGCCCTTGACCTGGTCAGCCACCTTGGCTGCCGAGACCCCGGCCAGCTGCTCGGTGGGCACCTCGAGGCCGAAGAGGTCGCAGAAGCTCTTGTTGACCTGCGCGACCTTGCCGTGCTCGTCGCGCACCATGATCCCCGGGATCGCGGTGGCGATCAGGCTGTTCAGGCGTTCGGTCTGGTCGGCCAGGCTGCGCCGGGCGGCCCGTTCCGCGGTCAGCAGCCCTTCTCGCTCAGCCTCGGCCCGCTTGCGGGCGGACACGTCAATGACCGCGGCGAGGAAGCCGCCCGGCAGGCCATGGTTGTTGAGCAGCGGGACAGCCGTGGCCTGCACCCAGACCTCGCGGCCGGCGGCCGAGACCAGGCGGCACTCGGTGCTCAGTTCAACTCCCCTGGCCGCGGCGAGCGACCATTCGCGCTCCATGCGCACGGCGTCATCAGGGTGCAGCGCCGACGCCCAGCCGACCCCGACGGCGTCCGCCGCGGTCATCTCGGTCAGCTCGCACCAGCGGTCGTTGGCGAAGGTGCACAGGCCGCCGGCGTCCATCTGCACGATGCCGACCGGGGCCAGCTTGGCGAGCACCCGGAAGCGGGCCTCGCTGTCGGCCAGCGCATCGTGAGCAAGCTCAAGGTCGCTGATGTCGCGGATGAAGGCGCAGAAGTGCACGACACCGTCGACGGTGAGCGGGACAGGCGTTGTCTCGGTCATGCGCTCAGTGCCGTCGGGGCGCATCGCCGGGTACCGCATCTGGCCGGTGTACACGCCGCGGTCGCCTGACTCCAGGTAGCGCTGCGTGCCCGCTTCGAACTCGGCCCGGTTGCGCTCCGGGATCAGCAAGGCGGCCACGCTCTTGCCCACGACCTCGTCATGGTCCCGGCCGAAAATCTCCTCAGCGGCCGGGTTGAACGCCACGATCCGCCGGTCAGGCCCGGCCACCACGATCGCGTCCGGTGATCCGTCGATCAGTGCCGAGGTGAGCGCCTGGCGCTCGGTGAGCTGTGCCTTGTCATTGGCGTGCCGGATCTGGGCGGCGAGAATCCCGGCGACGGTGTGCGCGAGCGGCCTGGCCTGCGCAGGCCAGTCCGCTCCGGCGCGGTCGCCGACCAGCGCGATCGCGCACAGGCACCGATCATCAGCGGGAGCCGCATACGCCATCAGGGCGCGCATCGGCGGCCCGGCGGCCCGCTCGCCATCGCGCTGCACCCAGTTCAGCGTCTCGTCGAAGGACCCGCCCGCCCGCGCTGACCCCCGGTGGGCCGCCGACAGCGCGCCAAGCTCGGTGACCAGCTCCGCGTCGGCTGCGGCATCCGCCGGATGCGCTCCGAGGATGACTGGCTGGCTGGCCGGCTCTTGCTGCAGCGCCAGCACGGCCCGGCAGTCCAGCGCCGCGGCGATGCGCTCCAGGACGGCCGGCAGTGCTTCGGCGGCGTCATTGGCCCCGTGCAGCAGCTGGCCGACGGCATACTCCACCACCCCGGCCGCTACCGCGGCGGCCGACTGGCCGCCCGCTCCGGCCGGCGGCGCCTGGCCGCCTGCTCCTGCTGGCCCCGGCTGGCTGCCCTGTGCCGGAGACCTCACCCGAGATATCCCCATGACCCGCGATCTCACCTGCCCCCGTGACTTCGCGGTCCGCGGTCCGCGCGAGACAGCTCCCGCGCGGCTGCAAGATCCCCGGCAGCGCGTCCCGGCGAATTTCCCCGTCGCCGTGCCGTTTTACCTGGTGATCCTTACCTGCTGATCCCTACCCGGACTGTCCCGCGCGAATCAGCTGCCCCGCGGCGACCTTGGTCATGCCCCCTGGCGGTGCTGTGCCTGCCGTGATCCCTGCGTGCTGGTCCCTACCCGGACCGTCCCGGGCGGATCAGCTGCCCGGCCGCGACCTCAGCCGCGACCTCAGCCGCGGTGGCCGCCGCGGCCGCACTCGCGGCGGCGTCCCTGGCAAGCTGAAACGCCAGCGCAGGCTGTCCGGCCAGGACCGGCATCAGCTGGGACCGCTTGGGCGGTATGCCGTCGCCTGCCGACACCCCGCGCAGCCGCCGGACCAGCCACGGTGCGAAGTGCTCCTGCGCCCACCTGGCATCGCTCCCCCGGGCCGTGAGCCATCTCGCCGACCTGCTCAGCAAGGCGCCCCCGGCGGCCTGGGCCGGCAGCGGCTCGCGCCAGTCCTCGCTGACCTCGGCTCCGATCACCTCGCAGGCCAGCAGGGCCACCCGGCGGTGGCCGTCGGCGCCCAGGTGCAGCCGGTCCGGGCTCCATTCCCGCGGATCGGCCAGCACGCTCATCGACCACAGGTCCGCCAGGTGGCAGCCGCGGTTTCGGGCGATCGCGGTCAGGTGCATGCTGAACGCCGCGACCTTGCCGCGGATCAGCCGGAGCACCGGGAAGGCGCGCGGATCGAAGCCGGTGACCAGCAGCACCTGGCAGCCGGCCCCGCGCAGCTCCGCGACGGCGTCGTCGAACTGCTGCGCCAGCGCATCCGGGTCGGTCCTGATCCACAGCAGGTCATTGCCGCCGGCGAAGATGCTGACCAGGTCCGGCCGCATGGCGATGGCCAGCGGAAGCTGCTCAGCCGCGATCTCCCGCAGCCGCTTGCCGCGGACCGCGAGGTTGGCATACCGCAGCTCCGGGCGGTCAGCCGCGAGCCGCTCAGCGAACCGGTCGGCCCAGCCGCGCAGGCCGGTGCCGTCCTCGTACGGGTCGCCCATTCCCTCCGTGAAGCTGTCCCCCAGCGCCACGAACGAGCTGATCTCTGCGCCCACCTGACCTGCCCCCATGTCGATCAAGTCCTGCGTTCCGGCAGCTGGCGTCGGTGCAGGGCACCGCGGGGGCCCGCCAGCTGCCGGCCCCGTTATTGCGGTACGTTCGGCGTCACCGTGGACGGATACCGCAGCGCGAAGGCCGCGACCCCGTCATGCCTGATCGCCTGCCACAGCCTGCCGCTGATCCGGCCGTTCAGGCTGACCGCGCTCTGGCCTTCGAAGGTGAAGGTCCGCTGCACCGGCGCGGACACGAAGGTGGCGCTGCGGCCGCCCAGCAGGTGCAGGTGGAGCGCGAGAGACTCCAGCGCGCCGTTGGTGAAGTTGCTGTCCACGCTCAGCGCCTTGGTGAAGACGTTCAGGATGCCGAATCCGGCGGTGGGGTTGGTGAGCAGGTGCATGGCCGCGATCTTGTCGAGGACCGCGCGAAGCAGCGCCTGCTGGCGCAGGACCCGCTGGTCCTCGGTCAGTGAGGTCTGCCGCACGTAGTCGAGCGCGGTGACGCCATTGAGGTGGTTAGTCCCAACGTTGACACCGTGGAGCGGACCGAGAGTGGCGGCCAGGTCGTCGAAATCGACCACTGAGTAATGATCGATGCGTACCTGGGTGAGTTGCTCAAGAGTGCGGATCAGCAGCGACGGGCCGCCAAGCGGCAGGGCGTTCCACAGCTGAGTGACGCCGTGCCCGGGAACCCGCACTAACGCATTCGGCGGGATGGAGACGATCGCCCCGGCCCGGCCGCTGGCGTTGATATGCACGAGCGCGATCAGGCCGCTCTGATCCTCCGGCGCGGTGGACGCATGATCCGCCCCGTGGCCGCCGATGTGGGCCGGAGTGTGCTCGGATCCGGTAAGCAGGATCGTCATGCTGCGCCGGAAGGGCGCCGGCATCACCGGCTGGTTTGCCGCGTCTAGCCCGACAAAGACGTTCGGGATCCGGTGGATGTTGCCGGCCAGGTGGTTGACCATCGCATAGCCGGTCACCGCCACCCCGGCGACGAGCACGACCACGGCTGCGGCTGCCGCCAGGACGATCCGCCGGGCGCGCCGCTTCCGGCTGCCACGGCGCCGCGGCGCAGCGTCTCCGCCGGGCGCGGCGGCGCCATGCTGTCCCGCCGTGGCCGGCTGCCCGGCGGTTGCCGGCTGCCCGGCGGTTTCCGGTTGCCCGTGACCTACCTGCTCATTGAAGCCCGAATCGTCAGACATTCTCTTTGCCCCCTTGGTTAGGCGCAGCCAGGTCCCGCTGCCATACGGCCGGCGCGCCAGGCACTGCCTTCCTGCTCGGCTGCACGGCGGGCTTGTCCCGCGCGTTCCCGAGCGCAGCCGTTCTGATTACAGCTAGTGTTCTACCCGACTACTGAGAGTAATGTACAGCGGCCGAGGCAAAAACATTAGTCATCGGGCCGGCCCGGCCAGGAAATTGATGCGAACGGGGGACGCGGGTGAGCGACCAGGTGGCGGACGGCGGTTACCGGGCCGCGTGGGCGCGCCGGGCCTTCGCGGCGCGGCGGTCCTGGTGCGTGGGCGTGGAAGCCGGCTACGACGCGGCCGCTTGGCTGGGCGGACTGCTGGCGGCAGCCAGTACCGCCGGTGACCTGCCTGACCCGAGGGCCTGGGCGACGCGGTTAGCGTTACTGGCGCTCGTCGTCTGCCTGGCCGCCGCCGGGTGCGGCATGGCCGCCGGGCTGTACCGGGGCCGGTACCAGCGGGGCAGCCTGGACGAGGTCGCCGGAGTCTGCGTCGCGGCGGCCCTGACCGCCGCGAGCGTCACCGCTGCCGGGATGGTCCTGATACCCGGCCAGCGGGCCCCGCTCGAGACCGCCGCCGGCGGCGCGGCGGCCGCGCTGCTGGCCATGCTCGGCGCGCGGTACGTGGCGTTCGCGGCCCGGCAGCGATCACGGGCCCCCGCCTCGTCAGCGGTGAAGATCATCATCTTCGGCGCGGGCAGCGCGGGCACCCAGCTGGTCCAGCAGCTGACCGGCCAGCCGGACGCCGAGTACCGCCCGGTAGCGATGCTGGACGATGACCCGGCCAAGCGCCGGTTGCGGATCCGCGGCATCCCGGTGCTCGGCAGCCGCTCGCAGCTGGCCGCTACAGCTGCCTCGACCGGTGCCACGGTCCTGGTGATCGCCATTGCCGGGGCAAGCGGCAGCGTGATCAGGGATCTCACCAGGGCGGCGGAGGCGTGCGGGCTGGTCCCGAAGGTGATCCCGTCGGTCAAGGAACTGCTCAGCGGCGGAGCCAGGATCGACGGCGTCCGCGACCCGCGGATCAGCGACCTGCTCGGCCGCCGCCCGGTCAGGACCGACGTCACAGCAGTCTCCGGGCATTTCGCCGGCAAGCGGATCCTGGTCACCGGCGCTGGCGGGTCGATCGGATCCGAGCTCTGCCGCCAGCTGCACCCGCTCGGGCCGGCCGAGCTGATCATGCTCGACCGGGACGAGTCAGCGCTGCATGCCGTCCAGCTCGCGCTGTATGGCCGGGCGCTGCTCGACTCCGACCAGGCAGCCCTGGCCGACATCCGCGATCCGCACCGGGTCTGGCAGGTCTTCGACCAGTTCCGCCCGGAGATCGTCTTCCACGCGGCCGCCCTCAAGCACCTGCCGCTGCTGGAGCGTTTCCCCGCCGAGGCGCTGAAGAGCAACGTCCTCGGCACGCTCACGGTGCTGGAGGCCGCGGCGGCCTACGGCGCCCAGTCGTTCGTCAACATCTCGACCGACAAGGCAGCCGATCCGGTGAGCGTACTTGGATATTCGAAACGGATAGCCGAACGGCTCACCGCCTTCACGGCGAGCCAGCTCGGCGGGAGCTACCTGAGCGTCCGCTTCGGCAATGTGCTGGGCAGCCGCGGGTCCATTCTCACCAGTATGTGCGCACAGGTCGCGGCCGGCGGCCCGGTCACGGTGACGCACCCGGACGTCTGCCGGTACTTCATGACGGCCGATGAGGCGGTGCAGCTTGTCCTGCAGGCCGCCGTCATCGGCTCCGGCGGTGAGGTGCTTGTCCTCGACATGGGCGAGCAGGTGCGGATCGCCGACATGGCGCGGCGGCTTGTCGCGAACGCGAGCAGGGATGTCGACATCGTCTTCACCGGCCTGCGGCCCGGCGAGAAGCTCGCCGAGGACCTGCTCGGCGAGGGCGAGGTAGATGACCGGCCGCACCATCCGCTCATCAGGCATGTGCCGGTGGCTCCGCTGTCACCCGACGCGGTCATTGGCATCGATCCGGCCGCCGGTGCCGATGAGCTGCGGTCGGCACTCGCGTCCTGCTCGGATAGCGACCGCATTGGGCTGGCCGGGCCGAGATGGCGAGCGGCTGACGCTGCCCTCCGTGCCTGAGCTGCGCACGTCACTGGTACCGGCGCGTCCAGGCAACTGCCCGGCCGCGTGCGCCTTCTGCTCTGTCATGCTCACCACCTCACAGCCACGCAGCAGGCGGCGCAGCTGAACTTGCGCGGGCGAGCGGCTGACCTGGGCGCCTGCGTCGTAGACCGCTGGTGTCATGCCGGCCGGCGCTCATGGGCGGCGGCGCCGGCGCGGCGGCGGGCTGCTTCCAGCTCCTCACGGGTGAGGGCCCCGTGCTCCCCGACGATGGCCTGCTCCAGGCTGATCAGGTGGACAGGGGGCTGGAGGCCGAGTTCCGCCAGGACCGCGCGCGCCCGGCGCACCAGAGTGAGCGCGGCGCCGCGGCGGCCCTGCTCGAGCAGCGCGGCGGCCGCACGCAGGTAGCGCTCGTCGTCGTAGGGGGCCAGGTCGATGGTCAGCTCGATGACCCTGCGGGACTCGTCGAGGTCGCCGCGTTCGGCGGCCGCGTCGGCGCACAGATCAAGCAGCTGGAGCATCATCCGGCGGGAATGCTCACGGGGCAGCTCGGCCCATTGCTCGTACGGGTCGTCGGGCAGCACGTCACCGCGGTAACGGGCGATTGCCGCGCGGGCAACGGCGACGGCAAGGGCCGGCTCGGCGAGCCCGAGCGCCAGCGCCCGGCGGCCCTCAGCCTCGAAGAGGGCAAGGTCCACGCGGACCTCGGGTGCCAGCAGCAGCAGATCGCCGGCCCGGACGATCACATCCCCGGCCTCGGCGCGCTGCCGGTTGAGCACGGTGCGAAGGCGGTTCCGGCCCGCTTCCCGGCCGGCCTCCGGCCAGAGCGCCTCGATGGCCACGTCGGCCGGGACCCGCCCGCCGGAGACGGCCACCATCTTCAGCAACTGCGCGGCCTGGCCCGCGGCCATGGGAACTCCGCGGCCGCCCCGCGTGAGGGCGAAGCGGCCGAGCACCGCGAGGGAGACCGGAAGCGCCGCCGCCTCGAGGGCCAGGGCGGCGGGCTGGCCGGTCTCGACGGCCAGGCCGAGCAGTTCCTCAGTGATCGCCCCTTCCTTGGTGAGGGGCAGCTGGGCGAGCCCGAGCCGGGCCGCCTCCTCGAAGGCCCGCGCTGCCAGGGCGCCGGCGTCCCGCTCCCCCCGCCGGAACGCGGCGTAGGCCCGCAGCAGCGTCACGCGCCAGTACTCCCTCGGGTCAATCCCGTGACCCGGTGCGGCGAGCAGGCGTTCCTCGGCTAGGTACGGATCCCCGTGACGTGCCAGCAGCGCGCCTTCAGCCATGGCGATCAGCCGTCCGCCGTTCTGGGGGTCGGATTGAGCTCGGCGGAGGTACTCGACGGCCAGTTCGCTGTACCCGACCCGGTCGAGGCAGTCGGCCGAACTTGCGAGGAATTCGTCCGACACCACCGTCCACCAGGTCGCTTTGTGAGCCTCAGTCAGGCGGACGCGCTCAAGGGTCTCCTCAGCATCGCCGCGATATGACGCCGAGATGGCAAGCTGCCAGTGGCCGTAGGCGTGCAGAAGTTCGTCGCCGAGGTCCCCGGCCACCCGGAATACCTCCCGGACGTCCGCCTCACACTGGTCATGGCGGCCGAGCTCATCGGACACCTCGGCGTGGAACAGCAGCAGGTAAGCCCATTTACGGGGCCGGTCCACGACCAGGCCGAGCCCCTCCTCCAGGTGCTTGAGGGCGGAACGGGCATCGCCTCCTGCGAACTCGATCCATATCGCCTGGTAGGGCACGAGCCCGGCCCGGGCGCCCCGCATGCCGAGCTGGTCGTAGAGCCGTGCCGCCTGGGCGAAGTGCCGCTCCGCCTCCCGGAGGGCCACCGGATCCCTGCGGCCCTCCGGGTCGAGCCGCCAGCAGGCCGTGCGCCCGAGCGCCGCGAATGCACGTGCCCGGGTGAGCCATTCGCCGGTCTCCGACGCATCGAGGACCTGGCGGGCGGCGGTCTCGGCGCGGGCGTAGCTGCCCTCCCTGATCAGGTCGCTGGCCCGCTCGATCTCGATCGCACGGGCCAGGCGGCGGTCACTGATCTTCGCCGCGATGGCCGTGACCCGGTCGAGGACCTCGGTGCGCAGGTCGATCGCCACCGTGTCACAGCTCCGGGCAAAGTGCAGCAGCAGGTTCGGGTGGGCCTCGACCGCCTCGGCAGGCAGCCGGTCGACGACGGCCTGGAACTCGAGCATGTCCAGGGCCTCGATCGACGCGGGCGAGCCTTCGGCCAGGAGCCCGGCGGCCGCGGCGGCGGCGTCACAGGCCAGCAGCAGCTGAAGCGCAGCACCCAGCTGGCCGCGCCGCTCGTACTCCACGGCGGCCCGGCGCAGCACGGCAGGCTCTGGGGCGCCGAGCGTGGCGAGGTAGTCGCTGACCGGTCCCGGGAGATCCCACCACCCGTCCTGCCCGGGCGTAAAAGGAAGCCCCGCCGCCAGGGCCCGGCCGAAGTAGCCCTCGATCCCCGTTGCAGCATCGACCACTGACGCATCGAGGAGCGGTAGCCGGCCGACCTGAGCGAGGAGACTGCGCTCGGCCGCGGGCAGCGCCGCCAGGGCCTCGCTGAGGATCGCTGCCACCACGCTGGAAGGCCGGCCCGGGTCGCCGGCCGCCTCGGCCAGGGCGCCCACGTCCTCGCC
>OBLT010001927.1_pt1 | contig 13081 bp, 11 predicted proteins | sample 1518721 | NCBI WGS metagenome assembly OBLT01 (sample SAMEA3539307, study PRJEB22396) | soil metagenome | biome: tundra; feature: field; material: soil | place: USA | collected 2010-05 | depth 0.15 m | reverse complement strand
GCAAGAAAGCCAGAAAGAAGTTCAAATACAAGTACAACACCAAGCGGCCAGAGACCTAGTTCAAGGAATCGGCTCAGCGGCCATGCTGTTCACGGTCTCGGGCACTGGCCGTGAGCGTGGCGCCTCTCGCGAGCATCTGATTCGAGCGGTCTGCGAGCCGGCGACCGACATCAACGAGTTTGAACGGGCTTTGGTTGCGCTTCAACGTTACGGTTCCTATTTCCACGCCCAGGAGGGAAGGTACTTCTTCGATACGGAAGAAAACCCGGATGCCAGGGTCGAGTTTCGCTCCCTCCTGGTCCCGGAAGACCGGGCCAGGGATCTGGTCCTGCGCTTGTGGCGAGAAGAAGTTTTTCGGGAATCGGAATCGGCTGTCGTTTTCACCGGCGCGGAACAGACCAAGGCGGAACTGGAAGCGCTGTCCACTGGCCGCCTCCGGTTTGTGCTCGCTCCGCGCCGTCTGCGCCCTGAAGAGCGGCACGAGCTTTATTTCGGTATCAACGAACGCAACCAGGTGATACTGGTGGAACCCCGCGATCCGCGCTTTGACATCCTAGGCAACCGCGACCTGCTCAAATGGGGGCAGCGTCTGCTTGCCGCTGAAGAACTCATTGCCACGCCGGATACCCCTCGCAAGGCAGATTATGAACGGATCGCCCGAGAGGACCGCAAGGCCATCCTGGACGCACTCCGCCGTGGCGGTCTCATCTACATGCGCGTGGAAAAATACGGTGCCACAGTCGCCGAAGAGGTGTTCGAAGAAGAGAGCGTCGGCAGTGGGCTGACCCGCGAGGAAGTGGTACAACGACTCAGCCAGGAAGTCTTCCCTGTTCAACTTATCGCTGAGCACATCGCCAACCGAAGTGCCGAGGTTCGTGGCTGGACGGTCCGCGATGTTGATCGCGACTACCGAACCATCCTAGGTTTCCCGGTTCCCACGCATGCGAGCTCGGTCTTGAAGGCAATTCGCAGCCTCTGTCAGGACGGGGTCATCGGCATTCGACACCCTCGTGGGGATTTCAGCGGGCAGGTGCCAGACCTTAGCGAGAGTGAGCTTTTCAACGCAACGATTGACGCGCCTTTTGAACGGTCGCGCCCGGGTCAGCCCACCCCGCCTACGGTGATCGTGTCGCCGCGCCCGCAGGGACCGCAGCCGCCGACAGCGCCGCCCCCTCCCCCGGTCGGAAGGGTTGAGACACGGGAAGTCGTGATTCCTTCCCAGCAGGGAGTGGGGGCGCTGCGTCAGCAAGTTGCGGCCCGCCTGGAAGGAATCTCCGGCGCTGTTGTCACAAAGGCACGGTTCGCCATTTTTCTGGAAGTTTCCTCTGGGGACTTGAGCACACTGCCCCAGGCGATCCGTGGCAGCATTTCGGGCCCAGGGTCGCTCACTGCCGAGATCACCATCACGACCGAGCAGCCTACCACTAAGGGTGAGGTCGAGCAGTTCGTGGAGCGGCTTCCCAACGTTCCGGGGGCGTCCTACAGCGCGCGCCTGGAAGTGCAGGTTTCGTCGCCGCAGGAAGAAAGGGCCGAGCGTGCCTAATCTTACCCGCGAGATCTTCGATCACCTTAGCTCTCCCGGTCCGCGCCTGCAATGGCTGTCAACCTGGCTCACGGGTTGCGTTTGGAGCCCGGAGCGTTTCGCTCAACTTCCACCTGGCACGTACCTCGAGCAGGGCGAACGCCTCGTCAACGATGTGGAAGAGATCATTGCCGCCGCGGCACCGCGTATCTACGATGAATTGACGGTTCCCCCGCCGACCCGTGATCTGGCAGTGTTTCTGAATGGTTCGGATGCATCGGGAGTCGTGATTTTTGATGGCCTCTCGCTCCGTGAGATCCCAGCGCTGCTGCGACTGGCCGGGGACTCCCACTATCGCGTAGTGGAAGAGGGCGTCAGTGTCGCCGCTTTGCCGAGCGAAACCGTAGACTTTGTCGAAGCGCGGCTGGGTTGTGGGCGCTGCAGCCCGTCGCAGTTGCCTGGCCGGCGGGACCTGCGAGATCGAGGCGTCGCTGCGTACTACTATGGTCATCCGGGCGAGCGACACACGCTTGATTCAGGAGCGCGCTGTTGCCTGCTCTGGTCGGCGTTTCCCGATAACACCTACTCCGATTCTGGCGCGCGCTTCGCAGACCACTTCGCGCACATCCAGTCGCTCCTCCAGGCGGCCTGGAACGCTACCGTCATGGCTGTGCCACGCGGGCGACGCATCCTCGTGACGAGCGATCACGGCTACGTCTTTCTCGGTTCGGGTCTCAGCTTCTCCCGACACCGTGACGATTTACGGCAGCTAAGTGCCTATGTTGGCGGCGACCGGTATGCCCGCATCTCAGAGCGCGGTGAGCCCCCGGCTCACGCGGATCTGGTTGTCTTTCGTTCGCGGGATCTCGCCATGATCAAAGGCCGAGTGCAACCTCATCCGCCGGGACCCGCCGCGAGCAAGCTCTACAAGCATGGTGGCCTTTCATTGATGGAAATGCTCACCCCCTGGGTACTCCTCGAGCCTGAAGCGTGATGGTAGACAAACTGGCACCACGGACCATTCGGGCGATTGAAGACTCGTTCCCAGTCGTAGAGATCAACCGGCTCGCGATTCACGAGAACAATCCAGAGAACATCCGACCGATTTACAAGATGCATCGATGGTTTGCCCGGCGGGCTTCGTGCGTCTTTCGTGCGATTCTTCTTGGGTGTCTCAAGTCGCTGCCTCTCGATGAGAACGGAAAGCCGACGAAAACAGGCGCCGAAGTCATCATGGAGGAGTTCTACAAAGAACACGCGAACGACCAGGATACCAAGGGTAAGTCAATCCTAGATCCGTTCATGGGTCGGGGGACGACCGTAGTTGAGGCGATGCGCCTTGGTTGCGCAGCGCTTGGAATCGATTTGAACCCGGTCGCGTGGTTCATCGTAAAGACCGAAGTCGAGCCGGTGGACTGCGAAGCACTTAAAGACGCCTTCGAACGGCTTGCCCGACGCATTGTGCCCTGGAGCGGCAAGCCGCTTCGCGAGACGCTGCTCGACCAATACCGTACGCAGTGCCCCTGCTGTGGCACCGGCGACGTCGACATCATCTACACCTTCTGGGTGAAGTCCGCCATTTGCACCGACTGCGGAAAACAGGTGCCCCTATTCAAGGATTACCTGATCGCCCAGAAGAACCCCTCGATACGGTACTTCCGGGATGTGAGTTGCCCGCGCTGCCACAAGACGTTTGATTGGGAGGTGGAACCCGCGGCGCTTGTGGCCGAGCCTGTGCTCCAGGTCAACAGCCCTGCCTACTCAGCCGGTGCGGGGCGGTCCACAGCGCGGTGGGCGTGCTCGCCCGGCAAGAGCGTCACCTGCCCCTGGTGCTCTCATGACGGGACCGCGCGTCCGTCGAAAGCCAAGCGAGAGAGAAAGAAGGTTCCGCTGGCCGTACTGTTGTGCCCATTCTGCCAAACGGTCTGGCAGTGGCGGGGAGAACTGCCCGAGTTGGTGAACTGTCCGGTGTGCAGCAAAGAGTACAACCCACTGATCGCCAATGTGCCGGCTAAAGGTGAGTTCCAGTGCTCCTGCGGGCACCGCGACGATACCATCCGCTCCATCCGCCGGCTGCGGGAAGACCAGTTGTTGCCCATTCATCCGTATGCCATTGAGGGCTATTGCGCCGGCTGTGCTGGTGAATCCCTTGAGTCCGAGGTGGCGGAGAACGGTGAAAACGGCCACCTGTTTGCGACCAGCACTTCCGCAGCGACTCCAACTAAGGTGCCGGATCACGATTGCCGGATTTCCAAGAACGCCGGAAAGTTCTTCAAACAAGTGACCCCAGCGGACCTCCATCGCATCGAAGAGGCGACCGCAACATGGGAGCGGGAAAAGAACGGTCTGCCGTACCCAAAACAGGCGATCCCCACGGATGGCCAGGAAACGCATCGTCTGCTCGAACACCATTACCGGTACTGGCACCAGATGTTCCATCCACGGCAGTTGCTCAGTCTCGCCACGCTGCTGGATGGCGTTAAGGCCGAATCGGACGCCACCGCGCGTGATCTTCTTCTGTGTGCGCTCTCTGGGGCGCTGGAAGCAAACAACCTTTTCACTCGCTATATCAGCAAGCGCTCGACGCCTGGGGGGACGCCGCCAGCAGGTGTGTTTGCACGGCACGATTACCAGCCGAAGTCCACCATTTGCGAGCAAAACGTTTTTGGCTCAGCGGGCGGGAACAACACTTTCGTTCGGCGACAGGGGGCCATCATTGAGGGTGTTGATTTTGCGGCTCGGCCGTACAATGTCCGTCGGTCAGCACGTGAAGGAAAGTTTGAAAAAGTTACTTCAGCCGAAAGATGCTGGGCCGACGAAAATGACCTAATGATTTCGGCGGACAGTCGCGAAGCGCTGCGACGGCATGAACATTTGTTCGACCTGGTAGTAACAGATCCTCCCTATGCGAGTAATGTCAACTATGCCGAGCTTGCAGACTTTTTCTACGTGTGGCTGCGCTTAGTCCTCGCCCACGAACGCCCCGAGTTTGCGCCTAACGAAACGCCCAAGTTGCCAGAGATCATCGTCAATCCTACTCGTGGAAAGTCCACGGAGGACTTCGCCCGAGACCTTCAGCAGGTCTTTTCGGCTAGCTCTCGTGTCATGAAGGACGACGGGGTCTTTGCCTTCACTTTTCATCATAGCGAGGGATCAGCATGGGAGGCCGTGTTGCATGCAGTTTGCGAGAGTGGCTTCGTGATCGAAGCAGTGTACCCAGTCGCGGCGGAGCGCGAGGAATCCCTTCACTTGTTAGAAACGGAATCGATCTCTTACGACTTGATCCACGTCTGCAAGAAACGCAATGTAAAGGAGGCCCCACGCGAGCGTCCCTGGGCCAGCATCCGACAGGAGATCCGTCGCCGCGCTCGGACTGAGATCGCCGCCATCGAGGCAGGACGTTACGGCAGCGAGCCGCTATCACCCAACGACGTGAACATCATTCTCATTGGCAAATGCCTCGAACTGTACAGCCGGCATTATGGCGCCGTGATTGACCACGAGGGCAAAAAGGTGCCGCTCCATCAGGCGCTCAAGCAAATCCGCGACATTGCCGACCAGATGGTGGAACGGGAACATCCTCTGCCTTCCGAGTTGGAAGACATTGACCCGGAGAGCCGGATCTACCTGCGCGCGCTGTGCCGAGTCAAGGAAGTGAAAAGCGACGAAGTGCACAAAGCGACGCGAGGCGTTCTCGAACCAGCCGACCTGATCGAGACAGGACTGATCACAAAGATGCGCGCCGGCCGAGGTCGGAGCTACGAGGTGAAACAACCGGGCGAACGCCTGACCAAGTTGCTGGAGCGCTTCGGCGGCATGGCTCCGAGTACCCAGGAGAGTCTCTTTAGCGACAGTTTACCTAGCAGATACGCGGGCACGTTGTTTGTGGATCGAGTCCATCTGCTCTTGGGCCTGGTTGAAGCGGGCGAAAACCTCCTGCCCTGGCTGGATCGTTTTCGCGCCGAGACGCCGCAGATCCGCGCTGCAATGGAGTACATCGAAGGCCACAGCAAGCACTTGGCGGCCGGGTGTCGCAGAGTGCTCAGTCTGCTAGAGGTCGGGCCGTTGCTGAAAGGAGCAACCTGATGCCGGGCTACCACCTAATGGAAAAGGGGACACGGGCGCCAAGTGGACTGCCCGACCGACCCTCGGAATGTCTTGGGTTCCTGGACTTCCTCCGCGAACTGGCCGAAGACGACGCAGCCATTCCGAGGTATACCGACATCATGGTAACGGGCCTGGAGGAGGTTTTGTTTGCCGCGCAGGGCGAGGCAGAGGCACTTGCTCTGGAAATTCGCCGACGCTTGCGCGTTGGGGCCTCCCTACTACAGAACCGGCTAGTGGACGTTAGCGTGGTGTTCCAGGGGCGCATTCAGCGGGGTGAGGACTTGTGGGTAGAGTATCGCGGCACGCGCTTGCCCGTAGGCCACATCTTCGGTTCTCCGCATCCGCGAACGGAGCCCGGTGGGCGTCACGTCTACTTCACCGGCTTCAACCTGACGAACGGCAACTGAGGTCTCGATTGTGGCGGAAATCGGCAAACTCGTGCGAGTGAAGGGTCGTCCTGAGTTGGGGACGGGCGAAGTTTTGCGCCTCAGCGGAGCCAACGGCAACGAGCACGCCGACGTTGCGTTTGATACCCCCGATGGTCGCCGCCTGGAAACCTTGCCCCTCAACCGCCTCGAGTCTGTACCGGGCATTTGGGACCGCTTGGAGCAGGGCGATTTCGATCAACCGCTCGACTTCGCTCTGAGGCAACTGGCATTCCAGTTTCCGCTGGCGAATACCGGGGGTGAGTTGTCCTCCAGCCGGACCGATTTGCTTCCTCACCAGATTCTTCTCACGCACGACATCGTTGGCGCCGTTCGCAGACGGTTTCTGATTGCAGACGAAGTCGGGTTAGGGAAGACAATCGAAACGGGCATGATCATTCGGGAGTTGGTGGCACGGGGGGAAGCGGAGCGAATACTCGTTGTGGCACCGGCCGGCCTGACGCGAAACTGGCAAAGTGAACTAGCCGACTGCTTCGGCCTTCACTTCGACATCCTGGGAATCGACTTCAACGATGCGAATCCGCGCGTTTGGGAAACACATCCCCGGGTCATCGCCAGCATCGACCGCTTGAAACAGCCGCGCCGGAAAGACCGGCTCGCGGAAGCCAGCCGGTGGGATGTGATCGTCTTCGACGAGGCGCACCACCTGAGCCGGGCGCGTACTTCGGGCAAGATGCACACAACGCAAAATTATCGGCTGGCCGAAGTGCTGCGAGGGCGGTCACGTGACATCTTGTTCCTCTCCGCAACTCCACATCAAGGCGATCTGTTTCGGTTCTGGTCGCTGATCCAATTGCTGGATGACAGCCTGTTTGATTCGCCCGAAGCGATGTTGGACCACCGCGGCCTGTTGAACCGGGTGATGATCCGGCGAATCAAACGCGAGGTGACCGATGCAAAGGGGCAGCCGCTGTTCATGCGGCGGCAGGTCTACAGCCAAGTCTTCGCGATGGCGCATCGGGAACGGGATTTTTACGACCAATTGACGGACTACCTGCGCGAGGGCTACGGAGTGGCGGGTGTCGGGCAGGTTAAGACAACCTCCAAACAGCGCGCCATCGGGTTCGTGATGGCGAGCTTTCAGAAAATCATGGCGTCGAGCCCGCGGGCCATCCGCAAGGCCTTACGCCGCCGCCTCCTGGTCCTCCTTGCCCGACAGCAAATGGCTCTAGAGGAACGCGCCGCCCAACGCGCCGACACGGCGACCACCGAAAGAATCCAGAACCTAGAACATGAAATGAGATCTTTGGCGATCCAGATCTTGGATCTCCAGCCGGGGGGGGCCCAGCGGGCCGAAGCGGGAGCGCATATTGCGCAACTGAAGCAGCGTCTGGCGCGGAAGGCGGCCGTCGAGGAAACGAGTTGGGCCCTTGACGGGGACGAGGAAGAGTCCGAGGCGATCTTTTCCGAGGTCGAGATTCCGGACGATCCAGCTAGGCTTCGAACGCTTATCACGCTCGTGCCCGAGGGTACCGACCGGAAGTTCGATACGCTGGTGCGAGCTATCGAACAGTTGCGGCGCTTCGACCCGGCTGAGAAGTTCATCGTCTTCACTCAATACCGGGAAACGCTTGAGTACCTGCGCGAAGAATTGGGTAGGATCTATGGGCTGGAACGCATCGTGACCGTCAAAGGTGGGCCGCTCGCGGACAAGATCGCCTCAGTTGAGACGTTCTGGGAACCGGACGGGGCGCAGTTCCTGATCAGCACGTCCGCAGGTGGAGAGGGAATCAACCTTCAGTGCGCCCACATCCTCTTCAACTATGACCTGCCATGGAACCCGATGGCGGTGGAACAACGCATCGGCCGCATCCACCGCTACGGCCAGCAGGATACGGCGCAAGTGTATAACTTGGTGGCCGAGGACACAGTCGAACAGCGGATCTACGGGTTGCTTGAGGGAAAACTCAAGGAGATCGCCCGGACCATCGGCAAGCTGGACCCAGCGACGGGAGAAGCCACAGAAGATTTCCGCTCAGAGATCCTTGGTTTCTTGGGCACCTCGCCAAACTACCAGGACCTTTACAAGAAGGCGGTGCTGGATAAGGACTACAATCGAACGGAGTGCGAAATTGTCGAGGCTATCGAGAAGGCCCGGCAGGCCAGCGAAGCGTTGCGAACCTTGGCGCAAGATCTCGAGGGTTTCAACCTAGCCCACTACGTGGCTCTTAGCGGACGTTTCAATCTTCAGGACCTTCGGGATTTCTGCCTCGCCGCTCTACCCAGGCTGGGTGGTGCAATCCTCCCGGATGGCGAGTTCTATAGAATTCACGTCCCCTCCCGCATAAGCGGCTCCAAGATTGATCGCGTGTACCGCGCTGCAACTTTTGACCGCCAGCTCGCCATGAGGCGGAAACACGCTACGCTGCTTGGCATTGGTCATCCGTTGATTGACGCCCTTCTGAATGAGTTCCAACGCGACAGCCTTCCAGGCGCTCTGACTAACATTAGCCAAGACGAAGCCACCGAACCCGTTGTGTGGATTCATTGTCTTGCCCACGTCGTGCACGAGGACGGCAAGGTGCGCCGCCTTTTGCGGGCCGCAGACCTTCGCCTAAACGGCTCATGGCAGTCCGTGGAGGAACGGGATGACAAGACGCTACTGGCACTCGTGAAGACAGGGAATCGCACCTGCGCGGGGAGTACACCATTGCCTGCCGCGAGGGAATTTGCTTCTTTTTATAGGACTGTTGCTTCCTTTTGGGAGAGCGAGATTCGAGCGAACGAACCCGACGTCTTGTCGGTCCGCATGATCTTGATTGGAGCGGCTCTCCGTACCTAATTGAACAAAGGGTCTTGGCGCTCAGACTTGGTTCAAGAGCGTTCATCTGTGCGGATTCAGCCCGAGTATGATTCTCAGTAGTCCCCCTGGGACCATGGCCAGAAGACCCACACGGAGGATGGACGACGATGCTAGACTAGACCACTACCCTTAGCTTGATCCCGTCGTTCGGCGCATGGACGAGATCCTGCTTGGTGCCGAGGTACCGCTCGGTCGTTTGCACCGATGCGTGGCCCAAGAGCAACTGGATCTGCTCAAGCTCACCACCGCCCGCGCGACACATCTTCGCACAACTGCGCCTGAGGTCGTGAGGCGCGATTCCCTCAACGCCCGCCGCCGCGGCGTGTGGCCGCAGGAGTTGCCAGACCACTTTTTCTGACAGGCGGTCGCCGTGCAACTTGTCGCCGCGGTGCACGGGCCGGAACACGAAGCCGTCCGTTACGCCTGCGCGCGTCGTCCAGGCGTCGATGGCTACTTTGGTCCAAGTCGGCATTGGGACCGTCCGGACGCGCTTGTGCTTCGAAACCAGATCTAGGATCACCCACCGGCCGTCGCGTTGCTGTATGTGCCCCATCGTAAGCGCCGCCACCTCGGACCGCCGCAGCCCGCAGCCCAGCAGCACGGCGATGATGGCGCGGTCGCGCAGACCTTTTAGGGTCAAGATATCCGGCGTGTTCAGGAGCGCCTGGGCTTGCTTCTGGGACAGCCAGTTCCCCATGCGCACGCCGATGGACTTGGCGCTCTTCATCCGCTGGATACCGGCGGCCAGTTCCGGCGCCAGCAGCCCGTTGTCGGTCGCCTCCACAGCGAGCTTTCGGATGGCCGACATCCTCACGATGATCGACGACGACCCCAGCCCGCGTTCGTCCAGGGTCACTCTCCAGGCGTTGACGGTGGCCTTGTTGAAGCCCGGCCGCGGTTCCTGGCTATACCAGGCGAAGAACTCGTCCAAAGCCATGTTGTAACCCTTTTCGTGATGGGAGACCGGACGGAGTCGAGCACGAGGCCCTTCATCCGCCGCCATTCCGTCGCTCTGTCTACTACGGTTAACTCGTTCATTCTGAACCCCTTAATGGGTAATGTCGGTAGCCATGACGACCTTACCTCTGGACGACGGGGACAGCAAGCGAAATAACCAAATAGTCGGCTTCACGCGACAACCCTATCGCCCGGAACACTCCACTCTGAAGTCTGGAGGCTCCCGGGGGGGCTTGACTTTCGCGCCAGGAGTTCTATACTCCGATCAAATGTGAATCGAAAGCAGGCGCGTATGGAACGACACAACGATTTCCAGTCTCCGGCCGCCGGATGGCTAAGAACACTGGGCACCGGTCTTCGTCATGCTGAACACCCTCTCTCACGCATCCCGATCCTCCTCGCTGTAGCGCTGGGCCTAGGCTTGGGCCTGACGCGCTTCATTCTCGCGGTTCGAGAAGACCTACTGGCTTCGCCCTCCAGTTTAAATGCGACGCTGTTCCTGGTGGCCATGGTTGGTTGTGCCGCGCTGCTGATTGTATTGTTCAGTGCGGCTGTTGGGTTCTTCATTGGGGTATTGCTAGAGACGGGTTATGGCTGGTGGTGCACCAGGAAGAGGTCGGGCTCATTGATTTAGCCGTCCGATGGAGACCCTGGGGGTGACGCAGCGAAAGGCAACCACGACGACGTTGCAGGCATGAAAGCACTGGCGGCCCTGTGTGTTTGACTCGGCAAACCGGACGTCAAGAACCCTCGGCCGAACGATGATAGGCACCATTATGCCGCAGCCGGCTACCGACCGCGAGATTCAAGAGTGGGTCCAGGAGCGGCATGGCTTTTTTGCGACAAGTGTCTGGATCGCTCACTGCAGACGATTGTGCGGATTGCCAGTTGAGAATCTCCGTGCCTACCAACAGTCAAGGTTCGAGCCGTGTCCACTGGAAGGGCAGGACGCGATCATCAAAGCATTCCGGCACTTTGGGATGCTTCCTGAAGAATGACCGGACTTCTTGGACGGTAACGATCAACGAGGCGATGACGAGAAATGCACCATAACTGTCGACGGCCTCTACCGAATCGGCCGCGTGGATACGCCACATGCCTCCGGCCATCCGCAGGCTCCAGCGCACAGCCGTGCCTGGTGGCGTGATCGACTAACGCGGCGCACGACGTCTGCCCGGTATTATCGCGCGAGCGCGCGCGTCGGCGAAGAACGGGCACACCAAAATGGGACAATCGTGAATTCATGCCTATCACGATCTTCGATTCCGACACCATCCCAAGGGATCGCAGGGCTGAACTTGAGGCGGCCGTGATTGCCGCCGGCAGGCATCTCACAAAGCTCTTCGAGGGCTGGATCGTCGCCACCCCAGACCGCCGGAAGTTCGGCGTGCGGATCACGTCATACCCAGATGTCGATATTATCGTGCCGTTCGACTGGAACGCGACTGCGGCCGAGGTGACCGAGCAGGTGCGGGCGGCGATGGAAGATTGACGGTCGCGGGCCCGACAAGCGAATAGTTCTCCGGAACGATGTCCGGCCTTATCGTTAGCTGTTGTGCAGGATTATCCTCCGTTCCACCGTCACGTTCTCCACAAGTCCTGCCCCGGCGTCAAAAGCCGGCGTTCAAACTTCAGCCTGTACTGCGTCATCCGGTATTTCAGGATGTTCCGCGGCGCAGACCGTGATCGGTGCGTGAAGATGCAGCTTCAAGTTGCCTAAGATGATTGGGAAGATCTTTCGAAGTAGAGTTGCACCCACCGCCACAGCGAGATGGCCCATCGAGCCTTTAACTTTCTCCCCTCGATGTATTACTCCGTTCCGCGCCTTTTGAACCTCGGCGATCTCTTGCCAGAGGGTCCGTTTCGAGTTGGGTCGGGTGTAGGTCTTCAGGTCCACGCCACCAAACCGGGCCAGAATTTCAGTCAGCAGGTCTTGGAATCGGTCCATGCCAGTGTGCTGAGTTGTTAGGTCTGTGATGAATTCTGCTAAGCCTTCTGTGAGAACCAAGCCAGAGACGATAGGCCTGATCAGAACGACTTTTATCGCAAGCTCCATCGCTGTGGTGGCAAACACCAGTGCCGCCAAGGGGTGTTTTGGAAGTAGCGTCTGCGCATAGCTCAACGCGTCCAAAGCGGGTTCGCCGAGCTTTGGATTTGCCAGGTAATAAGATTGCAGTCGTTCACCAGTGAACTGCCTTACGGCGTCATCGGAGATCTGCTGTTGATAGACCTCGAAATCAATTTCATCCGACCAGTCGGGACCATCGTCACCGTCGCCGCGTTCATCTGGTTGATAATCCGAGGGATCAAATTCGTAGTCGGCCGGGTCTGGCTCGTAGTCTGACGGATCAGGTTCGTAGTCCGAAGGGTCTCGTGGTTCGTAGTCTGATGGATCAGGGTCGTATTCCGAAGGTTCCGGTTCCTGATCGGATGGTTCGGGCGGCTCGTATTCCGGCGGCTCGCAGTCCTGGGGGTCGTATTCCGGCGGGTCGGGGCCGTCGTCCATCATCTAGACAGCGTATCGTCCAAACACGATTCGTGACTCCGGGCAACACAAAGATTGGTCGCGAGGCCTACGATGCAGGTTCAGCCTCTGTCCTCCTTAGGCCTTCCAGTGCGGCGGCGGCGGCCGCATCGTCAGATGCGCGTTCATCGCGGAGGTCCGTCTGTCGGGCGGCGAACGACGGCCTTATGTCGCATTATCGACCGCAGTTTGCGAGTGGTCCGCACGACTGCTGGAGCATGGCCGCTATTGTGCGGAATCGATGTGGATGGAGAGATTGACAGTGGCCTCCCTGTCGCCATTCTTGACGCTCAAACTGAACGCGAAATCCCCGGCCGCGGCGGGGTACCCCAAAATAGTGCCGGTGCTTGCATCGAGGCTTAAGCCGGAGGGTAGTTTGCCGGAGAGTAATGACCATGTTTGCGTGCCACCCGCAGTTGGGCCATCCGCCTGCAGCACTTGACGGTAAAGTTGGCCCACCTGGCCCACCTGTAGCGCACGTTGGCCGTCGCTGAGCGCAAAATTTACGTCGATTTGGGTCATCACTTCCGCCGGTTCTCCATTCAGCAGAGTTGGCTGGTAGACCCATTGTTTCACTGCTTCCATGGCGGCCGGCACCAGCAACGGGTGCCCACTGGCAACCGTTAGATTCTGAATGGCACCATCTTTGCCGATGATGGCGTTGAGAATCACGTGGCCAGAAATACGCGCCTGCTTGGCCAGCGGCGGATAGATCGGCTTGG
>OBLT010001926.1_pt1 | contig 13084 bp, 12 predicted proteins | sample 1518721 | NCBI WGS metagenome assembly OBLT01 (sample SAMEA3539307, study PRJEB22396) | soil metagenome | biome: tundra; feature: field; material: soil | place: USA | collected 2010-05 | depth 0.15 m | reverse complement strand
GAAATCAGATTCGATCTCGAAGCCGCGCCCACTGTTTTTCGCTCGCGGCGCCGGGCGGTCAAGTCGATACTGCTCAACCTCGCGGTCAACGCGATCAAGTTTACCGATCGAGGCAGCGTCACCATCGCGATTCGCCGGGCGCTAACATCCCAACTCGGCTCCGCAGTTGAACTGGAAGTCCGCGACACGGGACCCGGCATCAAGGCCGCGATGGTCGCGCAGGCATTCGAACGCTGCGCTCAGCTTTCGCACTCGAGTATCCGCAGGCACCGCGGAATGGGCCTGGGCCTCGCCGTTGTTCAGCGCAATGTGGAAGTGCTGGGCGCAAAGATTATCGTCAAGGCCGCGCTTCCGCAGGGCACCGTGTTTATCGTCATAATCCCGATCGCGAGCCCAATTGCCGACGCTCCTCATCCGATCCGCATGTGAGTTTCCGCCCTTCGACGGTCAGTCGTTTGTCTTCCCCAACCCCCTTTCTAACCGGGACGAAGTCCCGCATCTTGTCTTTTTCTTAATACTAAGGTGCAGGGGTCACCCTTAACATTGGGTGCAAGGGTCACCGCTGCCGTGCCAGAATTTTTAGTTAGGCCGCGCGATCAAGGCGTGCTTAGCGGTAGTGGCGCATCAGGCCGACCACGACGCCGCGAATCGCCAGGTCGCTCTCGCCGACCATGATCGGTTGCATCGCGGAGTTGGCCGGCTGCAGCCGGATCTGTCCGCCCGATTCACGGTAAAACTTCTTGACCGTCGCCTCGTTGCCGATCAGTGCGACCACCGTCTCGCCATTGTCGGCGCTGTCGCGGCCTTCGACGATTATGTAATCGCCGTCGCGGATGCCGTCTTCGATCATCGAGTCGCCCTTCACCCGCAGACAAAATGTATTGTCGCGCCGGATGAACTCGTCGGGCACGCTGATGGTTTCGTTGTTCTCGATCGCCTCGATCGGCGCGCCCGCCGCAACGGTGCCGAGCAATCGGATCGCCGTGGCCGCTTCATGTTTCTCCGACGGCGCGACCTCGAGCGCCCGGCTGTGATTGTGCTGGCGCTTGATAAACCCCTTCTGCTCGAGGTTGTGCAGATGCTTGTGCACGGTGGCGAGCGACGACAGCCCGAAGTATTGGCCGACTTCGGCCAGCGTGGGTGCGTAGCCGTGTTCCCTGATATAGTCGTTCAGGTAGTCGATTAGCTGCTTCTGCCGCTTGGTCAGCGTCGCCATTGGGTCTTCTCCCCCTGCGCTTGTGCGATGGCAGATGATGGCGAAAATCAGGCGAAGATGCAAGCGCGGAAGCCTCAGTGATGCAGGGACGGTTTCGCCGTCTCGACGCAGCGCATAATCTCAATTACGACCCCAATCCGATGGCGAAACTGCGAATCCAATTCGAAAACGGCGATCCCGAAAAACTAATCGAGTTCGACCCTGCCAAGGCGCCGTTTCATCACGACGGCAAGCCGGGCTCGATACTCGACGTGATGCTGGGTCACGGCGTCCATCTCGAGCACGCATGCGGCGGCAATTGCGCGTGCACGACCTGCCACGTGATCGTGCGGCAGGGATTCAACAAGCTCGGCGAGTCCAGCGAGCAGGAAGAAGATCTGCTCGACAAGGCGCCGGGGCTCACTCCAACTTCGCGGCTGGGATGCCAGGCCGTCATCGAGGATCCCGACGCGGAAATCGTCGTCACAATCCCGCGCTACACGATTAACCAGGTCAGCGAGGCGGCCGAGGAATGACGGCCGATCCACTTCGCGGCGCTGCCGGCATGCGCGCGACGCTGAATGCCCGCGTCGAGAAGATTTTCGATCACGCGTCCGACACCCGCTCGCTTTTTCTCTCGCTCACCAGCGGCAAACATCTGCGATTTATCCCCGGCCAGTTCATCTCGATAACGATTCCGCTCGGCGACGAAACCCGCTCGCGTCCCTACTCGATCGCGTCGGACCCCGAAGACCGCGGTCCGTTCGAGATTTGCTTCAATCACGTCGAGGGCGGGCGCGGCGTCGGATGGATGTTCGAGCGGCACGTCGGCGACACGATCGATTTCAGCGGGCCGTTCGGCGCCTTCACGATCGATCGCGCGCCGGCGGCGGAAGCCGGCTTTATCGCGGAGGGGACGGCGATCGCGCCGATTCGCCCGATGCTGAAGCGGGCGCTCGCTTCATCGTCGCGCGAAGGTGCGCCGCCGAAGATCCATTTGATTTACGCGGCGCCGGATCGCGAGCACATCCTGTACGCCGCCGAACTCGACGAGTTGGCGCTGACCGCGTCGAATTTTTCGTACGAGGCCGTGATCGCGCCTGCCGAAAAAATCTACGATCGTCTGTTCGAGTTGGCGCAAGCTCGATGGGTCATCGGCGACGCCGATCGCACGCGCCAGTTCTATATCTGTGGCGTCGGCAAGGGCGTGATTCGATTGCGCGACCTGATCCGTGGGGCAGGCTACGCGCGCCGCGCCGTGCACTACGAGCAGTGGTGACTTCCCGGTCGCTCGGCCGCCTGGTTGCGGCAGGTGTCGGGTCGAGCGGCAGGGCAATTGTTTCCTCCAAATGAAATAGAATTGAATGACGCCGGCCGGCCGGAAACACGATACTCGGCGGCGGCCAGTCAACCACAAAGGAGCAATCTCATGTTCGCAGTGATCCGCCACTACCATTTCGACCCGAAGAACAGCGCCGAGATCGACCGTAAGGTGCGCGAGGGGTTCGTGCCCCTCATCCGCAAGGCAAAGGGGTTCGTACGCTACTACTGGCTCGACACCGGCAAGGGCGAGGGCGCGTCCTTCGGGGTCTTTCGCGACAAAGCGGGCGCCGACGAGTCGGTGCACTTGGCCGCGGATTTCATGCGCGACCAAATGTCGCAGCTCATGACTTCCAAACCCGACGTCATCGAGGGGTTGGTCGTCGCCCACGACTGACGGCGCGGTGTGAACGGCTGTCAGGAAAACCGTTCACACCGCTCTACGTTGCCTCGGGCCCGGGGGCGCGGAGCGCCTCGTGTCGCCAGCGCCGCAGCCTAGGGCGCGAATTTGGAAAGCAGGCTGATCGCACCCGGGCGCCCGTCGATTCTCACGCCGCGCGCAATCGCCCCCTCGCGCTCGAGTCGGCGCGCCGCAGCTTCGACCAGCGCCGGATCAATTCCCAGGATTCGCGCGATCGCGCGCTCACTCCCGAATGCCGCGGTCTCGAAATATTTGGCGGCAATCGCGTACGCCGCCTGCGTCCGCGTGAGCGTCCGGGCCTCGGCAATCGCGTCGGGCCATCGATGCCCCATCGTGTCCCACACGTAGCTGAACGGGTCGGCGCGCTCGTCCACTTTGAGCGCGAGGAATTTTTCCTGCAGCTCCGCCATCGCACGGTCGAACACCGCGCGGCGCGACGGTTGCGCATAGCCGCTCGACAGCTTCAGCACGCGAGTCTCGGCCGCACCGCGCTTGGAGAGAGCGTCCATCACCAGTTTGCCGCAATGCGACAGTCCGCCGCGTGCGTAAAGCTTGCGATAGCCGCCTGGCTCGATGCGAAGCTTAAGAAACGCGCCGAGCATCTCGCGCGCGATGAAACTCGGGCGTCGCGCGATCGCTTTGCCGTAATAAACCGCGCGGCGATGCGGCAACGCGTCTTTTATCCGCCACGTCATCCCGATCGCGTAGTCGTGCTGGATGTGCTCCGGCATTGTGGGTTCGCGCGTTCCCGCGATCGCCTCGCGCAGGCACGGCACGCCCATCCCGGCCGTGAATCCGGTGCAAAATCCGACCTCGTCGATGAATTTGAGCGCGCTCTTCTCGCCGGTCACGCGCCGCGACGCGACACGCCTGAAGTGAAAGTCGCGATGGCGTTCGAGCGCGTCGAGAATCCCCGGATTGTCAACCCCGGCGGGATGGATCATCCCGCAATTCGCTCGACGCAATCCGCGAAGATCCGCCGGTAGTTGGTCTTCACCGCGAGTCCGCGCGTGATTCCTTCCAGCCCGATCAGCGCGCGAATCAGAAACACGCTGTGCGCCGGCGATTTGTAGAGCCGATTCTCCAGCGCAAGCTCGCCGACCTTGGCCACCTTGCCGACCGTATCGTATTCGAGGGGATCGACGGCGCGATCCACCCTCATCGGCTCGAACAGGATGTGGATGATTCTGACCATCGGCGCCGCATCCTGATCGCGATCGAGGTAACCCAGCTTGACCATCGCCGCCGCCAGCGATTTGTCGTCGCCGCTCAGAATCGCGCGCGCGACTTGCAGGTTCGCCTTGCGCACCGGCTCCGGGAAGCGCCGAATCGAACCGAAGTCGAGCACGCCCAACCGTGGATGGTGGCTCACCAGGTAGTTGCCCGGATGAAAATCCGTGTGCAGCATCCCGAATTCCAGAATCTGCCGCCACGCGAACTCGTGAATCTTGATCGCGACCCATTCGCGCAATTCAAAATCGACCTCCGGTCCCATCACGTCTGCCAGCGGATAGCCGTCGATGTAGGTCATCGTCAGCACGCGCCGCGAACTCAGCTCCTTGATGAAGCGCGGAATCATGATTTCGCGATCCGCGCCGAGACGCCGGCCGAACTCCACCATGTTGCGCGCTTCGTTCACGTAGTCGAGCTCTTCGCGCAGGCGCTGCTCGAGTTCCTTGTACACCGCGCCGGTGTCGATTTGCTGGCGCATCACGTCATGGCCGAGCGCCTGCAGCGTGCGCAGCAGCAGTTTGAGATTCTGCAGATCCTGCTCGACGGTATCCTCGACGCCCGGATACTGAATCTTCACCGCGACGTCGATACCGTCGCGCGTGACCGCACGATGCACCTGTCCGAGCGACGCGGCGGCAAACGCGGTCTGGTCGAAACTCCTGAAGATCGCTTCGGGCCGCTTGCCAATCTCACTGTGAATCTGTTCCGAGATAGTCGCGTAGCTCATCGGCGGCACGCTCGATTGCGTCGTCCGCAGCACGTCGAGCGCTTCGCCCGGCAGCAGGTCCCTGCGAATCGAGAGCATCTGGATCAGCTTCATGAACGCGCCGCGAAGCTGCTTGGAGCTCTCGACAATTCGCTGCGCGTTGCGGATGTGAGTTTCCAGCAGCTCGCGATCGCGCGCGGGCGCGCTCAGAAACGGGCGCCGCAGTTGATTCCACAGGTAGCTGGAGCCGACTTGCGACGCGAGCTCGCCCATCTTGATCGCGCGGCGTGCGCGCCCGCTGGTGATTGACGTGCGTTTTGCCATCAGCGGCCGTCGCGCTCGATTCCCACCCGGTTGATCAGCGTGGCCGCCAGCGCCGCGCCAAAACCATTGTCGATGTTGACGACAGTTACGCCGCTCGCGCACGAATTCAGCATTCCCAGCAGCGCGGCCAGCCCGCCCAACGACGCGCCGTAGCCCACGCTGGTCGGCACGGCGATCACGGGTTTATCCACCAGGCCCGCGACGACCGAGGGCAGGGCGCCTTCCATGCCGGCGACGACAATAAGCACGCTTGCCTCGCGAATCACTTCGAGGTTCGCAGTCAAGCGATGAATTCCTGCGACGCCGACGTCGTAAACCCGCGCCACCCGATTTCCGAACAGCTCGGCGCACAGCGCGGCTTCCTCGGCTACGGGAATGTCGGAGGTGCCCGCGCTCAGCACCATCACGATGCCGCGTCCCGACGGCTTGCGGCGCTCCTTGACCACCGCGCCAATCCGCGCGTCGCGATGGTACACCAGCGCGCGAATTTTGCGTTTGACGATGCGCGCCTTGTCCGCGGCCAGCCGCGTGATTATGAGATTGGTTCCTGACGCGAGCACGCGCCGTCCGATCGCCGCAAGCTGATCCGCCGTCTTGCCCTCGCCGAAAACTACTTCGGGAATGCCGCGCCGGATGCTCCTGTGGCTGTCGAGCTTGGCAAATCCAAGATCCTCGAACGGCAACTCGCGGATGCGTTTGAACGCCGCGCCGGGAGTCATGCTGCCCGCGGCAACGCCGTCGAGGATTTGGCGGATTCGCTTTTCGGTCATCGCCGCTTGAGAAGTTCGGGGCGGATCGGATGCGCCAGTGTCAACATCAGTTCGCGCACCGCCCGCGCGTCGCTGCGCGTGACAGTGATCGTCAAGTCGCCCTCGATTAATTTTTCGCCGGGCTTGGGAATATGCCCGAGTCGTTCGACCACCAGCCCGCCGATGGTAGCATACTCATCCGCCTCCGAAAGCTTGAGGCCGAAGCGCTCGTTCAGTTCCGCGATCGGCGCGCGTCCGATCACGGATAGCACGCGCGGACTGACTATTTTGGCCAACTCCTCGCCCAGGTCGTGTTCGTCCTCGATATTGCCGACGATCTCCTCGATCAGATCCTCCAGCGTCAGAATTCCAGCCGAGCCGCCATACTCATCGACGATCACGGCCAGATTTTCCCCGGTGCGTTGCATCGCCACCAGCACCTCGTCGAGCGGCATCGATTCCGGAAAATAACTGACCGGCCGCATCACGTCGCTCACCGGGCGGCTGAGATCGGGCGCTTGCAAAAGATCGAAAACATGAACGACGCCGACGATGTCCGTGATTCGACGCCGGAAGACCGGAATGCGGCTGAATCCCTCGCGGCGGACAGTTTCGATCGCCGCCGCAAGCGAGGTTTCCTCCGGGACCGCATCGACACCGACCAGCGGCACCATCGCCTTGCGCGCATCGGCTTGCGAGAAGCGAAAGATTCGGCTGATCATCAGTTGCTCGGCGGGCAGGATGGCGTCGGGCGGCTGCTCGGATGCGTCGCCCGGCCGTCGCCGCATCAAGCGCGCTAAATCCTCGCGGCTCAGGAACACGCTCCCGGCATCGGCCGGCACACCCGCAAGACGGCGAAGCAACCGGCTCAGAACAGTCTCTGCGCCGAGCAGCGGCGCGAGCACGGTCGCAAGCAAACGCAACGGCCGCGTGGCGAACAGCGCAAACGCGTGCGGATCTCCAAGCGTCAGCAGCTTCGGTATCCATTCGCCCAGCACCAGCGTAATCGGCGTCAGAATAAATGGCGCGAGATAAACCAGGTGCGGCCGGATTTGATGCAGGAAGCTGGTGAGCAGGACCGCCGCGACCACCGTGGCGAGGTTGGTGCCGGTCAGCGTCAGCGCCAGCAAACGATCGCGATTGGCCAGCAATTCGTCGAGCATTCGCGATCGCTCGTGCCCGCCTTCGCTCCCGGCGCGAACTTTCAAATCGTCCGCTGAAACCAATGCGATCTCTGAGGCGGCGAAAAACGCCTGCACCGCAAGGCACCCGGCCAGCGCGACGATCAGCCCGGCCATCGTCATCGATGCATCCTCACCAGCTCGACGGCCGCGCCGCGCACGCGCTCGATGGTGGCTTCGAATTCTCCGAGCCTCAGCTTCTCTCCCGCGCGCGGCACGCGCCCGAGCCTGCGCAGGATCAGGCTGCTCAGCGTCTTGCCGCCGCCATAGACTTCGATAACGCGCGCCGGAGCGAGCGCGTCCGCCAGCTTGCCCAGCGCGATTGCGCCCGAGGCCGACCATTCGTGGTCGGATATTTTCGTGAGCTCGGGAATTTCGCTTTCGAACTCGTCGCGAATCTCGCCGAACAATTCCTCGAGGAGGTCTTCGAGCGTCACCAACCCCAGCAGGCGGCCGTACTCGTTGACCACCACCGCGATCTGGAAGCGCCCGCGGCGCATCTCGTCAAATAAATCGGCGAGCAGCTTGCCCGGCGGGACAAAATACGCCGGCCGCACCAGGCGCTCCACGCGCGGCGGCGATGGCTCCAAGCGGCGCGCCGCGAAATCCTTGGCGTGCAGAATTCCGACAATATTGTCCTGGCTGTGGCGATAGACCGGCACGCGCGAGAAATTTTCGTGCGCGATTTCCGCCACCAGCTGCGCCACCGGCATCTCGATGTCGAGCGAGAAGATTCGCTCCCGCGGCGTCATCACCTCAGCCGCGCGCCGCGCACCGAAGTCGAACACGCGATGAATCATCGCACGCTCGGCGGGTTCAACCTGTCCCTGGTTCTCGCCGAGCCTGAGCAGCGTCTTGAACTCCGCCTCGGAGACCGGGCCCGGGCGCGGCGCTTGCTCCAGCGGCGTGAAATGCCGCGCGAACGGATGAACAAAATCGGCGAGCACCGCCAGCGGCCGCGCCGTGATCCACGTCAGCGCGGCCGGAAATCCAAGTGCGAACGTCTTCGGCGTAATGTCGCAGAACAAAAGTACGATCACGAGCATCGCCGGCGCCGCGACGATCGGTCCCCATTTATCGCCGAGCCACGCCAGCAGAATGATCGTCGCGAGGCAGTCGGCGAAGATGTTGCACGCTTCGTTCAGCCCGATGATGACCATCAACGACTCGAGCGGCCGGCGCATCAGACGGTCGAGCGCGTGCTGCACGGAAAGGCTCATCTGCTCGCGCGTGTGCTCCAACCGCGCCATCGAGAACAGCGCGGTCTCGGACGCGGCCAGCGTGGCGCTCAGCACGATAAGCGCCAGGACCGCGAGAGGCAGCATGAACATCATCGCTTCTATCTAACCGCGCGATCGCAGCTGATCCCATCCTGCGATAATCGGTGCGGTATCACCAATCAGGTTCACGCGCTTGCCCCGAACGATCGTGCCGATTCGCCGCACCCCGACGCGCAAGCGGCGCGACAGTTCGGATTCGCTGTGGCCGGATCTCGCGCAGAAGATCAGTTCGTAATCCTCGCCGCCCGTGAGCGCGTGCACGAGATTGCCGCCCATCAGCGCACGATACGCCGGCGAGACCGGGATTCGCGACGCGTCGATCTCGGCGCCGACGCCGCTTCGTTCGAGGATGTGACCCAGGTCCTGCATGAATCCGTCGCTGACGTCGATCGCAGCCGGCGCGGGCCTGAGCGCTGCCAGGCGTTGTCCGGGATACAGCCGCGCTTGCGGACGCAGGAATCGCTCGACGAGGTATTTTCTTGCGGCGCGATCTTTTTTCGCATTGCCGCGCGCCTTCAGCTTGCGCGCCAGAATGCGCCAGCCGAGCGCCGCATCGCCGAGCGTGCCGGTCACGAAGATCTCGTCGCCGGGGCGTGCCGTATCTCGTCGCATCGCAGCGCGCCCAACCTCGCCGAGCATCGCGATCGTGATTGACAGCTCGCGCGCGCGCGTAATATTGCCGCCCACGATATCTGTGGAGGCTTCGCGCGCCGCATCGCGCAGCCCCGCGTAAATCCGTTCGAGCGTCCGCGCTGCAATTCCCTCGCGCACGGCCAGGTTCACGACGCAAGCAGTCGGACGCCCGCCCATCGCCGCGATGTCGCTCAAGTTGACCGCCAGTGCGCGCGCACCAAGCGCTTGCGGAGTGCCCCATCGCAGATCGAAGTGAACATTTTCGACCAGGCTATCGATCGTAAACAGCGTCTGCCCGCGCGGCCGCGAAACAATTGCGCAATCGTCGCCGGCGCCGAGGATCGTGCGGCGGCTGAGACGGATTCCCGCGCTCAGTCGCGCGATCAGTTCGAATTCGCTGGACAGTTTGCCGGATGCGTCGGGCAGTTTGCTCACGGCGTGCGCGCTTTCGGTGGTTGCGCTTCAAGCGGCAATTCCGCGGCCAGCGTCAGTCCACGCCGGCCATCCGCGAAGCGGGCCTCGACCCGGCCGCCGGCCGCTTCCGCCATCGCGCGCGCGATATACAGTCCGAGTCCGCGCGCCGCGCCGCGATCTCCGTTTTTGTCGGGGCGCTCGAACAGCGCTTCCATTTCCGCCGGTGAAAGGGGCGGGCCGCTGTCGGTGACCTCGATCGCGATCGATTCGTTTCGCATCCGCGCGCGCAACACGACTTCGCCGCTTGCGATCCTTCCGATCGCATACGCGAGCATGTTTCTCACGATCCGCTCGAAATGACGCCGGTCGAGTTTGCACGCCGGCAGCCGCGCGATCTCGATGCGTAATTTCAGGTGCCGGCGCCGCGCCTGCAGGGCGCAATCCTCCGCGACTTCGCTGAGCACCTGGTTCGGATCCAGTTCGGCCGGCGCCGGGATGACGTGGTCTTCCTGCACCCCGTAGTAGTCCAGCACGTTGCTCACCACCTGGTCCATGTTCCACGCGGTCGAGCCGATTCGTTCGAGCAGGTCCGTCCGCTCCTTTGGACCGATGTCCGCCTCCTCGAGCAGATTGACGTAGCCGCTCAGCGCCGCGACCGGACTGCGAATGTCATGCGCCATCGTCGCGATTTGCGTCTGCCGAAACCGCGCGGCTTCCTCCAGGTCCTGCACCTGTTTCCTGAGGCGGCGGCGGAATCGGCCGATGAAAATCGCTGCGTATTGAGCGAGGATCACCGCTGCGATCAGACCCATCCATCGGTATATCCCGTATGGCGTTGCGATCGGCACCAGGTACTGGGCCGCCGCGTAGCTCAGTAGCGCCATGACCGCCATCGCAAACTGCCAGCGCGTGCCCCAGATCACGAACGCCGCGGTTACCAGCGGACACAACATGATCGTGATAAAGCGCGACTCGGGGTTTCCCGTCGCTCGGCTGATCAGGACGAACATCGCGATCACAAACAGGATAAACAGCAGGACCCAGGATTTCCAACGGCGCTTGAACGAGCGCGTCCACGTCATCCCGAAGAACAGGCAGGTCGCGCCCAGGGTTAGCCAGTGCAAGCCTGTCCCCGGCGCATTCCCTCCGCGCAACTGCAGATCGTACGCAAGGTACGCCAGCAGCATGAAGATTCCGACCGCGCCGCCGAGTTTCAGAACTCGCAGCGATTCCTCGTCATCCTCGGTCCAGATGAACTCCGAAGTGGCGCGGCCGAGCTCGGGATATGTCAGCCCGGATCGGCCGTCGTTTTTGATTTGCTCCTCCAATCAGGCTCCCCCGGCATTTTTTCTGCGGCGTCCAACTCCTCGCATGATAACAAATAGCCTGACCTCAGCGCCGGATCGCATCAAGCGCCTTTTTCATCGCGCTCAACGCAAAATCGACCTCGTCCGGCATGATCGTCAGCACCGGCGCAAGCCGGACAACGTTGTCCGCGTTGAGCGTCCAGTTCAGAACCACCCCGTGCGCTAAAGTTGCCGCCACAAAGCGCCGCGCCAGCGCCGCATCGCGAAACTCGATACCCCCCAGCATTCCGAGCCCGCGCACTGCCGCGATTTCCGGCGTGCGCATCGCCAGCAGCCGCCGCACGATCTCCTTGCCAATCGTCGCGGCGCGCTCGAACAGACGCTCGCGCACGATCACGTTCAGGGCAGCCAGTCCGGCTGCGCACGAAAGCGGATGGCCGCCGAAGGTCGTGATATGTCCGAGCGGCGGATCGTGCGAGAGCGTGCCAAGCAGCTCATCGCGGCCGCACAATGCGCCCAGCGGCAGACCGCCGCCGAGCGCCTTGGCCATCACGATAATGTCGGGCACGACGCCAAAATGCTCGAGCGCGAACAGCTTGCCGGTGCGGCCAAAGCCCGTCAGCACCTCGTCGAAGATGAGCATCGCGCCCGCCTGATCGCATCGTTGCCGCAGCGCGCGAATGAATCCGGCCTCCGGTATCCGCACGCCGCCCTCAGCCTGCACCGGCTCGACAACCACCGCGGCGATCGTCGAATCGATTTTCGCAACCGCCCCCTCGTCACCGAACGGCAGATGCCGCACCGGGCCGGGTAGCGCGCCGAACGGCTCGCGCATCGCGCGATTTCCCGCCAGCGCAAGCGCGCCCATCGTGTCACCGTGATACGCCCCGTCGAACGCCACGAAGCCCGCGCGTCCGGTGAACTTGCGTGCCACCTTCAGCGCACATTCGATAGCTTCTGCCCCGCTGTTGGTGAAATACACGCGCTCGAGCGGTCGCGGGAGAAGCTCGGTGAGCCTTCGCGCCAGCATAACCTGGCTCTCGATCACGTACTCGCCGTACACCATGACGTGCAGATGGCGGCGCGCCTGCTCCGCGATCGCGGCGAGCACCTCGGGATGTCCATGCCCGAGGGCAGAGACGCCGATCCCCGCGATGAAATCCAGATAGCGCCGTCCGTCCGACGCGACCAGCCACGAACCCTCGGCGCGCGATATCTCCAGCCCGATCGGTGCGTCGGAAGTCTGCGCCAGATTCTGGCGGAAGAAATCGCCGAGCTCACTCATCGCGCTCCAACCATCATATCGAAGAACCCGCCTCCACCGTGACGCCAATCAAGCGGCGGCGATTGCATCTCACCGGGTGCGCACACGTACGGTATCCCGATCGCTCCGACGGTTGCACCTATGTCGGCGGCTTCCGATTCATCGCCAGCGACCGCCATCGCTTCGATCCGTCCCGATACACCCGCGAGGCAATCGCGAAATTCCCCGAGGTCGCGCACTCCGGTCACGTGCACCGTCCTGAAGCCCGGCGAAACTTTGAATGAATCCTTCAGGACCGCGCCGGGCGCGAACAAGTTTGGCCTCGGCTCGAAAACCACCGTCCATTCAAGCCGGTCTCCCTCAAACAACTCGACCGGCGCTCCCGCAATCCGCCGCCATCGCGCGCGCTCCCGCAATCCGCGTATTTCGGCAGCGTCGCGCAATGGGATTTTCGCCGGCGGCATCGATTTTCCCATACGTTCGAGCGCCGCCGACATTCGGATCGCCAGGTCGCGCGCTGCGTCGCCGGTATGACTCACCACGAACACATGATGGAGCGACAGGCAGCCCAGTTGCTCGAACAATGCGACATCGCGCGCGAGCAGCTCCGCGACCCTGTCGATACGCGACGGATCGGTAGCACCCGGCGCGACCAGGGCGGCGCTGACCCGGCTGCCGAATCCGATCACATTGGGTCGGTGGTGAAGCGACTCGATCGTCAGGTCGTCGCCGTACGCCACCACCAGCTCGCAATTCGCAATCAACGCCGCGGTCAGATCGGCGCGGGTGCGGCTCCAGTGGAAGACCTCGATGCGCGCGCCGGCGTCGCGATCGATCTCGGTGAGCGTGCGCGCAAACTCCGCGAAAAATACCGGCTCGGCCGAGGCGGTTTTGACCACCACCCCCGCGCCTGCCACCAGCGCGATCGCGATCTCATGCATCCCGGCGCCGGCAACATTGCCCGCGGCGATGAATCCAACCGTTCTTGGCCTGTCGATCCCGGCGCTCGACGAAATCCGCGCGGCCAAAGACTTTAACGCGTCGATTGTGAATGGTT
>OBLT010001922.1_pt1 | contig 13092 bp, 18 predicted proteins | sample 1518721 | NCBI WGS metagenome assembly OBLT01 (sample SAMEA3539307, study PRJEB22396) | soil metagenome | biome: tundra; feature: field; material: soil | place: USA | collected 2010-05 | depth 0.15 m | reverse complement strand
ACGCCGAGGGCGGACTCTCGGAGCGGGCGCGACGGCGCGCGTTGGAGATCGCCAACGACGCCGACCTCAGAATCCGTGCGCCCAAGGACTTCGGGTCGTCCGACGCCGCGCGCCGGACCGCAGTGACTACCATCCGAGCGGGCGGCGGCGGTCGTGACAACCGCCTGCCCATGGCCGGGACGCTCGTGACTAGGGACTTTAAAGGTCGGACTTACATCGTCAAAGTACTGGACGACGGGTTCGAGTACGAGGGGCGGCAATACCGGTCGCTCAGCGCCATCGCCGGCGAGATCACCGGCACGCGGTGGAACGGCTTCCTGTTCTTCGGATTGACTCGGGAGGCCCACGTTGCATAGCGCCAGCCGAAGGGTTCGCCAGGAGACGGCCAACGCCAACGCCGACACTCCTGCGCGCGGGCGCGTAATCCGATGCGCCGTCTACACCCGCAAGTCCACCGACGAGGGACTCGCCCAGGAGTTCAACTCGCTGGACGCCCAGCGGGAAGCGGCGGAGGCTTACATCGCCAGCCAAAAGCACGAGGGTTGGACGCTCGTCCCGGACGCCTACAACGATGGCGGGTTCACGGGTGCCAACATGGACCGGCCCGCGCTCAAACGCCTCCTGGCCGACATCGAGGCTGGCCGGGTGGATAACGTTTTGGTTTATAAAGTGGACCGCCTGAGCCGGTCGCTGTTGGACTTCACGCGCATCCTGAGCCAGTTCGAGAAACGCCAGGTCAGCTTCGTGGCCGTCACCCAACAGTTCAACACGAGCACGTCGCTGGGGCGGCTGACGCTCAACATCCTGCTCTCGTTCGCGCAGTTCGAGAGGGAGCTGATCGGAGAGCGGACACGGGACAAGATGTCGGCGGCGCGGCGGAAGGGAAAGTGGGTGGGCGGCATTCCGGTGCTTGGGTACGACGTGGACCCGCGCGGTGTCGGCTGGTGGTCAACCCCGACGAGGCCGGGCAGGTCCAAGCTATCTTCAAGCTGTACGCCGAGAGCCGGGCGCTGATTCCGGCGGTGCGGGAGTTGAACCGGCGCGGCTGGACCACCAAGGTGTGGACCACCAAGGAGGGCCGGGAGCACAAGGGACAGGAGTTCACCAAGAACGCGCTGTACCGGCTGCTGACCAACGTGATCTACACCGGCCAAGTCAACCACAAGGGTACCCTATACGCCGGCGAGCACGCGCCCATTGTGGACGCGGCGTTGTGGGAACATGTGCAGGAGCGACTGCGCGGTAACGGCGTCGATGGCGGGAGGGAGGTCAGGAACCGGTACGGCGCGCTGCTCCGCGGCCTGCTCCACTGCGATGCGTGCCAGACCGCCATGGTGCATACCTACACCCTGAAGGGTTCCCGCCGCTACCGCTATTACGTCTGCCTTACCGCCCAGCAGAAGGGCTGGGACGCCTGCCCGACCAAATCGGTGGCGGCGCAGTCGATTGAGGACTCGGTGGTCGCCCGCATGCGTGCTTTGGGCGCCGACCCTCGGATCGTGCTGGAGACGGCGCGGAAGGTCCGGGAGCGAGTCGAGGCGTCGTCGGGTGAACTGGCGGTTGAACTCAAGGTCGCGCAAAAGGACTTGAGCCGGTTGCAGAGCGAGCTAATCAAGGCCGTCGCTACGCCGGGAAACGGCCTGCGGACGGACCGGCTGGCGGACTTGCAGGAGCAGATTCGGGCGGCGGAGCGCCGGGCCGGGGAAGTGCGCGCGGAGTTGGACGCGCTGGCGGCGGAGACGGTGGACGAGGAGGACCTGCGGACGGCGCTCCAGTCGTTCGATCCGGTGTGGCAATCGCTGAACACGGCGGAGCAGACGCGGCTCATCCGGGCGGTGATAGACCGCATCGGGTATGACGGGCGCACTGGCCGGATCGCGGTGACGTTCCGGGCGGCGGGGTTCAAGGCGATCTGCGCGGCGGCGGGGCAGGAGGCAGTGGGACAGGAGGTGGGGGTATGAAAGCGAACGCGAGACCGAACGGGCTGGCGAACGGGCTGGCGCTCGAATGGACCTTGGAACGGCGGGGCAAGCGCGCGGCGCGGGGCGGAGGGGCGGGCACCGCGGGCACTGGTGCGTCCGGCTGCGCGCAGGCCGGGAAGCTTCCCAGGGTCACGCGGCTGATGGCGCTCGCCATCAAGTTCCAGGGCATGGTGGATTGCGGGGAGGTTCGCGACTATGCGGATCTGGCGCGGCTGGGGTACGTGACGCGCGCCCGGATTACGCAGGTTATGAACCTGCTGAGCCTGGCACCCGACATTCAGCAAGCCATCCTCCTTTACGCGTCCACCACGCACCGACGCGATCCCATCTCCGAGCGGGGCCTGCGCAAACTGACTGCGGTCGTCCATTGGGCGCGTCAGCGGAAGATGTGGCGAGAACTGCTGTCCCGACAAGCGTAGCCGGGGCTGGCGGATCACCTCTTGGAACGGTAGTGACTGAAGGTTGCGTCTATTGCAATTTGCGATTCCGTTAGCCTTCGGCGGTCGGCAGCGCGTCGCTTTCTGGTTTTGTTTGCTCAATCGCGGCGTTGGCCAAAGTCGCCAGCAGGCGGGTATGGGTTGCCAACAGTTCGTTGATCTTCCGCAATTCCTTTTCGCTGGACGCATCCCATAGGTTGACGGCCCGGACGAAGCAGTAGGGGATTACTGCGAAGGCAACGGCCATCGCTGCGCCGGCGCCTTCCTGTGGGGCGCTGGTGGCAGTGATGAAAACACCGATGAAGGTGAAGGCACCCGCGACGCAGCCGAGAATCGTGAGAATGTTGAGAACTTTCATGGAGGACCTCCGTGTCCGGCATAGTATAGCGCGTGGGCGAGCTTGGAACTAAGCTATTTGGTGCTTCAAAAACAACCTCTCCAGGTCCACTTGGAACGTCTGATGGATCGGATCATGAACGGACCATGTTACACGACCCGCGTGATCTAAAGTCATGATATCGAAAGGGGGACCGACAGATGATGGATTTTCTTCGGTCGCATAAGAGAGAGTCAGAAGGGCTAAGGTCTTTAATTCTGAGATAGGCATACCAGAGTGCCAAAGGTGGCGTGGGAAGAATTGGGCTACTGTAGATACGCCGGTGCATATTGTGTCTCTCATTTTCATGGAACTTACCGTATCCATCCTTCTAGTTACAATAAACACAGCATTGGGCGTGTCCGCTCTCACGACAATAATTTGATCGACAGGGTGCTGATATGGTAGCGGAATACCCTGTGCCACGGTCTGAATCAGATTAAACCATTGAAGCTCCGAATGCTGTGGTTTACAGGAGAGAGCAATTTGTCGGGCGACAACTGGCGACATGGCACCACCTGCCCAGAAGCAAAATACCGACTGATCGTCGCTAATACAATATTTTATTTGAGAGCTGGCCTGACTAAAAATGGGTCCTCCAGTTTCAGAAGGAGTCGCGTGTACTCCCAAACGGTCGCTTGCGACAACCAAGCCATCCTGACCTATTAAGGCGATCTGGAATGTCACTTCGTACTGCTCCTTTGTCCGATCATCGATGTCGCAAGTTCCAGGTTGCATTCGGGCACACTCCTATGGCATGATTTGAGTGTTGCCCAAACCGAATATTGGCCCGCCTGCCAGCGGGCCTAGTACCTTAGATTCTACCAACTTTAGACCAGCAGTTCTTTCAGATCCCATACATGATCCGTGATCCCCGCCTCCATCGCCTCAGTGATTCGAAGCTCTGGTGAATCCGGCAGAAGTTGTAATCGGCGAAGTGCAGGCAGTATGCAGCCCACAGATTCTCCCACCGCTTGCTAAACGCATTCGTCAACCGTGTTTGGCGGCGCACGCACACGCGGATCGTAAGATTTTGGCGCTCCACATGAGACGTGCGAATCCGGCGAGTATCGAGGTTTTCCCATGACAGGGACCACCTCCACCGAAACCACCTCAGGGCTGGCGAGTCGCGCCGCTGTTCCTCTTGCGGGACCGCGTGATCCCGCGACCGACCTTGAGCGCGCCCCCATGGTGCACTGCGCGCGCCCCTGACGCCGGCAGGCAAGTGCATCGTCAAGTTGAAGTTGAAGACAATCAAGACGTTACTCCGAATGCCAAACAAACGAGGATCTGCCATTTCGCCTGCGCCGTTGCCCCGCAAATAGGGGGTCTCAGCTTCAAGGAAGCAAGCGGAGGCTCAAGGCCAGAATCGGAGCATTTCTGGTTTACAGACCGCCGAAGATAGTATCGTCTTAGATGTCACGGAATCCTTGAAAACATAGCTACTGGTTTATAGAAAGCGCTTTGGTTATAATGAAAGATCGTATTGGTGAGGTCTTATGAGTCAGAGCAAGCTAGAATCCGTTAGTTCCAGTGCCAGACGCATCGGTATCTCAGTCGGTAGGTTCTACGATCTGGTACGTAACGGAATTCTCCCGCCCGGCGTAGTGGTCCGTCTCGGCCGGCAGATCCGGATACACCCTGGACGGCTCGATCAGTTCATCGAAGGCGGCGGCAAGGCTCTGCCGGGCGGATGGCGCCGGGAAGCCCGATGAAGACGCCCGACATGCTGCACTACGGCAGTCTCTCACCCGCGAGGAAGCGTCTCATAGACGTTTTGCACGGCTTGCAGTTCGGCAGAATCGAGAATTTGTCGATAGCTGCTGGCGAGCCACAGTTCGATGACCCGCCAACCATAGTCCGGACTATAAAGCTGCCTGCCGAAGCGGGGACTGCCGGACCCTGCCCACCGGACTTCGCTCTAAAGCAACCGATGCTGGATCTGCTTCGGTACTTCGACAGCTACCAAACCGGCGTGGTCCGCCGTTTGGAGTGCCGGTTCGGCCAACCTTGCCTGGTCGAGTTCGTGGCGAGTGATGTGGATGCCGGTCGCATCCCGGAGCGGGCCACGCCGCGGAGAACAACATGAGCCCGGCAGCGGAGCTGGTTTGGCTCGATCCCGGCGTGTGGAGAACGATCTGTTCAAAAGCTCGCGGTCTGGTCGGCTCCTACGGCTTCACTTCCGCCGATTGCGACGACCTCCAGCAAGAGGCTGCGCTCGATCTCCACCTGCGTCGTAGATTCTACGATCCAGCCCGTTCCAGCCGCCACACCTTTGCACAGCGGGTGGTCAACAATCGTTTTGCAAACCTGATCGCCGAACGGATGGCCGGGTGCCGGGACTACCGCGCCTGTCTGCGCTCCCTTGACGAGCCGGACGGTCAGGATGGACTCAGGCGGTTCGGCGAGACGCTTTCTGCTGACGAGTATGAATCGCGGATGGGGCGGCGGTCAATGCCCTGGGTGCAGCACGCGGAACTGCGAGCCGACGTCGCTAGAGTCATCGCATTGCTGCCCCCGGACTTGGCGGCCGTCGCCAGCCTGCTCATGTCGGTGGGCGTCGTCGAAGTATCGCGGCGGCTGAACCTGCCTCGGGTGACAGTGTACCGACGGATCGTTAGAATCCGCGAAGTGTTTCTCGCGGCCGGCCTGCACGGCTACCTACCAAGGTGCTCGTCGCTCAGTTCGTTGTTAGATTCTAGCGCGACGGACTGAGGAGGCCACGACCTACCGTGGACCGGCAGGCTTCGCCTCGCGCGCAGGTTGAGTCCGAAGAAGCGGAGACGACGAATGATAGACCCCATGAACACAAAACGCGTGATTCCGGCGGCTACGCATCAGGAAGCCACGGGCGGCAAACCGTGACCTCAGATAGACAGAACGCGTCCGGCATTCCTGACCCAGCGGTCTCCGCTGACGGAAAGCCAGACGAGGAGTTGGCGCATGCGCGCGGGGTGTTGGAGGATTTACAGAGCGCCCTGAAATCCGACCCCGGCGCCGCGTTCTTCGAGTCATTTCTTCAAGCCATGAATGTCGTCCGGGATAGGGACGCGGCAGAATGGACACGAGTCAAAAGCGTGCTGCACAAGACGAAAGGAGTGTCGGTCCGCGAAGTCGAAACGGCCCTCGCAAAGCGCCGTGGCCCACGGTTGCGAATCGTTGAACCGGGTGCAACGCACGAAGGGCCGACAGCGGGGTCCCTGGTCGGAGAAGACTGTCCAGCGCCGGAGCTTGTAATGCCGAGCGCCTTCTCTGTGAGACCAGATGCGACAACGAAAATGGTGGATGGCAAGGACCAGGACAGCCAGGACATCACGGACGAGGAATTAATTGCGCACGCACCCATCCTCATCGCGGCAAGACTGCGGGACATCGACTGCGGCACTGAGTCATTGGACCTGCGTTTCCGCCGGCCCGATGGATGGCACCAGGCAATTGTTGACCGTGGCGTCGCACTAGACGGCCGGCAAATCACGCAACTGGCGTCGCGCGGGTTTCCCGTCTCCAGCGCGACTTCGCACGATCTCGTCAAATACCTCCACGAGCTTGAAGGCCTCAACTATCACAGGATTCCAACAACGCACTCAACTTCGCATTTGGGGTGGCAAGGAAAAGATGGGGAGTTGGGATTCCTATGCGGCCGAAGGCTGGTTTTGCCGGACGGTAGTCTTGTGCCGCTTCATGGGCCGGAGGATGGCCCCAGTTCGTCGATCCTGTTCGTCGGAGTTGCGCCCGGCGACGACCAGATCGCGGATTCAATATACGCAAAGGGTTCGTTCGCCGGGTGGCTGGCGCCGATTTTGCCAATAGTTGGGTTTCCGCGAGTGCTCCTCGGACTGTACGCCAGCCTCGTGCCGCCACTGTTGCAAATTCTGGGCGCCCCAAACCTGATCATCGATTGGTGGAATCGCACGACAACCGGGAAGACCACCGCACTACGGCTTGCAGCAAGCGTGTGGGGAAATCCGGACGAGCAGGCCCCAGATTCGTTCATCGCGAGTTGGGACGCTACCGAGGTGTACATCGAGCGTGCGTGCTCGATGCTGACCGGCCTGCCATTGTTGCTCGATGATACAAAGCGGGCGAAGAATCCAGCACTGGTAGGAAAAATTGTCTACGAAGTGGCACAAGGCCGCGGAAGATCGCGAGGCAATGTGAAGAGCCTTGCACGTACGGGCAGTTGGAGAACGGCCCTGCTGAGCACCGGCGAGTCGCCCGCGACCAGTTTCACGCAGGATGGCGGCACACGCGCGCGAGTCCTTGAAATCCCCGGCTACCCGTTCGGCCAGGCCGACGCGGAAACCGGGAAGCTCGTCAAGAAGCTCAACATGGAGCTGAAGGCAAATTTCGGCCACGCGGGACCGCGCTTTGTTCAGTGGCTCATCAAGAACCAGGATCTTTGGGACCAACTCGTGGAATTGTACCATTCTGCCATCGCGAGGTACTCCGCGATGCTACCGGAGGACCGTTCTCGAATCGACTTGGCGGTTGTCGATCGGCTGGCACATTTTGCGGCAGCGATCGAGGTCGCAGCCGCGTGTGCTGAGGACGCACTCGGCTTGCCGTGGGAAATTGGTGACCCGCTCAAAACCGTATGGCACGAAATTGTGGCAAACACGGGTGAGGCGCCCGGCGATGAGCGCGCCCTTCGCGACGTGGTTTCGTGGGCGCACTCGCAACGGGAGACGTTTTGGGGCGCGCGGAGGTCGAGTAGCCTCCCGCAGGTCCCCTCCGCTGGTTGGTCCGGGAGGTGGGATAAGGAACAAGGCTGGGAGTTCATTGCATTTTACCGGCACTTGCTCAAGAGACTGCTAAGCGACGCCGGGTATGAGCCAGAGGCGGTTCTGGCGGGCTGGAAGGAACGAGGCTGGCTTGATGTCGGGAAAGGCCGCGGATTCGACAAGTCCGTGCGTGTGGACGAGGACAACCCGTGTTTGATTGTCATTCGGCGCGCGGCAATTGATGCGATTGAGAGCTGAGGGCGCACCGTGAGTGCAGACACTGCTGACAACTTTGCTGACGCTGGATCTCTCTCAAAAAGAATGGGTTACCATTCTTAAATGAGTATTGTCAGCAATGTCAGCAAATAGTATAGTCTCTCTTTGAAGATCAAAAGTCTCTCTCGCCCTCTACGGCGCGAGAGAATTAAGCCCCGTGTGGGTGCCTTCTTTTTCTGTGCTGACATTGCTGACAATGCTGACACTGCGGGTTCGTGGTTCGTTTCCCACCTGCAGGTCCGAATGCGTCCTGAAGTGGGCCGCCCCAGCAACACCGGCACCCGTCGCCCGACCGGCGAGAGGTGCCAAGCCGGCCTACGTCGCGCCACAGACGCCCCGTCTTGCGCCCGGCAGGCCCATGGCGAGGAATACGGCCACCCACGCGAAGACGCCGTCACGGGTCAAAACGGAGCCAAACACCGGAAGCCAGGCGAGAGCCAGCTAAGGGGCAGCCATCGGTCGTGGGCCTGCCAAGGCGGTCCGGCGCCGCGACTGGAAGCAGTCGGCGGAAGGGGACACCACCGAATGTCGGGCAGCAGCGTCTACGACCAAGCGGCTCCAACCGCCTGGCGGTTTGGCCGACCGATTATCGACAGCGCTCAAGGGCACGCTCACCTTTTCGAGAAGGTCGGACCGTTTTAGAGGGGCAAAAGTACGTTCACGACGGCCTCGGTGTATCCAGGGGACCCGGGTAGTGCCCTAAATGCATTGTTTGATTCTCCTTCTGGGTGCCGCTTCTAAAACGACATCTCATAGTCCACGTCCACAGCTTCCTTTTTGTTCGGGTTCACAATGAGCAGAAACACCGGTCCTGAGAACGGCACCACGAATGTGTGATGTTGGCGCGCTCTTGGATCTGGGAAGCCTCCCCAGTATTTGAAAGTCCTCGACCCCTCCTCGAACCGTTGAAGAGATTTCGGACCGACGATATAGGTCTTGACTGGGTGAGTCGCATCGAGATCAAGCTCTACCGTGCCTTTCTTGGGCAGCTTAAATTCTGCTGTCATATACTCCTCGGGTGCGAGAGTGACGGATGGCACTATTCCTCTCCTTCTTGTGGTTGGTTTGGACTCTTTGTGGGCCGCGTTGCAGCTACTTGAGCGAGCGGAGCCTTCGTCCCAAATGGGCCCTCCTCCATCCTCTCGATAAACCCTTTGATCGTCCGGTAGAAGAGTGGAATCAGCAGGAGCAGTAACGCTTTCCAGTTCTCGGAAATTGCCTTTAGGATTTCCGCAGCGGGAGACGTGGATATCGTTGGCGCTGTTATCCCAAGTTTGGAAATTGGCATGGCTCCAGAAACCCAAAGCCGTCCGATGTAAAAGATTGCGCACACGACGCCAAGGACCACTAGTCTTTCCGCCACGCTTACAAGCCAATCCAGCACCAACAGAATCCAACGTGGCAATGCCCGAATCCATGTCCAAATCGACAACACGATTTTGAGCAGCCTCTGTGTCATTTTGTTCGGGCGTAGCCATGACGACATTTTCCGCCACCAGTGTTATACTGGCGGACAGATACTGGCCGTCCATTAGAATCAAGCAGCGGGGGCTCTGCCGGGCCTTCCGCTTCCTTTGCGCATTCTACCACTCACGCCGCGAGAGGATCTCCAACCCCCAAACCGAAGATGTGATCACCAACTTTCCAGGTGAGATCCGACCGCCCAGCTTTCATCGTTAGCCTGAAATGGAACGTGGACTGCGATAATCGGTATCGGAGCCGTGATCCCGTGTGGTTTTTCGATGGCGTACAACTTCTCGAAGAACCCGGCGCGGGTGCAATACGGGATCGTCTCGTCCTTTCCGACGTTCAACTTGACGACGCGCTTGCCTGCCGCGTATAAAGGAAGCAGGGCACCTGTTCGACAGGCCAGCGGCAAACCGCACCCTCCGAAAGATCCCACCCAAGAGTTAGACCAGCAGCAGTCCGGGCGCCAGCGCACCCGCCACGCACGCATGCGCGGTCCTCGGCGGCATTGCTGCGGTGCATAACGCCGAGCGACGGGACGCTCGTTAATCCCCTTCCCTCCGGCCCTCGTGGTTGGAGTGGGTCCCGATGAAAACGATCTGGGGAAGGGGGTAAAGGGGCGGCAGGATACGCCCCCGCGGCCCCAGGCGACAACCGGCCAACCCGGAGCCGGACGGCGCGACACGGGCCAACCTGGCGCGAACGGTGGCCTATTCCGGCGGACGGCAGGACGGACCGTACACCGGCCCACGGCGTGGCGTTCGGGAACGACGGTTCCGCGGCGGGCGACCGCAACGAGCCGTCCTGGAAGCAGATACGGCAGCGACCATCAGCGATGAAGCCGATGAAGCCAATGAACCCGACCAGCCCCCCGCGCTCGGCGATCCCCTGCTACGCCGCCGACGGCACGTCTCTCGGCTTCCGCACGCTCGCCGCCGCCCAACACCTGGTCGCCGGCGGCTACGTCCGGCCCGCTTACGGCCGCAAGGGACACCTCCGCGCGATCTGGCTGCTCCGCGACGACGGCAGCAGCCCCGTCCAGCCGCACGCCCACAACGGCACGAGGTACAGCTACATCGAATCGCTGGCTACCGGGCGGTGCTGGCGGCTGCGGCGGCTGGACCGGCGCGACACCACGACCACGGACGGCTCGCCCGTGACTGCGCGCGACCCGTTCCTTCAGGTGGTGCGCGACTGCCTGACCCATTCGCCCGACGCGCTGGCGGCTGGCGCGCTGGCGACCGACTCGCTGGCCACTACACCGGCGACTGACTCGTTGGCCGACGCCAGCAGACCGACCGCCGCAACCAATAAGTAACACTTACTTAGCCAGCAGTAACCACGCGCCGCGATGTAACTTACAATGACTCGGCTAAGTATCAATGCTACTTAGTAAGTTCAACTTACACAGCTTTTGGTTCCCTCCTTTGCCGGTGCCGGTAGCGGCGGGTGGAAACAGTGCCCAATTTCGCTACCGTCAGGCGGAAAAAAGAGGTGGTCGGTGGTCACATCGGCGATGCGGGTTCGGCGATGGGCTGAGCGGGCTGCCGGGCGCCCTCGGCGATGTCTCCGCCGCCTCGAACCGCTGCACCGCGGCCCGCAGCGCCCGCGCCGTCTTGATGCCGACGTAGTGCAGGCCGATCAGTTGCCGTTCGGGAACGCAGCGTAGGTCGCCCAGACGACGGTAGCCCGCGGCGGCCAGCGATTGCACCACCACGGGCTTGATGCGGATGCCATGGCGGGCCAGCTCCCGCCAATGGTCGAGCGGGATGTCCATCCACGCGGGCCGGGCGGGACTGCCAGGGCGGGCGTCGGCGGCGTCGGCGTACCGCTGCTGCTGGCCCGCCAGGAAGCCGATCTCGTGGGCCTCGCGCGCTACGGCCAGCAACGCCGCGTCCAGCGCGCGCCGCGTGCAGACGACCTTGCTCCCACGGGGCGAGTCGAGGCTGGCAACGGCGGTGGAGACGAGGCGGTCGGCGATGCGGTTATCGATCTCGCGTGGCATGGTGAGGTGCGTTGCTCATGGCCGCCAGCATAACAGCATCGCGGATCGGCGAGGGTGACCGACGGGCAGCGAACGGGTAGGAAATGAGGGTGGTCACTGACGTGGTCGAGGTGGTCACTGCGGTCGGCGAACTGGTGGGAGTAGGCAACTGATGGCAAACCAGACCCGAGTCACGCCAGCGATGGCCAACCGGATTGAGATTTGGCCAGTGGACCGCCTCGTCCCATACGCCAGGAACGCCCGCACGCACTCGGCGGAACAGGTCGCGCAGATCGCCGCATCGATTGTCGAGTTCGGGTTCAACGCCCCGATCCTGGTGGACTCCCACGCGGGGATCATTGCCGGTCACGGGCGAATGCTGGCGGCGCGGAAGCTGGGGCTGGCGGAAGTCCCGGTGGTCGTGCTTGACCACCTCTCCGACACCCAACGGCGAGCCTACATCCTGGCCGACAACAAGCTCGCCGAGAACGCGGGCTGGGACGAGAAGGTCCTGGCCGCGGAACTCGCCGACCTGGAGCGGGACGGCCTTGACCTCAAGGTGGTCGGGTTCTCCGACCAGGAGTTGGAGGTCTTGCTGGCGGACTCCGGCGACGGCCCGCCGCCCGAGGACGAAGAGCAGATCCCGGAAGCGCCCGCCGACCCTGTCACCCGGCCCGGCGATGTGTGGTTGATCGGAAGTCACCGGCTGATCTGCGGCGACTGCCGGGACCGCAACGTGGTCGCGCGGTTGTTCGAAGGGGCGAAGGCCAACCTGGTGGTCACTTCGCCGCCCTACGCCACCCAGCGCGAATACGACCCGGCCAGCGGGTTCACCCCCATCCCGCCGGAGAAGTACGTGGGATGGTATCGGGCGGTGGCGGACGGCATCGCGGCGATCTTAGCGCCTAAGGGATCGTACTTCCTGAACATCAAGCCGCACGCCGATGGAGGCGAAAGGAGCCTGTACGTGATGGACTTGGTGCTTGCTCATCGGCGGAAGTGGGGCTGGCGATTCGTCGATGAGTTCTGCTGGCGCAAGACCGACAACGGCGTGCCGGGCGGCTGGCCCAATCGGCTGAAGAACGCCTGGGAGCCGGTCTACCATTTCTGCCGCCAGCAGAAGATCAAGTTTCACCCGGATGCTGTAGGCCACGTGTCCGAGGATTGCTTCGACTATGCGCAGAGCAATGCCAAGTCCCGGTCGGGGAGCGGGCTGCTCGGTTGCGGCGTGCGTGGTCCGGCGGTTGGCAAGCATGGCGCGGCAGACGCGAACGGTCACTTCAAGGGCATCGCGCGACCGAGCAACGTCATCGAATGCAAGGCCGAGGGCGGCCAGGGATCGCACTCCGCGCCGTTCCCGCGCGCGCTGGTCGAGTTCTTCGTGCTGGCGTTCAGCGACGAGGGCGACGTTGTCTACGACTGCTTCACCGGAAGCGGGACCGCCATAGCCGCCGCGCACGGGCATGGGCGCGTGGGCTATGGAGTTGAACTCAGCCCGGCGTACTGCGACGTGGCGTTGCTCCGCCTTGCCAACCTGATCGGCAAGGTGCCGGTGCTGGCGGAGACCGGCCAGCCGATGGCCGACGTAGGCGTCGCGCGTGGAGTGCCGTTCGAGCAGAACAGCAATGCCCGCGCGCGGGACAGCCGCCGTATCCAGCACCGCGGGCCGGCGCCGTTCTACGGCAAGCGGCGCAAGGCTTCCTGACCTCGTCCGCCGCCAGGCCGCTCAACATTTGACTCGATTTCACTCGATTCCACGAAGGAGACATCGTAGTGCCTAAGCCGCTGAGACCACCCAAGTCACTGAGACCGCCCAAGTCCCCGAGACTGCCGAAACTACCGAAGCCGA
>OBLT010001920.1_pt1 | contig 13097 bp, 9 predicted proteins | sample 1518721 | NCBI WGS metagenome assembly OBLT01 (sample SAMEA3539307, study PRJEB22396) | soil metagenome | biome: tundra; feature: field; material: soil | place: USA | collected 2010-05 | depth 0.15 m | reverse complement strand
TCGGCGAGCCGGGTGTCGGCAAGACGGCCATCGTCGAGGGCCTCGCGCAGCGCATCGCCGACGGCGAAGTGCCCAGCTTTCTGGCCGAGAAGCGCGTGCTGGGTCTGGATCTCTCGCTCATCGTCGCCGGAACCAAGTACCGCGGCCAGTTCGAGGAGCGCCTCAAGACCATCATGAAAGAGCTGATGGAGAGCCAGAACTCCATCGTCTTCATCGACGAGCTGCACACACTGGTCGGCGCGGGCTCGGCCGAGGGCTCGCTTGACGCCGCCAACATCCTCAAGCCTGCGCTCTCCCGCGGCGAAATCCAGTGCATCGGCGCCACCACCCCCGCCGAGTACCGCAAATCCATTGAGAAGGACCGCTCCCTCGAGCGCCGCTTCCAGGCCGTCAAAGTGCCCCCGCCCAACGAGGCCGACGCCATCAAGATCATCCACGGCATCAAGGACCGCTACGAGAAGTTCCACGCCGTCAGCTACACCGACGAGGCGGTCGAGTTCTCCGTCTCGCACTCGAGCCGCTACATCCCCGACCGCTTTCTGCCCGACAAGGCCATCGACCTCATCGACGAAGCCGGCGCCCGCGTCAAGCTCCGCCAGACCTCGCTGCCCGAGGAGATCACCGAGGTCCAGAAGCGCATCAAGTTCATCGTTCACCGCATGGACTCGGCCATCGCCAACCATGAGTTTGAGAAGGCGCGCTTCTACTCCGACGAGGAGCGCAAGGAGCGCGAAACCCTGCGCGGCCTGAGGGACAAGTACCACCTCGACGACTCCGCCGCCGGCATCGTCAGCCGCGAAGACATCGAGGACGTCGTCAGCCGCTGGACCGGCGTTCCCATCACCAGCATCAAGGAAGAAGAGACGCAAAAGCTGCTCCGCGTGGAAGAAGAGCTGCACAAGCGCATCATCTCCCAGGAGAAGGCCATCAGCGCGCTTGCCCGCGCCATCCGCCGTTCCCGCGCCGGCCTCAAGTCGCCCCACCGCCCTATCGGAAGTTTTCTGTTCCTCGGCCCCACCGGCGTCGGCAAAACCGAGATGGCCCGCACCCTGGCCAACTTCCTCTTCGGCTCCGACAAGGCCCTCATCCGCTTCGATATGTCGGAGTTCATGGAGAAGCATTCCGTCTCCAAGCTCATCGGGTCGCCTCCCGGATACGTCGGCTACGAGGAGGGCGGCCAGTTGACCGAACGCGTCAAGCGCTCGCCTTATTCCGTCGTCCTGCTCGACGAAATCGAGAAGGCCCACCCCGATGTCTTCAACATCCTGCTCCAGGTCTTTGAAGACGGCCAGTTGACCGACGGCCTCGGCAACACCATCGACTTCAAGAACGTCATCGTCATCATGACCTCGAACATCGGCGCCCGGCACCTGATGAAGAAGCAGGGCCTCGGCTTCGCGAGCGACCGCGAAGACCTGGTCAGCGAGAAGATCGAAGAGCTGGTCAAGCAGGAGGTAAAGAAGACCTTCAATCCCGAGTTCCTCAATCGCCTCGACGAAGTGATTCTCTTCCAGTCGCTCTCCGACGCCGATCTCATTCAAATTGTGGAGTTGCTGGTCCAGCAGTTGAACAGTAACCTGGCGCAGAAGTCCATCACCATCTCGGTCACCGAGGAAGCCAAGAAGTGGATCCTCGACAAGACCCTCGTCGACCGCAGCTACGGCGCGCGCCCGCTGCGCCGTGCCCTGCAGCGCTATGTCGAAGACCCCTTGTCCGAAGCCCTGATCGCCGGAACAATCTCCGCGCGCCCAGCCTTCCTCGAGGTCTATCTCGACGTCAACCAGCTCTTCTACCGCCCCGTAAGCGCCGACGAAACCGTAACCGACGAAAAAGCCGCCGGCGTGCTGCTGTTCAGCGCCTGAGGCGCATTTTCGCCGCTGGGCGACGGCCCAAGAGAAAAGCCCCCTGCCGACAGGCAGGGGGCTTTTTGTTGGCAGGGGCCAGGAATTAGAGCGAAACCAGAGTAAACGTGCCCTGGCAAAGAGTGTGCGAGGTGGCTTTTCCTTAAGGAAAAAGCCACTTGGCATGGTGCTTCCTGGGTAAAGCTACTCTGGTTTCGCTGTAGCCACCCCAGCGACGAAGGCCCCTGCTCCCTCCGTTGGCAACGGAAGAGCCATCAGCCAAGGACTGGGGTCAGGCCCTTTAGAGTTGTCTCGACGGCAATAACACAAACATTTTCGAGCGACCCACGAATGCGCAGGAATTCGTGATCTGGAGCCTCTGCACGTATCCAGGCGCAGACCCGAGACTTAACGCCTGGTCGGGGATACATACGCGATTGAGCGTCGAAATCATCTCCATGGGGCGAGATGCCCGAAATCGCCTACTGAGCCGCACAGCCTGTCTTAAACTATCTTCGTATGCGCCTGTTTGTTGGGATACCATTGGCAACTGCGGTCATCGGCGAGCTTGCGGCGGTCTCGGCGCGGCTCAAATCCAATCAGGACGGGCTGCGCTGGGCCACGCCCGAATCGTGGCACGTCACCCTGCAATTCCTGGGCAATGCCAGCCCTGAACAATACGCGTGCCTGGTGGCGCGGCTGCGCGAAGTGCGTTCGCCGCCCGTTCCCGTGCGGCTGGAGGCGCTGGGCTGCTTCGACCGCGCCGGAATCTTCTTTGCCGGCGTCGGACTCACTCCCGAGCTGCTTTCTATCCAGCAGCGTGTCACGGCAGCGACAGGACTTTGCGGCTTCGTGCCCGAGACGCGTCCCTTCCACCCGCACATCACGCTCGCACGGAGCAAGGGCGAGGGCCGCAGCCAGCCGCTCCGCGAACTGAAAACCAGGATTCAACGCCAGCCAAGCTTCACCCGGTTTGTCGCCGGGCAATTCCTTCTCTACGAAAGCCATCTCTCGCCCACCGGCTCCCGCTACGAGATTCGCGAGCGATTCCCGCTCGACCGTCAGGGCTCCCAGGCCAGCTCTGCCGCCCGCTGACCTTCTGTTCCCTGCCGTCGGCCGCGGCGGCGGAAGTCGCCGTGGCGACCTGCTCCCTGGCCCCTGACCACTGACCACTGTCTCTATATCAATCGAATACGACCGTCTTGTTGCCGTAGCAGAGGATCCGCCGGTCCAGGTGCCAGCGCACCGCGCGGGAGAGAACGATCCGCTCCAGATCCCGCCCCCGCGCCACCAGATCCTCCACCTGATCGCGGTGCGAGATGCGCGCCACGTCCTGTTCGATGATCGGCCCATCGTCAAGCAAATCGGTCACATAGTGGCTGGTGGCCCCGATCAGCTTCACCCCCCGCGCGTGGGCCGCATGGTACGGTTTGGCCCCCGTAAACGCCGGCAAAAACGAGTGGTGCACGTTGATGATCGCCGCCGGATAGCGGGCAACGAAGCCGGGCGTTAGAACCTGCATGTACCGCGCCAGCACCACCAGATCAACCCCATAGGACGAAAGCAGTTCCAGTTGCCTTGCCTCGGCCTCGCCGCGCCTGTCCGCCGTCCCCTCAACATATTCAAACGGAATCCCGTAAAACCCCGCCAGTTTCTCCACATCCCTATGATTCGAAACGATGATGGGAATCTCGCACACCAGTTCGCCCGTCCGCCACCGGTGCAGTAAATCCGCCATGCAGTGCAGGTACTGCGAGCAGAACAGCGCCACTCTGGGCAGCCGTCCGCTGGAGCTCAACTGCCACCTCATGCCCAGCTCCGCGGCCAGCGGCGCAAAGGCTGTCTTAAAACCTTCCAGATCAAAGCCTTCCAGTCCGGATGCGTGGCCGGGTATTTGGCCGGCTTGCGGAGTTGCCGAACTCGCCGCAGGGCCGTCGAGAGCCCACTCGACGCGCATGAAAAACAGGCCCAGGTCGTGGTCCTGGTGCTGGTCGGCGTGGAGAATGTTGGCGCCTCGCTCGTAGAGCAATGTGGAGACGCGGGCCACCAGGCCCTTGCGGTCCGGGCAGTCGATGAGAAGTACAGCCGAATCTTTCATCCTGCATTCAGCTTAAACCAGGACTGGCCGTCCAGGCGGGCGGCCTTCGGCGCGGAGATCGAACGGTCTCGGTTTCCCACCCTTCGCCCGACCACCCCACGGACGAAGAGCTGTCCCTTCACCCCTCTGAGCAAAGATCGCTTCCCTCACCCCAACGAGCAAAAATCGCTCGCTACCACCCCAAAAAGCAAGTGCCGCTTCTTGGGTGCCCCGGTCGTTACCACCCCAAGAAGCAGAGTTCGCTTCATGGGGGCCCCGGTCGTTGGGGACCCCGGCAAAGCGAAGGATGAGGCACCCAGGCTTTATTGTTAATTCAAGGGTGAACACCCGGCCACCCCTGCCCGCCAGAACTACACGAGGTTTCAAAGCGGCCAGTCTGAATATTTCAAGCGCCTGTCAGCAACATACTGCTGTCGATTTGTCAGGCATAGGATGATTCCTAACGCCGCAATCTCGAACTTTCCTCGTGGGTGCTTACGGGTTTCGTCGTTATGTTTGACGTACAAATTGAGATTCGCGCAGAGATCGATTACCTGTTGATTCGAGAAGGATACATGTATGTGGTGAGCGAACTGATTTCTTATTTTCCGAAATCGGTGGCATTCTTCATATTCTGCTCTGGATAGGATTCCGAGTGAATATGCTAGGTTTATCCGCGCCCATAATGTTCCAATGGGTGCGTTAGAGCCTTTCAAAAGGCCGTCAACTTCGTCATCCTCTACGAGAAATGCTCTGATGCATTTTTCCAAAACTTCGTCGAGCATAGCGGCAGCAATGAGGACGACACCTCGCCCAGATTCTTCGTCATTCCACACCTTAAGCGCGCCCAAGAATTCCTTGAAATGAGGGTTCACTTCCTTGAAAGATTCGCTCTCAAACATATGGATAAGTATACCTCTTGGCGTGTGGCGCAGATCCTCATCATTGAATGAAATGAACTGAAACTGGGTACCCCAGGTCCGAAAATCTGGACCTGGGAGACCCTGCTTTATTGGTCAGACCTGGGCCACCCGCCCGCCCGCCTTCGAACTATCGAATCTGTTTCAGCATGTCGCCGCCAGTCAACTGGTCGCAGGCTTTTTGCTGGCCCCCATTGCAGTATCTAGAAAAGATCTGATTTGCTTTTTCAGTATCCTTTTCGACTCCGAAACCCAGCCGGTAGCTATCTCCAAGATAAAGGCATGCGTCAAGATCGCTATTATCACAGCCTTTGGAAAAGGACGCCACTGCAAGGGGCGCATTTTTTAAAACTCCCCTGCCACGAATGTACATTCCGCCTACTCGAGTGCATGCAGAGCCTTGTCCGAGATCACAACCTTTTGAATACAGCGTCGCCGCATGAGATTCGTCCTTTGCAACGCCTTCGCTGTTTTCATACATTGTGCCTAAACATTCGCATTCATAGCCGCCTCCGAGATCACACCCTTTTGAATACAGCGCCGCCTCACGTGATTCGTCTTTTGCAACGCCTGTACCGTCTCTGTACATTTCGGCGATACCAGTGCAACCCTCGGCTCCTCCTGCATCACAGGCCTTGGAATAGAGCATCCCCGCGCGGGAATAATCTTTTGCAAGGTATTTGCCACTTGCATACATATCCGCTAGTTCGATACACCCTTCGGGATAGCCCGCATCGCAGGCTTTGGAATATAGCGTAAACGCACGGGATGCATCCGCTGCAACATTCATGCCATTTTCATACATATAGCCGAGTTGTACACAACTTTTCAAAATGCCACCTTTGCAGGCTTGATCATAAAGTGGCACTGCCTCCGCCATGTGCTGTTCATCACGGTAGCCGTTCGCGTACTTCTCAATCGAGACATAATCCGGCCCTTGCGCTCCCCGGTGTTCGGCCATCCAGATTCCGATATACCTTCGTGGCTCGGTCTTAAGCAGCCAGAACATAAGCAATCCTGCAATTGTGAATGCTATCAAGATTCTCACAGCCCACTTTCGAAGCCTCTTTGGAAGTGATTGCGGCGATTGCGACGGCAGCGGTTCGATCACAGTTGCCTGGCCCATGAGGCGTGGATCGAACGCGGGAACTGCTCGTCCTATCATGTCGATGAGACCGAGCAGTTCGGCAACGTCTTTGGGGCGGTCGTTGCGGTCTTTGGCGAGGAGGCGGAGGGTGAGGGCGTCGAGGCGTTGCCAGTTGGCCAGATTGGGGCGGAGGGTGCTGGGCGGAAGGGGCGGGGTGGTTTGATGCTGGCGCGACCAGCCCTCGTAGTTTTCGGCATGGAAGGGCGTCTGGCCGGTCAGCATCTCGTAGAGGACGCCGCCCAGGGCGTAGAGGTCGGCACGGCCGTCCAGTTGTTCGGAGGTCATGCCCTGCCATTGCTCCGGCGCGGCATAGGGCGGGGTGAGCATGAGGCCGTGGGTGCGGGTGACGGCCGTGGCGCTCTCCTGGATGGCCGCAATGCCGAAGTCGAGGAGCTTGGGGGTTTCCGGGGCGGCGTTGCGGGCTTGATTTGGAGCTTGATTTGGGGCGGCGAGGAGAATGTTTTCCGGCTTCACGTCGCGGTGGATGATGCCCTTGGCGTGGGCCGCGCCGAGACCCAGCGCAACGCCGCGGGCGATGTGGAGCGCACGTTCGACCGGGAAGGTTCCGGCCCTCAATGCGTGGCGCAGGTCCGGCCCGTCTACATATTCCATCGCGATGTAGGGCGAACCATCTTCGGCCTGGTCCATATCGACGACTTCCACCACATTCGGGTGGCGCAGCTCAATGGCTACCTGCGCCTCACGGCGGAAGCGGCGCAGAAAAGCGGTGTCCTGACTGAGTTCGCCGGAGATGAACTTGAGCGCCCGCTGCCGCCCGAGCAGAATATGCTCCGCCAGGTAGACCGTCCCCATGCCGCCGCGTCCGAGCAGCCGCACGATCCGGTATTTGCCCCGGATGATCTTTCCCGGCTCCAGTTCCTTCGACTCGACCAGCAGCGCACCGTCTTTGGCGCAGTTCTTGTGGTGATTCGGATAGGCAGCGCCGCACACCGGACAAGTCCTCATACGCCTGTCACATCTTTCTCTGCACCGCGAGCATGATGGCCTGAATAGCAGGAAGCTCGACGGCAACCAGCGTCCCCATTGTAGTACCGGATCGATGCCTTAAGCGCAGTGGTTTCCAACCCTTTCGCCAGACCGGGGCCCCCGGCACACGAACTTTGTATGTTGGGGTGGAGATAAAAGGCGAAAGGATGGGGCATGGGGCTTTTGGGGGCTTCCGGCCCGGTTCCTCTCTGGCCATAACTCGACGCGGCGATGCGGGCGGATGAGGATGAAAGGGCACGGGCGCTTCTTGGAGGAGTCTTTAACAAAGGCGGCAAGTTAGCCCCCGCTGCGCGGGGATAGCAAGTTAGCAAGTTGGCGGATTCTTGCGACGATCTGGTTGCGGCGCGAAAAGACGCCGGGGCATATGCCGCCGCGGCGGATGCAACGCAATGAAATTGTCTTGCCCACCTTGCCGCGCAGGCGGCGTAGGCAGAAGCGGGCGCGCGCTTTTTCTTGGCGCGCGTAGGCCGAAGGCGTCTGCCCCACCGCGGGTGGTCAGGCGGCTGTATTCCCGCGGACCTCGAACGGCGCGTTCAACTGCTGGCGGAGGCTGCCGGCCAGATCGGCCACCACGCGGAGCTTGTCGGCGATGGGAGAGGCTGCTTCGCTGCCGGAGAGGGCCAACTGCGAGTGCAGAAGCAGACCGGCGACCGTCGTTTTCAGCTCGCTTTCGATAGCTGCCGCCGCCGCCCGGCGGGCCAGCGCCTGCTCCCGCTCGCGGCGGTGCAGGGCGGCGCGAATCTCCCTCGTCAGCCGGGCCGCTCCGGAGAGCGCGAAGTTGATCTGCAGGGGAATGGCCAGCCCGGCGCGGTCCCATATCGCCTCTGCGGCGGACGGATCGCACTCGGCCATGGTCTCATCCACCACCACGGCGGCAAATTCCCGGCGGCGCAGCGCCCCCAGCGCGGCCTTGCGTCCCTCCGCCACTTCAACCTCCATGCCCAGTTGCGCGCCCACCACGGCGGCGCAATTACGGGCGCCTTCGATTCCGGTCACAATCAGAATGTTCATCGCGAACTCCTCGTTGTTAGCTTCTAGCCTCTAGCTTTTAGCTTCCGGCTCCCAGCTCGTTCGTGCTCAGACCGAGACCTCGGCGCTTCACCCCGGCAAATTGAAGCTAGGAGCTAGAAGCTAGAAGCTGTTTTTGGTTACTCTTCCCGAAGCGGGTCAGCGATGCCGTATTCCTTCAGCTTGCGGTAGAGCGTTGTCTTGCCGATGCCCAGCAGCTTGGCGGCCTGCAGCTTGTCGCCGTTGAGAGCGCGAATGGCTCCCAGGATGGCCTGGCGCTCAAGATCGGCCAGCGTCTTTACATCCGGCGCGCCGCCCTCGCCCTCCGGCTCACCGGCGGCCGCGGCAGAGCGCCGTGCCTCCAGGCCTTGTTGCTGCAATTGCGTGGGCAGGTCGCCCAGGTGCAGCACAGGGCCCGAAGAGAGCGCGCAGGCCCGCTCTACGGAGTTTTCAAGCTCGCGCACGTTGCCCGGCCAGTCGTGCCGCATCATGGCGCGCAGGGCCTCGTCGCTGAGCGTGAATTTGGTGCCGTGCTCGCGGCTGATGCGGTCCAGGAAGTGCGCCGCCAGCAGCGGGATATCCTCGCGCCGGTCGCGCAGCGACGGGAGCCGCAGGTTGACCACGTTGAGCCGGTAGAAGAGATCCTTGCGGAAGGAGCCCTTCTCCACCATCACCGCCAGGTCGCGGTTGGTGGCGGCCACGATGCGCGCCTTGATGGGGATGCGGTGGGTGGCCCCGACCGGCCGCACCTCTTTTTCCTGAAGCGCCCGCAGCAGCTTGGCCTGCAGGTCGAGGGAAAGCTCGCCGATCTCGTCCAGAAAGACCGTGCCTCCCTCGGCCGAGACCAGCAGCCCGTCCTTGGAGCGGTTGGCCCCGGTGAAAGCGCCCTTGACGTAGCCGAACAGTTCGCTTTCGATCAGCGTAGGCACCAGCGAGCCGCAGTCCACCGGCAGGAAGGGCTTCTGAGAATTTGGCCCGTAGGCGTGGATGGTCCTGGCCACCAGTTCCTTGCCCGTGCCGCTCTCGCCCAGGATCAGCACCGGGTGCGAGCTTTGGGCGACTTTTGAAAGAATGCGGTAGAGCTTCTCCATCTCCCCGGAGCGGCCGATCATGGCGCCCAGGCCCTGCGAGAGCCGCAGCCGCTCCCGTAGCTGGCGGGTCGCGGTGTCGGTCAGGTGGCTCGCGGCCGCGCGGTCCAGCACCGTCGAAAGCTCGTCCATGGCGAAGGGTTTGGTCAGGTAGTCTGAGGCTCCGCAGCGCATCGCCTCCACGGCCGCGTTCACCGAGCCCGAGGCGGTCATGGCGATCACCGAGGTTTCGGGGTAGAGCAGCTTGACCTCGGAGACCAATTCCAGGCCCTGGTTGCTTCCCGGAGGCAGGTTGACCAGCAGGATGTCGGCCGCGCGGCCGCGCAGTTGGCTCCGCGCCTGGCCCAGGTCGCCGGTGCTTTCCACCGCATAGCCCAGGCTGGCGGCGATCTCGGCGCAGGCCGAGCGAACCGCCGCGTCCGCGTCCACTACCAGCAGGTGCAGCCGCACCGCCGGCTCCGCAAGTTGAGGGATAAACTCCATGGCCCTAGTGTTGAGAACTGTCTCGAGCATTGTATTCGCCTCACGCGTACTTGGGTGAATTCGGTTTGCGGTTGCCGGTCTTATGCCGTTTCCGGACCTCTGGTCTCAGTGCCGTCCCTGCGCCTGCAGACCCGGATTCAGCGGGTCCGGACGGGCAGTTCGATTTCGAAGCGCGCTCCGGGACCGGCGCGGCTGGCGGCGTGAATCCGGCCGCCCGCTGCCTCCACGATCGAGCGGGTGATCGAGAGGCCCAGCCCGCGATGCATCCCCGCCCAGCCGCTGTTGGCCGAGGAGCCGTTCGCACGGGTGGTGTAGCCGGCCCCGAATATCTTATCCAGCGCCTTCCGTGGGATGCCCTGCCCGGTGTCTTCCACCGCCAGCACCAACCAGGGCGCGGCTTCCGCTTCGGCATGAAACTCGTGCAGGCCCAGCGCGATGCGCCCTCCCGCGGGCATGGCTTCCGCGGAGTTCTTGACCAGATTGACCAGCACCCTGGTCAGATCCTCTCCCGTCAGCCTTACCGGCAGCGCGCCACCCTCGATGTCCACGGTCAGGGCAACCGAAGGGCCGGCCAGCGCGGCCAGCAGATTCCGGTTGGCCGCGAGCTCTCCGGCCAGGTTATCGATCGGCGTGGCCGGCATCAAGTCCCAGCTCCCGGAACGTTCAGGCCGGGCCCGCTCAAGCCGGTCTCCGCCGGTGGATTCCCCAGGCAATCTTCCCAGGCTGCGCAGGGTTTCATGGGAAGAACCGGCTCCCGGAGCCTCGCGGGTGTCGAGAGCCACCAGCTTTTCCACCAGCCGGCGGCTGGCCGCGGCCACCAGCCTCAACTCGCTTCCATAGTGAAGAAACGGGGTCGCCAGCACCCCCGGCTCTTCCAGGAGATCGCAGTAAAGCCCCAGCGCCGTGACCATGTTTCTGGCGTCATGCGCCACCTCCGCCAGGGTCTCGCCCCGGTTGTGCAGAGTGGCCAGCGTTTCCACCACCGCTTCCACCCGCTTGCGCTCCGCTCCGCCTAATCCTGCCGACTGTTCCATCTGCTGCATGGCTTGCTCCTTTTCCTATCCGGCCCTTCCCGGTTTCCCCTATTCCCTGATCCCTGTTCCCGCTTCCCGTTCCTGCCCTGGCAATGGGTTTTGTCCTCTTCTAATACACGTAGCGTGCCAAACTAGAACGCTTTGGCTAAGTTCCTGATAAGGAACGGGATTACTGTCCAATTCCTGGACACTCTCGCAGGGCCGTTGCGAGAGATTATGTCCCAAAATGGAACTCCCTCGCCGGGAAGAGTCTGCCTAATCTATTTAGTTTCATTGGGTTAGGTCATTATTCCTGTTCCGGGCCGCGGATGAGCCGGTTTCCCGTCTTGAAACTGGTCCTTCCCGGCCCTTTCCGGCACCTGGAGCCGGTTCCCGTACAATCGCCCTATGCACGCGCCCGGTCCATTCTTCCGTCCCGGCGGCAGGACCCCTGCCCAGCTTCGTCCGCTTGTCCTTACCCCCGGCTTTGTCCAGACCGCCGAAGGCTCGGTGCTGGTCTCGCTGGGCAATACCCGCGTCCTGACCAACGCCACCATCGAACAGGGTGTGCCGGGCTGGCTGCGCAACGCGGGCCGGGGCTGGGTGACGGCCGAGTACGCGATGCTGCCCCGCTCCACGGTCACCCGCACCCCGCGGGAGAGCGAACGGGGCAAAATCGGCGGCCGGACGCACGAGATTCAGCGGCTGATCGGCCGGAGCTTACGCTCGGTTGTGGACATGCAGGCGTTGGGTGAACGAACCGTGATTCTGGACTGCGACGTGATCCAGGCCGACGGCGGCACGCGCACTGCTGCGATTACCGGCGCGGCGGTGGCCCTGGCTCTGGCGCTGAACGCGCTGGTCGCGGCCGGAACGCTCAAAGCTTCGCCGCTCAGGCAACTGGTGGCCGCTACCTCGGTGGGCATCGTCGGCGGCACGGCGCTTTTGGACCTTTGTTATGAAGAGGACTCGGCGGCCGAGGTGGACATGAACGTGGTGATGACAGAAGACGGCGGCCTGATCGAGACTCAGGCCACGGCGGAGAAGGGCAGCTTTTCGCGCAGCCAGTTGAACGGCCTCATCGACCTAGCCGAGGTGGGACTGAAGGAAGTATTTGCCGCTCAAAGGGCGGTGTTGGGGGTATAGATAAAGCTTTTTACTAAACGCTACGTCTGTTAGCAATAAGTGATGCCGACCATGATGCCTATGAGTGATAATGTGTATCAAGCGTTTGGACTAGGTGGTATGCCAATGAGAAGAATGTCTGTCCTTATTTCAGTAATACTCCTGTTTTTCACGCAGATCAGCCACGCCGAGATGCCAGCAGGTTTTTCCTGGGTGAACCTTGAGTCAGACAAGACAACCATGGCGACGGTTCGAAATGCTCTGCACGACACTTCAATAACATCCATTCGAGAAGTTGGCGTGAAAGACGGCTTTGCGCTTGTAATGACCGCATCCAGAGAAAAGGATGCGCCGACTCCAGACTATGATCGGTGGTCTGTATACAACATTTCGCTTGCAACAGGGAAAAGCCGCATTTTGGTTAGCGGATATGGCGTAAAGCTCTTGGATTGGATCGGATCAAGCAGCCCCGAGCTAGCCATTTCTTATTATGATTGCTGGGAATGTGAGGCCGCGACGCTCTTTACAACACTCCGTTTTAAGAGTGGCGTCGGATGGAGGGCGCGGTGGCCCAATAAAACGCCGAATGAGAACTATCCACAACCAGGCGCGGTTGTGTTAATGACAGACGTTGGCGATCCTTATGACGACAACGACGTTGATCAGGTTTTTGCAGTGATTACGCAGCCGAACAATCGATTTGCCGCTGGTAGCTGGACTCATTCGCGCTCTACCAAGACCGGGAAGATCGAGGATGACGTCGAGCGATTTTCCATCGATCCCAACACAGAAGACGATCGCGTGGAAATGTTGAGCGGCCCTGCCGCTCTGAATTGGGAGCGCAAGATTTGCACTCAGTCGAATATCTTGATTCAACCGAGTATCGGCCAAACTTCGAGTGCATGTCGAAATCTTTTGCGAACATCCGCACCTCATCGAGAGGTTTCTAAGTAGGCGGCGTCAATTGCCTCTACCGCAGCGCCGCCGCCAGCAGCAGCGTCATTCCCAGCCCGGCCACCGAGAGCACCGTCTCCAGCACCGTCCAGGTGGAGAGGGTTTCCTTCAGGTCCAGCTTGAAGAAGGACTGGATCAGCCAGAAGCCGGGGTCGTTTACATGCGAAAGGATGACCGAGCCGGTGCCGGTGGCCAGCACCAGCAGCTCGGGACGCACGCCAATATGCCCGGCCATGGGCGCCAGCATTGCCGAGGCCACGGCCATGGCCACGGTGGAGGAGCCCATCGAGATACGCACCACGGCGGCCAGCAGCCAGGCCAGCACCAGCGGCGGCATGTGCGCGCCTAATGCAAGACTCACAGTCGCCTGCGCAGCTCCCGAATCGCGCAGGATGCCGCTCAGTCCCCCGGCCGCAGCCAGGATCACCAGCAC
>OBLT010001916.1_pt1 | contig 13108 bp, 9 predicted proteins | sample 1518721 | NCBI WGS metagenome assembly OBLT01 (sample SAMEA3539307, study PRJEB22396) | soil metagenome | biome: tundra; feature: field; material: soil | place: USA | collected 2010-05 | depth 0.15 m | reverse complement strand
CCTGGTAGGAATAACGGGCGAAAGTCCTCCTGCTCGCCTGCTGCATGCAGGAGGATGAGGGGTTCGGTTGACCGTTCCAGACAGCCGAGGAAGTATTCGGCGCGGTGCGGGCCCCTGCCGCTGCTCCGGGCAGTTGGCCGGTGGCCAGCGACTGCATACCTGCTACCGTGGTTCAGTGATTGGTGTCCGTGACCCCAGCCGCTGCCGAAGGAGTCGGTCGCGCTACGCTGAGATTAGCCTCGCGATTCATCGATCCCGGTTTCGAACGGCGATCTGTGCCTGGGGTCGGAAATTCTTCGTGACACCCTCTTTTTGGGGTCGACAGAATCACATGGGTGACGACGGCATCAAAATCGCAAGTAAATTCTGGTACTCTGCTCGTCTGTGAGATCGCGAGGAGCTCGATGCAGGTCTTGATCGATGGAATTATCAGCGGCTTGGTCATCGCGTTGCTGTCATTGTCGTTCACATTGGTGTACCTGCCGACTCGGGTATTCTTCCTGGCTCTCGCAGGGATCTATGCATTTGTCCCTTATGGCGCTTGGGCGTTGTCTCAGGCAGGATGGCCCCTCTACGCCGCGGCCATCGCCGCGACGTTGGGTGGGGTGCTCGTCTCCCTGCTGTGCGAGTTAACCAACCACGCACGCCTGGAGCGTCGTCGCGCGTCCGCGAATGCGCACATGATATCGTCTCTGGGGATATACATCATCATCGTCCAGCTTGTTTCCATAAGCTGGGGGAATGATCCGAAGGTCTTCGCGCTCGGAGCCCAGCCCGCCTTCAAAACTGGCATACTTGTCCTGGCCCGCCCGCAGTCGGTCGCAGGTGTAACGTCGGTACTGATTTTGACCCTGTTCTTTGGCTGGTTGCACAGGTCCAAGAGTGGGTTGCAGTTCCAGGGTTTGGCCGACAACCCGGTGGAACTGGCGCTTAAGGGTTATAACGTTGCGTGTCTTCGGCTACTCGCCTTCGGCCTCGCGGGCTGCCTGGCATCGGTCGCTGCGCTTCTTACCGCCTTCGACGTGGGCTTCGATCCTCACCGGGGCCTGTACGCCTTGCTGTTGGCCGTCGTCGCGGCAATGATCGGGGGAAGGTCCTCGTTCGTTGGCCCCGCGGTCGGAGGAATCATTTTAGGCGTCGCGCGTTCAGAGATACTCTGGTCACTTTCCGCACGATGGCTGGAAGGCTTTACTTTTCTGATGCTTATCGCATTCCTGCTGTTCAGACCGTACGGTCTTGCTGGCCGCCACGCGAATGGGAGTTAGCTCCATGGACTATTTCCTTCACATCGCCATCTACTTGATCATTTACGCTATCATCGCGCTCAGCTTGAACCTCGTGGTCGGTTATTGCGGCCTCCTCAACATGGCGCAAGCCGCCTACTTCGCCGTCGGAGCCTATTCGTACGCGCTAGCGAGCATCAGCAACGGCTGCGGCCCATCTTCTGCCTTGTTGCTTGCGGTGGTGGTGTCGGCGGCACTCAGCCTTGCACTATCGCTCCCTACCTGGCGAGTGCGGGACGAGTTGTTCGTTCTCACTACCCTCGCGGTCCAAGTTCTGACGTCTAGTGTGCTGAACAACTGGCGGACCGTTGGAGCTCAACTCGGCACTTGGGGAAACCTGACGAACGGACCGTTTGGCATTGGGAATATCCCCAAGCCCGCCATCATTGGTATCCGATTTGATACCATTGGTCGCATGGCCGTACTTGCGGCCGCCCTCGGCCTAATCGCCGGTAGCATGCTGTGGATTCTGTCGAATTCGCCTTGGCGGCGCGCCCTGGAAGCCACGCGCGATGACGAACTCGCGGCACGCAGCCTCGGTAAGAATGTACGACTGCTCCGGATTCAGGCGTTTGCATTTTCTTGTGGCTTAACCGGTCTCGCCGGCGCAATCTACTCCATGTACGTGGGTTCGATCGATCCGAGTTTGGCGTCACTGGACGGATCGATTCTAATGCTCGCCATGCTGATCGTGGGGGGCTCGGGCAATTTCCGAGGTCCCATCGTGGGTGCGGCCCTGCTGCTAGTTTTCCCGGAGCTCATGAGGTTTGCACAACTTCCGGAACGGATATCGAGCGAGTTGCGCCTGATGGCATACGGCATGCTCTTACTAATCGTGGTACATCTCCGCCCCCTCGGGGTCGCGGGAGACTACCGAATTGAATGACCGGAGAGTGTGGAAAGCGACGGCTCATGATTAATGCAGTCGGTGATGCCTATTCGGCCGAAGTCCTCCTACGCGCGACTGGAATTACGAAGTCGTTCGGCGGAAACTCGGTTTTGAATGACATCGCACTGGAACTCCGGAGGGGTGAAGTCGTTCTGCTGAGGGGCGACAATGGTTCTGGCAAGACTACGCTCTTGAACGTTCTCACCGGCAATCTTGCGCCAGATGCTGGTCTCATCGAGGTGCTCTCGTCAGGTGCTGCCGAACGTTTCCTGTTTCCGCGACCGTGGTACGGCCATCTGAATCCATTCGACCACTTCACTCCGGAACGCGTGGCATCGGAAGCTGTTGGGCGCACGTGGCAAGACGTCCGTCTTTTCGGGAGACAAACCCTCCTTGACAATGTCGCTGTGGCGACTCCGGGTCAAATCGGCGAGAATCCTTTTTGGGCCATGGTACGCCGTGGGTCGGTGCGCCGCGAGGAGGGCAGAAATCTCAGGGAAGCACATGAGCTCCTAGCGCGGATCGGCCTGGGCGATCGCGTCACTTCCTCTGCCGACCACATCTCCCTAGGCCAGTCAAAGCGGGTCGCCATTGCTCGCGCACTTCGTGGTGGAGCACGAATCCTTTTTCTGGATGAGCCTTTGGCGGGGCTGGATCAAGAAGGAACCGAGGGTGTGCTTGAGTTACTCGGACTTCTTGTGCGCGACCACCGCATCACGCTGGTCGTGGTCGAGCATCTCTTCCACATCCCGCGCATTCTACGAATGGCGAATACCGTGTGGACTCTTGAACGAGGGAGGCTCAGGGCTGACCCTGTCAGCCAGGCTCAGTCGGCGGCCGGCAGTTCCGCGAATGACGGCGTGCCAGCCTGGGCGACTAACATCGCTGGTTCTGGGGCGAGGATCTCCAGGCACCGAATTCGAGGTTCGGCGACCCTGACGAAGCTTGCTCCGCCGACGCAAGAATGTCGTCCGCATGTGCTCGAAGTCGACCAGCTTGCCGTGCGGAGGGGAAGTCGGCTCGTCATCGGACAAGCCGGCCCGGATGGGCCGGGCGGATTGTCATTTCACCTTTCCCTCGGTGAACTGGCTCTTCTCCAGGCACCGAATGGCTGGGGAAAAACAACTCTTCTCGAAGCGATCGCTGGGCTGATGCCAGCGGATGCCGGCAAGATCCGGCTCTCTGGCACCGCTATCGAATCTCTCTCTCCATGGTGCCGGTCGCGTCTCGGCCTTTCGCTTTGCCGGGCGAATGACCGCCTGTTCCCACACCTCACGCTTAAGCAATTCGAACGCCTTGCAGGCGGAGATTGGGATTCAAGCGTCCCTCCCCATCTGCGGAACCGCGCCATCGTCACGCTCAGCGGAGGTGAGAGGCAGATGGCGTCGGTTTCTTCGTGCCTACACCGGTCAGACGCGACCGTGATGATGCTCGATGAGCCCTTTGCTGCGCTCGATGCCACCTCGATCCAGCACGTCGTTAGTTTGATTTCGGCGATGCTCCGCAAATCGGCAGTCCTCGTTGCCAGCCCCAGTGAACACGGCTCAGACTCTGAAATCTCTTTTGAAAGAGGTAGTTCGATATGAAGAAGCACCGGCAATCGCCCCTACTGTTCTCGTTGTTTTTGGTTGCTCTGATCCTACTGACCTTCGGCTGCAACGCCGTGAACAAAGGTGGGCAGCCTTCCGTGCGCGTTGGCGCGAATCTCCCGCTCACGGGTGAACTTGCATCTTACGGGCAGGCCGTGATGCGAGGAGTCCGGATGGCGGTGGATGAATTCAAACAGTCGGACCCGACTGGTCCAGCACTTGATTTCGACTGGCAAGACAACGCCGGTAGTCCACAGACCGCTGTCAGCATCGTCCAGCAGCAGTTACTCCGAGCGCCGGCGATCTATACCTCTGGAGTTAAGCCACAGACCGCTGCTATAAGCCAGAGCATCAACCAAGCAGGCCTCCCGCAGTTCGTATGGGTATTTGATGCCTTCATAAACAAAGACACCCACAACAATTTTCGCACATGGTTGAGCTTCAAGATTGAACCGACGGTGTTCCTCTCTTATGCCGACTCGCGTAAATCACGACGTGTGGCCATCGCTTTTGTTCAACTGCCGAACACGGAGGAAGAGTATTTCCAGTTCGTAGTGCCGGGATTGAAGAAGCGTGGATTGACCGACCGCGATATTTTGGTGGACGAGTACGCCCTCGGAACCAAGGACTTCCGTAGTATGGCACTCAAGTTCCGAGCGTTCCATCCAGATCTCATCATCCTCAATGGGTTCCAGTTGGATCTAGTAGGGCTCATCCGCGCATTCCGCCCGCTGGGCCTAGTTAAGGACGGCAATGTGATCGCTGCGTACGATATGCTCGACGCTGCTGAATTACTGAAACCCGAAGAAAGCGAAGGAATCCGCGTGGCGGCACCGGTGTTTGCTACGCAACCGGACCTGCCGCGAGCTGCGTCTTGGCGAGTACGCTTCCAACAACGATATAGCAAGGCACCTTTGTACACGGACGCATTTGCCTACGATATGGGCACAATCATTCACGACGCCGCGAAACGACTAAAGCTGCCGGCCTCATCGCCTCAATGGATTGAAGCATTGCGGGCGACCAATATTGAAGGCATTACGGGTCCCCTGAAATTCGACGCCGACAACGACCTCCAGACGCCACTTGAAGTCGGCGTCTTCAGAGGCGGTAAACTCAGCCAGGCTGAAAGATAAGTGTCGCTATGGCAGCTGAACGTGTGCAATGGAGGCCGTGCTGGTGCGAGCCGTACAAGGGGCTGGCGTTTTTCGATGAAGTGTTCGTCCAAGCGGATTCCATTAATAACCCGCGTTGGGACCGCGTCATCCCTGTCTTCGAGGAAGAGCAGGTATTCGTAAGCCGGTTGATGGGCCGGGCCCTCAAGGAGAACGACCTCGTACTCGATCTGGGAACAGGCAGCGGAGTGTTTGCCATCCGGGCCGCGAAACTGGGCTGTCGGGTCGTTGCTGCCGATTCCTCCCAGCGTGCGTGCCGGTTTGCCATTGACAATCTCAAGCTCAACCAAGTGCGCACCGCGAAATCACTTAAGGAACTCCAGCCTGGGCAGGTCCTCGTTATGCACGCCCAGGTCGAGGCAGAATTTCTGGACACTCGCTTCGACGCTGTGATCCTGTCTCCACCATACAACCCAACCCACCCGCATTTGGCCCGGCGAGTTGCGGCCCATGCGTCCGCCGGAGACATCGGGGAGGGCGTCTTCGCGCAGCAGATCGGCATCGTACCATCACTCCTGAAACCAGGTGGCGTCTGCATGGGGAACCAGATGACTGCTGTCCGCGCGGCAGACCAGATGGGTTCCTTTGAGAACTCGTGCTTACGCTTACTTCGAGACCCTCAATATCGCGAGCAGACAGGTCTGATCCAACACGTCCGTCGCGCGTTTGGCACGCAGTTTTCCTTGTCCTGTATCCCCATCATCTCCACTCTTATCCAAACATCGATTTTTTTGACGGAGCAATATCGGGACCTTCAGGGAGAGATCGACGATCTTGAGGAATGGATCGCGAGAGTCTCCGCGGACAATCCTTATCTGGCTCTCGTTTATTACGCGATCAAGAACTCGGGCAATGGCGACATAGAAGCCTGCCCTGGCATATGGGGAGACCGCCCAGAAGAAAGTGCTCACCAGCGCGATTGGAAATATCGGATTGGCATTCATAGGACGGTCGTCCATCACACCTCTGAGGAGCGTTTCAGCCCCCTGCCGCTGGTTTTGGCTGACACCGTATCTAGCTCCGTTCTCTCGCGCAATGCCAACCGTCTATCAGATGACACGCTGCCGCCGGGTGATTCGATCTATTCAATTAATGTCCACTCTCTCATCGCTAAGGAAGTTGAAGCGCGACGTTTGCGAGAGATGTTCTCGGCTGTTTTCCTCGATACCACGCCAATTCACACAACCGAGGGCGGTATCCGGACCCTAACGAACGAGAACCGTATTTATCTGTTCGAGGACAGATCCAAGATGGAGGACAGTCGATGGGCGCCGCTCAAGAGAGACCTTTTGGGCGATTGGCTCCACATAGTAAAGGCGCTGCAGCGAGCTCGTTGTGGTCCATTCGCCCACCCCGCGTTCTGCACGCTGGGCGCTCCAGAACTGACTTGGAAGTGGCCAGAGATGATCACTACCGAGTTCCCTGTGGCCGAATTCCCCTCTCGGCTCGCACGAGACGTAGACGATGCCAAGCGCGTGGTTGACGCCAGCTTTCGCCCGTACCTCAATGAATTAGTCGCATCCTCCGCGCCACTTTTTGGTGAGGACATCCGAGAAGCGGCAGGGTACTCACGTTCCAACATGGGCTCGCTCGACACGGCAGACTACGCCAGCAACGATAAACAGTTCAAGAAACGTGTGACCGAACTCCAACGCCGATTGGCGGAACGGTCACGTCATTTGAGCGATCGCGAAGCGGGGCGTCTCGACTTGCTCGCCTGCCAGACGGCCATGCATGAGGTTGTGCATGAGCACTTTGCTCGTCGGCTGCGAGCGTCGAGGTTTCCCGGCGCATTGAATGGTGATTCGGATCCGAGCATGCTATTCGGAATCCCGCTAGGTGCACTGTTCTACCGCCCTCGACACCGCTATTCGGGATTTCCACCTTTTTACAAGGGCGTACTGTGGGTGTTTCTCATTCCAAGGCCGCCGCTGACGCCGATGCACGAGGAATGGGCGCGTGACCTGATTCGTGTCGCATGGTTGATTCTGAATGGTGACTACACGGCACGCTCCGAGAACGCTATGTTAGAGGTTTCGGAGAAGGTAGCTACGGCCGGCGTACTCCACTCTATGGCACCTCACATGGGACGGCTCAGCGTGGAGATTTCGGAACTCCGAAGCCAGTTAAGCGTGTTCGAGAAGGAGCACCCGGAGTTGACCAATGTTCCGCGCCCGGACGGTATGCTTATGGATCAGTTCGCGGTATTGTCGATGTTAACGAACGCGGCTGTATACAAGCATTTGAGTGAATTGCCGGAGGATTTGGCGATCCTGCTAGCGCGTCAGGTTGATGAGGGCACGCTTGCGCAGTTCATTGAAAGGATTGTGTGGCCCGCCGCGATGGAGAGGGTTGTCAAGCATCCCGAAGTACTGAAACGACGTGGAGATCGCTCGCTGGCTTGGAGCGACCTGGACGACATGCAGGCAAGATACCCCAGGCCGATTGTCCATCTGAAGGCTCCTTTTCATCTGCCGAGTGCAAAGGGATTCTATCCTCTGCTGCTCTTCGCTCTTCGAAGCGCCATGCACCATAGCTACTTGTGGTCGTTGCTCCAGCAACCGTTCGCGCGGGGCTTGGTCGAAGTCAGCCTGGAAGCAGATTCCAAGCTGTCTCCGGGCTCCCGTTACGTTGCTGTGGTTCAAGTGACGAACACCGGAAAGCCAGAAGGCGAGAACGGAGCCATATCTGGAGAGGCGGCCGGGGCTCGTGCACAGGAGGGGTGGCGCAAGGATTTGAGCGCGTTTGAAGGCCTAACATGCGGATGGGAGGTCGTACGGGTTAGCGACCCGGGGGAGATGCATGCCTGGCACGACAAGTCGGAAGGGCGCTGGGTGACCGAGATCGGCTTCGTGACCCAACCGGCGGTGGGAACTCAATGAATCCACAAAGACTTGTACTAAACGGCTTCCGCAGTCACGAGATTTGGTTGGTGGACGACCTCTGGTTCGAGGGTAGCGGGCAAGGCACGTTTCCCATTCGCGATCTCGTGAGGGGTTTTGACCAGATTGACACTCTTGACGTCCTTTTGGAAGCTTTAAGAATCGCACGGCAGTCGCGGCGTTCGGATTTCGGCCTCCTGTATCTAGATGTGATTGCTTCGCTGTGCTTGGAATACAGCTTCGCATTGGTTCTCTGCAATTTCGAATATCTGGATTCGCATTTCTACGACGCTAACAAGCGCCAGGCGGCTGTGATGGTGGATGTCGAATACAAGGGAGCCGCGTCGGGTAAGTACTCTTCAGATACTTACGGAATCGAACTGCTCGCCGCCCGACTCCATGGCTACCGACCGATCGCGGACATGTTCTTCTTTACCGCCTACCCACAGAGGGTCAGAGAGACCATCGATGCCCATTGGGATGATCCTACATGGTGGCCCCTCCGATTCCTGCCGTGCGTGCCAAAGACCGCCGCATTCACGTTCGAAGCGGGACAGTCCTTCGACGACATGATGGGCCGGTTGCGCACGGAACTGAAAGGCTTTGTGCACTATTTCGCACAGGGTGTCAGCAAAGAGATTGTTCGCGAATTCGCTCTCGCTTTGTTAGAAGCCAACCAGCTTGGCGTCGATCATCCGGACAGCCTGGACGCCCTCCCGGCCGCATTTCTATTCGGTACGGCATACATGGCGGAGGGTAGAAGTGGGCTCGAATCATTCAAAGCAATGCATCATTTCGATCGGCGAGGACCGCGGACTGTGTCGGCCGCCATTTTCGGACAGTATCTTCGACACGCACAGATTCAAGCAAAGGTCTCCGGGGCTCCTTTGTTCCGCCCTCCCTACGGCCCCGGATTGATCTTCGTCATTTGGCTCGTCGCGTTGCTCAAGGACCTGCACGTAAGCGAGGTTTCCTTGCGGATCGAAAGTGGCAGTTCTCGCGGCCATTGTTCATTGACGATTCCGCTGCTTCCGTCCGCAGCCGGATTTCAAGTGGCACTCTACTCGGGGGGAGGTCACTCGGCGAGGTACTTCAAAGCGGTGCTGATCGGCGAAAAGCAGATTGGTGAGTTTTTGAAAGATGCAGATGCGAGATCCAAATGGCTTTCAGTTCTTGAAAGTTGGGCGATATCGACTGAAACGCACCCTGAGACCATCATCGAGCCTTTGGTTGATCAATACACCTTCGGAACAGATTCCGTTACCATCGAATGGTCGTTCGAAGCGCCTAAGCCCGCGCCGGCATTCTAGAGAGCTATGAAGCAACTCTATCTTTACGATCACGCGCACGACTGGAAAACTTCTGGAGTAGCAGGAGTGCATATTGATCCCGTCGCGCTCAAGGCCGGTGTCGTGACCCGTTTGACCCACGCGAGTCACGCGATCGTACACCTGGACACCCCTAACCTGGATGAACTAGAGGCAGGAAAGGGCCTCGAAAAGGCGACGTTTGATCAGATCGTTCTCTGCGTGACGACAGACCCACGCGACCACCCCGGATACGATTCGGCAAAACGACTCCACCGCTGGGTAACAGTCCCTAACACGCAGAAAACTCGCTGCATACTGTACGCGCGGAAAGTCCAGGAACTCCACCGTCTGGACGTGCAGCAGTCGTTTTGCGCCCTGAACATCGACGAGGCCCATGCCGTTCTTCGCGAGAGTTACGAAGGTGCCGCCTCGCCCCTCGAGCGGATGCTCAGTACTGGAACGGCAAGCTACCTTGCCGGGTTGATTGTTTTGATACAAGGGTATCTGGCGGCGTATGCTCTCTTCCGCGAACACGAAGGGAAGGCGATACTGGGCTCAGATCCCGCCGTGGACGAGGCGCTGCAAAAGATGGGATTTTTCGACCGCAAGACGGGCCGCCGAGTGCCGGCGGCAGCCGACCTGTGGGAGCAATTCGCCCAGACAAACCGTTCCTGGTGGCGCGAGGCGATCTTGGGCACGCCCCAAACGGCGTCAACGTTCTCGAACTTGGAGAGCCTGCTCAAAGGTGAGTGGGCAACCTTGGTCAGCAGGCCTGGGAACTGGACGACTCAGGAGAGCGCCGCTTGGGGGACGGTAGCGCGCATAATCGAATACATCGAGAGGCCGGATATTGGAGATGACTGCTGGCTCCTTCCTGCCTCGGCTGCCTCGGCGTACAACTCCATTGCGGCAGCTTTTGAAGCTCGGCGGCATCCAGGGGGTCATGCTGTTCCGCAGCGCCAGGTGACAACATGACCTTTTCCTGGCAAATCGCAAGAAGCCGATTCAATCATGACTGGTTGAAGAATCGTTTCCTGCCGTCCCTCTCTAAGTTTCTCAACATTCTCGATGGGAAGGTTGAAGACCCCGAGTTTGAGATCTGTTTTCTGAAGCGCGTTCTTCCAGAGTGGCAGCCAAGGTTGTCGGAAGGCTTTGCACTAGCCACCGGTTTCGGTTCGCAGATGTCGCCTAGGCTGCTCTTCGGGGAACGCCCGTTGGTAGGTTGTCCCGTTGCAACGCGCACGTGGCTGGAACCATTGGTGCATGAGCTGTGGAAAAATCGATGCGCCGCAGATCAGCTTTGTGACCACCTTACGTTGAGCCTCTCCGCAGCCAACGACGCCTATCTCGCGATAGAAGACCAGTTGTACGGGCAGCGTGAGCGACCGGGCATCGAGCAGCTTGGACGGCTGCGAAGAAGGTGTATGGAGTTTAGGAGCCGCTGCGAAGCCGTGGCCGACAGCATCGAGCCATTTCCGAGGGATATAGAAGTCACGTGAACACAGAATCAAGCCAGTTGCCTCGAATTCTAATCATCGACGATTTGTTCGGGCGGACGCTCGCCGGAAGCAGGAACGAGGAGCGGGCTAGTCTCTGCGGGACCTACCTGCTGAAGGATGTAACCGGAGACGAGGGCCCGACGGCCTCCCAGGTCATCAAGCAACCACTTGCCGAGGTGGTCTTCTGTCGGGGCCAAACACCTACCTCCTCAGGACTCGGCGACTGGGTGGAGAACGATCTAGAAGAAGCCTTGGCGGCCGTGCGAGCCGGTTGGCAGTGGCGGACGGACAACCGTCGCTGGGCACTCGTTCTGTTAGACCTATGCTTCTACACCGGGCGCGTTACACCGGAGAGCGATACCGCAACGGCCGGTATGCCAGAGGGATTACCTGCTGATGACGACCCGGCTCGCTACTTCGGCCTAGAATTGCTTAGAGCTATACACAGCGAATTCCCCGAGATCCCCATCGTGATCCTCTCGTCAAAGCCCCGTCACGAGGTTAGCCGGGAGTTCTCTGAATCTGGCGCTTTGGGGTTCTTGCCTAGGTCCGAGGGACAGAGCCCGGAATTGTTGAAGGAATTCATTCAACGGCACGGTCTTCTTCCCGATTCGAGCGGCGAGATCGTCGGGCATTCCGTACCGCTACTTATGGCCTTACGCTCGGCCAGGCGCGCTGCTGCTGATCGGCGCAACATTTTGATTCGCGGCGAACGCGGCACCGGCAAGGAGTTGCTGGCACGCTATGTGCATCGCTGTAGCGCGACTGGACAGAAGTGCCCCTATGTGATCGTCGATTCCGGAACACTTGCTCCCCAACTGTATGCAAGCGAGCTGTTTGGCCACCGGCGCGGTGCGTTTACCGGCGCTGATCGGGATCATCGCGGACGGATTCAGATGGCTGATCACGGCGACCTTTTTCTCGATGAGATCGGCAACATTCCGCCCGATGTTCAAATCGGTTTGCTTCGCGTTTTGGAACAACGGGAAGTCGTGCCAATCGGAGCAGTTGTGAGCGAAAAGGTCGATGTCCGCTTCCTTTCCGCCACCAACGAAGACCTCGAAGGCAAGACCGCGCGGGGCGAATTCCGGCAGGACCTATTAGATCGCCTGAGCGATGGTGGAACTCTGGTGCTGCCACCCTTACGCGACCGCTCGGAGGACTTCGATGAATTGGTTGAGCGGTTCGTCCGGGATGCAGAACGCGACCATCCCGGTGCCTTGTATCGGCAGATTGAACCCGATGCCGTAGACCGCATTAAGAGCTACTCTTGGCCCGGAAACATCCGGGAACTGCGCAGCTCGATCTCCACAGCGATAGCGGAGTATCCAGATGTCGAGCACTTCGTCTCACGTCACCTCCGATTCGGCGAGCCTGTCGTTCATGCGCAGATCAGCCGCACGGTATCAGCAGGTGTTCATGTCGCGACACCGTCCGGCGGTATTGAATCCCCAACTAGTCTCACTGCGTTGGTTAGGTTGCTCCAACAGTTCGATCACACCAACATCCGAGCTTCGGACCTCGCCGGCCAACTAGCCCCCATCGAGGCAGCACATGCTCGCTTTCTGTCGCAGATACTGAGAGCAGCAATCGAGGCCACCCGCCGACGGACTCCAGACAATCCCGAGGGCCAGATCCGCATTCATCCTGCCGTGAAGCTGCTTTTGGGTGACAAGTCCGTGACTGCTTCCAAAGCTGCTGATATCGTTAAGAAACTGTTGAACCAATGCGCGGAGTCCGAAGAGATCCGCATGGGCGACCCTGTTCTCAACAGCGCCTACGACATTGCAGTGCGCTTGCGACCCAGCAAGCCCAAGCCCTCGACCCACCAAAACCGCACGGAGGATGACACCGCCAAGCCTGACGATCCGAGTTCATAGGCAACACGGTTCGTTCCTAGCCTGAGCTGCAATTTGGAGTGAATATGTCCCAGCCGATCTATCTTATCGCATCCCGCCACCGGGCAGTCTCCGCCGCGCTCAGGATTTCCGTGGGGATGTTCCTGCGACAGGCGGGCTTGGACCACCAATTGCGCACTATCGCTTTCCACCGCTCTGCCGAGTTCTTCGCCGTCCTGAACGAACTGAGTCCTAGTGATTTGCGGAATAGTGTTGTCTTGCTCGACCTCACCTCGGAGACAGGGGATCCTTGGGATGTCAACGATCTCCGTTCGGAGCGCGGGCTGGCGGTGCAAATTCTCCTATCATATCCGGAAGTCTACTGCATCTTTCTTGGTAGCGGAGTGCCAAACGCGCTTCGGCTAGGTCACGGCGACATTGACAATCACCTCCTCAATATCGAGTGTCTCGCCGGAATCGTAGGAATGGTGCGCCGCCATGAGGAAGGATTTCGCACGATCTTCGATGCGACCGGATTGCGATCCGCCGTCAAGTCTCTACTGTGCGAAGTCGAGGGAGCGGAGTACGGATTGCTGTACAGATCGGAAGAGCACACGTCTGAACTCCAGTCACCTTGTAATCT
>OBLT010001915.1_pt1 | contig 13114 bp, 12 predicted proteins | sample 1518721 | NCBI WGS metagenome assembly OBLT01 (sample SAMEA3539307, study PRJEB22396) | soil metagenome | biome: tundra; feature: field; material: soil | place: USA | collected 2010-05 | depth 0.15 m | reverse complement strand
GAAGCTAGCGTTAGGCAGTCATCGCCACTGGCCTATTTTCATTCGAAGAAATTAAATTCTTTATTCTTGGCAGTGGGTCAGTTTCGCTAAGTCATTCTGCCTAAATTGTATAGCTCGTGCTTAAGGCCGGTCTCCTGAGGCTTCGCCGCTCGTCCGAGGAGTCCCGCCCGCTTCTTCTGCCGGAGCCTGTAGGCCGCTTTGAGGTTCTCGACCTTCTTCGAGAAGCCGTTCGTCAGGCGCGTGAAGCGGCAACCCCGGCCAGGATCGAAAAAAGCCGAACCTAACCGTTCGGCTTTTTCTTTTTCCAGCGAGTCTCTGCGCCCTGTCGGGCGATGTCTCGCCGCTTCTTCGCGCTCAGGGCCTTCGCCCTAGCGTTGCCGCCCTTGAGGCCGCCCAGGCGCCCGAGCGCCACGGCGGCGGGGTTCTTCACGGGTGGGGCGGCGGCCGCGGTCTCCTCGCCTGGCATACCGGCGGCCTGAGCCAAAATCCGGGCTGCCATCTCGTTCACGTCGGGTTCGGCGGGTCTTCTTGAGCGCTTAGGCATGCCCTCACGGTAGGACTAAGGGCGCCCCAACGTCAATGGGCGAAAGATTCGAACTGACCCACTACCTTATTCTTAGTTACTTACGCCGATTTGCCGCATATTCCGCGGCAAGAAGGAGGCCTTCGCGGGAAGCCGTCTCGGGGAAGAGCGATGCGATCTCGCGGGCCCTTTCCGCATGGGTCTCGACCATCTCGTGGGCGCGCTCCAGGGCGCCGAGGCGATGGACGATCTCGAGGATCTGTTCGGGCCTGACGGACGCGAAGCCCTGCTCGGCCACGACCGTCTCGACGAGCTTGCGCTCGGCACGCGTCGCATGCGGCAGGCAGAGGATCAGGGGCAGCGTGAGCTTGCCCTCCCTCAGGTCGGAGAGAACCGGCTTGCCGAGGTCCGCTTCCTTCGCGGTGTAATCCAGAAGGTCGTCCTGGAGCTGGAACGCGATCCCAAGCGACATTCCATACTCCCAGAGGCGCTCGCCCCAGACTTCGCGGCTCTCGCCAAACGCCTCCGTCACCAGGAACGACGGGATCTTGCAGGCGCCGGCGAAGAGCAGAGCCGTCTTGCGGCGCACGATGTCGAGATAACCCTCGAGCGTGAGGTCGAGGAGCCCGCGCCGCTCGGCGCCGATGATCTCGCCTTCGGTCATCCGGAGCGTCACGTCCGAGAGGAGGCGCAGGACCCTGAGGTCCCCTTCCTCCAGCGCGATCTCCATGGACTTCATGTAGAGGAAGTCGCCAAACAGGACGGTCAGCTCGTTGCCCCACCGCCGGTTCACGCTCGGCCGGCCGCGGCGAAGCTCGGCGTCGTCGATGATGTCGTCATGCACCAGCGTCGCCGTGTGGATGAACTCGATCATCGCGGCGTAGCTCACGTCCCGGTCGCCCTCGCACCCGAGAAGATGCGAGCCGAGAAGCAGGAGCGCGGGCCGGATTCTCTTGCCGCCGCCCTCGACGAGATAGTCGCCGATGAGCGAGATGGTCGGAATTCCCGAGCGCGTGCGCTCCTGGAGGCGCGCCTCGACGAGCTGCAGCTTGCTTTCGATCGGCGCGAGAGCCGAGAGGAGACGCCGCCCGTTCTCCCGTTCTTCGGCGGGCAGAGTGGCGACGAGCAGGCGGTCCTTCAGCGAAGTCTGGCTCATCTCGGCGGAGCATCTTACCGCTCTCAGCCTCGGAAATTCGTGAACTGAAGAGGGATGCCGAAGTCCGTGCCGCGCAGGAGGGCGATGGCGGCCTGCAGATCGTCCTTCTTCTTGCCCGAGACGCGCAGCTGCTCGCCCTGGATCGCGACCTGCACCTTCAGCTTGCTGTCCTTGACGGCCTTCACGATCTCCCTCGCCTTTTCGGAGGGAATGCCCTGGCGGATCGTGACGACCTGTCGCACGGTGCCCTTGGATGCGGGCTCGATCGTGCCGTAGTCGAAAGCCTTCAGGGGCACGCCCCGCTTCGCGAGCTTCGTCTGGAGCAGGTCCGTCACGGCCTTCAGGCCGAACTCGTCGTTCGCAGTGAGCGTGAGCTCCTTGTCCTTCTGCTCGATTCCGGCCGCGGTGCCCTTCAGGTCGAACCGCTGCCCGACTTCTTTCCGGGCCTGCGAGACCGCGTTCGCGACCTCGGGGAGGTTGACTTCGGAGACGACGTCGAATGTGGGTTCGGCCATGGGCTCACTCCGAGAGGATCTTCGTGCCTTCCGGCGGCACGAGGGCGAAGTCCGAATCCGGTTTCTTCGGCCCGGGCATCTTTTGCGTGAACGTGAACGTCGTTCGGTTGCCCGCGGCGTCCACGAGGAGGAGCCTTTTCACCTCGCCCGAAGCCGCCGCGAGGAGCGTGACTGATTTCGGATCCCCGCCGGCGCGAGGCGTCAGCGTGAGCTCGGTCAGGCCGGCGTCTCGCGCGGCGACGCGCGCCGCGTAACGCGCGAGGAGCGATTCGGGCGACTCCAGGAACACGAGCGGCAGGCGCGCGCGCTCCTCGGGTCTCAGCGTCCGCACGACGAGTTGACGGTCGGCCGCGACGAACTGGCGGCCGGCCTTGCCGTCGAACGTGAAGACCTTTCCCTCCGGCCCGTCGTAATCGAAGCGCACGCGGTCGGGCGCCTGCAGGATGAGTCGCCCGGTCTCGGGCGCGGTTTCCGCGAAGCCGGCCGGCGCGTACGTCTGCACGAACGTGCAGCTGACGGAGGGAGAGGAAGAATAGGCTTTTCGGATACTCGTGAGCGTGGCGTGCGCGTCGACGGGTGCCCTGGCAGCCGCAGATGGCGTTTCGGCCGGCTTCGCCGGCCGTGCTTCGAAGGTAAAGATAAGAAAGAAGAGGGAAGAAACGATGATTGCGGCGCGCTGTGCGCGCCGTGCTTCGAAGGAAGAAACGAGAACGGGTGTATTCACTTTCTAAGAATCTTCTCTCTCTTCCTTCTCTTCTCAGTGCCTGAAGTGTCTCTTGCCCGTGAACACCATCGCGATTCCCGCGGCATCCGCCGCGGCGATGACGGCAGGGTCCTTCACCGAGCCGCCGGGCTGGACGACGGCCGTGACCCCCGCCGCCGCGAGCACCTCGAGGCCGTCCGGGAACGGGAAGAAAGCGTCCGACGCCGCGACCGCGCCCACCGCGCGCGCTCCCGCCTTGCCGGCGGCGTCCCGGCATGCATCCACGCGGCTCGTGCGCCCGCCACCGATGCCGTACGTCGCGCTCTCGCCCGCCACGACGATGCCGTTCGAGACGACGCCGCGGAGGACGCGGTTCGCGAACGAGAGCGCGCGCCGCTCGGCATCGCCCGGCGCCCGCACCGTGACGACTTTCCACTCCGATGCGTCGTCGGGAGCGAGGTCACCTTCCTGCACGAGGAGGCCCCCGTCGATGCCCCGAGCCTCGAGGCGCGGGCGGAAGTCCGTCTCCGGCGCCACGGTCAGGATGCGCAGATTCGGTTTTTTCGCGAGGATTATCTTCGCGTCGTCCGTCACGTCGTGTACGACGATCACTTCGAGAAAGCGCGACGTGAGCACGGCTGCCGCCGCAGCGTCCAGGGTGCCCGTGTACGCGACGACGCCGCCGAATCCCGAGACGGGATCGGAAGCCCACGCGGCCTCGAACGCCTCCGCCATCGCGTGCTCCATGGCCACGCCCGAGGGGACGCGGTGCTTGACGATCGTGAGCGCGTTCCGGCCCACGACGCGCGATGTGTAGAGCGCCGCGTCCGCGTCGAGGAAATTGTTGTACGAGAGCTCCTTCCCCTGCACGAAGCGGTAGCGCGAGAGGGCGGGGGGCGCGGCGGCGGCGTCGGCGTAGAGGGAGGCTTTCTGGTGCGGGTTCTCGCCATAGCGCAGCGGCGCGGCGAGCGAGAAGGAGAGCGACAGGCGTTCGGGAAACGTCTCGCCCGTCTCTCTCGAAAACCACCGCGCGATCGCGGCGTCATAGGCCGCCGTGCGCCGGAAGACCTTCGCGGCCAAACGCCGGCGCGTCTCGTCGCTGAGAGTGCCGCCGCTCTTCGTCAGCTCGGAGGCGACGGCCGGGTAGTCCGCGGGATCGCACACGGATCCGACGTACGCGTGGTTCTTCGCCGCCGCGCGCAGGAGCGACGGCCCGCCGACGTCGATCTTCTCGATGGCCTCGCGAAAGCCGACGTTCTCCTTCGCGACGGTCTCCTCGAAAGGGTAGAGGTTCACCACGACGAGGTCGATCGGGAAGACGGCAGCCGCTTCGGCCTCGCCGCGGTCGCGCTCCGCGGCCCGGTCGAAGAGGATGCCCCCGAAGAGCTTCGGGTGGAGCGTCTTCACGCGGCCGCCGAAGACCTCGGGGAAGCCGGTGAGATCCGAGACGCTCGTGACGGACAGACCCGCCGCCGCCAGGTGTCCGGCCGTGCCGCCCGTCGAAACGAGTCCGAAGCCCAGCCCGGCGAGAGCGCGCGCGAACTCGACGAGGCCGGTGCGGTCCGAGACGGAGAGGAGAGCGAGGCGGGGGTCACTCACGGACGGCGTAGGGTCCTTTCGAGACGGGGTACTGCGCGACCGAGGAGGCGTCGCCTCCGGCCGTCTTCCAGATCCATGCGAGGAGCCGCGTCGTGAGCGTGACGGACGCGTCGTAACACTCCCGGGGCGTGCCGGACGGCAGCGCCGCCGCCGCGAGCTTCTCGGGGGCGGCGAAGGGCTCCGCGGAAAAGCCGAGGAAACGGGCCACCGAGGACGTGTCCGCGGTCGGCGCGGCCCCCGGTTGGATCGCCATCGCGAGCTCGTGGACGATTCCGCCTGCCTGGTATGCGATCTCGTCGAAGGGCGTGTGGCGGCGAATCGACTCCGCCAGCGCGCGCGCGCCGCGGGCCGCGGCCGCGCGATGCGCGGCTGCGTCGCGGGTGCCGATCTCGCCGGCAGAGGCGTCGCTCACGCCCTGCATGAGGCGTCGGCTGTGCTTCGCGAGCTGGCGCTTGAATTCCGGCGGCGCGTAGGAGGCCGCATCGGCGGCCATGCGCCTCTCGTCCGCCAAGGTCCATCCCGTGGCGCGCGCGGGTGCGGAGGAGAGCGCGAGCGCGAACAGAGCGGCGAGGGAGACGAAGAGCAGGCGGCAGCGCATCGCGCCGGGATTGTACGGGTCGCCCGCCTCAGAAGATCTTCAGGAAGGTGAGGTTCAGGACGATACCGGTCTGGCCGCGGTTCCGGCCCGCGACGGGTGTGCCGGCGTCGAACCGCACGAGCGTCGACCATGGGCCCGGGATCTCCCCGGAAAGGCCCGCACCGCTGAAATAGGCCCAGTCCAGTCCGGCCGCGGAATCCTTCACGCGCGCGTCCTCGTAGAGGGCCTCGATGCGAAAGGCGTCTCCGAAGACGTAGCCGTACGCGAACTTCGTCACGACGGCCTCCTCGGCCCGGAGCGCGCCGGAGCGAAAACCTTCGAGGGAAGTGCCGCCGAAGAAACCGAAGGTGTAGTTCGAAAAGCGATCCGTGTTGTTCGAGCCTAGGTACTGAAGCGAGGTGCGAATCCGTGCGAAGTGCGGAAGGTGAAAGTCCTTCGCGAGCTGCAGGCCATACGTCCGGTATTCGTCCTTGCCGGGGTCGTAGTCCGGATTCCCCGGAAGCCCCCACGCGTCCCATTGCGAGCGCTTGTTCCATGCGTATCGGCCTGAGAGGGCCCAGCCCTGGAAGTCCCAGGTGAGCTGTCCTTCGAGGCGAGTGATCCAGTGGTCGGAGGGGATCACGAATGCGGCCGACGTGTCCGTGTCGGCGGCGAAGTCGCGATGCGTCTCCCCGACGGTCGTCGAGAGCTTCACGTGGCGCCCGAGCGGAATCCCCGCCTTGAAGTTCGCCGCGAAGGAGCGCGACTCGACGCGCTGGCTCCGGTCCTCGGTGCCGTTCACGTAGAGCGCGTCGGTTCCGCGGAGCGCGATGCCGAAGACGTCGACGCCGGCGTCGAGTGCCGTTCCGAAGAGGCGCGGCTGGTTGTACGAGGCGGCGAGAAGGATTCCCGCGAAGAAGACCTGCAGCTGCTCGTGCCGGTCGCGGAAATCGAGGTCGACGTAGTAGAGCCCGAGAAGCGGGAGGGGATAGTCGTACGAGCCGTCGTAGAAGAGACCCCCCAGGCCGAACAGCTTGCTGGGCTTCGCGTTCTCGGTGACGACGCGTCCGCCGTCCGCCGTCTTCTCGAGATAACGCACGCCTTTTTCCGTGTCGCGCACCATGACGTCCGGCGATGCAAAAGCCGCCTGGCGCGCGGCCGCGAATTCGGGCACGTCGAGCCGCACGTCCGTGAGCGTGCTCTCGCGCTCGATGACGGTCGTCCGCGAGAAGGTTTTCAGGATCCACTGTCCGGTGGTGTGCGTCGGGAGGCGCAGCGGCGGCCCGCCGTCGGACGCGGGCACCTCGCCGAAGTCGGAGACCTCGTCCACGGCCTGGATCTCGGCCGTGAGGTTGAGCTGCCGCGTGCGGGTGCGGATCGCCGCGAAGTCCGCTTTCGCGATCCAGACCGTGCCAGCGTAGAGAGGCTTGTCGGAAGCCGCGGCGCGAGGCGTGAAGTCGAGCGCCCAGCAGGGGATGCCGTTCACGGTGTCCTCGCCCGTGAGCGTGTATGCGTAGGCGTCGTCGAAGGTCAGGGCGAGCGGCATGTCCGAGACCTTCTGGGGCTGGAGGAGCGGCAGCTCGGGGATTTTCTTTCCCTTCCAGCGCACGCCGTTGAAGTACGCCTCGCTCCAGGCCCAGTCGTAGCTGCCGCCCTTCTCGTAGAAGAACGGCCCCGCGAGCGCGAGGTCGAACGTGTCGTTCAATTCCGCGAAGCGAAAGCGCATCGACATCGTGTTGCGGGCGGTGAGGTTCTTCCACCGCGCGTCGCGCGCCGCGCGCCAGGCCTGGTGCCTTGCGAGGATTTCCTCGGCCGTGAGGCCGCGTGTCGCCGCGACGCCGACGGCGGCCACCGCGGCCTCCGAAGGGAGCTTCTCCCGCGCGACAAGTCGCACGCCGAGCGGACCGTTCGCGAGGGAGAGCGACAGGCGCGTGGGCACGGCGCCGGCCGGGATGTCAAAGCTCTTGGAGGCGCCCGTCTCGAGCTCGAAGACCTCGGCCGAGGCGTACGCCGTCTCGTCGAGCGTCAGAGAGAACGCTCCGGACGCGACGCCGACCGCGGGCGCCGTCCCCGGTATCAGAACGACGCCGCCGAGATCGGTTCGCGCGACGAATCGGAACACGTCGAGCGCTTCGCCGCTCGCGTCCGAGGCCGTTGCCACGCGGGAATCGGGTCCGAAGTCTCCGTCGAGGAGATGCGCGAAGCGCTCGAGGGCGGCGTCCCCCGCAGGCGGCCACGCGGGCGACGCGACGACGAACGGGACGTTCTCCGGCGCGAGGCGCGCCGCGGCGGCGAGCAGCGCGCCGGGGGAGCGGACGCCCGAGAAATCGAGGTCGACGAGCCCGGGCTTTCCGAACGCGACGTCGTCGATCGCGACACGGACCTCGCCGGGTCTCGGCGGCGCGAGAGGGGTCGCGCCGAGAAAGTCGACGTAGGCCGTGTTTTCTTCTGAAAGGAGTTTGCGGACGCCGGCCGGCAGAAGTTCGCTTTTCGCGAGGGGACCGGCGGCGAGGACGAGACGCGCGTGAGGCGCGGCTGCGCGCGCGCCTGAAGCGACCTTTCTAAGCAAATACGCCCGTGCCTTCGGATCGAACGCGCCTTCCCGAGGCCGCCCGGCCTCAGGAATTCCCGGAACGATCGTTTGTGGGAACTCGATCGTCACGAGATCCGTTTCTTTCGCGTCTCTGAAAATCTCTCCGAGCCCGGGCCACAGGTTTTCCACCGTGGCCGATTCCGCGGCGCGCACATCGGCCGGAATTGTGACGTCCGGCAGCTCGAGATCGAGGCCCCATCGCCAGCCCGCGCGATGCGCGTCCACCGCGAGCGCGCGAACCGCCTCCCGCGCGGCGGCGTTTCCCGCCTTCCAGCCCGGAGGGTCGAGCTTCAGGAGCAGCCCCGGGGCGTTCGGCGAAAGCGGTGCGGCCGCTTTTGCCGCGAGGCTCCCGATGCGGGCGTCCCCCGGGACGATTTTCAGCCAGGGAGAGAGCGTGGGAGCCGGTGAAGCGGCCCGGACCGGGTCCGGCAGGGCCGTTGCCGCGGCGATCGGCAGAAGCCGGAGAAGGAGAGAGAACGCCCGGCCCCGCAACATCTGCCGGGATTCTACGGGTGCCGGGCGGGGGATGTCGGGTCAGGGAATCGTAAGCGTGTCCTCGGTGGGCGTGCAAAGGACCACGCTCGCGATCCAGGCCGCGAGGAGAAGCGTCGCGGCACCGAGGAGAATCTCTCCCGCGAAAAGCAGCGGCGCGGAAGGGTCGAGATTCGCCCTGTGTCGAAGGAAGCCCGCGCTGACGAGCGCCGTTCCGACGAGATAGAAACCGAATTGGTACACCTGAAGGGCCTTGGGAGGGCGCCGCTGGTACTTCTTCTCCGCGAAGCGCGCGAGGGAGAGAAAGAGCATTGGAAGGAGCGCCGCGAGGGCAAGCACCCGGAGAGTCTGCTGAGCCGATTCGGGACGCGGAGCCGAGGCCGCCGGAAACGCGGCTCCAAGCGCCACGACGGCGGTTTCGAGGAGAGCCGTCGTGGCGACGGCGACCATCCAGAAGCGGAGAGCCTCGGACCGGCTCCTCGGCAGACGGGTCCTCCTCGCCGCCGGGTCCTTCGGCGTTTCGGGGGACGGGTTCGGGCCAACCCTGACGGCCATGACCTTGTCTTTAGACGGTGGAGATGGCCCTCCGGTTTACACCGAGGGCCGGGGTTCACCTCTTTTTTTCGCCCGCGACGGCGGGTTTCGCCGGTTTCAGCTCGGGCGCGGCCGGCTCGGCAGCCGGGACCGGGGCGCCGAGGACATCGCCCGTCGGGAGCCCGAGATTCGCCCGGATCTTTCTCTCGACCTCGGCTGCCACATCCGGGTTCTCGCGGAAGAACTGCTTGGTGTTCTCCCGGCCCTGCCCGATGCGGAGGTCGCCGTAGCTGAACCACGCGCCGGACTTCTCGACGATCTTCATCTCGAGGCCGATGTCGATGAGCTCGCCCGTCTTCGAGATTCCCTCCCCGAAGGCGATGTCGAACTCGGCGACGCGGAACGGGGGCGCGACCTTGTTTTTCACGATCTTGACCTTCGTGCGATTGCCGACGACGACCTCGCCGTCCTTGATCGCGTTGACGCGCCGGATGTCGATGCGCACGGACGAATAGAACTTCAGGGCGCGGCCGCCGGTCGTCGTCTCGGGGTTCCCGAACATGACGCCGATCTTTTCGCGGATCTGGTTGATGAAGATGAGCGTGGTTTTCGACTTCGAGACGACGGCCGTGAGTTTGCGCAGCGCCTGCGACATGAGGCGCGCCTGCAGACCCATCGATGCGTCGCCCATCTCGCCCTCGAGCTCGGCTTTCGGGACGAGCGCGGCGACGGAGTCGATGACGATGACGTCGATCGCGGCCGAGCGCACGAGGGCCTCGGCGATCTCGAGCGCCTGCTCGCCGGAGTCGGGCTGCGAGACCATGAGGTTGTCGACGTCGACGCCGAGCTTCCGGGCGTAATCGGGGTCGAGGGCGTGCTCGGCGTCGATGAACGCCGCGAGCCCGCCGTGCTTCTGCGCCTCCGCAATGACGTGCAGGGTCAGGGTGGTCTTGCCCGAGGACTCGGGCCCGAAGACTTCGATGACGCGGCCCCGGGGGATGCCCCCGATCCCGAGCGCCGAGTCCACGCCGATCGAGCCGGTGGAGATGGACTGGATGACTTCATGGGGCTTGTCACCGAGGCGGACGAGCGCGCCTTTCCCGAACTGCTTGTCGATCTGCTGGACGGCGATCTCGAGCGCCTTGAGCTTTTCCTTGTTCACTTCGACCATGTGGTCTCCTTCAAGCGTGGCGGATTATAGGTTTGGGCCGGGGCGGACACACTCCGCTCCGGCGCAACTCACCTTCGTCTGAAACTTTTATGAAAATCCGAAAATTCGGCGAGTCGGCCTACGATGGCGTCGCCGCGCGGAAGGAACGGATGGAAGTTAGGTCCGATATCCACGAAATGCAAGGGGATCTCTGCCCCTGGCCCAAAGTCTTTGCGGCGTCGCGCGTGACGACGCTCGTGGCGACGTGGTTCGGGACGGGCTTCCTGCCGACGGCGCCGGGGACGTGGGGCAGCCTCGTGGCAATTCCGGTCGCGCATCTCGTGGCGTTTTTCTCGGGCGCGTGGGGTCTCGGCGGCTTCGCGCTCGGGATCGCCGTGATCGGCGTGCACGCCGCCGGCGAGACGGCACGCCTGCGCGGCGTCGGCGATCCGCCGGAGATCGTCGTGGACGAGGTCGCGGGTCAGTCGATCGCGCTTCTTCCGGTGTACGCGCTCGTGCCGGCCGGAGCCACGCTCCTGCGGATCGGCGCCGTACTCTCGGCGTTCCTTCTCTTTCGCGTGCTCGACGTCTGGAAGCCCGGCCCCATCGGCGCGCTCGAGCGCCTGCCGCGCGGCTGGGGGATCATGGCGGATGACGTCCTCGCCGGCGCGGTCGCCGGAGCGTTCGTCGGCACCGCTCTCGTCGTGACCCGATGATCGAAAAGGCGCTGCGCTCTTTACGCGCGATCGTGCGCGAGAACGTTCCGCTTTCCGGGCGGACGACGCTCCGGATCGGCGGCCCGGCGCGGTTCTTCGTGGAAGTCCACGATGTGGACGCGCTCGCCGCGCTCCTCATCGCGAGCCGGGCGGAAGGGCTTCCGGTCCTCGCGCTCGGGAAAGGCTCGAACCTCCTCGTGCCGGATGCGGGTTTCCCCGGAGTCGTCTTCGCGCTCGCGGGGGACTTCCTGGCGACGCGTATCGAGCCGCCGGACGTGGTCGCGGGCGGCGGCGTGTCGCTCATGTCGCTCGCCATTGCGACGCAGAAGGCCGGCCTGTCCGGGCTCGAGAACCTTTCGGGCATTCCGTCGTCGCTCGGCGCAGCCGTGCGGATCAACGCGGGGTCCTACGGTTCCGAGATCTTCGAGGTCCTCGTCGCGGTCGACCTCGTCTCGACTCGGGGCGAGCGCCGGACGGTGCCCGCCTCGGAGATTCCGCACGGTTACCGCTGGACAGCGCTCTCGGGAACGGACGACGTCGTCTCCGGCGTCGCGCTGCGCCTCTTCCCGAAGCCGGCGGAGCAGATCGCCGCGCGCATCGAGGAGGTGACCGCGAAGAGGAAAGGAGCGCTTCCGAAACAGCCGAACGCGGGGTCCATCTTCAAGAATCCGCCCGGCCTCTTCGCGGGCAAGCTGCTGGAGGAGTGCGGCCTGAAGGGACGGCGCATCGGAGGCGCGGAGATCTCGCCCGTTCACGCGAACGTCATCGTCAACCTCGGCGGCGCGACGGCGGCGGACGTGAAGCGGCTGATGGAGGAGATGAAGAGGGCTGTCAAGAACAGATTCGGAATCGAGCTCCAGCCGGAGATCCGGATCGTGACGGAAAATCCCCAGTGATCCGTACAATGTCCCGATGACCGATGCGCCCGTTCGCGCGCTCATTCTCGCCGGCGGCAGCGGCACGCGGCTGTGGCCGCGCTCGACGAACGAGCGGCCGAAGCCCTTTCTAAAGCTGACGGGCGGCGAGTCGCTCCTCAGGGAGACTTTCCGGCGTGCGACTGCCTTCGCCGGGGCCGAGAACGTCTTCGTCTCGGGACGCGCCGCGCACGCACCGCTGCTCGCCGCCGAGCTGCCCGAGGTGCCCCGGTCGCGCTTCGTTTTCGAGCCGGTGCGGCGCAACACCGCGCCCGCCATCGCCCTCTCCGCGCTTGCCGCCTCGGAGGACGCTCCGGACACCGTTCTCGCCGTGCTGCCGTCCGACCAGGCCGTGCGCGACGAAACGGCGTTTCTCGCCGCTCTCCGCGCGGCGGCGGAGGCGGCCCGGACGCACGATGCGTTCGTCACGCTCGGCATTCCTCCGACGCGGCCGGAGACGGGGTTCGGGTACATGGAGGTCGAAGAAGAAGAGAAGATTTCTGCTGAAGAATATGAAGAAAAGAAAGAAAGGATTTCTTTGAATGGGCAGAGGGGACAAGAGCTCGCGGCCCGGCGCGTCGTGCGCTTCGTGGAAAAGCCGACAATTGCGCGAGTAGGAGAGTTTCTTGCCTCCGGCCGCTTTTTCTGGAACGCCGGCATCTTTGTGTTCCGGATCTCATACCTCTTCGAAGAAATGGAGAAGGCTTGTCCGGATATCCTGAAGATTGCTCGTCGCGCGCATGCGGCCCGCAAAGCCGGCGATTCTTTTTCTTTCACAGAAATCTTCTCTTCTTCCCCCTCCTTCTCGATCGATATCGCCGTGATGGAAAAGGCGCGGCAGGTGCTCACCGTCCCCTGCGCGTGCGGCTGGAGCGACCTCGGCTCGTGGGACGCCGTCTTCGAGTTCCTGGGCGGCGTTCCCGGCAGGAACGTGCTCGAAGGCCCCGCCACCGCGGTGGAGGGCTCCGGCAACCTCATTCTGGCCGAAGGGCGGCCGGTGCGCGTCGTCGGGCTGTCGGACGTCGCCGTCGTGGACTCGCCGGACGGCATTCTCGTCATGCGCCGGGGCGCGTCCGACGCTCTCTCGAGGAGCGTGGAGGAGGGTCTTTCGCGATGACGGACGCACGAGCGCCCTCCGCGGCGAACGCGCCCACGGCGACCGTCCTCGCGTCTCTCGGGCGGCTCGTCGCCACCGTGCGCACGGCCTACCGCGGGCCGGTGGCGGCCGTGGAGGACTCGGTCGTGTGTCTTCTCGCGCGGGGCCATCTCCTGATCGAAGACGTCCCGGGCGTCGGCAAGACGACGCTCGCCTCGGCGCTCGGCAAGGCGCTCGGCGTCGGCGTCCATCGCATACAGTTCACGCCGGACACGCTGCCGTCCGACATCCTCGGCCTCACGGTCTTCAACGTGCGGACGCAGGAGTTCGAGTTTCACCCGGGCCCCGTGTTCACGCCGGTGCTCCTGGCCGACGAGATCAACCGCGCGACGCCGAAGACGCAGGCGGCGCTCCTGCAGGCGATGAGCGAGCGGGCCGTCTCCTCCGACGGCGTCACCCGGCCGCTGCCCGAGCCGTTCCTCGTCCTCGCGACGCAGAACCCGGTGGAGTATCTCGGCACGTACCCGCTCCCCGAGTCGCAGCTCG
>OBLT010001913.1_pt1 | contig 13116 bp, 17 predicted proteins | sample 1518721 | NCBI WGS metagenome assembly OBLT01 (sample SAMEA3539307, study PRJEB22396) | soil metagenome | biome: tundra; feature: field; material: soil | place: USA | collected 2010-05 | depth 0.15 m | reverse complement strand
GGCGTTTCGGTGCTCCCGCCGTGGGGGTGGCCGCGCTGCGGGCGCGCGGGAAAGCGCATTCGTGCTCGCTACTCGATGTACCTGCCGGCGAGCGTAGCCCGAAAAGAGCGCGCCTCGGAGTTGAGCGCGGATACCTGGAGCACGAGCAGGGTTGCCCACTCGACCTTCGAAATCCTGGGAACGAGTTCCGACAGATGTTCAGGGAGAACCCCTCGCGCCATGATGTCGTGGTTGAGCATCACCTTGTTAATGATGAAGGCATTCGGCGGGCCGTAGTAGCGAAAGGACTCCGGTACAAACGGCCGACCCATCCAGCGCTGGACAATCTTCTCGCGGATGTTCGGTTTGACAAGAGCTTCGAAAACCATTTGTGGACGATCTGAGCTAGATGTCGCCATTTCTCTCCTCGAAGAACTCACCTGTTATTCACTTATCGGCATCTCCTCTGTGAATCTAGAGCACCGTTCCATTTCCATCGCCACCCACGATCCGCGTTCCCCGAGAGCGGTAGTGGGTATTCGCCCAGCCGATCTGCTTCGCTCGGTGTACGTCGTGGGCAAGACTGGCACCGGCAAGTCCACGTTCCTCGAAAACCTCCTGCTGCGCTCGGCCGATGCAGGATTTGGCGTCGCGCTCATCGACCCGCACGGCGATCTCTTCTCGCGGGTGCTCGAGAACTTGCCCGCCCGTCACTGGAACCGCGTGGCCATTCTCCGGCCGGCCGATGCTGGTCGACCGGTGGGCGTGAACCTTCTTGGCGCTTTGGCCTGGGGCTCGCGCACGCTGGTCGCTTCCGGGGTCATCGAGGTCTTTCGCACGTTATGGGGGCCGACACTTTTTGGCCCGAGGTCGGAGCATGTGCTCAGGAATGCGGTTCTTGCCGTTCTCGAGAATCCGAACCCGACGCTTCTTGGTTTGCTCCGCTTCCTCATCGATGCTCCATACCGGGCGCGCGCGCTTTCACGAATCACTGATCCCGTGGTGCGTATCTTCTGGATCAAGGAGTTTCCCTCCCTGGGCAAGTCCTTTGCCTCGGAGGTGACTGCCCCGGTTCTCAACAAGCTGGGTGCGCTCGCCTCGCCAGTTGTGCGCCGGCTCGTAGGGCAGGCTGCGCCGCGAATGGATTTCCGCGAACTCATGGATGAAGGTCGAATTCTGGTTGTTGACCTGTCCGGAATTGGCCGCGATGCGGCCCAGTTTATTGGCGCGCTCATTGTGACCGGACTCGATCTTGCGGCCCACGCTCGCGCCGGGAAACCAGCCGCGGAAAGATCACCGTTCCTGGTCGTGGCCGACGAGTTTCACACCTACATGACCCGCTCGTTTGTCTCCCTTCTTTCTGAAGGCCGGAAGTTCGGAGTCTGTGCCGCCCTGGCGCACCAGCATGCGGCCCAGCTCGATCCCGAGGTTCGAGCCGCTATCCTTGGCAACGCCGGCACGCTCGCCGCCTTCACTCTCTCGGCCGAGGATGCTGAAACCATCGCTCCAGAATTCGAGCCTGAACTTGTAGCCGCCGATCTGGTCCGACTACGCCGCCATCATATGGCGCTACGACTTTTGCGGAACGGGGAAGCGACGCGGCCCATGATCGTGCGAACCTTGCCACCGGCTCCAATCGCTGACGAAGAACCCCAAACGCTCCTGCGAATCAGCGCCGAACGATACGGGCGACCGGCCAAGCAGGTGGACCGAGAGATCAGCGAGGCGCTCGGCGCGTCCTTTCCCAATTAGAAAACCGGCTACTCGCGTGGAGTGCCGGTCGGGGTGACTACGGTGTCCGCAGCAAATCGTGGGTGCCCACGCGTCGCATGGTGATCATTTCACCATCGACTCGAAACGTGAGCCTATACCCTTGGGTGACACGGGCTTCCCATATTCCGCGCTGCTTGGGCTGCATCTTCTTCATCTGCAGCGAGGGGTGTCTGGGATTCTCAAGTATCCGTTGGATAGCCTCGTCTGCTTTTTTCTGGATCGCGCCGGGGAGACCCTGGTAGTCGCGGACGAAATCGTTCGAGAAAAGAACCTGTCTCATACCTTGGCGGTCCGGAGTGCCCGGATGGCCGCCACGGCATCGGAGAAGGGACCGGTGACCTTACCCCGTGTGATCGACTCGTCCGCTTCGCGCTCCTTCGCCTGCCACTCCTCGGTGTAGAAGTAGCGCTGTTCTTTGGGTATACGCTTGCTCGGGATGAGAAAGATCCCATCGCCGGAGACAAGCACTTCAAGCTTGGCGCCCTGGCGAATTCGCAGGCGCTTGGTCACGACATCAGGGAGTTGAACTTCCCGATGCGCACCGACTTTCACGGCTGGCATGACTGTCTCCTTGGTTGGGGTTGTCGTTCTCATACTGTTTGTAGCATACGCGTCGCAACGCGTTCGGTCAATGCTCACGGTATGCCCCATCGTTGCGGCCGTTCGAGCTCGAACAACATGCCATTTTCCGCAGGCTTGCCGCTGACCGCATCCGTCGGCCGCGATCCTGCTTCCCTGAGACTGGTGCTCGGGAAAAGCAAGGAAGGTTCTTTCAAATGCGAGGAAACAGCAGTCACGCAGCACTAACCACGAAGATAGACATTCACAACAAGGATGGAAAGAAGGTTGGTGAGAAGGAGGTCGTCACATATGCAGGGGTCTTGGCCTTAGCTCACGACGATGGGCTTCGGTCAATTCGCACCACGTTGGTTCAGATACCCAACAAGGAGAATGACCAGACAGCCATCGTCACCGCCACCGTTCGTACGAACAAGGGTGTGTTCGCTGGCATCGGCGACGCCAACCCAGGAAACGTGAATCGAAGAATCGCTCCGCATCTCATCCGCATGGCCGAGACCAGGGCCAAGGCCCGCGCGCTCAAGGATTCCGTGAACGTCGGAATCGTTGCGCTCGAAGAACTTGGCGAACTCATCGGCGATGAACTCTCGCCGGAGCCTATGTCTCACAACCAATCGCCGGCTCGCCCAAGGCCGCAAGCCAGCGCGTCCCATCAGCCGCGTCCGGCGAACAACAACGGCACGGGGTCGTCGCCATCGAATCTGCCCACGGTCTCCGAGGCGGCCTTCGTGGAGATGAGCGGGGCGCAGCGCGGACGGCTTTTTCGCATCGCTGGTGAACGCGGTGTTGCTGAACCTGACCGAGAGAAATGGCTGCTGGGACAGTTGGAGGTACAGGCGCTGACAGAGGTCTCACGGTCGGCAGCCAGCCGGGCCATTACGCGACTGGAGAACGGCAAACCCAATGGTGGAGGCAATGGTGTCTCGCCTTCGGGGATGGTCCAATGAGTTCGGCGACACTGAACGAGTCGTAAATCATCCGGCGCTTTCGCCCACCGACCGCGCTGCAGCCCTCGCCCCAACAAACAGACGCCCGAGGATCTCTTCGCGAGATCCTCGGGCAATCACTCTTCCTCCCGCCCGCACGTTGGCGCCCGAATGGTTCGGGCTCCGACTACGCCGGCATCCGCCGGAGGAGGAATGTCCATGTTCGCAGCTACAGAAGTCCGCTCCGTTCCGATAGCAGCTCTTTCCACAACACTCTTGTCCGGCCAAACGTTTGAGGCCGTGATGGGAAAAGTCAGCGCCAACTCGGCGTTGGCCTTGCCCGACCAGGTCCTGCCAATCTCGCGCCTGCACGCCACCGATGATGGGTTCATTGATGTCCCAGGCGTCGGCCTGGCGAGCCTCACGCAATGGTCTCGCCGCCAACTCGCAGGAATCCTAGGGATCCGTTGGGACCGCTGGTTTTCCGAAGATCTCGTCGTTCCCGCCGACCGCGCCGCCGAAATCAACCTGCGCTTCAGCCACAGCAGCGACTCGCTCAAGATCCGAACGCGCGGCTGGGCTGCCGATGAAGAGGCAAAGGGCGAAGCCGTTCTCCGCGCCTTTGTCTCCCCGACATACGCCCCGATCGATGACCTGTACGTCTTCGAGGCATTGAAAAGTGCGCTCGGTGATCGCCTACAGGAGCTTTGCTTCGTCCGGCTGGACGTGACCGATGAATCCAGTCAGTACGCGGCGGTGAACCGGGAAGATATCGACCTCGGCATCGCAAAACCAGACCATCACAGGAACGGGTTCCTCATCGCGAATTCGGAAACTGGATCGAGATCGCTCACGGTTCTCGTCTGGATCTGGAGGCTCGTATGCACCAACGGGCTGGTGGCGCCTGAATCCCAAGTCTTCCGCATGATTCATCGCCGCCAGAAGAGCGGCGTCATGCAGGAAAGATTGGCCAGGGCTGTCCGGTTGCTTCCTGAATACTGGCAGCGCACCGAAATGACGTTGCGACACGCCCGACAAGATGCGGTTACCGATCCCCACGCCGCTTTGGAGGTGATGGTTACCGCCCATCCGCAGTTGCGTCCCATCGCCGAGTCCGTGTACGAGGCATACGAGCAAGACCCGGAACCCAATCGTTTCGGACTCATCCAGGCCATCACCAGGGCAGCTCAAGCTCTTCGCCCCGAAGACCGGCTCACAGTGGAAGAGTTCGCTGGAAGGATCGCATCGAGGGCGCCGATGCCGGAGGTGACATTTTGATCCGCTTCGATCCGTATGCGGTGACGCCTTCCGGAGAATCGTGGGGCTTCATCGTGGACGACGATCCGATTAGGCGGTCACCAACTGGCAGCGTCCATCTCCTCGAACCCGATACCAGCGCGGTCCGCCTTGGGCCTGATGTCCGTCACCAGGTTTGGCGAAACGAACACGTCTTCGTTTCCGAGGAGCTTCGACCGCTCGGCAACGGCGGCGCTGTATCGGTGCTGTCTGTCCGCGGCACGATCTTTCTTCGTGAACGCGGACTCGGCGCCGACTTGCTCGACTTCGAGGCCAAGGTAATCGATCCGTCGCACGAAGCCTGCATCGTCGTCTCTGTCGGCGGCCCACACCGGGTCGCCGTCGAGCGGAAGGTGTTCAAGGTCGTCGAGTGGTACAGGACCGAGGTGGATCTTCGGGAGCAGGGTATGGAACCGCTTCTCACGTCATCCGAAATCTTTAACGACTTCCGGCGCGTGAGGATGGTGTCATGAAGGCGAGTGTCCGAACAATCAAGCTCTCGCGCGGTGACGTACGAGAGCTGCGGATCTACCGCAACAGGCGCACAACCCGGCTTGTCATCTATGACGAGGACCGGGCAGTGCCGCTCATCCAAGCCCAGCTCGATGTGCCCGAGCGCGAGGCGCTCAGGAAAGCGTTGGGCAGGGGAAAATGAATCACGTTCGTATTGCGGACAGGAACCTCGACGGTTCCTGTCCTTCTTCTATATGAGGAGATGGCTCACTGACGGTCGGCTCGGTACAATGGGCAAATCCCATGAAGGTCCGTGGTAGTGGCATGCCCGAGGAACAGATGTGGCGGGGCTCCTTCGATCCCCCCGCGATTCTCTCAAAGCTGGGCTTCACCGATACTGAGCGTGACGTTGTGGACTTCGGTTGCGGCTATGGCACGTTTGCTCTGGCCGCTGCGGTCAGCGCGAAAGGCATGATGCATGCCTTCGACCTGGATCAACAAATGATCGCAGCCACTGATCGAAAGGCAGAGGCCCTGGGGCTACCCAACGTCCGGACCGTTCTGCGCGATTTCGTCGAAGAAGGCACCGATTTGCCTGATGACCTTGCGCGCAGGTCCGTTTCTGGCCTGCCGTCGACGATCACCGACCTTGATGTGGTCACCGACACGGCACGCAGGGCGCAATGCCTGGTCAACCGAATTCTTCTCTTCACACGGGCGACCGAGCCCGTGCGGGTGACGGCGAGCTTCGAGACGCCGGTGCGTGAGGCGATCCAATTGCTGCGGGCAGGTCTTCCACCCGACATCGAGATACACGAGAAGATCGACCCCGACACTCCGCAGGTCTTGGCCGACGGCAACGAGTTGCACGAGATCGCCATGAACCGGCCACCAATGCCGCTCATGCCATGAAGGCGGACGGGAGAGCACGACGGCCCGGCTGGTGGAAGCGGCCGGGCTGCACACCGGCGTTCAAAGAGCAGCACAAGATCCGGTCGGGCATCGAGGCCACGAACTCGGAGCTGAAGCGATGCCATGGCTTCGGCAAGCTGCGCGTGCGCGGCCGACCACGGTTCACCCTGGCGGTGCACCTCAAGGTGCTCGCCCTGAACGTCAAACGCTACATGGGCCACCTAGTCCAAGCTGCGGCCGCCGCCGTCGATCCAGCCCCGACCTGCGCCTGCTGACGCGGCGTTGCCGCCGAAATCCGCCTCGAAAAGGCGCCGAAGCGCCGATGGAGCGACAATTTGCCGCCGATCGCCAGCGATCTACGCTGGACTACCCGAATTTTTCCGACCGCTCCAGCGGGTCGGTTTTTTGAAAAGCGGGGTTCTTACGAGCGGATCAAGCATTAGCGCCTGCACCGAGCGCTTGACACGCCCCGTTGCCCTTGCCTATCGTGGCCGCCTACCGACACCATCGCCGCGGATACTGTCGGAGGGCCGACGCCAGAAAGTGCCGTCGGTTCTCCGGCGAAAGGTGATCGGCTGTCGCGTAGTCGTGGCCCCATTTCGACGGTACGGGATTTGCTACTGTCCCCGAGCAGGTCGAGCGGTCTTCCACCCACATCCTGAAGGAACGCCCGCCAATGGAGGCAACGTGATGCGGAAATTCGAACTGACCCCAGATCTCGTCACCGGAGTAGCCGACATCGACTCGCAGCATCGGACGTTGCTCGATCTGGCCAATCGGGTCATCGAAGCACCCGAGGATGCGTCCCCCGCGATCTTTCACCGCGCGCTCGCCTTCCTGGCCAACTACATCGTCGATCACTTCGCCGCCGAGGAGGCGGCCATGGATCAGACCGCATACCCTGGCGCGCGCTTCCACCGGAAATTCCACGATCGCTTGCGCCGCGAGACCGCCGGCATCGTCGCGCAGGCCAAGCAGGAAGGATCGAGCAAGAAGGCCCAGCTCGCCGTCCAGTTCATGCTCGAGGACTGGCTCATCTATCACATCCGTGAAACGGACCGTGAGCTGGCGAATCACCTGCGCAACCACTCTTCGGGTGCCACCATCCTGTACCTTCCCGTGGTTCGCGAGCGCAAGACCAAGGACGCCATCCCAGAAGATGTGGAGCCGGCCATCAAGGTGGCGGTAGGACGGTCCTAGAGTTACGGGCGGGCGCCGCGGGGAAGTGCGCCGCCGAAGCCGCCAAGCCCACCCAGGCCTCGTACGCCCAGGTCACCTTCCTGACCATGCAGCGCCGAACCCTGGCCGACGCCCTGCAAGTCGCCCTGGTGCGGCTCAAGCGGACCTCAAAAACCAGGGCATGACCGAGGCCCAGATCCACAAAATCATCCCCGACGTCCCGCCCGGCGCCAGCCGCGCCCGGGCCACCACCGCCAAGCCGACCGCACCCGCGCCGTCCTAGAGCCTCAACGTCCCACCACCAAGGCCCGGCCCCGACCCGAAATCGGCGCTGGGCTTTCTTGTAAGCCGCGGACAACTCATGGCGGCGTTTCCCGATGGGGCCATGGATCGCCCACTGCTCCGCGTTGTCCGCATCCGCCAAGGATGGTGGGGCAAAGGCTTCCCCTTGTTGCGCCCGACAGCCGCGCTAGGGTCCGCCTGTACAAGGTTCTACGGGGCACGGGATTTTCGTTCTCCCGAGGCATGAGGCGCGCATGCTTGGACGGCTGGTAGCTTTCGCAAAGAGTGCAGCAAGGTTGGCGCTCGTCGTCACTCTGGTCGTCGGCGCGGCTTGTAGTCGCCGAGGATTGCACATCGCCGGCCGGGATGCTGGCACCAGGTCTTCCGATGCCGTTCCCGATCTTCCGGTCGAGCAATCGCCGGCCGTCCAGGACATGGCCGAGCGTGAGACCGAAAACGCCGAGTGCGATCTCGCGGGCCGCCTGGATGCCGCTCAGGGATCCAACGAGTGGAACGCGGCCGAGAGGTATGAAACATCCGACAATCCCGACGAGCGCGGCAGCCAAGATCGTTATGCGTTGTCTGTGGATGTGCAGGTTGCACCTCATCTGCAGGGAACGAACCTGAGCATGTTGCGGAGACCGGGTACGACTTCTTTGTCGTGAATTCTTCAGCCAAACCAATGGGGTTTCCGCGCCGACCGGTCTCGGGTTCAGGACGGTTCGACTGGGTTCCCCAACCGCCGCTCTTTGGATATGACATCGGCCAGTCTGGGGAATACCCTGTGGTTGCCTAGGGGCGCGAGTCTAGCTCAAGAGTGCCTGTTTCTGAGGTAGTGATGAGCGCAGTTCAGTCGCGATGACATCGCAGACTGCGCTTTCTATCTTTTCGCGCGCATCCGCCGGCAGGTCTTCGAACACGACGCCCATCCGGATGATTCCCTGCATGGGAATGATCTTGACCACCTGGCAGCGCCCGACGATTGTGCCTCCGACCTTGAGACGCATCGTGATCACCGAACCCACAGGCGGTGATTCCACAACAAGGGCAGAGAGTCCGCTGGTACTGATGTCGTGGGTGGCGCAAGTAACGACGCCCGAAGGGAGCCCAAATTCGATCTGGTACGCGCGCGCGACGCGAAGCGAACCGCGCGTGACACCTGAGGGCTCGATGGCCAAGCGCTGCCCGACGAGCAGAACTCCGCAAATGTCGCGCCTGGCCTGCATGTAGGGTCCAATTGTTTCATTCGCAAGAATTCCCCGTTTGAAACCATCGTGCCACTCGCAGAACTGGGAGAACATCTTGCTGAACGCCATCGACGTCATTGCGTCATTGGAACCTTTCCTTGTTAGCGGGCACGCGATATCCGCACCAATCGAAAGTTCTCCGAACTGGAATTTTTCCTCGGGTATTTTCTCACAGATGGATAGGAGCAAACTGGCTCGCTCGTTGTGGATCTGCTTGCGGGTACGTGGACCCTTCATCTCTTCGCCGTCGTCCTAGATGCGCAGGGCCGTACAGGCTCCGACATTGTCCTACAGCGCGATTCTCGTTGACAAATTCCAGCATCGGGTAGAATACAATGCGCCATTTTCGAATGGCGTCTGCGGTCAGGAGGGATGGAATAATGCTTAGTGAAACGAGAAAGGTCGACGGTTGTGCGCGGGAGACCGAGGCACTTCACCCCGAGCTTGCAGCGCGGGAGTCCCAGATAGGCGCCATGTTCTGCCAGCTGACCCAGAACCGGCGAGATAGGGGCTGTCTGATCCGCCGGGTTAGAGCGGCCTTGAGCAGGATGTCGAGGTCGCATTCCACCAGTAAAGTGGGAAGGACGCGTGGGGCGAGGCTATCTGGTCCAGGGGCATTGCCAACGCGCTCGAGGATGATGAGAGGAAGAACAGGCACGCCATGGAGTTCGCGGTGACGGTCGCCGAGCGCAAGAAGGCGGAAGAGAATCTCAGCGCCTCTGAGACGCGCTATCGGCGGCTATTCGAATCGGCCAAGGACGGCATTTTGATTCTCGACGCCGACACCGGACAAGTGGTCGATGTCAATCCCTTTCTGGTTTCCTTGCTTGGCTATTCCCACGCAGATTTCCTCGGGAAAAGCGTATGGGATCTTGGTCCGTTCAAAGACGTCGCTGTCTCAAGGGACGTCTTCAGGGAGCTGCAAGAGAAGGAATATATCCGCTACGAGGACCTTCCTCTTGAGACCCGCGACGGGCGGCTAGTCAACGTTGAATTCGTCAGTAACGTATATCTGGTGGGCCAGACGAGAGTGATCCAATGCAACATCCGCGACATCACCGAGCGCAAGCGTACCGAGGCGGAGCACAAGAGGCTTGAACATCAGCTCCAGGCGGCTCAAAAAATGGAAGCCATCGGCATCCTCGCTGGAGGCGTAGCTCACGACTTCAACAACCTGCTCTCCGTGATCCTAAGCTACACCGAGTTCGCGACGCAGGCTCTTCGGGACGGGGATCCCCTCAAGGACGATCTCCTCGAGGTGAAGAAGGCTGGTGATCTCGCGGCTGGGCTGACCCGGCAACTCCTGGCCTTCGGTCGCAAACAGTTGCTGCAGCCCGTGCCGCTGAACCTGAACCAGGTTGCCGAGGGAGTCGAGAAGATGCTTCGGCGGATCCTCGGCGAGGACATCGACTATGTCCAAGTTCTCGCGCCAGATCTCGGCGTGGTGCGCGCCGATCCGGGCCAGATCGAGCAAGTGCTTATGAACCTGGTGGTCAACTCCCGGGACGCCATGTCCGAGGGAGGCAAGCTGACCATCGAAACATCTAATGTGGATCTCGACGAAGAATACGTGGCACACCACGTGGGCGTGAAGCCTGGGCCCTACGTACAGCTCGCTGTCACAGACACGGGGTGCGGCATGGACGAGCAGACCAAGACGCAACTTTACGAACCCTTTTTCACCACCAAGGAGAAGGGCAAGGGGACCGGACTTGGACTGTCCACGGTATACGGAATCGTCAGGCAGAGCGGTGGCAACATTTGGGTCTACAGCGAGCTCGGTCTGGGCACAACCTTCAAGATCTATTTCCCGCGCGAGCTTTCGGTCAAAGCGACGGCCATTCGCCTCCAAGCGATCCCAGAGCCAGCTAGGGGAACCGAGACCATCCTTGTGGTCGAGGACGAGGAGGCGCTCCGCAAAGTTGCGAGGCGATCCCTTGAGACCGCCGGCTACACTGTGCTGGCTGCAAGCGCTGGGGACGAGGCACTGGGCATCTCAGCACAGCATGCGGGGACAATTCACCTCCTCCTAACTGACGTGGTCATGCCGCGGATGAGCGGTAGAGCGCTCGCGCAAGCGTTTCTGAAGACGCGGCCGATGGCCAAGGTTCTCTACATGTCTGGCTACGCCGACAATGCATTCGTCCACCATGGCGTGGTCGATGAAGGAACGCACTTCATCGGCAAGCCCTTCACCGCAACGGATATTACTCGGAAGGTCAGGAGGGTGTTGGACAGCGATTTCAACCACATTCTTGACGGGCACGAACAGGCACTCAAGGGTGACGCTGTGGTGAATGATCAACCAACCGATTGGGCCGCGCTCCAGGCACTTCCTGAAGATGTGCTGGGTGAGCTCCGCAAGGCAGTGGCCGCCGCGCGCTACGACGACATAGTTGAGATCGTCGAGACCATTCGAATCACGGAACCGGATGTGGCCACCAGTCTTCGGCTGATAGCGGAGAGCTTCGACTACGACGGCATACGAGACATCCTGAATCGGTGAGGAGAATGATGGTCGGGCTAACAGATAATGGTCGAGGCAGCAGCATCCTTGTCGTGGACGATGATCCCGAGAACCTTCGTCTCCTCACCGCCGTATTGAAACACGGCAGTCTTGTACCTAGGCCTGTGTTGAGCGGCAGGCTCGCCATCGAGGCGGCGGTCATCGAGCCTCCCGACCTCCTGCTCCTTGACATCAGCATGCCTGAAATGTCCGGATTGGACGTTTGCCGGTGGTTCAAACAGGACGAGCGACTGCGGAATATCCCGATCATTTTCATCAGCGGGCTCCAGGGAACTGACGACAAAGTCGAGGCCTTCCGAGCGGGCGGCATCGACTACGTCTCCAAGCCGTTTCAGGAACAGGAGGTACTCATTCGTGTCAAGACCCACCTCCGTTTGAGAGAGCTTCAGGCAAAACTAGCGTCACACAACACGCAACTGGAGCAGCGGGTCGCGAAGCAGGTCCAGGCAATATCGGCTTCCCAGATGGCGACCATCTTCGCCCTCGCAAAGCTGGCCGAGGCTCGCGACGACGATACGGGCAAGCACATCGAGCGCATTCGGACTTTCGGCAAAATACTGGCCGAGCAGATGCGAGAAATGAGATTGCACGTGGCGGACCTGACCACCACGTTCATCGACATTTTGTACCAGACGGCCGCTCTCCACGACATCGGGAAGGTCGGCATTCCCGACGCCATCTTGTTGAAACCCGGAAAGCTGACCCCGGAGGAGTTCCTGGTGATGAAGAAGCACAGTGCGATTGGCGCCAGCACGCTCGCCACGGTTCTCAAACAACACCCCGACAACCGATTCCTGCGCATGGGTGTAGACGTGGCGCGGTCGCATCACGAGAAATGGGACGGCAGCGGCTATCCAGACAACCTCAAGGGCGCGCGAATCCCTCTCGCGGCGCGCATTGTCGCCGTTGCCGATTTCTACGACGCGCTAACTTCCAATCGTTGTTACCGGCCCGCGATTAGCCACGCAGATACGTGCCGAATGATCCAGGAATCCAGCGGGACCCATTTCGACCCCGATGTCGTGGCTGCCTTCAGTGCCTCGGATAGTCAATTCAGGCACATTCGGCATGAGATGCGGAACTGATGGCTATACTCGCGAAACAAGCATCTTCCAGATTTCTGTCTTCGAACCAAGAATCCAGAACACCAGCCTAGTTGAGAATGCCCGATCCTCGACATTTCTAAGAACGGACGGCCAATGAAGAACATCTCGTTCCGGGGCCGGTCAGCTCTGGTCGTAGACGACGACGATTCGATGCTATCGACGCTGGCGAGACTCCTGCGGCATTTCGATTTTGTGGTGACCACCGCTCTAGACGGATCGGCGGCGATTCGCCACATCATGAGTACGAAGTTCGACATCGTCATCTCGGATCTCGCGATGCCGGGCGAAGACGGGTTCGCAGTCCTCAAGGCCGCACGCGATCAGCAACCGGGAACGCCGGTCGTCATCTTGACGGGGGTGGGTGGCGTTGCCGATTCAGTCCGGGCAATGCGCGCTGGCGCCTATGATTTCCTCACCAAGCCATTTCACACCACGGCCTTCAGCGAAGTGGTCTGCTCCGCGATGGGCCGGAGCAACTATTCAGTATCAGGTGTTGTCGCCTCGACAAGAATTGACTCGCCCTCGCTGGCAAGCCCAGGGGCCGTTCTGGTTGGAAAATCTGCTGCGCTAAGAACGTTGTTGGATCTCGTCGAGCAGGTTGGTCCCACGGACGCGACTGTCCTCATTTCCGGTGAAACCGGCAGTGGTAAGGAAATCATCGCGCGGCTGCTCCACGCGTCCTCCACTCGCGCCCACGAACGTCTTGTGACTGTGAACTGCGCGGCCATCCCGGAAAACTTGATCGAGAGCGAGCTTTTTGGACACGTCAAGGGTGCGTTCACCAACGCGCAAAAAGATCATATCGGACAAATTCGCGAGGCCAATGCGGGGACCGTGTTGCTCGACGAGGTGGGCGA
>OBLT010001912.1_pt1 | contig 13125 bp, 9 predicted proteins | sample 1518721 | NCBI WGS metagenome assembly OBLT01 (sample SAMEA3539307, study PRJEB22396) | soil metagenome | biome: tundra; feature: field; material: soil | place: USA | collected 2010-05 | depth 0.15 m | reverse complement strand
CGTGCCCCACCGGGCCAGCCAGGTATGTTGTGCGCATGGCAGACAGTTCCCCCGCTGTGCTGAGCGGTGTGTTCGCTCTGGGCGGCAGCCTTCCGGTTACCCGGCTCGGCTTCGGCGCCATGCGCATCACGGGGCCCGGCATCTGGGGCGAGCCGAGAGACCGCACGACGGCGATTCAGGTGCTGCGCCGCGGCGTTGAACTCGGCGTCGACTTCATCGATACGGCCGACTCCTACGGGCCGTTCGTCAGCGAGGAACTGATCGCCGAGGCGCTCTGCCCCTACGACGGCATTGCCATCGCGACCAAGGGCGGCCTGGTCCGCACCGGCCCGGATGAGTGGCACGCCGTCGGTCGGCCCGAGTACCTGCGGCAGTGCGTGGAGATGAGCCTGCGGCGCCTCCGGCTGGAGGCCATCGAGCTCTATCAGCTGCACCGGATCGACCCGCAGGTTCCGCTCGCCGAGCAGATCGGCGCACTGGACGAGATGCGCCGGGCCGGAAAGATCGTCCGGATCGGGCTGTCCCAGGTTAGCGTCGCCGAGATCGTCGAGGCCCGGCTGAGCGCGCCCATCGTCTCCGTGCAGAATGTCTACAACCTCGTGAACCGCGAGTCCGAGGACGTCCTGGACTACTGCGAGCGCGAGGGCCTCGGGTTCATTCCGTGGTTCCCTGTCGCGACTGGCCAGCTCGCCCAGCGGGATGGCCCGCTGTCCACCATGTCCAAGCAGACTGGCACCACCCCCGCTCAGCTCGCCCTAGCCTGGCTGCTGCGCCGGTCACCAGTCATGCTGCCGATTCCGGGAACCGGCTCGGTGGCGCACCTGGAGGAGAACGTCGAGGCGGCAGGCGTCGAGCTGACCGACGAGCAGTTCCAGGCCCTCTCCGCGCTCGCCTGAACCCGGCGGCGCTGCGGGCCGGGCTCCTAAGATCTAAAACCAGCAGCCAAAATACCCTCCCCGCCAGTCCCCCCGTCCCGCCGGCCGGGCAGCCGGCGGGACGATCGGCCCCGGACGGGGCCAGTGTCAGCGACGGGGCCAGTGTCAGCTGAGCCGCTGGCCGGCCGACAGCAGGTCCTCGCAGGCGTGGACTACGCGTGCGGCCATCCCTGCCTCGCCCGCCTTGCCCCAGGCGCGGGGGTCGTAGAGCTTCTTGCTGCCGACCTCGCCGTCGATCTTCAGGACGCCGTCGTAATGGGAGAACATGTGGCCGGCGACCGGCCGGGTGAAGGCGTACTGAGTGTCGGTATCGACGTTCATCTTGACGACGCCGTAAGTGATCGCCTCGCGGATCTCCTTAAGCGCTGAGCCTGACCCGCCGTGGAAAACAAGGTCGAAGGGCTTCTCCCGGCCATACTTCGCCCCGACCGCGTCCTGGATTTCCTTCAGCACCGGGGGGCGCAGCTTCACGTGGCCGGGCTTGTAAACACCGTGCACATTTCCGAAGGTTGCCGCCAGAATGTACCGGCCCCGCTCGCCTAGCCCCAAAGCCTCCGCAGTCGCCAGCGCGTCATCCGGCGTGGTGTACAGCTTCTCGTTGATTTCGCCGACGACCCCGTCTTCCTCGCCGCCGACGACCCCGATCTCCACCTCCATGATGATGTGCGCGCTGGCGCACAGCTTCAGCAGATCGGTGGCGATCTCCAGGTTCTCCGGGATCGGGACTGCCGAGCCGTCCCACATGTGCGACTGGAACAGCGGGTCCCGGCCGCGGGCCACCCGCTCGGCGGACAGCTGTGCCAGCGGCCGCATGTACCCCTCGAGCTTGTCCTTCGGGCAGTGGTCGGTGTGCAGCGCGATGTTCACCGAGTACCTGGCCGCGACGGTCCGGGCGAACTCGGCAAGTGCCGAGGCGCCGATCACCATGTCCTTGACCGGGCCGGAGAGGTACTCGGCGCCACCCGTGGAGACCTGCACGATGCCGTCGCTCTCGGCCTCGGCGAAGCCGCGCAGGGCGGCGTTCAGCGTCTGGCTGGACGTGACATTTATCGCCGGGTAGGCGAAGCCACGCTCTTTTGCATGGTCGAGCATCTGCGCGTAGACCTCTGGCGTCGCGATAGGCATAACGGCTGCTCCCTCTCGTGTTGTTAGCCCCAGTATCTCGAATTTGGGGGTCCTGCCGTAACCAGGCGGCGCAGGTTTCGTTGCATTGACTGGCCGAGTTCGCTGCAATGACGGCCCGGTGCCGGCCGCGGGTCTAGTCTCGAATCATGGGACTACATGGTGCCGATCCCGCTGGGCACCGGCGCTACGTGGGCGCTGGGATGGTCGTCGCGCTGATCGTCGTGCTGCTGATGGTGGGTGCTCTGGCAGTGCGGCTGCTGGTCGGCGGCTGACCAGCAGCCCAGCTAACGCGTTGTCCGCTACGCGGGAGTTCAGCCCGGCTCGGGATTAGTTCAGCCCGAGGTCAGCCAGCTCGAAGACGGCCCGGTAAGGCAAGCCGCGCTCGGTAACCTTGGCGCGGGCGCCGCGCTCGACGAGGACCGCAACGCCCACCACCTCGGCGCCCGCCTCGGTCAGCGCATCCACCGCGGTGAGGGCTGAGCTTCCCGTCGTCGAGGTGTCCTCCACCGCGAGCACACGCCGGCCAGCCACGTCGGGCCCTTCTATCCGCCGCTGCAGGCCGTGCTGTTTCTCGGCCTTCCGCACCACGAAGGCATCCAGGATCCGGCCCTGAGCCGCGGCTGCGTGCAGCATCGCGGTGGCGACCGGATCCGCGCCGAGCGTGAGGCCCCCGACGGCGTCATACGACATGTCGGCCGTGGCCGCCAGCAGCACCCGGCCGGCCAGCGGGGCGGCGCTGCCGTCGAGCAGTACCCGCCGAAGGTCGATGTACCAGGACGCCCGCTGCCCGGAAGACAGTGTCACCGCACCGTGCACGATGGCCTTGTCCCGGATTACCGCTAGCAGATCCTCGCGCTCAGACACGGCAGCAGAGCCTACCTGCCCGCTGCCGCCGGCAGCCCGGCATAGCGGTCAGCTGCGCGCCCCCCGCGGCTGCCTCCGCGAATGTGCCTGGCCGCCGCGCAGCGGCTGTGCGCGATGGCGGAGATGCTCAGGACGGACCTGCTGAGGCCGGACCCGATGGGTACGCCCGTGATCCGTGCTATACGCCACGGCGCCGGGCATGCGCTGGTAACGTCTCGCGTCAAAGAAAGGGACGGTGTTGCGTGGATCGTTGTGCGCTATTCGTAGACGCGGGCTATGTGCTTGCTGATGGCGCTATGGCCGTTCACGGTACCCGCCAGCGTGACTCCGTCGTCTGGGATTATACAGGCTTGCTCAGGTTTTTCGCCGGGCTCGCCCGCGACCGCACGGGTCTGCCCGTGCTGCGGTGCTACTGGTACGAGGCGACAGTCGATAGCCGCCGCACCTCTGAGCACGACGTCCTCGCGGATCTTCCCGGTCTCAAGCTGCGGCTGGGCAAGATGCGGCCGGGACGGCGGGAAGGCGTCGAGACCGACATCCACCGCGACCTCACCACGCTCGCGCGCAACAGGGCCATCAGCGATGCGGTAATCGTCTGCGCCGAGGAGGACCTTGCTCAGGTCCTGGCAGATGTGCAGGACCTGGGGATCCGCGTGCTCCTGGTGCATATCACCGCAGATGGCAGCTGGACGATCTCCCGGGCGCTCCGGCAGGAGTGCGACGACATCGTGGAGGTCTCGGCGGCCCACCTGCAGCCCTTCGTGGACCTGATCACCGGTGCCGACCCCGTGCGCAGTGCCGACCCCGTGCGCAGTGCCGACCCCGTGCGCAGTGCCGACCCCGTGCGCTATGCGGCGCCGACGCGTAGCCCTGAGCCCGCGCGCGCCTCTGAGTCCGGCCCCAGCGCCGGGGATTACGCCAGCGCTCCTTCACCGGTGCCTGATCTGCCGAACGGGAACAGCCAGCGGTCCGGTACCGTGCCGCACCACGGGCTCCCGCCGCAGGCCCTGCCTGCCTCACCTGCCTCCTACCCGGCGGAGTATCCGCGGCCGGGCCAGCCTCCCGGTGCGGGCGCGTCGGCAGAGCATCCCGTGCCCGCTGGCCCGCAGCCATCATTGGGCGTCGGCCGGGCCGTCTCGGGCAGCCAGCCGGACCAGAGCACGCAAGATCAGCGCAGCATGCCCGAGCAGCAAGGTGCTGGTCAGGGCCATGGCGCTCAGGACCGTGGCATCGAGGGCCAGCGCCGCCTGCATGACCAGGCACTCGGCCTGCCGGCCCCCGAAGCGGGCCGCAATGCGCCGGGATCGCCCCCCGCCAGCGGCCAGGCTCAGAGCGGAGTTTCGCCGCCGAGCGGGAACATCTCGGCGACGAACGGGCAGCAGCCATATCAGCTGCCAGAGCAGCTCAGCGGAACGGCGTCGCCACGGTCGCGCAACGGGCCGCCCGGCGGCCTCCCGCCGGGTGGCTCGGCGCAACGGGGCGTGCAGCGCAGCGGGCCCGAGGCGAGCCGCATGCCCCAGAACGGCCCGGGGTTCCCGCAGAACGGCCTCCCGCAGAGTGGGCCGGACGGCAGTCTCCCGCGAAACGAGCTTCCCCAGAACGGCCTGGACGGCGCACGGCCGCAGAACGGTCGGCCGTCGCCGGACACCGCACCGCAGGGCGGTCAGTCCAGGCAGCTACCAGACGGCCGGGGCGCGCAGTATCCGCAGGATCCAGCCGGTCACTACGGTCCAGCCGATCATGGCCTGCACCCGCAGTTCCCGTCGGCCCCGACGACCCGGCCCGGCCCGGCTTACTCCGGCAGCGGCTACACCGTGCCCGCTCAGGAGCCTTGTCCAGGATCACCGCCCGCTGCGGGTCACCCGCAGGTTCCGCCACCGGTCTCGCTCTCCCTGCCCGACGCCGTCCAGGCCGCTCATGCTGAGGGTTATGGCTTCGGCGACACGGTGGCCAGGGACGCGCCCGCGCTCTGGCTGGAGGCTGTGCTGGCCCGCAAGCCGCGGATGCCGTCAGACCTGGAGGCAAGGCTGCTGCATGGCTCGGCGCTGCCCATCGATTCGCTGCAGCACGATGAGGTCAGGCACGCTCTGAGGCTGGGATTCTGGGATGCACTGGAGCGCTCCCGCCGATAACGGGTCACAAAGCCATTACTCCCGCGCCGTTGGCGTTGTAGGCGCCCATCGGGTGGGTACCTTACGTAGCGTGGCGGTGCTTAGTCGGGAGGAATTCGATGCGATCGAATTCGATGCCGCGTTCAGCGGTGAGCATCGGTCCGCCGCACAACGGATGACCACTCTGGCGAGGACCGGCACGCAGACCGAGGCGATGCCGCGGGCCGAGGCTTTCCTGCGGGCTGGCGAGCAGTGGCTGCTCGCGGACGACCCGGCTGCCGCGGCCAGTCGTTTCCGGATGGCGATGGCGGACGGCGGCTCAGCATCCGTTGATCCGCGGGTACCGCTGGCGAGGGCGCTCTTCCAGCTCGGCGAGGCGGACGAAGCGCGGGCCCTGATCGCCACGCTCAAAGGCGAGGGCCGCACCGATCCGCGGGCCTGTGACCTCGTCGCCGAGCTCCTGGTGGAGTACTCGGACCCGCAGGGCGCCCTCGAATGGGCGACGGCCGGAGTCGAGCTATGCCTGCGGTACGCCGAGCGGGAGGGGGCGCCGGCGCCGGGACGCGAGCCGAGCCCGGACCGGCGTCTGGCCTCCGTGCCCGCGCACCGGCAGCGCAGCGACGACGAGACTGAACTGCGCCTGCTGCTGAGTCTCCGCTATCGAATCCGCAACGACCTGGGCCTCCCCGAGGACAGCTACGACGAGATGCTGGACGAGACCTGATCCTGCCCGGCGGACTGACGCCCGGCCGCGCGAACCGTCAGCGCGTCTGCTGCCTGGTCGAGATCGACAAGAACGGTGTCGCCCTCGCTGATCGCGCCTGACAGCAGGCCGCGGGCCAGCTGATCGCCGATCGCGGACTGAATCAGCCTGCGCAGCGGCCGCGCACCGTACACCGGGTCGAATCCGGTGAGGGCCAGCCATTCCCTGGCGGGCGCAGTGACCTCGAGCGTCAGCCGGCGGTCGGACAGACGCCGGGCCAGCCGGGCAACCTGGAACTCGACGATCTGCGTGAGTTCCTCGGTGCTGAGCCCGTCGAACAGGATTACGTCATCCAGCCGGTTGAGGAACTCCGGCTTGAAGGTAGTCCGCACCACCGACATCACGGCATCCTTCTTGGCAGCCTCGTCCAGATTTGGATCGGCGATGAACTGAGAGCCGAGGTTGGAGGTCAGGATCAGGATGGTGTTCCGGAAATCGACGGTCCGGCCCTGGCCGTCGGTCAGCCGCCCGTCATCGAGAACCTGCAGCAAGATGTCGAAGACTTCCGGGTGCGCCTTCTCCACCTCGTCGAGCAGGACGACGCAGTACGGCCGGCGGCGAACCACCTCGGTCAGCTGGCCGCCCTCCTCGTAGCCGACGTAGCCGGGGGGCGCCCCCACCAGCCGGGCGACGGAATGCCGCTCGGAATACTCGCTCATGTCGATGCGGACCATCGCCCGCTCGTCGTCGAACAAGAACTCCGCGAGTGCCTTGGCAAGCTCGGTCTTGCCAACACCGGTGGGCCCGAGGAACAGGAACGACCCTGACGGCCGGTCCGGGTCGGCGATTCCGGCCCGCGATCGGCGCACGGCGTCCGACACTGCCTGTACGGCCCTCGACTGGCCGACCAGGCGCTTGCCAAGCTCGTCCTCCATCCGGAGCAGCTTGCTCGTCTCGCCTTCGAGCAGGCGCCCGGCGGGGATGCCGGTCCATGCGGATACCACGTCAGCGACGTCGTCGGGGCCTACTTCCTCCTTGACCATGGGCCTGCCGCCGGCCAGGGCAGCCGCCCGGCCGGACGCTGCGGCGTCCTCGCCTCCAGCCCGTGCGGTGCCGTCGCTGGCGGCCGCCGCCTCGATCGCGCGCTCCAGCGCCGGGATCTCCCCGTACATGAGGCGCGATGCGACCTCGAAATCAGCGTCACGCTGGGCCCGCTCCGCGTGGCCCCTGAGATCATCAAGCTGCTTCTTCAGCTCGCCGACCTTGTTCAGGCTGGCCTTCTCCTTTTCCCAGCGCGCGACAAGCGCGGTGAGCTGCTCCTGCCGGTCGGCCAGATCAGCGCGCAGCCGCTCTAGCCGTTCCCGGCTCGCTGCGTCGGCTTCCCGGGCAAGCGCCAGCTCCTCCATCTTCATCCGGTCGACGGATCGCTGCAGCTCGTCGATTTCGACCGGGCGCGAGTCGATCTCCATGCGCAGCCGCGATGCTGCTTCGTCCACCAGGTCAATCGCCTTGTCCGGCAGGAAGCGTGCCGTGATGTACCGGTCGGCCAGCGTGGCCGCGGCCACCAGGGCCGCATCGGAGATCTGGACCTGATGATGGGCCTCATAGCGGCCCTTGAGCCCGCGCAGGATCGCGATGGTGTCCTCCACCGACGGCTCGCCGATGAAGACCTGCTGGAACCGGCGCTCCAGCGCCGGGTCCTTCTCGATCCGCTGGCGGTACTCATCGAGCGTCGTCGCGCCGACCATGCGCAGCTCGCCCCTGGCAAGCATGGGCTTGAGCATGTTGCCCGCATCCATGGCGCCCTCTGCCGCGCCCGCCCCGACCACGGTATGCAGCTCATCGATGAACGTGATGACCTGCCCCTCGCTCTGCTTGATCTCGCCGAGCACAGCCTTGAGCCGCTCCTCGAATTCGCCCCGGTACTTGGCGCCCGCCACCATCGAGCCCAGGTCCAGGGCCACAACGCGCTTGCCGCGCAGTGACTCAGGGACGTCTCCGGCCACGATCCGCTGCGCCAGTCCCTCCACGACCGCGGTCTTGCCCACGCCGGGGTCGCCGATGAGCACCGGGTTGTTCTTCGTCCGGCGGGAGAGTACCTGGATCACCCGGCGGATCTCGGCGTCCCGGCCGATGACCGGGTCGAGCTTGCCTTCGCGGGCGCTGCGGGTCAGGTCGACGCCGTATTTCTCCAGCGCCTGATAGGTGCCTTCCGGATCCGGGGAGGTGACCCGGGTCCGGCCGCGAACCTGCTCGAAGGCCTTGAGCAGCTGATCAGGCCCCGCGCCAGCCTCGCGCAGTATCGTCGCGGCCTGGCCGCCGTCGGCCGCCAGGCCCACGAGGAGATGCTCGGTGGACACGTACTCGTCCGACATCTCCTTAGCGCGCTTGTCGGCAGTGGCCAGCGAGGCCAGCAGCGGGCGCGAGGTCTCCGGCGCACCCACGGTTGCCCCGGCCGCCCTCGGCAGCCGGGACAGCTGCTCCTCGGCGTCCTTCAGCACGGCGCCCGGATCGGCGCCGACGGCCCGCAGCAACGGCGCCGCGATGCCCCCGTCCTGCTCGATCAGGGCGGCCAGCAGGTGCAAACCGTCCACGCTCGGATTCCCTGCCGCTGCGGCCCTCTTGACCGCGTCAGACAGAGCCTCGTGGCTCTTGCGGGTCAGCTTGTCATTCAAGTTAGTGGGTCCCCCCCTGTGTTCAGTTCTCTTCGCTGAGTGGCCGGCCGCGGCGGGCCAGCACCGTGGCGGCCGGAAGGTCAGTCCTGCGCACAGGCACCAGAGCCGCGCCGTCGCCGCGGCTCCTGAGCAGCCCGGCTAGCCGGGCTGCCACGGCGCGGGTGGATTCGAGCTCGGCGCGGAGCTGGCTGATCTCGGCGTGCATCTCGGCCAGCAGCAGGCGGCTGCGCTGCTCCGCGCTCTCCAGCGCGAGTATCCGCTTGATCCCGGAGAGGTTGATGCCTTCTTCCTGGGACAGCCGCTGGACCTCGCGGAGGATCAGGACGTCGCGCAGCGAATAACGGCGACCCCGGCCCGCGGCCCTGCCGGGTGAGACGAGGCCAAGCCGGTCATAGGCCCGCAGCGTCTGCGGGTGCAGTCCGGAGAGCTGCGCGGCAACGGAGATCACGTACACCGGTGTATCGTCCGAAAGCTCAAACTCACTGGTCATGTCATCTCCTTTCGCCTGCTCGCCGGTCAGTCCGCCTTGGCCTTGCGCAGCAGCTCGTCCCGCGGATCCGGGCCGGCCGTTGCCTCGCGGAAGGCCTCGAGCGCTTCGCGCGCCTTTCCGTTGACGTTCCTGGGCACCTCGACATTCACGGTGACCAGGAGGTCGCCGTAGGTGCCGTCCGACCGCCGCACGCCCTTGCCGCGGACCCGGAACGTCCGGCCGTTCGGGGTGCCCGCAGGGATGCGGACGCTTACCGGCATCCCGCGATGCGAGGGCACCTTGACCTCAGCGCCTAGAGCCGCCTCGGGAAAGGTAACCGGGACCGTCACCGTCAGGTTGTGGCCTGACCTGCCGAAAACCGGATGCGCAGATACGTGCACCCGCACGTACAGGTCGCCGGCCGGGCCGCCGCGCTCGCCAGGAGCGCCCTTTCCCTTGAGCTTGATGCGCTGGCCGTCGCCGACTCCGGCCGGGATGCGCGCCTGGATGGTGCGGCTGCTCATCGCCCGGCCGCTGCCCGAGCAGACCGGGCAGGGGTCATCGACAACCAGTCCCCGGCCCCGGCACTCCCGGCAGGGCTCAGAGAACGCGAAGTTGCCGAGGTTCCTGCTCGCCTGGCCCGTGCCCTCGCAGGACGGGCACACTCGGGGGACGGTGCCGGCCTTGGCGCCGGTGCCCATGCACGCCTTGCAGGGAGCCTCCCCGGCCAGCCGCAGCGACACGGTGGTGCCGTCAGTCGCATCACCGAAGCTCAGCGACGCTTCGGTTTCCACGTCAGCGCCGCGGCGGGGCCGCTGCTGCTGCGTGTTCGTGCGGTTGCCGAACACGCCGCCCAGCAGGTCTCCGAGCCTGCCGCCGGACCCGCCCGCGCCGCCGCCGCCGCCGGACCCGCCGAAGAGGTCGCCGAGATCGAAGCCGTATCCGCCGCCCGGACCCGGCACGCGCGTGCCGCTGCCGAAGAGCGAGCGGGCGTCGTCATACTCCTTGCGCCGCTTCTCGTCGGACAGCACGTTGTACGCCTCGGAGATCTCCTTGAAGCGCTCCTCGGATTTCGAGTCGCCCTTGTTGGCATCCGGGTGGTACTTGCGGGCCAGCTTGCGATACGACTTCTTGATCTCATCGGCGCTCGCGTCCTTGGAGACGGCGAGGACCTTGTAGTAGTCCTTCTCGAGGAAGTCCTTGGTGCTCAACGAGCCTCTTCTCGTCGCGTCTAGTCGTCAGAGCCGCGCGCTGCCGGGCTGCCAGGATCGTCAGCGTCGGCCGCTCCGGGGGCAGTGCCCGTGTCCGCGGGCACGGCCTGGCCGGCGGGCTGAGCGCCAGCGGACTGGCTGCCATCCGCCTCGCCGGGCTCGGCGACGGCCACCCTGGCCGGGCGCAGGATCCGCTCGCCAGCCTTGTAGCCGGGCTGCAGGATGCTTACGCACGTCGGCTCGGCGACCTCGGGCGAGTAGGAGTGCATCAGGGCCTCGTGCAGGGTGGGGTCGAACAGATCGCCGGCCTGGCCGTAGGGCGTTAGTCCGAGCTTGGCGGCAGCCGCCTCCAGCGCCTCGGCAACCTGCTTGAAGCCGCCGACCAGCTCGCCGTGTTCCCTGGCGCGGCCGATGTCATCGAGCACTGGCAGCAGCTGGCCGAGCATGCCCGCAAGCGCCTGCTCCCTGACCGCAAGGCGGTCACGCTCGACCCGCTTGCGGTAGTTCGCATACTCCGCCTGAAGCCGCTGCAGGTCCGCCGTGCGCTCAGCGAGCATCACCGCGGCATCGCCAGCTGCGCGCCCCCCATCCGGGCCGGCGGTTCCGGTATCGGCCGCGGCCCCGGCGGCCGGGCTTGCCGCCTGACCGTCGGGGAAGGCGCCGCCGGGGTTACCCGCAGCCGCGCCCCCAGCTGGGCCGGGTGCGGATCCGGCAGGACGTTCCTGCCCGGCCGGATCCTGGCCGCCCTGAGCCTCGCCCGGCTGGCCCTTGCGCGCATTGCCCTGATCGCGTACCCGCCCGGTCACCGGGTCGATGCGCCGCCGGTCGCGGATGACCGGGCCCTGGCTCTCGTCGTCGGAATACCTCATCAGGCGGCGCCGCCCTCCGAATCGGCCGGCTTGTCCTCGTCCACGATCTCGGCCTCGACGACGTCATCGTCGTGGCCGGCGTCCTCGTGGCTGCCTGCGTCGCCGGCCTGAGCGCCCGCGGCCTGCTGGGACTGCGCGTAGATCGCCGTTCCCATCTTCTGGCTGACCTGGGCCGCGTGCTCGGTGGCCGTCCGGATCGCCTCGGTGTCGGTGCCTTCGAGAGCCTTCTTCAGGTCGGCGACGGCCGACTCGACCTCAGACTTGACGTCGTCCGGCACCTTGTCGGCGTTTTCCGACAGGAACTTCTCGGTGCTGTAGGCGAGGGTCTCGGCGCGGTTGCGGACCTCTGCCTCCTCGCGGCGCTTGCGGTCCTCATCGGCGTACTTCTCGGCGTCCGCCATCATCCGATCGATGTCGTCCTTGCCCAGCGCTGAGCCGCCCGAGATGGTGACGGACTGCTGCTTGCCGGTGCCCAGGTCCTTGGCCGAGACGTTGACGATGCCGTTCGCGTCGATGTCGAAGGTGACCTCGATCTGCGGGATGCCGCGCGGCGCCGGTGCGAGGCCAGCCAGCTCGAACATACCGAGCTTCTTGTTGTAAGCGGCGATCTCACGCTCGCCCTGGAACACCTGGATCTGCACGGACGGCTGGTTGTCGTCAGCCGTGGTGAAAATCTCGGAGCGCTTGGTCGGAATGGTGGTGTTGCGCTCGATGAGCTTGGTGAAGATCCCGCCCTTAGTCTCGATGCCGAGCGACAGCGGCGTCACGTCCAGCAGCAGGACGTCCTTGACCTCGCCCCGCAGCACGCCGGCCTGCAGGCTGGCGCCGACCGCCACGACCTCGTCCGGGTTTACGCCCTTGTTGGGCTCCTTGCCGCCGGTCAGGTCCTTGACCAGGTCGACAACCGCGGGCATCCGGGTGGAACCGCCCACCAGCACGACGTGGTGGATGTCGGCGAGCTTGACGCCGGCATCCTTGATGACCTGCTGGAAGGGCGTCTTGCAGCGGTCAAGCAGGTCGGCCGTCATCTTCTGGAACTCAGCGCGGCTGATCTTGGTGTCCAGGTGCAGCGGTCCCTGCTCGGAGTGGGTGATGTAGGGCAGGTTGATCTGCGACTCGGTCGAGCTGGACAGCTCGATCTTGGCCTTCTCCGCGGTCTCCCGCAGCCGCTGCAGCGCCATCTTGTCCTTGGACAGGTCGATGCCATAGCTGTTCTTGAAGTCCTGCACCAGCCAGTCGACGATCCGCTGATCCCAGTCGTCGCCGCCGAGGTGGTTGTCGCCGCTGGTCGCCTTGACCTCCACGACGCCCTCGCCGACCTCGAGCAGCGAGACGTCGAACGTGCCGCCGCCCAGGTCGAAGACCAGGATCGTGGCCTCGGTGTTCTTCTCCAGGTGGTAAGCCAGTGCGGCCGAGGTCGGCTCGTTGATGATGCGCAGCACGTTCAGGCCAGCGATCGTGCCGGCTTCCTTGGTCGCCTGACGCTGCGCGTCGCTGAAGTACGCCGGAACGGTGATGACCGCATCGGTGATCGTCTCGCCGAGGTAGGCCTCTGCGTCCCTCTTGAGCTTCTGCAGGACGAAGGCGCTGATCTGCTGCGCTGTGAACTTCTTGCCGTCGATGGAGATCGACCAGTCGGTGCCCATCTGCCGCTTGACGGAGCGGATGGTCCGGTCGACGTTGGTCACTGCCTGCCGCTTGGCGACTTCGCCGACGAGTACCTCGCCGTTCTTGGCGAAGGCAACCACAGACGGCGTGGTGCGCGAGCCTTCCGCGTTTGCGATGACCGAGGGCTCGCCGCCCTCGAGAACGGCGACGACAGAGTTGGTCGTCCCCAGGTCGATGCCTACCGCACGTGCCATGAGTTAGTCCTTGGGTGTGAGCGTGTATGTCCGAAGTCTTTAGCGTTCTTGACGCAAGTTTGCCATGTCCGCCCACTCATGTCAAGAGACTTGAGCGTACTCGACTCAAGGTTATGCGCAGCCAGCAGAGCAGCTACTTGAGTCAGCCAGAAAGGCTGTCAACGAGCGGCGCGGCCAGCGATGTGGCCGAGGCCCGAACGCACCCGCAGCGGCTGTGAGAGCCTGTAGATAAAGGTCGTCATGCGGCCTGTTGATCTTGTTTCGGTGAGGGATGGCTGCGGTCGCCGCCCCACCGTCTGAC
>OBLT010001911.1_pt1 | contig 13128 bp, 15 predicted proteins | sample 1518721 | NCBI WGS metagenome assembly OBLT01 (sample SAMEA3539307, study PRJEB22396) | soil metagenome | biome: tundra; feature: field; material: soil | place: USA | collected 2010-05 | depth 0.15 m | reverse complement strand
TTGAAGACGCGGGACCCGGCTGTTGATTCTATGGTGAGCCGGGCGGGACTCGAACAAAGACAGGGCGTTCAAAACAGGCAAGTTATTGATTCTACGATTCGCAGCCTACGCACGATTCGCTGGATTCACGGTTTTATCGTACATAAACACGTACAGGGCGGCCGATGCGGGAGGCTCGATGATTGCCGCTTGAGCTGTTTGCCTCTACTTCGGATGCGGGATGATGTTCACGATCAGATACCCATCATTCTGGATGAGGAAATAAAAGCGCCAATCCTTGTTGACGCGCGCCTGCCAGAGGCCCCGGCTCTCGTCGTATTTCTTGGCGCGGAGCGATGGATGGTGGAGATTCTGGAGCAACCGCAGAGACTGCTTGTCGAAGGCACGTTGGACTTGTTGGGAAGCTTTAGCGTAGTTCCGCTCGAAGTGGGGAGTGCGGAGAAGCTTCATCACGCCGAGCGCTTGGTTTTCTTACGATTCAACTTCTTGGCTTCCTCGTGGAGCGAAGCGATGAACTCTTTGTGGGTAGCAAAAGGACCGTGGACTTGGCCGGCCTCGATGTCGGCCAGGCCCTCAGCGAGCTGAGCATCGACGATGCTGCGCTGCTCGGGCGTGTATTCGTCGCCCGCGGCCGGGGGCTTGGGATGAATGCTGATGACGCCGCCGGAGACCTTGAATTCGATCTTCTGGCCGCTCTTAAGACCGGCCTGCCGACGCACGGACGGAGGCACCACAAGCGGCGTTTTGTTTTTCACGGTGACGGTCATGGGAGGTATTACGTTCGAAATGTGATTTCGCTTTCAGTGTAGGGCGGCGAGAGCGGGTAGTCAAATCGCCGGAACCGCCAAATCACGGTGTGGGGGCGGCAGCGGACATCACGACCAGAAACCATCCTTGTGGATTGAGCGCACCCGCCATACACTCGACGGTCCCGCCGGCAAGATAGGGCGGTATGCACAGGCGCCGGGCGACGATATAACGCTGCGCGCTGCCCCCCACCAGCGGGCGCAATTCGAGAAGACTCCATCGGGCACAGAGCAGGTAGGCTCCAACTCCGGCAATCGAGAGCCCCATTCTCCAGGCCCATTGCGGACTAAATCCTTAGATGAACATGGCCCAATCTCCGAATCCTCCGATCCCTGAGAACGCCAGGTAACCGGCGGTATCCAGCAGGTTCACTGTCATCGAAAGCCAGGCGAAGTATTTCAGATGAGGAGACGTACGGCGCGCGTTTCGGCCGACGAGAAAAAGTATTCCGGCGGCTGCGGCATTCATTACAGAGCCGCCGGCGATGACCAGCCGGTTGTCCGCGCTGCAGTCCATGTTAACCGCCGTGACTAACAGTGGCCGGCCGCCGGTAATCAGGCAAGCGCCGCCGTGGCCCAGGCTTTCATGAACGACGTTCGCCAGGATATAGGCAACGATTCCGATGCATGCTATGGTCAGCGCGTCGGTTTGGGTGGGTTTCGTTGCGGGCTGCAGAGGTTCCTCCTGCGCTCAGATCAGTTTACACGATGGGCTGTAGACTAAAACTCCGCCAGTGGCCGCGTGATCGTGATCTGAGGCAGGGTCGAGCGCTGGATCGATCAGTTGCGCTGGCAGCGCCTTCGGCCCTTCGAGAAGCTGGCGATGGCCTATCCCACCGCGCGGCCTTTCCAGATACCGCCGCGGCCGCGCCAGTGGGCCACCGCGGAGTGCAGCGTCGCGTACAGGTAGAACAGGGCGATCAGGGGCAGCAGGGGCGCCCAGAACCAGTGCCGGCCGGAGTAGCGCACCGCCGGCCAATATGCCGCCGTCATGAGGAGCCACGCCAGGGCGCCCATCCCCGCGGCCGCGCCGCGCGGCGCGGCGAGCGTCAACACGGGCGGCGCGAGATAGGTCACTGCCAGCCCCGCTGCCGTGCCCAGTAACAGCCACACGGAGTACTGAAGCTGGGTGAAGGCGGTGCGCGAAATCATCTGGCGGATTTCGCCGAACGTGCGGTATTCCCGCAGGCTCACCGCCGTGTCGCTGAGCCCCAGCCAGACGCTCCCGCCACTCTGCTTGACGGCGCGCGCCAGGGCGCAATCGTCGATCAGTTCACCCCGGATGCGCTCGATGCCGCCGATGCGCTCCAGCGCGGCGCGGCGGACCAGCACGCACCCGCCCGCCGCGCCTGCCGTAGCGTGGCGCGGATCGCGAATCCAGGCCGGCGGATAGAGCAGAAAGAAGAAAAACACGAAGGCCGGGATCAGCGCCTGTTCGGCCAGCGACCCGCATTGCAGCCTCACCATGTAGGACACCAGGTCGTAACCGCCTTCCTGGGCGCGAGCCACCAATCCCGCCAGATGCTCCGGCGGGTGCACGATATCGGCGTCGGTGAGCAGCAGGTAGTCGCTTGGGTGTGCCGCGCGCACTCCCTCGGCGATGGCCCACATCTTCCCGGTCCAGCCGGGGGGCAGGGGGCGCGCCACGGTCACGCACAATTCGGGAGCCGCTTGGCGGGCGATGCCGGCCGTGCCGTCCTGGCTGGCATCGTCCACCAGGATCATGTGGAATTCGCCCGGGTACCGCTGCGCCGCGAGCGATGTCATGCTGCGCCCCACCACATCGGCCTCATTGCGCGCCGGCACAACTGCCGTGACCGAAGGAGCGGGCGCGCCTGGCGTGCCGGTGCAGGCGTCCGCCCGCATACGCCAAAAACCGCCGCGCGCCAATAAGAGGTACAGCCAGATGGCGAGCGACAGGGCGGCGATCATGGTCAGCCACATTGGCAAACCCTACTGTGTGTCCGTGACCGTGAGCCGGCGGAAGTCCAGCGTGCGGCGCAGGTTGCCATATTTCAGGATCAACTGTTCGGAGTCCACCGCGGCCTCCACGTACGGGCCGCCGAATAGCGGCCAGTGCGCGTAATCGCGGGGCGCGCCATTGACCCGCGGAATCTGGCCGTAGGTAAACTCAAGCAGCTTGCCGCGCAGCGAGCGGAAGCGCACGCCCGGCGTGGGAGCCAGTTTCACTTCCAGCATAAGCGCCAGGATCGCCCGGCGGAAAGCTTCCATATCCGCATACTCCGGGCGCGCCGCCACTTGCACCACCATGCCGTTCTTGAGGTAGGGACTGAAGAGGCGCCGCCCGCCGCCCTCGATGGGTTTCCAGGTGTACGGTTGCAGCGGGCGGCAGGCGATGAACGCATCGCCGCCGCGCGCGAAGATCCAGCCCGACGGGTCTTCGCGGACTTCGGCCAGATCCTTCGAGAAGAAGCCGTTGATGTGCGGGAAGCGCGTCTCCGCCGGGATATCGTACAGCACGATCACGGAATCCTGGTCCTGGAAGATCTGCTCGTAGGGCGAGCCGCCCACCAGCTTGTCGGGCGAATCGTAGCTCTTCTTGGAGCTCACCACATCGGCCAGGCCGGCGTCCGGCGGGAACGTGAAGTAGGTCTGCAACTCGCGCAGCGAGGAATAGGGATGCACGGTGAACAGCGTATTGTGCACGCCCCTCGGGTCCGGAACGCTCCAGGTGACATCCCAGGAGTGCTCCTGTATGGGTTGCAGCGTGCCGCCCTGGTCGGAGCCCACCGCGTACTCGCGCCGCACGTAAGTGGTCTTATATACCTGACCGTGCAGTTCGTCGAAAAAGCGCCAGCGATTGCGCGTGCGCTTCAGTTCGTAGTGGGTGTAGGGCCGCTCGCGGTCGGTGGCAATGCGTTGTAGAATCTCCGGAGGCTGGTAGGCGGCGGCCAGCACGAAGCAGACCACGTAATTGCCCGGCGGCTCCATGGGGCGGCCCAGACCGAAGAGCACCCAGCCGAAATCGCTGGAGACATTGAACCACTTTTCCACCACCGGGCGGTCGTAGACCCGCGAGTGGGCGCCCACGAAGATGCCGTCGAGATTCTCCGCCGCGTAGTCGGCCGTCAGGTAATCCAGCATCATGGCGGCGCGCTGCTTCATGGCCGGATCGTTGGCCCACTCGGCCAGGTACGACATGGAAAGAAAGAACAGGCCCATATAGTGCGGGCTATCGTACTCGCCCTGCCCGCGCGTGGTGGTGAGCCGGACCCAGGATTCGATCCACCCGGCGGCTTCGCGCATGTTCTCGGCGGACGATTTGCCGGTGTACCATTGGCCGCCATCCTGGTCCGGCCACAGTTGCGCCATCAGATAAAGGGACGTGTAATACAGCAGCCAGTGGTTCTCCGTATCGCCCCGGTAGGGCATGTACGTTTTGAAGGAGCGGCGCAGCGCCCGGCGGGCCGAATCGGACAACTGGCCCTGGTCCAGATACGCCACCGCCGTGATGGGGAACATCCAGAACATGTCGCCCGTGGGACCGGCCTCCAGCAGTTCTTCCAGGCGGCGCGAGCACAGCGCGGCATCTTCATGCAGCTTGAGCTTGGCCGCGATATTCAGGTAACCCAGCGGTCCGGCGGCCTTGGGGTGGGCGTACGCGTCGATGATAAACTGAACGCGCTGCGGAAATGCGGGGGGCTGGGCGTGTAAGGGGAGGCAGGCAAGAAGGAGGAGGAGTGGGGCCAGGGTGGGACAGACCATCGCCTTTTGTGGTCTGTCGCGCCTTGCAAAAACCCGGATGGTTGACCGACGACAAAAGGCGATCGTCTGTCCCACCTTCATCGTTCTCATGGCCGCTCCGGGACGAACTTCATGCGAAAGACCCGGCTGCCTTCCAGGCCGTCCCTGGTCCACGTCTTGCCGTAATCCTGCGACACGTAAAGCGCCTCCTCATGCACGCCGGCATAGACGCGGCCCGCCTTGGCCGGGTCGAAGGCCACGCTCCAGACGTTGTTCGAGGGGAGGCCGGCATTGCGCAATTGCCAGGTCTTGCCGAGGTCTTCGGAGACCGCAACTCCCACACCCCACCCCGCCACCGCAATGCGGTTTCGGGCGGCGGGGTCGAAGGCGATGTCGGAGAGATTGCGGCCCGCCCCCAGATTGCCGGCGCTCTCAAAGCTGATGCCGCAATCCGTGGACACGAAGAGTCCGCCGCCTTGCGCGGCAGCCATCCAGTAGCAGGCATCGTGCGGCGATTGCTCGACGCGCAACACCTGGAAACCGGCGGCGCCGGCGGGCCGCCAGTGTTGCCCCGCGTCGTCGCTGTGGAAAATGCCCTCTTCGTTGCCCGCCACCAGAACTCCGCTCTGCCGCGAATCCACTCGAATTGCCGGTGTGTATTTGCGGTGCAGTGCGGCTCCGGCGTCCTGCCAGGTGGCGCCGCTGTCCCGGCTCACTCGAATGCCCGCGGTGTGGCTGAAGTAAATGGTGCCCGGCGCGTGGCGATCCACCGAGACGTCCAGCAACTCGGTGACATCGCTGCCAGTGAGAATCTTCCAAAGCTCGCCCCGTTCGCGCACGCGAATCAGACCATTGCCCGCCGCCACGTACAGCGTGCCGGGGTCGGCCGGGTCGTAATCCAGCGCGCTGACGAAGGGATGATTGTAGCCCGCGTGCCGCCATTCCCCGTCCGCCGATTTCCGAAAGATGCCGCTCGGCGGGAGCTTCGCGCCCACCACGTAATCCTTGGACGTCACCATGCACGTGTAGAGCGTATATTGGCCCGCGGCCGGAGGCGGCAGCATTGCCAGCAGGAGCAGCCATCGCATGACGGACTACTTTAGCAGGAGTTTCGATCCGCGGGTGGGAACGCCTCCCGGCACGCCAGAATCAGGGTCCGGCGCAGCGCATTACGCACTAGAATTCGTCTTCGTCGTGTTTCTTCTTGCCTTTGCGTCTCAGGATGACAATGGCGATGAGCACCACGGCCAGAATACCCGCCACCAGTTGCACTGTTCCCTGCGTCATGATTTAGCTCCCGAGCGTCCGAATCGGAAGTATAAAACAAATCCCATACCGGATGCCAGTACACGAAATGGAACGCCGCACGGTCGCCGGAAAGCATCCCGGTCCAGCCCGGAAGCATCTAAAACTTAATGAAGTCTCCCACCGGCCAACCGCATCGCGTAGTCGTCATCGGCGGCGGATTCGGCGGGCTGTACGTGGCCAAGGCGCTGGGCCGCGCGCCCGTATCGGTCGCCGTGATCGATCGCCGCAACTTTCACCTCTTCCAGCCCCTGCTCTACCAGGTGGCCACCGGCGGGCTCTCGCCCGGCGAAATCGCCTCGCCCCTGCGCGTCGTGCTGAAGAATCATCGCAATACCGAAGTGCTGCTGGGCGAAGCCGTGGACCTCGACGTGGACCGCCGCCGCGTCATCCTGCGCGATGGCGAAATCCCGTACGACACCTTGATCGTCGCCACCGGAGCTACCCATCACTACTTCGGCAACGACCAGTGGGAGGCCCTCGCTCCCGGCCTCAAAACCATCGAAAACGCCACCGAGATCCGCAGCCGCCTGCTGCTGGCTTTCGAACGCGCCGAGCGCGAGGGGGACCCCGCGGAACGCCGCGCCTGGCTGAACTTCGTCATCGTGGGCGCCGGGCCCACCGGCGTCGAACTGGCGGGAGCGCTCGGCGAAATCGCCAATGACACGCTGCGCCACGACTTCCGCCACATCGACCCGCGCGACGCCGCCATCCTCCTGATCGAGGGCGAGCCGCGCGTCTTGCCCGCCTTCCCGCCGGATCTCTCGGCCAAGGCCGAGCGCCAGTTGATCGCTCTCGGCGTGCGCTCTCTCACCAACGCCAAGGTAACCGCGATCGATGCCGAGGGCGCAACCTTCACCGTAGACGGCCGCACCGAACGCATCGCCACCCACACCGTGCTGTGGGCCGCCGGCGTGCGCGCTTCGCGCCTCGGCAAAGTCCTCGCCGAACGCGCCGGAGCCCAACTCGACCGCGCCGGACGCGTCATTGTGGAACCCAACCTCAGCGTCCCCGGGCACCCCGAGATCCTCGTCATCGGCGACCTCTCCAGCTTCACCCATCAGGGCGGCAAGCCGCTGCCTGGCGTGGCGCCGGTGGCCATGCAGCAAGGCAGGTACGTGGCCCGGCTGATTGAGAGCCGCCTGGCCGGCCGTGAAAAGTCCGCGCCCTTCCACTACTTCAACAAGGGCAATCTCGCCACCGTCGGCCGCAACCGGGCCGTCGCCGAATTCGGCAAACTGCACATCTCCGGCTTCGCCGCCTGGTTCACCTGGGTCTTCGTCCACCTCATGTACCTGGTGGAGTTCGACAATCGCCTGCTGGTGTTCACCGAGTGGGTGTACAACTACTTCACGCGCAACCGCGGCGCACGCCTGATTACCGGCGGCAAGCCCTGAATCCGGCGCCCCTTTTACTGCTTGCAGGACGGAGGGTCGAAGGTGATATTGGTTTCCGTCTGGAATTTGCGGTACTCGAGAAACGCCACGGTGTTGTCGGCGTCGAGGCGCCCGATTCGCGTCTTCACGTGCGCCTGCGAGGGCAGCAAATACTGCTTCCCGCCAACCGCGGCGAACTCGTAATCCACCGTGAACCCGGTGGCTTCAATCGGGAAACCATGCGGGATCTCGGCCTGCTGCGTGTACCGCAGCGGCAGGTGCGTTTCCTCGTCCACGTCGATTTCCCCGTGGTAAGGCACTATGATCGAATTCGGACCCTCCGTCATGGGGCCGTTCTGGATCCGATAAATCGAATTCTCGCGCGCGATGTGAAACGAGAATCTCCCCGCGCGGCGCTTGCGCAGCGTCGTCCAGCCCTTCCAGCGGAATTCACTTTGCGAACGTCGGTCGAACAGCGCATACAGGCTGGTGCCGAATTCTCCGGTGCTCAACGTCCCGCCCAGGTACCGATACTCAATCACCGTAGGCTTGCCGTCGATCAGCATCAGCTTGTAGTCTTCCTTGTGCTCGAAGTAGCTGAGTTTCACGGTGAGCGTGTCCACGGGGCGCCAGCGCCCGTTCCCTTGGGGATCCAGCGACCGCCGCACCACCTCCGTGCAGATGAAGTCCGGCAGAGAGTCCGAATACCGCATTGCCGCTTCCCGCGCCTGCTCCAGCAGGCTCGCCTGCACCGGTTCCAGTTCCTGTGCCATCGCGGACGCGCCGGCAGCTAGTAGAGTGAGGATCGCGAGATGTGCCGGCGCACGCATGGCCTCTCGAAGACGATAATATCATCCGTCGACCGGGTGGGACAGGCCATCATTTGCGTGGTCTGTCATGCCGCGTCAAACCACGATGGCCTTCATGGGGCGACAGACGACAAAAAGCGATCGTCCGTCCCACCAGCGCATGCTTACATTCCCGGCGCCGCCGCCGCGATCTCCTTGTTCACCGCGGAGAACTTCTCGAAGTTCTTATTGAACCTGCCGGCCAAATCCAGCGCCGCGCGGTCGTACGCCGCCTTGTCCGCCCACATCCCGCGCGCATCCAGTAACCCGGCCGGCACTCCCGGACAGGATTTCGGCACCGACACGCCAAACACCGGGTGCCGCTCCACCGCCACATCCTTCAACCAGCCGTTCAGCGCCGCGTTCAGCATGGCGCGCGTGTAGCGCAGTTTCATGCGCTCTCCCACGCCGAACGGGCCGCCCGCCCAACCCGTATTCACCAGCCAGCACTGCGCGCCCGTGCGCCGCAGCTTCTCCCCCAACAACGACGCGTAGGTGGCCGCCGGACGCGGCAGAAACGGCCCACCAAAACACGCGCTGAACGTGGCCTGCGGTTCCTTGCCGAGCCCCCGCTCCGTTCCCGCCACTTTCGCCGTGTATCCGCTCAGAAAGTGATACATCGCCTGCTCCGGGCTGAGCTTCGCAATCGGCGGCAGCACGCCGAATGCATCCGCCGTCAGGAAGATCACGTGGTTCGGGTGCCCGCCCACGCTCGGAATCACCGCATTGTCGATGAACTTCAAAGGATACGCCGCGCGCGTATTCTCCGTGACTTCCTCCGAATTGAAATCCAGCAGCCGCGTCTCCGCGTCCATGGCGACGTTCTCCAGCACCGTCCCGAAGCGGATCGCGTTCCAGATCTGCGGTTCGTTTTCCCGTGAGAGGCGTATGCACTTGGCGTAACACCCACCCTCGAAATTGAATACTCCGGTGTCGCTCCAGCCGTGCTCGTCGTCGCCAATCAGGCGCCGCTCGGCATCCGCCGAAAGCGTCGTCTTCCCCGTCCCGGAGAGTCCAAAGAACAGCGCCACGTCGCCCCCCACACCCGTGTTCGCCGAGCAGTGCATGGGGAACACCCCGCGCTCCGGCAGCAGGTAGTTCAGGATGGTGAAGGCCGATTTCTTCATTTCCCCCGCGTAGCTCGTCCCGCAGATCAACACCACGCGCTTCTTGAAATTGATCACGATGCAGGTTTCCGAGTTGGTGCCGTCCTCCGCCGGGTCGGCCTGGAAATCCGGCGCGAACAAAATCGAAAACTGCGGCACGTGATCTCCGGTCTTCTCCGCGTCCGGCCGGATGAAAAGCTGCCGCGCAAACAGGTTGTGCCACGCCAACTGGCTCACCACCCGTATGGGCATCGCGTATTCCGCATCGGCGCCCACAAAACAATCCTGCACGTACACGTCATGACCCTGCCAGAAGGCCATCATTTTGGAGTAGAGCCGGTCGAAATGCTTCTCCGAGAGCGGCTGGTTGACGTCCCCCCATTGCACGTGGGCGTCGGTGGTCTCGTCGCGCACCACGAATTTGTCCTTGGGAGAACGCCCCGTGAATTGCCCCGTGCGGACTACGAACGAGCCGCCGCTGGCGAGAGTCCCTTCCCGGCGCTGGATGGCGTGCTCCAACAACTGCGCCGTGCCCAAATTCCAGTACGCCACATTGAGGTTGCGGAACCCCTGCTCCTCCAGGCCATGATGGCTTGGCCGTATCCCCGCATTCGCAATCTGCCTGTGTTCCGTCAGCATGGTTGATTTCTTTTCCAAACGGGCCCCGCCCTTATCGTAGAATTGTCTCATGAACCGGCTTCTCGGCGTTGCTGCGCTCGCGCTCGGCCTATGGTTGGGCCGGGGCCACGCCCAGGTCATTGAATTCGAAACGAATGGCCTGAAATATCAAACACTTACGAAATCCGGCGTGACCATCATGTTCGCCACGCTGCCGCAGCGCCTGCATGACTACGCCATCCTCCAGGTGGCCATTTCCAATGGTTCCAAAGCCCCGTACAACATCCGTCCCGAGGATTTCACCTATGTCCGCCTCGACAACTCGGTGCTGCGCGCCTCCGCCGCACGGGTCGTGGTGACGTTGCTGGAGGAAAAGGCCAGCGGCAGCGACGTGATCAAACTCATCACCAGCTACGAGAATTCGATTTCCGGCAATCAGCACCTGAAATCCACCAACGGCTACGAGCAGCGCCGCCAGAGCGTCCTCGCCATGGGATCGGTAAAGTTGAAAGCCGCCGCCGCCGCCAGCGCCCTGGTCCTGGTGCCAACCAAACTGATGCCCGGCGAATCCACCGACGGCGCGGTCTTCTTCCCCACAGAAGGCAAACTCCTCGGCTTCGGCCACCTCGTGGTCCGCACCAATACCGACATCTTCAACTTCACCACGGACTAGGTGGGATGCATTTCGGCAACCCCGAAGTCGGGCATAATGAAAAAGACAACAATGAGCCGCACGCTCCAACTCGGCAATGCGCAGATCGACGAGACCAACCTGACGGATCTCTGCCGGCGATATCGCGTCCGGGAACTCTCCTTGTTTGGCTCCGCCGCCCGCGGAGATATGCGGCCGGACAGTGACATCGACCTGCTTGTCGAGTTTCTTCCGGATGCCGAAGTCGATCTCGTGGACTATGCCGGCTTAATGCTGGATCTAGCGCGCCTGTTCGGGCGAAAAGTGGACCTGGTATCGAAGAACGGACTAAAGCCGCTGATCCGGGCTTCCGTGCTCGAAGAGGCCCAGCTCTTGTATGCGGCATGATAGCCTCTATCTCACGGATATCATTGAGGCGGCGGACCACATTGCTGCCTTCATCGCGGAAACTGATTTTCCTGCATTTCAGAAATCGGAACTACTCCGCAGCGCCGTAGTTCAAAAACTCGCGATTATAGGCGAAGCCGCTGCGCGAGTCTCCGAAGAACTCACAACCCGCCACCCGCAAGTACCTTGGCCACAGATCGTAGCCTTCCGTAATGTTCTTGTCCACGCATACTTCGGGATCGACTGGGACGTGGTCTGGCGGGCCGCCCGGAATCGTTGCCCAGTTTTGCGGGAGCAGGTCGCCGGCATCCTGGCAGCGCAATCCGTTGACACCGAAGATCGGAGTGGGCGGAGATGAACAGGCCACGCACACTCCCAATCCCCGCAGTCTGCGTAAATTAGTGTAACTGCTGGCTTTTACCGCAACTTTCCACAATATCCGGTATTATTAAATTAGATATGATTCTGGACGCCGATCTTCTGCGGAACCTGGCGGCACTACCTGTTGAAAAACGCGCCATCACTAACCCCCGTGTACTCAACGAGGCCTACGACTACGCCAAACCGAGCTCCTTTGTACGCGGTATGCGTATCGACCTGAACGGTCTCGCCATCCTCCTGATCTCCGGCACCGCAAGCATCGACGAGCAGGGACGCAGCGTCCACATTGGCGACTTCCGCGCTCAGTTGCGGCGCACCTACCGCAACATCACCGGGCTCCTCGAAGCCGAAGGCGCCACCTGGCACGACATTGTGCGCACCACCTGCTACCTGCGCGATATCGAACGCGATTACCAGGCCTTCAACGAGGAACGCACCGAGTTCTTCCGCCAGCAAAAGCTCGACCCCGTGCCTGCTTCCACCGGAATCCAGGCGATCCTCTGCCGCCCGGAACTGCTGGTCGAAATTGAAGCCATCGCCATGTTCCGGACCGACCCGCGGCTCTGATCCAGAGCCGCGACCGGGGTACCCCATCGGTCGGGAGCGGATTACGCCAGAGCCGCCAGATCTTCCAGCTTGAGACGCCCCGTGTAGATCGCCATGCCGAGCGCCGCGTCGATCTTCATGGCGAGCAGTGCCTTGACCTCTTCCAGGGTGGTGATGCCGCCGGCCGCGGTGATATTGAGCCCGGTGGCTTGGCGCAGACGGCGGAACCACGCCAGGTCCGTGCCCTGCATCATGCCTTCCTTATCTACATAGGTGCAGAGGAAGCCCGAACAGTAGGGCTCAAGCGACGCCACCACCTCTTCGGCGGTGAATCCCGTGGTCTCCTGCCAGCCTTTCACCACAATGCGGCCGTCTTTGGAATCGAGCGCGATGGTCAACCGCTCGCGCCCCACCTCGTCGCGCAGCGCGGAGAGAAGCTCCTGGTTGATTCCGGTTTTCGTAAACGCGCTGGTGCCGACAATCACGCGGTGCGCTCCCTGTGCCAACAAGGTGCGCGCGCGCTCCACGGTGCGCACACCGCCGCCCACGCGGCACACGGCTTTCGACGCCAGTAAGCGCACCAGTTCGTCGTTCGATCCGCGGCCGAGGGCGGCATCCAGATCGATCACCTGAATTTCGGGGAAGGCGGCGAATTTGCGCAGCATCTCGTCCGGGCTATCGCCCTCCAGGGCCTTCTCGCGGCCCTGGACTAACTGCACCACTTTGCCGCCCATCAGATCGATACAAGGGACGATCATGCCGACACCCGCACCGCGATACCGTGTTTGTCGAGCTCTTCCTTGAGTTGATTCACCGTATAAGTTCCGTAATGGAAAATGGAGGCGGCGAGCGCCGCGTCGGCGCAGCCCTCGGTGAGCACCTTGACGAAGTGTTCCGGCTTCCCCGCCCCGCCGCTCGCGATGATGGGAATGTGGGTGGCGCGCGAAACGGCCTGCGTGAGGGCGCAATCGAACCCGTCCTGCACGCCATCGGTATCCATGGAGGTGAGCAGTACCTCGCCGGCGCCGAGCGCTTCACCGCGCGCGGCCCACGCCACGGCGTCGATTCCTTCGTCGTCGCGCCCGCCCCGCGTATAGACGTGCCATCCACCGGGCGAATGGCGGCGGGCGTCGATGGCCAGCACGACGGCCTGCGCGCCGAATTCGTTGCTCAGTTCGGTGATCAGCTCGGGACGGCGCACGGCGGCCGTGTTCACAGTCACTTTGTCTGCGCCGGACATGAGGATGCGGCGGGCGTCGGCCACCGACCGGATGCCGCCGCCCACGGCCAGCGGGATAAAGACCTTGCGCGCCGTGCGCGCCACCACGTCGGCCATGATTTCGCGGGCGTCGCTAGAGGCGGGAATGTCGAGGAAGACGAGTTCGTCGGCGCCGTCGC
>OBLT010001909.1_pt1 | contig 13133 bp, 10 predicted proteins | sample 1518721 | NCBI WGS metagenome assembly OBLT01 (sample SAMEA3539307, study PRJEB22396) | soil metagenome | biome: tundra; feature: field; material: soil | place: USA | collected 2010-05 | depth 0.15 m | reverse complement strand
GATTGACCATCGATTGACAATCGGCCTTCAGGTTGACAACCTGCCCCACTAGCCTTCCACTAGCCTGGGATAAGCTTTGCTTGTTATCGGTGGGTGATCCGCACATTGAAACAGCCAAGGACCCCCGCGTTACGGCGCAACGCTGTGCATCCCCGCGGAGTGGAGAATCCGCCGCACCTTCTTGGGCGATATGGAGAGCTTCTCGGCAACCCGCGATACTTTGCGGCCCTCCCGCTCCCACACTTTGGGGATCACCATGCGGGCGAACTCCTCAGTCAACTGGCTAAAAGATTTGTCCTCCACCACGCCAGCGCTCCAGGCGCGTAACAGGGGATCGACCGGCCGGGCGTGCAGCACCCTGGATTTCAAGGTCTCCAGGTCGTCCCATACATATTGCCTCTCCGAGCCTTCCGGCTGCAAGAGCGCCATCGCCTGTTCGTAGCAGCGGCGCGCCGCCTCGGGATCTCCATATGGCTCGACGGCATACGTAAGGCCTTGCCAGACATGGGCGCGCGCCAACAGCCGCCGGTTCTGTGTGTGCCCTGCGAAGGCCACGGCATCGTGGGCAAACGCCTCAGCAGTCTCGTGGTGACGCGCCGGGTCGCCGACCTGTTCCTCCAACGCCGCGCTCTCCACGATGCACTGAATCGTGCGCGCGCGCGCCATCACGATGTAGTCGCTTTTCTCCTCCCCGTGGCGGAAGGCCTCCCCAGCCTCGGACGCGGCACATTCCAGATCGCCTGAATCGAGGCAAAGATATCCCCGGTTGATGTGAACTCCCGCGATCCCCCGATGATTGTGACGCCGCTCGTAGATCGCCATGGATTCCTCAAGGTGGGTATGCGCCTGGCTGCGGATCTGTTCGATACGGAGCCGCTGTTCCCGGACGCGGTCCGCGCTCGTCGAGGTGTCCTCCCTGGCGGAGCGGCGGGAAGCCGAGACATGGTCGACATCCTTCTGGAACTGGAGAGCCAGCAGGCGTTTCACAAACGCCAGGTTCAAAAGCGCGCGCGCCAGTTGTAAGTGGTCTCCGCCACCCGAGCGGTACTCGGCAATGGCCCGCTCCAGACATTCCTGGGCCCGCTCATACCTGCCCTGGCGACGCGCAATGCGTCCATAGGCGGATTGAATATTGCCGCGGCTCAGGAAATCGTCGGTGCGGCTGAGTGCCTCTTCGGCGTGGCGCAGGATGGCAATCGCTTCACTCAGCTTTCCTTTTTGGAATGCCAGCCAACTCCTGGTGGCTTGCATAATGGCCGCCATCTGCGGATAACCGCAGGACAGAGCCAAAGCTTCCCCACGTTCGATGTAGCCCAAAGCGTCGTCGTATTGACCGGTTTTCCGGAGACAGCGACCGGTCCAGAAGTTCGCGATCGCCAGCAGTTCGGGATCCCCGATTTCCTCCTCCAGCGACTGGACAAATCGGAAGTGGCCGGCCGCCCGGTCAAAATCCTCCTGTGACATCGCAAACACGCCTTCGGCCATCCGGAGATGCAGATAATCGAGGAGCGTCAGGGCCGATCGGGTGGGCGCTGGAAATCTCGCCAGGAGGCTGCAGAGCAGTTGCGGGCTATCAAAACCGGCATCGATCCACTGCGCGATGAGTCCAACCAGAACGCCGGAATTCGTAGCTTCGGGCCGGAGCGCTTCCACCATTGGCCGGATGCGCTCGAGCCTCCGAATGCCCTGCTCGATCCGCCGAAACCCGAGATCGTCCCGTAGCTCCGCGAGCAGGGCACCGACTTCATCGGAGCCCATGACTGAAGTATAGAACTTAAAGGGCCACGAATGAACACGAATCAACACGAATAAGAGGGGGCAACGCAGTTGTTCTATTCGTGTTCCTTCGTGTTCCTTCGTGGCCGATAGTTTTCTCCCTGCTTAGTCGAGGTAATCGTATGCCTGTAGCGTCAGGAATTCCGGGAATTCGTGATCGGTCAGCATCTCGTTGTAGAGGTATGCCGCAGTAGCAAGCGGCTGTTCCGGTAACTGCCCGCGGAGTTTCTCCACAGTGCGCTCAACCTCGTCTCGGACCAGCGAAGCAGTTACCACTCGCTGATCGTCCAGCATCGAACCGTGCCGGACCCACTGCCAGACCTGCGCGCGGCAGATCTCGGCCGTTGCGGCATCTTCCATCAAGTTGTAGATCGGTACGCACCCATTTCCACCCAGCCAGGCCGCCAGGTAGCGAAGCCCCACGTCCAGGTTAATCGCCAGACCGTTCGCGGTGATGGTTCCTTGCGGGGTCAAGAGCAGGTTCGCGGCAGTCGTGTTGGTTGAAGTTTGCCGGTCCACCTGATTGGGGAATGGCATGTAGGTATCGAAGATCTGCTTCGCCAGTGGAACCAGGCCGGGGTGTGCAACCCACGTGCCATCGTGCCCCGCCCACACCTCGCGCAGCTTGTCTTCGCGCACCCGGGCCAAGGCCGCCTGGTTAGCCTGTGGATCGCTCTTGATGGGAATCTGGGCAGCCATCCCGCCCATCGCGTGGGTGCCGCGCCGGTGGCAGGTGGCCACCAGCAACTCCACGTAGGAGGCCAGAAACGGTTTGGTCATGGTGACCTGCGAGCGGTCGGGCAGGACGCACTCCGGCCGGTTGCGGAATTTCTTGATGTAGCTGAAGATGTAATCCCATCGCCCGCAGTTCAAGCCGGCGGAGTGCTCCCGCAGCTCCCAGAGGATCTCATCCATTTCGAAGGCGGCCAGAATGGTTTCGATGAGCACGGTCGCGCGAATCGTGCCTCGCGAAATACCGAGTTGATCCTGCGCGGCCAGGAAAACGGCATTCCAAAGCCGCGCCTCATGGCGGCTCTCCAGTTTCGGCAGGTAGAAGTACGGCCCCGTACCATTGCGGATGAGGTTGCGCGCGTTGTGAAAGAAGAACAGTCCGAAATCAAAAAGAGAGGCCGATATGGGTTCTCCTTCCACCAGGAAATGCTTCTCCACGAGGTGCCAACCGCGCGGGCGGACCATCAGGACGGCCGGGTTTTCGCCTACTTCGTAGCGTTTCCCCTCAGGGCTGGTGTACGTGATCGTCCCGTTCACGGCATCCCGCAGATTCATCTGACCCTCGATGATGTTCTGCCAGGTGGGCGAGTTGGAATCCTCGAAGTCCGCCATGAAAACCTTGGCGCCCGAGTTCAGGGCGTTAATGATCATCTTGCGGTCCGTGGGTCCGGTGATCTCTACACGCCGGTCCAGGAGGTCGGCGGGGGTCGGTGCTACCTTCCAGGAGGCTCTGCGAATCTCGGCCGTTTCCGCTGGAAAATCGGGTTGCCGGCCGTCGTCGATCTCCTGCTGGCGGGCACGTCTCGCCTCCAGCAATCGCCGGCGGCGGGGTTCAAACTTGGTGGATAACTTCACCAGAAACCGAACGGCCTCGGGTGTCAGAATCTCATCCTGTGTTTCAGTCACTGGCGCCATGATCCGTACGAGCTCGTTTGGGGCTGCAATCACAAATAATACTCCTTCTTCGACTCCGATCGTAGCGCATGATGTCCCACCACCGCCTCTGGACCGGTCCGATCCGGACCACTCGCCCGCTGCGCACCAGCGCCATTGCGCCCAACGGAACTTTGCTCTCTACTTGAGGTGGGCGTGGCACGGGCATTTTAGCCTGTGTTGGTTTTGCCAAAGCCCACACAGGCAAGAATGCCCGTGTCACAAGACACAGAAGGAGCACAATGACCCGAAACGAAGAACAACTCAACCTATGGAATCAGCCGCGCTGGAAAGGCATCTCGCGCCCTTACGGCCCGCAGGACGTGACGCGGCTCCGGCCCTCCATACACATCGAACACACGCTTGCCACCGTGGGCGCCGAGCGCTTGTGGAGCCTTTTGCACACCGATCCTTATGTGAGAAGTCTGGGCGCTCTCACCGGCAACCAGGCGGTGGAACAGGTTCAGGCCGGGTTGAAGGCGATCTATGTCAGTGGCTGGCAGGTGGCGGGCGACGCCAACCTGGCCGGTCAAATGTATCCCGATCAGAGCCTCTATCCCGTCAACAGCGTGCCTACGCTGGTTCGGGGGATCAACAACGCCCTGCTGCGGGCGGACCAGATTTCGAACGCCGACGGAAAATCCGGACCATACTGGCTGGCCCCCATCGTGGCCGATGCCGAAGCCGGCTTCGGCGGTCCACTGAACGCCTTCGAACTGATGAAGGCCATGATCGAAGCCGGAGCCGCCGCGGTCCATTTTGAAGATCAACTTTCCTCCGCCAAAAAGTGCGGACATATGGGTGGCAAGGTGGTAGTGCCCATCCGCGAGTTCGTGCAAAAGCTGGTGGCCGCCCGTCTGGCCGCCGATGTGATGGGTGTCCCCACCATCCTGATCGCCCGCACCGACGCCGATTCGGCGGGCCTCCTGCTGAGCGACATCGACCCCCGCGACCATCCGTTCCTTACGGGCGGAAAAACCGAAGAGGGCTTCTTCTATTACCGTGGCGGGCTGCCCGCGGCCATCTCACGCGGCTTGGCCTATGCCCCCTATGCCGACATGATCTGGTGCGAGACCTCCGAACCGAACCTGGAAGCGGCGCGCCAGTTTGCCCAGGCGATTCACGCGCAGTATCCGGGGAAGCTGCTGGCCTACAACTGCTCGCCCTCGTTCCACTGGAAGAAGAAGTTGAGCGAACGCGAGATCGCGCTTTTCCAGGCACAGTTAGGGGAACTCGGGTACAAGTATCAGTTCGTCACCCTGGCGGGATTCCACTCGCTCAATTTGGGGATGTTCGAACTGGCGCACGACTACTCGCGAGCCGGCATGAGCGCCTACGTGCGCCTGCAGGAAAAGGAATTCGCGCTCGCCGAGGCCCATGGATACTCCGCCGTGCGGCACCAGAGGTTCGTCGGGACCGGCTACTTCGACGCCGTCCAGACCACCATCGCGGGTGGGCATTCGTCTACCGAGGCGCTGGCAGGGTCGACCGAGAACGCTCAGTTTTCGGTGACCGCCGCGGACGCCCCCTGCTTCAGACCGATCGAGGAGAGCGAACTGCGGCCAGGCGTTTCGCAATGATGCTGTAAACCGAGGGGTTGAAACCCAGACCCACATGCGTGCCCGAGACCTCCAAATCCACGTCCGGGTTTCCAGTGATGCAATAGCGCCAGTCTACCAGCCCGTCGGTGCGCGTATAGATGGCGGTCTCGGCCACGGTGGCGGGCAGATCCCGGCCGAGCGAATCCAGAAACGCGCAAGTGCAGGCTCCCGAATAGCAGTCCGGCAGTACCTGTTTTCCATGGTTCTGCCGGATCCGTTGGCGCACCATTTCCACTGCCTGGAGGACCCGTGGATGGGCCACCGTCCCGCGGAAAGGAGAGCCGAGGGTGATCACGGATGCGATGTCTTCCGGCAGGTCGCCAGCCACGGAACGGGCCAGAACGCCGCCCAGACTGTGTCCGATCAGATGGATTCTGCGACCGGTCTGGCGGCGTGCCCGCTTGATGGTTTCGGTCAACTGGCGGCGGATCAGAAGATTGGGACAGTCGGCATTGATACCGATCCCGGAAAAGTATGGCTGGTAGCCGACGCGTGCCAGCCACCCGTACATTTCCGCCAGGTATAGATCGGTCAGGAGAAAGCCCGGGATGATGACTACCGCGGAATTGTCCCCCCGCGGTACTCCAAAACCGTAATAAACCGGCGCGGCATGCAGCAGAAGAACTTCCATGCCGAACAGCGCCTCCTGCCAAATCGGGAGGTCGCTTGCCGCCTTGTCGTCTCGCAGCGGCTTTCGGTTTCCGGGAGCCACCCCCCTCGCACATTTGGTGGATCGCACTTGGATCGCTATACCGTGTGGACATTTTCGCACAAATGCGGGAAGGGCAAATGTAGAGAATTTAAACACCCCTGGTTGCAAGTGACTTGCAAGTCTTGTTTACCCCCTTGTGCCCGCACTCCGACGGAAACGAGCTCTCGGAAGACATGCCTTATCGGTGCGATGGGCCACGGTGCGCTGGCATTGTCGTCATCAACGCCCGGAGCACGGCATTCACCGCTTCGCCGGTTCCCGTAGACAATCTACATCCATTCCAGTAGAATGTCTACAGCCCTGGAGGTCAGCCCATGAACTTCTTCTCTCGCCGCCGCCGTGACCGCGAACTTGACGAGGAGATCCGCAGCCATCTCACCATGGCGGCCGGCGACGCCCGGGATCGCGGCGAAGGGCCCGAACAGGCCAGCCTCTCCGCCCGTCGGGACTTCGGTAACGTCGGGTTGGTGCAAGAAGTCACCCGGAGCTCCTGGGGCTGGGCATGGCTGGAGCGCTTCGGCCAGGATCTGCGCTTTGCCGCCCGCCAACTGCGGCGAAGCGCCGGGTTCACCGCTTCGGCCGTTCTGACCTTGGCGCTCGGTATCGGAGCTAATTCCGCCATCTTCAGCGTCGTCAATTCCGTGCTGCTGAACCCGCTGCCCTATCCGCATGCGGAGCGGCTGGTATGGATCTGGGGCCACACGCCAGCAGGCGCCACCACCGCCGCCCTTTCTCCACCGGATTTTCGGGACTACCGCGACTGGAACCGCGTGTTCCAATACCTCGGCGCCTTTTCACCCTTTGTCGGCATGCGAAACTGGAGTTCCGGCGGCGCCGCGCGGCAACTCCAGTCCGCTATGGTAACGGGCGATTTCTTCCAGGCCCTGGGCAACCGGCCGCTGCTCGGCCGCAATTTCACTCGCGAGGATGAACAGACCAGCGATCCTCACGTCGTCTTGCTCAGCTACCGGGTCTGGCAGCAGGCGTATGGCGGCGACCCCGCCATCGTGGGCCAGACGGCCCGGATCGATAGCACCCCCGTGACCATCATCGGGGTCATGCCGGCTTCCTTCGATTTCCCGCGCGATACCGACTTCTGGTTTCCCACTCCTATGCTGGCGCGCGGCTTGCAGCAGCGCCTGAGCCACAACCTGCGAGCCGTCGGCCTGCTCCAACCTGGTGCAACCATCGCGCAGGCTCAGGCCGATCTGGACTCCGTTGCCACGCGGTTGGGCGATCAGTATCCCGCCACCGACAAGGGTTGGGGACTCCTGCTTCAGCCCATGCGCGACGCGATTGTGGGGCCCGCCGGTCCGGTGTTGTGGATGCTGCTGGGCGCCGTCGCTCTGGTGCTGCTCATCGCTTGCGTGAACATCGCCAACCTCCTTCTGGCCCGATATGGGGCGCGCCAACGGGAAATCTCGATTCGCACCGCCATCGGCGCCGGCCGCTTCCGGATCCTGCGGCAACTCATCACCGAGAACCTCCTCCTGGCCCTTCTGGCCGGGTCTCTCGCGCTCGCGATCGCAATTTGGGGTGTGGACCTCGTGCGAAGCCACGGCCCCGCCACTCTGCCCCGCCTGAAAGAGGTTCGGCTGGACGGTACGGTATTGGCCTTTACGGCGCTGGTCTCCGCGCTCACCGCCATTCTGTTCGGACTGGTGCCTGCCTGGCTGGCAACCGCGGCCCCGCCGGTAAGTGGTCTCCGTGAGGGCCGAAGAGCGGGCTCCGGCCGGAGCCGCCATTTCCTTGGCGAAACACTGGTCATCGGCGAAACGGCGCTGGCACTATGCCTCCTGGTGGGGGCTGGCCTGCTTCTGACCAGTCTCTCCCGGACCCTCCACGCCCCGCCCGGGTTCTCGCCGGAGGGTGTCCTTTCGACCAGCCTGATGATCCCCCAGGCGACTTACAAGGACGGGCCCAGCCGCATTCGGTTCGTAAACCAGTTGAGCGACAGCGTCCGAGCCTTGCCTGGGGTGGAAGCGTTCGGCGGAATCAGCGAACTGCCCCTCAATAACGAACATAACGATACGTTGTTCCGCGTGGCGGAGCATCCGGGCAGCAAACCAGGAGACCTGAACGATGCCGACTTCCGAGTCCCCACGCTAGGCTACTTCGAGACCATCGTCATTCCGTTGTTGCGCGGCAGGCTGTTCGAGGAACGGGATGGGCCTCGATCACCCCGGGTGGTTGTGGTAGATGAACCCTTCGTCCGCCGGTACTTTCCCGGCGAAGACCCCGTCGGCAAGCACCTGTCCGTTTATTCCGGCGCCGCCGGATACTTGCCCTCCGAAATCATCGGCGTGGTGGCCGGCATCCGCAACGACTCGCTGCAGATTCCGCCGCGGCCCACCATGTACTTCGCCTACGCTCAGGCCGACTCGGACCACCTGCACCTCCTGGTGCGAACTGCCGGCGACCCCGAATCCCTGGCCGGCCCGATTCGCAGGCTCGTCGCGGCCCAGGACCCGGATGTGGCCCTGTCCGCGTTTCAGACCTTGAATCACCTCGTCGGCGAGTCCGTTTCCGGGGACCGTTTCAACACGGTCCTGTTGGGGCTATTCGCCGCGTTGGCCCTGCTGCTGGCGATGGCCGGCGTCTATGGCGTGTTCTCCTACCTGGTCTCGCAACAGACTCACGAGATCGGTGTGCGCATGGCCTTGGGGGCCGAACCCGGCCGGATGCTGCGCCTGATTCTGCGGCGCGGCGCGCTACTGGCGGTCGCCGGAGTGTGTCTGGGCGCGGTCGCCGCATCGTTTTTGGTGCGTGTGTTGGCCAATCAACTGTACGAGGTGAAGCCTCGCGATCCCGCGGTTTTCGCGGCAGCCGCCCTGGTCCTGGTGGCCGTAGCGCTGGCCGCCTGCTGGATTCCCGCGCGCCGCGCCATGCGCGTCGACCCGCTGGTGGCATTACGCTGCGAATAGTACAGTGTGGTTTGAGCCCCAGGATAATTGCGCTTCGTGGTGCGGACACTCGTGTCTGCAGCGTCGTTACGCCGCACGAGACTCGTCTCGACGCTTTTCGGGAGTGCACCAGCACCGTGACACCGAGAGGGGTTTTCGACGCTGCCGCGCTGGCACTCGTGCCGGTGCTTGGCACCTTTCCCCCTTCCTGCGCGCCCGGGCTTTCGGCCACGACATTTCACTGCCAAGTCGCGGTCGGTACTATCGATCGCCCTGCTGGTCGTCGCACACCGGCTCACTCCCCACATCTCCACCCTTCATGACCCTGGCCGCTATGGTTACCGGTCGCCAGTGCCAGTCCGGCTGAGCTTCGTCATGTTCTCGATACACTCTCATATGCCGGCGCCCTTGATTGCGAGCGGATTCACGCGTCACAATAATGGCGTGGTGTTCCTACTACTCTGGTTCGCTCTATTCGCGCCAGCCCGGGCGTTACCGTCTCCCGATCTCCGTTGCAGCACGGGTGCAGCCTTCATCATCGAGACCCAGGTACTGAGCGGGACAACAGACGCACGCTCTCTGGTTCTGTGGATGTGTGACCCGAAGAAACACGAAGATGAAGTGTACGGTCGCGTCTACACTTGCCCGGATCAGACGAGAGGCCATTTCTACCGGGGCCAAACCTGGCTGTCGGTAATCGACAAGAAAACCAAGCGAGTCCTCAACACCATTCCGATCGTCTCCGACTGGCTGAACGAAACAACTTTCGACATTCCGTACAGGATTGCGCCGTTCTTCTACACCGTCGATGGCCCCACCAATAAGTACGGCGAGGGCAAGCCCAAGATTCTCTCTCTGAAGGATTACAACGGCGACGGCGACGCCTTCGAGTTCGCACTTTTCGAGGCGGAGAATTGCACGGTCGTTAAGACGAGCTTGTTCGGATATAGCAAGTCCAGGGACAGGGTCGTTCAATATCCCATTCACCTGATTCAGCGGGAAGGGGAGACGGTGACGGTTCGCGATTCGCCTTGGCTGGACCACTTCATGCTCCAGAAGCCTGTCACGGCCGGCCGCTGGAAATGGCAGTACCAATATCATTTCGGCGGCCTGACCCATTTTGAGATCCACTATGACCGTGACAGGGAGATGTTTGAGGGCGAAGTAGACATCGACCAGCGCTAGTGTTCTGACACCTTATGGCGCATGCAGGGCTCCGCCCCACGCAGCAAGCCCAGACTTGTTGGCCCAGCTTGCGCTTCTTTAATCCCCCAATTCCACTATCCTTCTTGGATCTCGGTCGTGCGTTCGCGCTCCCCACTTAGCGCTCGCTCAAGTGCGCGTAATACCCCGTCTTCGCCCTTACCGTCAGTCCCGCCCCGGGCGTCCCCGCCTTTCCGCGGATCACGATCTTGTGAAACGAATCGTCGGCCTCCGGATTCGTGGAGTGGTAGCCCAGCTCGTACGAAGACCGCAACTGTTCCCCGATCTCCTTGAAGTTCTGCGCCAGCCCCTTCTCGCGGGCGTCGTAATCCGCCCCGCCGGTCTCCCGCGCAATGCGCTCCATCACGCTCGTGCCGTACTTGTTGCGCGCGTTGAGGCGGCCGTTCCTCACCTCGGTGTAGCGGATGCAGAAAAGCAGCACGTTATTGGTTTGGGCCGCTTCGATGGCATCCATCATGTGGTGTGCGCTCGCATTGTCCTCGCCGTCGCTGAAGATGATCAGCGCCTTTCGGCCGCGCTCCACATTTGACAGCATCTGCCGCGCCGAATGGTAGATGGCATCGTAAAACGCAGTGCCTTGCGTGCGAATCTCGCGCGGGCCCAGGATGGGGTAATCGCCCTTGTTGTCCGTTCCCAGGTATCCTTCCAGGGCATCGGCCAGGAATTTCGCCGATGGCGAGTATTCCGTAACCAACCGCGGGTGGCTGGCGAAGCACGTCAGGAAGGCGCGATCCTGCGGGGTCAGCACTTCAGCCAGAAAGGTCTTCAAGTCTTTGTGGTGCTGCTTGACGAACGAGCCCTGGCTGCCGCTGATGTCCACCACCAACCCCAGGTTCAGGGGGACATCCACGCTCTTGGCGAAGAACGCGATCCTCTGCGGAACGCCATCTTCGACGACTTCGAAATCGTCCTGCGTGAGGTTGGTGACTAGTTTCCCGGCGTGATCGCGGACCGAGAATCCCACGTTGATCAGTTGCACGTCGACGCGAAAGGGCGTCTGGGCAGTACATGGCAGGAGCAAGCACGCGAACACAAACAACCGGCTCGGTTTCATATGGTATAAAACGCCCGCCACGCGTTGCCGGATGCAGGAATTCAGTGGCGGGAAAGAGGCAGACCATAGAATACGATGGTCTGCCCCACTCTTAGCGTCCCATCCAGCCGCCGTCCACCGTCAACACCGTTCCGCTCACGTAGTCCGAGGCCGGCGACGAAAGGAACACCACCGCGCCCGCCAGGTCGCTCGGGTCGCCCCAGCGCCCGGCCGGAATCCGCGACAGGATCGCCGGGTTGCGGACCGGATCGGCGCGCAACGCGGTGGTATTATCGGTCGCGATGTAGCCCGGCGCGATGGCGTTTACCTGCACGTTGCGGCCGGCCCATTCGTTAGCCAGCGCCTTGGTTAACTGCGCCACGCCGCCTTTGGCCGCGGCGTACCCCGGCACGGTGATGCCGCCCTGGAAGCTCAGCAGCGACGCTGTGAAAACGATTTTTCCGGATCCACGCTCAAGCATGCCGCGTCCGAACTCGCGCGCCAGTACGAACTGCGCGCTCAAATCGATTTCAAGGATGCGGTCCCAGTATTCGTCAGGATGCTCCGCGGCCGGTTTGCGCAGAATCGAGCCGGCGTTGTTGATCAGGATGTCGATGGGCGGGCAGTCGTGTTTCACGGCTTCGATGAAACCGTACACCGCCTTCCGGTCGGCCAAGTTGCAGGCATAGGCCCAGAACTTGCCGCCGTGGGCCTCCACGTCCTTCCTGAGATCGCCGCCATCTTCTTCCAGGCTCGCGCTGGTTCCCACGATGTCGGCGCCCGCTTCGGCCAGCGCCACCGCCATCGCTCTGCCGATGCCGCGGCGGGCGCCAGTTACCAGAGCCGTCTTTCCATCTAATTTGAATCGATCGAGAATACTCAAAGTCTACTCCGCACAATTCACCAGAATTTTCATCGCTTCGCCGCCAGACTCCATCTGGCGCAGTCCGTCCCCCAGCCCCTCGAGCGGCACCACGCTTGTGATCAGCCTGTTCAGGGGCAACTGTCCGGAGGCAGCCAGTCCGATCGCCGATTCAAAATCCTCCGGCTCGTAAACCCGCGCGCCGGTCAGCTTCAACTCGCGCCAGAAGAAGCGGAACAGGTCCACCTTGGGCGCTTCTCCAAAGATCGCGACCACCACGATGCGGCCCCGGGTACGCGGGAGCTTGGTCATCGTCTCCACGCCGGAGGCCGATCCTGAAACTTCGAAGACCACGTCGGCACCGGCGCCGCCGGTCTCCTGGTTGACCAGCGTCACCAGGTCCGCTTCGCGTGGATTCACCGCGTCGATCCCCAAATCCTGCGCCAGCCGGATTCGAAATGGATTGACCTCCGCCATCCGCACGCGTGCGCCTCGCGTCTGTGCTACCAGGGCGATCAGCACACCGATCGGCCCGCCCCCGATCACCACGGCGTAGTCTCCCGCTTTCACCTCGCCCATGCGGACGTCATGGCAGGCCACCGCGATCGGCTCCACCATGGCTCCATGTTGCATCGATAGCGATTCCGGCAGGCGGTGCAGCGTGTGGGCCGGCACCGTCCAAAGCCCCTGGAGGGCGCCGGGCGAATCGATCCCGATGAACTTCAGGTTCTGGCAAATATGCCGATGTCCGGCATGGCAGGCCGGGCACTCGCCGCACGGGTCCAGCGGACGCACGGTGACGCGGTCGCCGGGCTGATAGCCATCGACCCCCGACCCCACCGCCGCGATGGCGCCGGACATCTCGTGCCCCATCACGTGCGGCAAATGCAGCCGATGCGCCATCGCGCCATGAAACAAGTGGAGGTCGGTTCCGCAGATTCCACAGTACGCGACTTGGATCTGCACTTGCCCCGGTCCGGGTTCCACCGGAACACAGGGGCCGACCGCGATGGTCTGATTTCCTTCAAAGAATGCTGCTCTCATGTGGATGGTCCTGCTGCGGCCGGATTTAGCTTCCAGCCCGGCGGGCGCTCCGGCCGAGTAAGTTCGAAGTTGCTGTATACCCAAACTCTGGCTTGATCGTATATATCAGCCAGCGGCAGCTTTCGTTTGCGGTCCTTGTCCCAAGGCTGCAGGTCTTTGTCGAGTTCGCAGAAGCACAACTCCCGCTCTCCGTCATCCCATAGCTCGCGAGCCCGAACGAGAACGGCCGCCAGTACGGATTGATCGAACGGCTGAAGCGACAAGTCTTCGAACGCAAGCCCCACGGCCATTGCCAACATCTCCTCGTTCAATG
>OBLT010001906.1_pt1 | contig 13145 bp, 15 predicted proteins | sample 1518721 | NCBI WGS metagenome assembly OBLT01 (sample SAMEA3539307, study PRJEB22396) | soil metagenome | biome: tundra; feature: field; material: soil | place: USA | collected 2010-05 | depth 0.15 m | reverse complement strand
ACCGCGTAGAGCCGAGCCACGCGCCGAGGTGTGGATGCGCCGGATGTGGCGTCCCCAAGGGGATTCGAACCCCTGTTATCGCCGTGAAAGGGCGGTGTCCTAGGCCAGGCTAGACGATGGGGACTTACTGGCTGGATGCAGGCGGACTCTTCTACTGTAGCTTCCGGGACCCCGCACCGTCAACTTTGCTTTGCCACGATGAAAGGGCGACCCGGTTTCGGCGTAGCGTCCGGCGAAAGCCGATCGCTGGAAAGATCGCGCTGGCCGCAGGCGGCGAGGATGGCTTCGGCGATGGCTGGGAGGGGGAGAACCTTCGCGGCGGCGCCTAGTGCGACAGCTTCGCGGGGCATACCGTAGACCACGCAGGTAGCCTCGTTCTGCGCGATCGTGCGAGCGCCGGCTTGCCGCATTTTCAGCAGGCCGTGGGCGCCATCGTTGCCCATGCCGGTGAGTAGCACACCCACCGCATCGGCGCCGGCGGCTTCGGCGACGGAAGAGAACAGTACATCGACCGAGGGACGCTGGTAACAAACGCGCGGGCCGGTCTTGACGCTCACGTAGCGACGGCCGCCGCTGCTGCGCAGCAGCATATGGAAATCGCCGGGCGCGATCAAGGCGAGGCCGCTGCGCAACGTGTCGCCATCCTCGGCCTCCTTGACGTCCATGGCGCAGAGATCGTTCAGGCGTTTGGCAAAGGCGCGGGAGAATTGCGCGGGGATGTGCTGCGTGATCACCATTCCGGGGCAAGACTCGGGAAGGTGCTTCAAAACGCTGGCGATGGCCTCGGTGCCGCCAGTGGAGGCGCCGATCGCCAGAACCGTCCCGGGCGGCAGCGCGGGCGCCGTCAGGCGGGCCGGTGGGGACGGTTTCGCCTCGCACGGAGCCGCGGCCGCTTCCACGCGGCGGATTCGGGAGGCGGCGGCAGCCCGCACCTTTTGCACCAGGTTGTGGCGCAGTTCTCCCACCGAGTACGGACCGCCGGGTTTGGCCAGGACTTCGACGGCGCCGAACTCCAGGGCCTGTAGAGCCGCCAGGCAGGAAGGCTGGGCCAGGCTGCTGATGATGATGGTGGGCAGCGGGTGAAAATGCATCAGCTTTTTCAAAAACGTCAGGCCATCCATGCGGGGCATTTCGATGTCCAGCGTCAGCACGTCCGGCCGTAGTGCCAGGATTTTGTCGCGCGCGACGTAGGGATCCGGCGCCGTGCCCACCACCTCAATGTCGCTCTCGCCGGAAAGGGCTTCGCTGAGGATTCTGCGCACAACGGCGGAATCGTCAACAATCAGGACGCGTGTTTTTCGGTTGGCGAGCATGTCCGTGTTTCCATCCGGATGGCTACGGTCAGCCTGCCGCTGCCGGTCTCCACCGTGTATCGGGTTTCCTCAACCGACCCCTGTCCGCCGGCTTCGCCTGTCACGATTTCTGGCGTGCCCAGGCGGAAACTGGCGCCGCTTTCGATCTGGCTGAGCGTTGCCCCGCAGATCATGTTGGCGAGTTCGAGGGTAACCTCGGTGCTCTGCTTAGGGGTCAGCGACTCGCAATCCTCGCCGAGAAAGTCGGCGGCGATGGCGCTGGCCGCCGAACGGGCGAGGCGCATGCGGAAATAGCCCGGCGGCTCGCCCTCGAAAGTCAGATGAGCCGTCACCGTCTCGGCCTCCGGCGGGGGCTCCGCGGCTTCGCCCACAGCTTCCAGAAAGAACATGCTCTCCAATACGTCGGCCACGGCGGTGGACAATGCCGCATGAATCGTCGTGTCAATCACTGGCTACCCCCAAGGTGCGCTCCAGTTCCGCCCGCAGGGTTTCCGGTCGGAAAGGCTTCGTGACGTAACCCCGCGCGCCCAGCGCTAACAGCCGCGCGATCCGGTTCTGCGTGGCGTCGGTGGAAATCACGATCGCCGGGATGCCGCGTAACGATTCGTCGGCTGCCAGGCGGCGTAACAACTCCTCGCCGTCCACCCCCGGCATATTGATGTCCGTCAGAATGGCATCGACCCACTCGTTGCGTAGAACCGCCAGCGCTTCGGCGCCATCGCCCGCTTCGAAACACGCCGAGAGATCGAACCCGGAAAGCTCGATGACGCGGCGGATAAACGACCGCATGGCGGGCGAATCGTCGGTGATCAGGACCCGGTAGGCCATGTGTTGCCTCCTTTCTGAGGGAATGACGGGACCAGTTCCTTCTGGCCGCCCCCTTCCTGCAGCCACAACCGGCCGCTGCCGATCTCCAGCCGGACCGTGCGTGAATTGGAACCGCCCACTGCCTCCCCGCTCAGCAGGATGCCGGCTTTCCACAAGATCTTGCGCAAGGCGAGATAGTTCCGTTTTCCGATGTCGAAGACCGCCTGCGGGTCCATGATCGAGGCCCCTCCGGCTGCGTGCGCCACCAGACGGCGCCGCGATGCGCCCCGCCCGCAAACCTGTTCCAGCAACTTGGGAATGCCGGTGTCGGCGAACATGTATGGGTTTGCCCGGCTGCGCTCCAGGTCGATGCCCGAATCGGGAAGCATATAGTGCAGCAGTCCGCCCACCGCCGCTTTGGGGTCGTAGACAGAAAGCCCAATGCAGCTTCCCAGCGCGTAGGTCGCCAGTATCTGGCCGGCTACGTGCCCGACCTTGCAGTCTGCCATGCCTACAACTATTTGTTCCACCTGGCCTCTTTCTTCCCCGGCTTGCGGTATACCGCCGGCCTTACGTATTCCAGCGAATGCGAGACGCGCGTCAGGCTCTCCGCATGGCCGACAAAAAGATAACCGCCAGGCTCCAGGTGCTGGCACAGTCCGGCAATCACCCGCTCCTGCGTCTGGCGGTCGAAATAGATCATCACGTTGCGGCAGAAAATGATCGGGAACGGATGCGGCCAGGAGTAGGATTCCACAAGGTTTACGCGGCGGAATGTCACCTGCGCCCGCAGCGCCGCCGTAGCCTGGTAACTGACCGGCGGCCGTCCCTCGGCGGCAAAGTAGCGGCTCAGCCAGGCGGCGGACACACCGTGACAGCGTTCCACAGGGTAGACCGCGCGCTGCGCGAAACCCAACGCCTTATTGGAGATGTCGCTGGCTGCGACGCGGACCCGGCGGTTGGGCAGGGCTTCATTGAGCACCATGGCCAATGTCCAAACCTCCTCGCCGGTAGAACATGCGGCGCTCCAGACCTCGATCGGGTCTCGCGTGCCCAGCCCGGGGACCACCTGATCGCGCAGGAACTGGAAATGGTCGGGCTCGCGAAGGAAAGAAGTGTGATTGGTGGCCAGGGCATCGATCATCGCCAGCAGCGACACGCCGGTACGGTCGGCCACGATGCTTTGGTAGTAATCCTGGAAGGAATGGAAGCCGCCGCCGCGCACCAGTTTGCGCAGTCGCGCCGACACCAGTTCCTCCTTGCCGGTTTTGAGGTCCAGCCCAAAAGTGCGGTATGCCAGTTGGCGGATCTGCTCGAACTCCTGGGGACCCAGGGCTCGAACCGCGTCGATTTCTCCCGCATTCGCCTGGCGCGTCACGAATCTTTCACCTTGGAGATCCGGTCGAGGTCCAGGATGAGTCCCACGCGGCCATCGCCCAGGATCGCACCGCCAGCCACTCCGGTAACGTTCTTGAAGGTTTCGCCGAGGGCCTTGATGACTACCTCCTGCTTGCCGATCAGCTCATCCACCAGCACGCAGAAGCGCTGTCCTTCGACTTCGGCGACCACCAGCACGCCGGCCAGCGGATCCTCGCTCTTCGGCTGCACGTGGAAGATCCGGTAAAGACGCACCACCGGCAACAACGATCCGCGAACCAGCGCCATCTCGGCGCGCTGCTGGACGGTCCAGATGGTTTCGGCGGTGGGACGGAACATCTCGCGTATCGCAAACAGCGGCGCGATGTAGCGTTCCTTCCCGACGCCCACCACCAGCCCCTCGATAATCGCCAGGGTGAGCGGCAGTTTCAACAGGAAAGTGGCGCCCTCTCCCACCGTGGAGCGGATCTCGATGCGGCCGCGGAGCTTCTCGACATGGCGGCGCACCACGTCCATGCCGACGCCGCGGCCGGAAACATTGGTCACCTGCGCGGCGGTGCTGAAGCCGGGCTGGAAGATCAGATTGTAGATTTCATTGTCGCTGAGACCGTCCGCCGAGGGGATCAGACCCTTTTGAGCGGCCTTGGCGATGATCTTGTCGCGGTTCAGACCGCGGCCGTCGTCGGTAATTTCGATGACTACCTGGCCTGCCTGGTGATTCGCCTTAAGGATCAAACGCGCTGCCCCGGGCTTGCCGGCTGCCTGGCGCTCGGCGGGGGTTTCGATGCCGTGGTCGAGAGAGTTGCGCACCATGTGCATCAACGGGTCGGCCAGTTCCTCGACGATGGTGCGGTCGAGTTCGATCTCGTCCCCCTGGGTCTGCATCTCCACCTGTTTGCCGAATTGGCGGGAGAGGTCGCGGACCAGCCGCGCCATACGACGAAAAAGCGGGCCGATGGGCACCAGCCGCATCGCCATGGCGGTCTTTTGCAGTTCCGCCGTGATGCGCGTCAGGTGGGCGATTTTGCGGTGGAGGAGGGGGTTTTTGAGACCCGCCAACTCCTGATCGTGGCGCACCAGGGACTCGGCGATCACCATCTCGCCGGCCATATCGACCAGGTAATCCAGCTTGGCGGTATCGACCTTGACCGCCATCGTCTCCTGGGGGCGGCCCGGCGCCGGCGCGGCAGCCGCCGCCGGGTTCGCCACCGGTTCGTCTGTTTTATCGCCGGGTCCTTCTGCCGCCGGTTTTGCGGACGGGTCTTCGGGGTGGACGGATACGGCGGACGCCAGAGCCGCCAGCCCGGCGGGCCCGGCATCGTCAGGTTCCGAACTGAGCCGCGCGATCCTGGTGAGCAGTGCCTCGTCGCGCGCCGGCGCACGGGCGGCTGTCTGATGCAACACGGCGTCCATGTGGACCAGCCAGCGGCGCAGATAGTCGGCACTCTCCAGGATGACGTCGATGCCCGCGGGGTTGATGGTCCATTGGGAATTGCGGGCACGGTCCAGTACGGTCTCCACTTCATGGGCCAGCTTCTGGACCTCCCACAGTTCCAGAAAACCGGCCAGCCCTTTGATGGTATGGAAGCCCCGGAAAACCGCGTTCAAGGCCTCGCCATCGGAGGGGTCGCGTTCCAGGGTGAGGACCTGAGACTCGATGTTGACCAGGTGCTCCCGGCTTTCCACGATAAAGTCCGATATCAGCTCCGGGTCTTGCGCCAGCGACCTGTCAGGCGAGGGAATTTCCTCAGCGGGCGCTTCCAGGGACTTCTGGAGGTTTGCCACGCCCTCCTGCAACGCCGAGTAGACTGCGGAGGGATCGTCCGAACCGGACTGCGCCAGACACCGCAGCGTTTCCCCGAGGACAGCGGCGGCCGTGACCACCGCTCCGGCATGTTCACGGGCAGCGGCAGCCGAGATCTTCTCCACCGCGGGCATCCAGGCGGATGCCTTCGTGCCGCTCTGCGGCTCCCCGACGACTAGCTGGAGCGCCAGATCTTCAACTTCTTGCCGCAACTCGCCAGGCTGGTTCACGGTAGACCTCTTAGAAATTACTTTCGTTGTCGTCCAGTGGGAATGCGTCCTCCCCATGCGACCGGCCCGCCGGCGCGCGGCCGGCATGGTGCGCGGAGCGGCCCAAAACCGGGAGATCCGCGGACGGGGCAGGCGCCGGCGGCGCCGGGGAGTTTCGCTTCCGGTCTTCCCGCGGCTCGGCTCCGCTGTTGCCACCCACCAGCTTGCGCACCCGTTCCACAATGTCGTAGAGAGTCTGCGCTTGCGCGGCCAGTTCCTCGCTGGCGGCCGCGCTTTCTTCGGCGCTGGCGGCGCTGCGCTGCGTCACCGTCTCCATCTGGGTCACCGCCGTGGCAATCTGTTCGATGCCGCGCGATTGCTCCTGGCTGCCCACATCGACTTCGTCCACCAGCGCCTTCACCTGGGTCGCGCTGCCCGTGACCTGTTGGATGGAACCGGCCACCAGTTGCAGTTTCTTGTTGCCCTCGTTGGATTTGGCAATCGATTCCTCAATCAGGGCCGCCGTATCTTTTGCCGCCTGGGCGCTGCGATGCGCCAGATTGCGCACTTCGTCGGCGACGACGGCAAACCCCATGCCGGCTTCTCCGGCCCTAGCGGCTTCCACGGCCGCATTAAGCGCCAGGATGTTGGTTTGAAAAGCGATTTCGTCGATCACGCGGATGATCTTGGAGATTTTTTCGCTGGAGGCGTTGATTTCTTTCATGGATTGGACCATCTCTTCCAGATTGTGGTTGGCATCTTCCACGCGGTGGGCGGTCTCAGTCATTAGTCCCGACACACTGCGCGTATTCTCCGCATTGCGGCGGGTGATCGCCGTGATCTCCGTAGTGGAGGAAGACGTCTCTTCGAGCGTGGCGGCCTGCTCCGACGTCCCCTGCGCCAGCGACTGGCTGGCGGACGCAACCTGGGCCGCCGCCGCGGCTACCTGGCGGGAGCCTTCCAGCAGTTCGGTGGCCGACTGGCGCAGCGAGGAGTTCGCGCCCCGCACGATCCACAGCGCCACAGCCGTTACCGCGACTCCGAGGGCTACCAACAGCAGCATGATCCACCGGCTGGACACTACCTGGCCCGCGGCCGCTTCTCGGTCAGCCTGAATCAGCCGGTTGTTGATTTCTATCAGTTTGACGCAGTCTTGTCCGAGCGCTACGTACTGCGGCTTGAGCTTTTCGATCAGCAGTTTGGCGGTGCCATCGGAGTCGCCGGCATCCGCCAGACGTTCCAATTCAGGGTAGGCGGAAGTCCAGACCGCCAAGCCGGCTTCCAAGCGGGATGCGACCTGCTTCGCTTCGTCCGTGATCAGCAAAGCGGTGATTTCGGTAAGCGCTTTGCGGAATGTGGAAGCGCTATCGCGAAATAGTGCCTTTGACGCGTTTACCTGGCTGGCATCCTTGACGAAAGTGAATATGACGACGCCCCGTTGGCCGACCGCCATGTCCGACTCGGCGGTGTTCAATGCTCCGGCCAGTTCGATTTTCCGCGTGGTTTTTCCAGTGGCGTTCTCCAGCAATGTCCGCAGCGTGCTCATGGTATAAAATCCAGACCAGACGGTCAGGGCAAGCACGGCCGCGAGCGCGGCAAAGGTGCAGTTGATCTTGGCGCCGAAAGTAAGACTGTCTCGTTTCATCCGATCATTTCCTCGCGGGTGCCGCGTTACCGCACCATCGAGTTCAAGTTGTGCAAGTCCTGAGTGGAGAGGACGCGCTCGATATCCAGCAGAATCTTGACCTTGCCCTTAACCTTGGCCATGCCGAGCAGGTAGCCGCCGGAGTACTCCTCGCCGAAATCCGGCGTGTCTTCGATTTCGCTTCCGGCGAGGGTCAGGACCTCGGAGACGCCATCCACCACGATCCCCATGAGGACCGCGGCTGATTCCCCCTGGACCTGCGTCACAATGATGCAGGTGCGCTGGGTGTACTCGGCCGCCGCCAGGCCGAACTTAAGGCGCAGGTCAATCACCGGGACGACCTTGCCCCGCAGATTGATCACTCCCTTAATATGGGCTGGCGTCTGGGGCACGGCGGTGATTTCCTGGAGCCCCATGATTTCGCGTACTTTCAGCACGCGGATGCCGAACTCCTCATTGGAGAGTTGAAAGGTGAGATACTTGCCGGCGCGCGCATCGGATTGCGCGGTGGCGGCATCGTTCACAGTCATCGTCGTTGACATAGAGTGCTCCAGGGAAAGGTTCATACTTCCAGCGCGCAGGTCGGATTTCCCCCGTGATGGACGGGGTGTTGCTTCTCGCTGGGCGCCAGGCACATTTTGATCATCAGGGGGTCTCCGTCCCAAAGGAAACGGACGTGAATCCACTCGGCCGTGGCGGCGCTCCGGGTCTTGAAGTTGCGCCCGAATACCACCGTGGGAATGCTCAAGCCGAGCGGACCGAGTTCGGCTTCGAGGTCGGTTTTGACGCTGCCGATGATCATGTTGGTAAGTTCGGCGACGGCATCGAGCACGTCCTCATTGACGGCCGTGGCCTCGGTCATGAGCATCGCCGCGCAGACGCGGCAGGCCATCGCCGGGGAGCAGCTCAGGCTCCCGGTGCCGGCCCAACTGCCGGCGATGCCAATGAACGAAACCACGCCGTCGTTGGGCTCGGAGGCGCTCCCCGCCGCGGTCCCTTCGACGGTCACTTCGCCGCCGGACAGTTCGCAGCCGAGCATAGTCGAGAACACGTCTCCGGTTGACCGTATAAGGGATTGGGAAATCGTGCTGTGAAGGTTCATAACGTTACCGCCTGCTCCAGGATTCCCACCAGCTTCTCCTTGATCTGGTCGGCTGTGAACGGCTTGCGGACGTACCCGGCGGCCCCAAGCCTGACGGCTTCGGCGACCTTGGTTTCACCGCCCTCGGTGGTGATCATCACGACCGGTATGCGTTGCCATTGAGGGGATGCTTTCAGGGAGGCCAATAACTGCAGACCGTCCATCTTCGGCATGTTGATGTCGCTGAGCACCAGATCGATTCGATGCTGCGCCATCACCGCCAGCGCCTCCTCGCCATCGCCCGCTTCATAGATGGTCTGAATGGCCATGCCGGTCTGGCGGAGCACCCGGGTCAGGATTTTGCGGATCGCCGCGGAATCATCCACCACCAAAACGTCGGAATCCATTTGCCTCCTTACAAAGCTATTCATCGGACGGGAACCGGTTTTTCATTAGATTGGTTGGCAGAAAAATCGTAGATGGCGTGAGAAAACGAGCGTGAGAGGGCACGGGCGAAGGGCTAAAGGTTTTTCCTCGTCCGCCGATTACTCTACCAGGAGCCTGGCGTGTGAGCAGACAGCTATCGCAGCAGGAAATTGACGCGGCATTTCAGAACCTGCAGGGCCGCAAGCGTGAAGTCCCGGCGGTGAAATTCGACTTCCGCCGCCCGGACCGAATCCCGAAATCTCAGGTACGCGCCATCCACCTGCTGCACGACACTTTCGTTCGCAATCTGGTTTCCAGCCTCTCCGCCTATTTGCGCTCCTACCTGACGGTCAACCTGGTGAGCGTGGAGCAGTTATCGTACGCGGAATTCCTCGACGGGTTGCCCTCGCCTACCTGTATCGTTTCCCTCGGGCTCAGTCCGTACGATGGGAACGGCGTACTGGAACTGAATCCCAGCCTGGTATTTCCCATCCTCGAAATGCTGCTGGGTGGCACCGGGAAGAGCTCGACGACCATCCAGCGCGACATTACGGAAATCGAGCAGCGGTTGCTGGACGGGCTGTTCCGCATCATTCTGCAGGATCTGCGCGAGGCCTGGAAAGCGGTCACCAACGTGGATTTCACCATCGAAAGCATGGAGACCGAGCCGCAGTTGCTGCATCTGCTGGCGCCCAACGAAGCGGTGGTGTCGATTGGCATCGAGGTGCGCATCGGGGAGGCGGTGGGGATGATGAACATCGCCATGCCCTCGATCGTCATCAAGATGATGCGCCAGAAGTTCGATCAGCAATGGTCGGTGCGCAAGACGCATGCCAGCGAGTCGGAGCAGCGCCGCGTGCTGCGCGTGCTCCGCCAGGCCGCCCTCCGGCTGGAGGCGCGCATGGAAGGGCCGACTTTGGCCGTGCGCGATCTGCTGCAGTTGCGCGTGGGCAACCTGCTGACCTTCGATTTTCCCGTGGACCGGCCGATCGAGCTGACCGTCAACGGCGCCCACAAATTCACCGGGCAGGTAGTGAGCACCGGGAAGAAGCGCGCCTGTCTGATCGAACTGGTGAGGCCCACACCCAGTCAGCGCAGGATCACCGAGGAGGGCGAAGATCCCGATGGTTCCGGATCGGGCGGGTGAAATTCGCGCAGCGCGTCCAGAAAGGCGCGGCCGCGGCGGCGCCCGTTGTCGCGATACAGGGCGAAGTGCTGCAGGAAGACCAGCAGGCCCAGGACATCGGCATCGCGTGTCTTCGTCATGCCGAGCTCCTGCTGCTCACTGCTCCGGTACTCGGCCAGCGCACTCTGCGCCGCGGCGAAGATTGCGCCGGCCAGCGGGTTGTTGGGGCGGCTTTCGTAGTAGACGCCGCTTTCCAGCGTACGGTAGGTGCGGATGAGTCCGTCCAACGCCTCCAGGACATCGCTGTCGATCACGCCCGGAGTCTGCATGGCGGCGTGGAAGATGGTGACGGAGAGGAAGGTGAGCAGGTGCTCGTTGGCGCGCAGCAGTTTCTCCGGCACCTGGATATCGCGGTTGGGGAATTCGGCCGGATTGCGCACCACCGGCTTTTCGTGCAGGCGGCTCTCCCGCAGGTATGCGCAATCCAGCGGGCACTCCACCGTGACCTCGCGCGCTTCGCCGCAACACAAGGAGCAAATATCGCCGCGTACGCCGGGGCAATATCGGCGCGGACGGCGGGTCTCACAAATTGCGCAGGCCATTTCCTTAGTATAGAAGGAGGATGATCCGGACCAATCTATTCTTCAAAGTCGAAGTCGAGCACGACCGGGATGAGCAGCCCGATCGCCTGGGGCGTGAAATCTGCCGGCAGATCATGAAATTCTACGGGGTACGGGAGGCGGAACTCACTCACTTTACAAAAGCCGAGGATTAGCCGCGGGAAGCAGCATCGACTCGTAGGTGCGATGCAGAAACCCGTCGGTCATGCCGGCGATGTAATCGCACACCACGCGGTGCGCCGGAGTGTCCAGGGCCTGCTGGGCATAAGGCTGGGGCAGGCGATCGGGGCTGGCCACAAAGAAGCGAAACAGTTCGGCGATACGCGCCATGGAGAGCTGCCGGTCGCTGCCCAGGGCATCCGAGGCGTACACCCGGGTATATAGGAACCGCTTGAGCGCACGGCTGGTTTCGCCGGCTTCGGCGGAGAATCGGACCAGGCGCGACGGATGGGCCCGTACCTCCTCGAAACCAGCCGCGTCACTGGCCTCAGCGGCGGTCAGCGCGCCGGCGATCAGGCCGGAGACCAGCAGGTCGATCAACTGCCGCAGCGCTTCGTGGAAGCGCTCGCGCTCCGTGGCGCCGGGGAACTGAGTTTCCACCGTTTCATGGATTTCACGGTACTGTGGCACGGCTTCAGCCACGTCTCCAGCGGCGATCAGACCGGCGGACCAGGCGTCGTCGAGGTCGGCCGTATTGTACGCCACTTCGTCGGCAAGATCGATCAATTGCGCTTCCAGTGTCGGACGCATCCCGGGCAGATATGCGTCCAGTTGGGCATTCTCGCCGGCCGCGAAATCGTGGGAGTGTTTGACGATGCCTTCGCGGACCTCAAAACTCAGGTTGAGTCCGGGGAAGCGGGCGTAGCGCTGCTCGAAGCTTTCGACGATCCGCAGCGCGTGCAGATTGTGGTCGAATCGCTCGCCGAAACGCTCCATTTCGCTATTCAGCGCCTCCTCTCCGGCATGGGCGAACGGGGGATGCCCGATGTCGTGGGCCAGAGCCAGCGCTTCGGTGAGATCTTCGTCCAGCTGCAGAACGTTGGCCAGGGTGCGCGCGATCTGTGCCACTTCGATGGTGTGGGTAAGGCGGTTGCGGAAATGATCCGACAGACCCGGCGTGAAGACCTGCGTCTTGGCCTCCAGGCGGCGGAACGCACGGGAATGCACCACGCGGTCGCGGTCGCGCTGGAAAGCGTTTCGGTAAGGGTGTTCAGGTTCGGGGTAGCGCCGCCCCCGGCTTCGCTCCACCGGAAATCGCAACCGCGCCAGCATCTGGAAGCGGCGGCTACTGCTGCGGCAGTTCGCCCAGCAGCGTGATCGCCACCTGCCCCACGTTGCCAGGCCGGGTGCGCAGCGGCTCCAGTAGTTTTCGCGCCTCGGCGGGCTTCTTCGGCGCGATAAAGCGAGCCAGCGAGACCGTAGCCTGGTCCGAGGAGACGAAATCGGTCGGGTTTGCGATCAGATCGCGCAGCACCTTTTCGCCCTGGTCCGTCCGGCCGTCGGCGAACAGGATTTGCGCCAGGGAGAGCTTGGCGAGCGCCGCGTATTTTTCATCGCCCTTCTGCGCCACTTCCTGGAACACCTTCTCGGCTTCAGCCAGTTTTCCCTGGTCGGCCTTGATCGAGCCCAGATAATACTGAGCGATCTCGCCCTCGGCGCTGCCCGAGTGCTTGGTTCGCAACTCGGTAAAGGCGCGGATCGATTCCTGGTCCTTGGCTTCCTGTGTCGGGAACGCCAGGCTGCCGTTGCCGGATTGGCCAACCGGCGCCTCCTGAATCCGGATCGCCGCCGCCAGCAACTCTTGCCGGCTGCCGTGCTGCCCCCGCTGGTAAATGGTGTAGCCGACGATCAGTATGGCGACGCCGACGGCAATCGCTCCGTACTTGAGAGCCTCGTTCTTGTGGTGCTCGAAGAACGAGATGCCATGTTCGACTTCCAGGGCGAACTTGTCTGTTTTTAATTCCTTGCGCGTGATTCTGGACACGAAAACCTCAGGATATTATTGGAAGTTCCATCTTAGCACGCGCCGCCGCGCGCAAGCCAATGGGGCCCGAGGGAATTGGCGCCGGCTCCAGCGCCCGTCAGGCCGGCCACTGCCCGGTCTCGCTCCGCAGGCGGGGCGAGGACGTCCCGCGGACAAAAGTGCCCCACACCCACCAGGCGCCGCCGGCTCCTGAACAAGCATGGTATCGTCTCTGAAGAGTGACATCGGCGTCTATACACTACTATCTCCGGACGTCGCTGGCCTTGGCGTTGCTGTGCGCGTCATGCGTCCCCCACCCGCCTTCGCAACAGCTGAGGGTCGCCGCGGCCGCGGACTTGAATTTCGCAATGCCGGAAATCGCTCGCCAGTTTCGTGCCGCCAGTCCCGCCGTCGAGCTGCAGATCGCCTTCGGCTCGTCCGGCAATTTCTTCGCGCAGATCGGCAATGGCGCCCCGTTCGACGTGTTTCTCTCGGCCGACGTGGCGTACCCGCGCAAACTGGCATCCGCCGGCTTCGGGACGGGGAATTCGGTCTTCTCCTACGCAGTGGGCCGCCTGGCGGTGTGGGTGCCGGCCGCCTCGCCGCTCGACCCGGCCACGGCGCTGCGCGAGGCTTCCGTCAAGCACGTCGCCATCGCCAACCCGCAACACGCTCCCTACGGCCGCGCCGCGCAGGCCGCGCTCCGCACCCTGGGGCTGTACCAGGCCGTGGAGCCGAAACTCGTGCTCGGCGAGAACATCGCGCAGACGCTTC
>OBLT010001905.1_pt1 | contig 13145 bp, 9 predicted proteins | sample 1518721 | NCBI WGS metagenome assembly OBLT01 (sample SAMEA3539307, study PRJEB22396) | soil metagenome | biome: tundra; feature: field; material: soil | place: USA | collected 2010-05 | depth 0.15 m | reverse complement strand
CTGCGCGGCCGGCGAGCCGGCCTTCGCTTTGGCGAGGCGCGCCAGGGTCAGCAGGTAACGGTAGTCGTCCAGGCCGGCGGTGATGCGAGCGAACTCCACGGAGGGAACCAATTGTCCGTCCGGAGTCGCGTTGGCCCAAGCGGTGTCATCCTCGCGGCAGTCGAGCGCGTAGTATGGATCGCCGGCCACGGCGTTCCAGTGCCACGACAGGCGGAACTTGACGTTGAACTCCTTGGCGGCCTTGTACAGGTAGGCGCCAAATGTCCAGCGGCTGCCCCCGTTGTAAAAGGCCCACTCGCCGCCCTGGCGATGCAGCAGATTCACGCCGGCTTCGTCATGTGTGTTCAAATTGGCGACGTGAAGGGCTCTGGCGAGCATGAAACTCGGATCGTTGGCATCGCGCCCCGGTTGCAGGCTGGTAGCCGCCGTGAAGAACGGCGGGCCGTTCGGAAACGCGATGGCGTAGGCCGTGGCATTGGCGATGGACCTTTTCAAATCGTCGCCGCTGGGCTCGTCGCCGAGGTTCCAGTACACCGGCAACCAGCCTTTTTCTTGCGCGTGCTGCTGGACGGCGGTGTAGACCACCTTGATGAATTCGCTATAGTCTTTGAACCCGGCGGCTCGCATCTTCGCGGTGTCTTGATAATAGCCATCGAATCCATTGACGCCGCCGCCATAGGAGTTCACGGCCAGGAATCCGAGGTCCTTGGCCTCCTGCATCTGGCGGTCCGCAAAACGGAAGTCGAGCACCGGCTTGCCGTTGACGAATCCTCGATAGGCGACATTGGGGACGCCGGTAAACATGGTGAAGCCGCGTGCGCGCAGGAGGCGCAAGCTCTTCCCGGTCATCTGCGCGGCAAACGCGGCGACCCCGGGATCGTCCCCAAACCACGGTAGCCCGATGTGGCCTCCGAAGGGGCCTACGGGGATATCCACGGGATCGAGCGCGCCTCTGCGGACGGTGAACCGCAGCGGCATCGACGCCGCTTCGCCCGACCGCGGCGTAAACGTCACCTGGCCCGTGTAGACTCCGGGGCTGGCCGTAGCGGGGGTGTGAACCGTCAGCCAGAAGTACCGCGCGAGGTCCTTGGGCATCGCCACATTGTTCCGCGGGAGGACCAGCCGCGGGGAAATGGTATAAACCGCGCCGTCGACGGTGACCCGGCTGAGGCGGTTGGAGACGTACCCGACGTCGATGGCGCCGGCTGGAATGGCGCCTTGCGGGCCGGCGAGCGCGCTCACGGCGACTTCGCCCTGGCCCAGGTCTTTCAGCGGAAGAACGCCCACGATCAGCGGCGTTTCCTGGCCTGGAAAGGCGTCCGCCGAGAGTGGCTTGCCCAATTCGGCGCGGAAGGGCGCGCCGTTGTAATCGAGGTCCCCCATGAGGTCGCGCTGGTAGACCACGTAACCGCGCCGCGCGTCCTCCGCCGTGGGTTGCAGCGGATCGCCAGTCGCGCGAGGCAGCACCCGCTTGAACGCATTATCGAAATAGAAGCGCCGCCGCTCTTTCACGTACTCGAGGAATCGCGCGCCCTCGGCGGCCTTCTCAACCGGAAAAACGACCACCGCGGATACGCAGTTGGCCCAGTTCTCTCCCTGGAATTCCAGGTAGAGTTGCCTGTTCGTCACGGCGACGTCGAAGGTCTTCTCCGAAAAGTGCACCTGACCGTACTTTTCAAAAACGTTGTCGGTTGGCAGGTCCTCCGTGTCCCAAAAATGGAAGTATTTCTTTCGGAACGATTGGAGGTTCATCTCTTCGGAGAGCACCTTCTTCCCCTGCGCCAGGATGGACCGCTCCCGATAAATCTGGTTCTCACCCCAGAAGCCGCCGGGGCTGTCTACATTTACGAAGACCCGATAGTTGCCATTGGGAACATCCACCGCCAGGCCGCCGGATTCGATGCAGATGTAGTCCTGGTAAAGCGGGTCGGGCTGGAGAACGTCGAATGCCCGCCAAACCTGGGCGTTCTTGAGTCCGTATCCGCGGCCGGCGCTGTATGGAGTGGCGGGCGTGATGGCGGTGAAACCATCCATCACGGGGCTGCCGGCCGGGCCGAAATCGAAGGCATACAGGCCCTCGAAGACGGCCTTCGAGCCCGTCAAGTCGCGCTCCAGGCGCAGCCGGTCGATAAACAGCGGCGCCGCCGACGAGTTAAGGGAGACGACCAGGCGCGTGATCCCGTCGAGGATCAGGTTGCGTCCGGGCCGGCCTTTCTCACCCACGTATAGCCCCTTCAAGGGCAGGATCAAGGTACTCTGGCCCGGCGGCGCCACCGCATTGTAATTGACGCGCGTCCAGTAATCTTTCGTGTCTTTGTCCTGGATCTCAATGGTCAGCGGCAGGGCCTCCTGGGCGTCCGTGTAGGTATCGATCTTTAAATAGTCGTAGCCCGACCAGTCTTGCGGCGACATCATGGCCACAAAGGACCTGTCGATGCGGAGCGCCTTGGCGCCGTCGGTGGCGTGCGTGGAGACCACGACGCCGCCGTTGAAGGGGTTGTCCTGCTCGAACGACGTAATGGATTTCACTGGCGGCCCGGCGATCCCGGTTTGGTCCGCCGGAAGAGGGCTGCCGCACGCGTAACACTTTTTCCATGCCGGCATGTTGCGATAGGCGCACCGGGGGCAATGGATCGCGCCCGGCCCCAGCGCGCCCGGCGGCGCGATGGGCGCCTCCTCCTTGCCCAGCTCCGGGGAGGCGGTGAGCTTGACGCCGGCGCCCACGCGTTCCATGGAGACGTCGTCGATCCAGAGCAACCCCGGCGCCCACAATCCGAAGGACGGGCCCGCCTTGGCCGGCTTGCTCAGCTCCACGACGTATGTCAGGCGGGTCCAGCCGAAGGATCCGTTCTTCCGGAGCGGAAAGTACTTCTCATTGAACATGAACTCGACGTCCAGGTTGTCGGTACCCGTTCCGATATCCAGCCCGCGAATGTAGGCGGTGATCGAGTACCGGCCGGGCTCCAGATCCTGCTGCTGAACGATCCGAATCTTGCCGGCTGAAGTGCAGGACAGCAGGGCGGAGGTATCGCCCGTACGCGGGACCAGTCCCACTTCGAAGTTACAGTCCCCCTCGTACTTCCAGCCCTCCCATTTGGCGAATACGCGCCCGAACCGATCTCTGTCCTTGGTGATTTCAAAGGAAGGATCGTCGATCAGGTTGGCGGCGCAATCGGTCGCCGAGGGGACGCACATCACGATGAGACAGGCGAAGGGCAGAATACGCAAGACAGTCACCTTTCACGCTACCAGGACCACATCGCGGCTGGGACCCGTACCGCTGTCGCTGGCTTCACCGCACCAGCGGCCCGACTGGCGCGTCCTGTTCCGTTCCATGGTCCCCGGATTCCTTACCGCGCGGTTTGGCGTAGAAGCGGCGTCTGCACGCACGACACCGATACGGCTGCATGTCGAAGATGCGCATCAGAGAATCCAGCACAACACTCCGCTTCCTGGAGGGGTGAGCGTCCCAACTACCGCATTTCGGGCAGGAGACCTTCATGCCGGGTTTAGTGTCTTCTGGCATAGGCATCTCTCTTTTGCGTTTCAGAGTATCACAAATCCGTGGTTCCGGTCATTGCGGCCGTTTGACAGGGGCGCAACCTGCCCCACAGGGCCCGGCTGGGGGGCGATTTCGGCGGGTTGCGGAACGAACCCAATTTGGGGGCCAGGTTGCCGATTCGATTGAGATGAGGCGGGGGCGGGAACCCCGGTTGCGGGCGGTTCCGGCCGCTCCGTTGGGCATTCTGCGGGCTGCTCCTCGGCCTCCAGGCGCTGGAGTTCCTTGAGGGCGCGATGGTAGTTGCGGCCGATCGAATCGATGCGGCGCTGGAGACGATCGAACACCTGGTCGCCGTGGTAGAGGACCCGGCCGTTGGGATGCTCATTCGAAGAGTACGAGCTCTCCGTAAGCTCCGCTTCGTATTGCCAGAGTTCCGCCTCGGCCCGGTTGAGCCGGCGGAGCAGCCACTCGGAGTTGACCAGGGTATCGACGAGGAGGCGGCGCTCGGGCGTGGCGGTGGAGAAGCGCTCCTGGTATTCGGCGACGAGGACTTCGAGTTGGTCCGGATCTTCGTCGGGGAGGACCTGGGATTTAGCGTCGATGCCGGATTTAAGGGCATTGAAGCGGGAGGCGGCCTTGCCCTCGGCGGAGCGTGGGCCGGTGGATTTTTGGGCGTTTTGACGATTCGCCCGGGTTTGTTTGGGTGACGACATATTTCCTGGCTTCAGGGTAGCAGGGGAGCTGGCTGGGATTGGGTTTGAGATGATCGTAAGTTGTTTTGATGCAATGGGTTGCTGATTTTAAAGTTCGGGTGACCGCAGCCGCCGCCGAAAACCGGTATGATATGTCCTGAACCGGAGGCACACCCATGCTGGAGACAAGCCGCCGCGAATTCCTTCGCACTGCCGGGCCGCTCGCCGCAGCCGGCCTTTACTCCCGCGGCGCATCCGCGGCTGTGGCAACAAAGATGAAGATCTGCCTGAATACCGGGAACATCGGCGTTCGGGCGAGCTTGGTGGAGTCGATCGCCATGGCGGCCAAGTTCGGATTCGAAGCAGTGGACCCCAACCTGAAAGAACTTGCCGCGTTGCCGGATTCGGCGATGAGCGATTTGCTGGGCGAACTGCAATCCAAGAAACTGGTGTTCGGCTCGTATGCCCAGTCCTTTCCGGTGGGTCAGCCGGAGGAAACATACGCGACGTTCCTGAAGGACCTTGCGGGGACGGCGAAGACCCTCCAACGCGCTCGCATGAGACGCATGGTCACCTGGCTTTCCTCGTCGGACAGCAAGCTGACGTACCTCCAGAACTTCCGCCTGCACGCGCGGAGGATCGGCGAAGCGGCCACGGCGCTCGGCGACTGCGGCGTATCGCTAGGTCTGGAATACGTCGCCCCGAAGACCGGGTGGACGCGCGGAAAATATCCGTTCATCCACACCATGGCCGAAATGAAGGAGTTGATCGCGGAGGTGCGAAAGCCCAACCTCGGTTTTCTGCTGGACAGTTGGCACTGGTACAACGCGGGGGACACCGCCGCCGATGTGCTGACCTTGAAGAACGAGGACATCGTCGCGGTACACCTTAACGATGCCCCGGCCGGCGTTCCGGTGGATCAACAGGTGGATAGCCGGCGGGAACTGCCCATGGCGACGGGGGTGATCGATGCCGGGGCATTCCTGAACGCGTTGAACCAGGTGGGGTACGACGGCCCCGTCGCCGCGGAACCGATGAGCGCCGCGCTCCGCGCGTTGCCGCCCGACGAGGCGCTGGCCAAGACGGCGGAAGCCATGCAAAAAGCGTTCGCGCTGATCCGGTAGACCTCAGTTCACCCTCGGGTGAGGAGTGACTCGAGGTACATCTTCCGGACGCCAGCGTTCTCCCAGACCTCGTTGGTGTGTCCAAGGCTCGAATAGAAGACGCGCCCCTTGCGTACATCTTCGGCCAGGCGATTTGCTCAGCTCGTTTCGGTATGTGGATCCGATCCGGTGCGCGCTGGAATGGCCCGGCAGGCTTGGGAATGGCCGTGGTCCAGCGCCCGCGCACATGCCACGCAGGAGTGGTGGGATGAAGCGTTAGACTGCCGTTGGGCGGGATATCTTGGCCTGTGGAACTACGGCGAGTGGAAGGAGATCCTGTCCGCCGGTATGCCCGGCGATGAATGCGAGGCGGTACGGGGCGCGACGCGCAAGGGCGAGCCGCTTGGCTCGGATGAGTTTGTGAAGGGGCTGGAACGGCAGACGGGGAAGAAGCTACGAGCGCTGGCGCGCGGGCGGCCGAAAAGTGGCGAAAACGAGGAAACGCCGGTGAGCTGCCCGCCCACCGGCGAAATCCCCTCAAAGCGGATACCGGCCCTTCAGCCTTAGTGAGTTGGAATGTAAGTGATGCAGCCGCTCGCGAAAGCCGGACTGCCCGCCCTGCCAACCTTCAACCGCAAGCCTTAGCCGCCAAAGCTGTCGCCGCCGAAGCGAACGTGGGCTAAACGTCGCGAAAAACGGGCCCAACCCAGTGCCCCGGACAACTTATTACCTAAGCCTACCCTATGTTTATTGAGACCAACTCTACTAGCTTCTGCGGAGCAGCTTCCTCTTGATCGGCCCGGCCAACGAAAGCAAACCCATGCCAAGCATCAAAAGGGTTGATGGCTCTGGGACGCTTGGGGTACCCAGCGCGCCGCCTAAGGCCAAGAAAGCCGAGCCATCCGCGCCGAAGGCGGGCCCACCGGTGGGTCCAAGGGTAGGATCGGCGTCGACCAAGCTAATGAACCCTGTGAAAGCCGAAGTCTTATATGCCTGATGTTCGTAGCAGCCTAGCACCGGGGGTTGGGTGAACCCGTGGCCTATCCCGTTGGCATTGAAAACCTCGGCATCCGTGCAGACATAACTGGTATAGCTGCTGCCGTTGAAGTCACTTACAGGTAAAGCATCGACTGCGGCCGGCAGAATAGCACCCCAGTCTCCACCACCGTAGTTTTCTATGCCTACGCTAAGGCCCGCCACCGCCGCCTCGGCGGCCCCAATCAGAATCCTATCCGCAGGTGAAATTTCGGTAGGATCCTGGGTGCAGCAACCGCTAGGAGTTTCAATATAGACAGCGCTGTAGTTGGAGAGGACGTAATTTGTTACCCCAGTGAGCGAATAGGGGTTTCCATTGGTGTCCATGGTTGCATCAGCGGGAGAAAGACCCGCCTCGCCGCCGCTGGTGTTGAGAGCTACCCCGCCAAGGATCAGAACCGGTAATCCCGATGCACCCTGAAAGAAATCGAAAAGCTGTTCGGTGTAAACGCCGTCTTTATGGAAGGCTGTCGCGTCCGACCCTTCCAAAGCTATCGTGCCGGCCCATGTGGAACTCGAACACAAACACAACAATGCTACAAACGCAATCAACCACTTCAGACGTCCAGACCGCATACATTCCTCCTCATCCGGGATTTCCTTTTTGCTCCCGACTGCCAAGCAGTATACACCCAATTGCGGAGAACACAGACGTTTCGCTAAATTTCTCACAGTTTGCCCTCCTAACAGGCATTTGTCCCAAGAATATAGGATGCGAGTCCTGCTGTCAAGACCATTCAGAGCGGAATAATCCCATTAGTACTAGAGCAACCGGGGTATGAAGAACGAGGACATCGTCGCGGTACACCTCAACAACGCGCCGGCCGGCGTTCCGGTGGATCGGCAGGTGGATAACCGGCGGGAACTGCCCATGGCGACGGGCCCGCCCTGCCCTGCCTCCCAGATCTACACCGGCTTCGCCGTTTTGCCGTCCCACGCGTACGTCCGGCCGAAACGGATGGCCAGGACACCCATCAGTAGCGGGAGCGTGGAGAAAAAGCCCGTCTCGACATCGGCGGTGGGCTTCTGCCTGGACTTCACGCAATCCAGAAATTCCCGCACGTGAGCCGCATCGGCCAGATTGCTTTCCCTCCAGTCGACCTGGACGCTCAGGGGCGGGTCGGCCGCGAACGGCGACTGCCCGGCTGGCGGTCTGGGCTGCGGCCGCGGTTTGAAGTTGTAACCGTAGCGGTTCACGTGCATGGCGCCCTTGGTCCCGATGAAGAAGTTGCCCTGATCGTTTGGGTAGTCCGGGTTCGGCATGGACCGGTTGTTGAACGACATCACGAACTTGTCGTACTGCCAGGAAACCACGATCGCGTCCGGAAGTTGATCCTTCGCCGGACACGGCACGGCGACGTATTGGCCGGAACCGCTGGCGCTGAGCGGGGCCCCGGCGCCCAGGTACCAGCGCGCGACGTCGGCTATGTGGACGCCCTGGTCTGTGAGGATGCCTCCAGCGTAATCGTAGTAGGCGCGCCACGTCCGCTGGCGGCTGGGGGTATACGGGCGGTGCTCGGCCGGCCCCTGAAAGAGGTTCCAATCCAGACCCTCCGGCGGGTCCTGGGGCTGCTCGGGAGGCCTGGTATAGGCGCCGTCCCAATGGAGCCCCGCGTGATAGACCGGCCCCACTTTGCCTCCCTGGATCATCGGGGCGCACTCCATGAACTGCTTCCAATGCCGCTGCTGCAAGCCAATCTGGACCACGCGATTCGACTTCCCGACCGCGTCGATCATCTTCAAGCCGGTTTCGATCTGGTTGGTCAGCGGTTTTTCGCAGTAGACATCCTTGCCGGCGGCGCAGGCGTCGATGAGCATCGGCCCGTGCCAGTGGTCCGGCGTGGCGATGTAGACGGCGTCGATGTCCTTACGATCGAGGACGGCGTGGTAATCGAGAACGGCGGCGACGTTCGCTCCGAGTTTGGCGGCCGCCTTGTCCCGGGTGGACTTAAAGACATCGCAGACGGCGGCGATGGAACAATCGGGGTTGGCGGCGAAAACTCCCGACATGTAATCCCCGCGCGTGCCGGCGCCGATTACGCCCACTTGAATCCGGTCATTGGCGCCCACGGCGGAGCGCGACATCGCAGCCGTGACGGCTGAACTTACCAGGAAAGCGCGCCTGTTTTGCATCACGATCCTCCTTCTGAACAAGATGCCGAAAAGGCCATCTGGCCTCCGCTCCCTAACGGTCGCGGCTCGGCAAGTGCCTCAGTTCACCTTCGGGTGGGGAGTAACGCTGCCCTCGGTTCTGCCCATCACCCACTTCACGGCTTCGAGGTACATCTTCCGGACGTCGGCGTTCTCCCAGGCCTCGTTGCCAATTCCGTTGGGGGTCGCCTTGGTTTCCTGGCATCGGAACGAGCGAATCATGCACGTCAAAGTTAATACGCGGCGCGTAGAGAGTCAAGGCGTAATCGGCGCCGGCGCTTCATCCCGTTGCCTTCGCAAGCCGGTTGGGTTCTCCTCCCTTTTCTCCGAAAGCGCCGCGCGCATGCGCCGGTTCGTCGTATATAATCTAGCGCATGCATTCACGAGGCTGGTACGCCGTTACCACTGGGTTTGCGCTTCTGATGGGGTGTGGCGGCAAGAAGGCGGAGCAGTCCGCCGCCGAATCGCCGAGCGCGACGATCGTTTATAGCGCCAATGGTTGGACGGACGCCGAGCGCGCCGAGTATTACCATCTGCCGGAAGGCAGCGAACTGATGCCTTACGCGCTGGTGGCCAACCTGAGGAGCATCAAGACCGGAAAGCCATTTCTGGAGAATATGGAGCGCTTCGGGTTCCTGCCGGATGCCAAGAGCGGCACGAATCCGTACGGACTGCCGGTAGGGATGACCGTGGCCCGGTCGAGAAACGCCAGCGCCACGGGCATGGAGATGGTGGGCTTCAGTTGCGGGGCGTGCCACGTTGGCGAGACGACCTATCGTGGAAAGCGCCTCCGCATCGACGGTGCGCCCGCTTCGATCGACCTGCAGAGCTACCAGGTCGAGTTTCAGCAGTCGTTGGACGCCACCATGAAAGACCCCCGCGCGCTGGTCGCGTTAGTGGTGGCCATGGGGCGGGACGAGCAGCCGGCGGATGCGCCTTCCCCCGGGGACGCGGGACCATACGCCAACGACCCGCTCGTGCAAACGGCCGATGAGGTGGCCGCGGCGCCCAATGCGGACCCGTCGTTTCATTCCGTGCCGTCGAGAACCGCGGACGCACGGCGGCAGCCCGCGGCATCGAAGAAGCCGGGATTCGCGGAACGCTTGAAGACCAGCGTCGCGTTCCTGAAAGCGCGGCTGGCCCACATCCGCAATGGCAAGCTGTTGGTGGACGGAACCGAGCCGGGGCCGGGCCGGATCGATGCATTTGGCGCGGCGCGGAACCTCCTCTTCCCGGCGTACGCGATGAAAATGCAGTCGCCCGTGAGCTTTCCGTTCCTCTGGGGCGTGCCCGATACCACCGCGCAGCGGTCTTCCAAAGAAGAGACGCGCTGGATACACTATGACGGCAACACCAATTCCATTCTGGAACGCAACATCGGACAGGCGCTCGGCTTGGGGGCGGTGTTCGACCCGAAAACTTTCGAATCGACCCTGCGGATCGGCAATCTCCACCGATTGGAAGTGTTGACCCACAAGCTACAGCCCCCGCAATGGCCGGCGAATATTCTCGGCCCGATCGACGACGCCAAGGCACGGGCTGGCGAGCAGATCTTCCAGGATAAGTGCGAAGGCTGCCATCAAGACGCGCTCTTCGCCCTGGCGGACGTGGGAACCGATCCGAACCGCGCCGTGAGCTTCGGCCAGCTTGTCGGGAAAGATCCGTTCCCCGCGGCCGTGGCGCCCATTCTCAGCGGACTGAAGAAGAGAGCGTTTCGGGACGACGGAATCGGCGATGCGGAGCAGGCGGGAATGGATGCGAATCCGGTGATCTGGCGCGCCACCGACAAGTACATGGCGCGCCGGCTGCAAGGTATTTGGGCCACCGCTCCCTACCTGCATAACGGGTCGGTTCCGACGCTGTTTCACCTGCTGCATCCGGATCAGCGGCCCGCAAAATTCACGATGGGCGACCGGGAGTACGTCCCCGCCCAACTCGGCTATCGGAGCGATGCCGCGACTACGGGCGCGAACCTGTGGACTTACGACACGACGAAGCCGGGGAACGCCAATATCGGGCACGCCGGCGAGAAATTCGGTACTACGCTACCCGAGGAACAGAAGGCGGCCTTGCTGGAGTACCTGAAAAAGCTGTGACGGTGGAGCGCCGCGGCGAAACCGCTCGCTGACGCGCGCGGCTCCGAACGGAGCCACGACCGTCAGGGAGTGGCGTCCCGCAAAAGCACGCCGTCACGCCGTCGAAGGGCAGTGGTGATATCATTTGCTTCGAAAATGGGAGGTTTGTGTCTATGAGATGGATGCGTGCGCTCGGCGTGGCGGCCGTTGCATCCGGCTTCTTCAGTCACTCGATTCTTTCGCAGGGACCGGAAAAGCCTCTGTACCTGGATTCCAGCCAACCGGTGGACAAACGGATCGAAGATCTCCTGGGCCGCATGACCTTGAAAGAAAAGGTGGGGCAGATGAACATGCCATGCGTCTACCTGGGGCCGCTCGGGAGAGACGCCGCGGCCAAGCAGGAGGGCTGCCGCCGGTTCGCCCTGGGCTCCTTGACCAGCGATATCGGACCGGGCGGCGGCTTCTTCACCCTGGCCGATAACGCCCTTCAAGTAGGGGCGCGCGAGCAGGCGGTCTATTTCAACGAACTGCAAAAGCTGACCATCGAACAGACCCCGCTGCACATTCCGCTGTTGCAGAGCGAGGAAGGCACGCACGGGGTGATGTGCTCGGATAAGACCATTTTTCCCGAGGGCCTGGCCATCGGCAGCGCGTGGAATATGGACCTGGTGCGCCAGATCTGGGCCACGGAGGCGCGGGAGGCGCGCTCGGTGGGCATTCACCAGCTTTACACGCTGGTGGTGGAGCCCAACCGGGATCCGCGCCTGGGGCGCAACGAGGAGGGCTTCGGCGAGGATCCCTACCTTTGCGCGCGCATCGCCGAATCCATCGTCCGGGGCGCGCAGGGTGACGATGTTTCCGCCAAAGACAAAGTGGTGACCGGGCTGTGCCACTATCCGGGGCAGAGCCAGCCGGCCAGCGGTCTGGAGCGCGGCGCCATGCAGATTTCCGACCGGATGCTGTGGGAAGTCTTCCTGCCGCCCTGGGCCGCGGGCATCAAGGCGGGGGCGCTCGGCGTGATGGCCACTTACCCGGCCATCGATGGCGTGCCGACGCACGCTTCGGGGAAGATCCTGACGCAGATCTTGCGCGAGCGGCTGGGCTTCCAGGGACTGGTGCTCAGCGAAGGCGGCGGCATCGGCACGCTGGTGTACGAACACGTGGCGGCCACGCAAAAGGAAGCCGGCCAAATCGCGCTGCGAGCGGGACTGGACGTGGGCATTTCCTACGAATCCGGTTACATGAAGTCTCTGATCGAGAGTGTGGAGGAGGGCAAGGCCTCCATGGGGGATATCGACCGCGCGGTGGGGCGCATCCTGCGGCAGAAGATCCGGCTGGGGCTGTTCGACCATCCGTATGTGGATCCCGACGAGGCCGCCCGTCTGGCGCACACGAAGGCCAATCAGGACTTGGCGCTGCGGGCCGCGCGCGAAGGCATCGTCCTGCTCAAGAACGACCAGAACCTGCTGCCTTTGAGCAAGGACGTCAAGTCCATTGCGGTAATCGGCCCCAATGCGGACGACCAGCGGGAACAACTCGGCGACTACGTCCCCAAGCGCATCCTGCAGGACGTAACGACCGTGCTGGCGGGCGTGCGCACGAAAGTTCCCAACGCCAAGGTCACCTACGTACAAGGATGCGACGGGCTGGCCCCGGAGCCGAACCAGATCGCCGAGGCGCAAAGAGCCGCGCGCGATGCCGACGTGGCCATCGTGGTTCTGGGGGAACGGCACATGGGAACCCCGCGCGCAACCGACGGCGAGGGCAGCGACGTGGCCAGCCTGGATCTACAGGGACGCCAGGAGGAACTGCTCGAAGCCGTGGCCGCCGCGGGGAAACCCACGGTCCTGGTGCTGAGCAACGGCCGGCCGCTTTCCATACGTTGGGCCGCCGAGCACGTGCCCGCCATCGTGGAAGCCTGGAACTCCGGCGAGCGGGGCGGCGAAGCGGTGGCCGACGTGCTGTTCGGCGATACCAACCCGAGCGGGCGGCTGCCGATCGGCGTCCCGCGCCATTCCGGGCAACTGCCGATCTATTACAACTACATGCCGTCGAAGGCCGGCCGCCGCTACGTCGACATGCCCATCACGCCGCTATGGGAGTTCGGCTACGGCCTGAGCTACACGAAGTTCGAATACGCCAACCTGAACATCGGCGCCAAGGAGATCGGAACGCGCGGGAGCGTGGAGGTAACCGCCGAGGTGGCCAACGTGGGCAGCCGCGCCGGGGAAGAGGTGGCGCAGCTTTACATCAACGAAGCGGTCACCTCGGTGACGCGCCCGGTGAAGGAGCTGAAAGGCTTCCAGAAGGTCCTCTTGCAGCCCGGCGAGAAGAAGACCGTGAAGTTCACGCTGACGCCCGAGGAACTGGCTTTCTACGACCGGAACATGGAGCGCCGCGTGGAGCCCGGCACGATCAATGTGATGGTGGGCAGTTCTTCGGAGCAGATCCGGCTGCGAGGCAGCTTCGAGGTGCGCTGAAGGATCGTCGAGGCTCCCGATCCGCGGTCAGAGTCTTCGCGGCCATTGCCGGCGTCCATCGAATACGGCGAGCAACTCCAGCCGCTCGTGCTTGACCCGGTATGGAA
>OBLT010001902.1_pt1 | contig 13156 bp, 14 predicted proteins | sample 1518721 | NCBI WGS metagenome assembly OBLT01 (sample SAMEA3539307, study PRJEB22396) | soil metagenome | biome: tundra; feature: field; material: soil | place: USA | collected 2010-05 | depth 0.15 m | reverse complement strand
TTCGCGCAAGCAGTGACGCTCTATGAAGAACTTTGCCTCGCTGGCAACGGGCCATCCTGCAACCGTGCCGGCTATCAGTACCAGAACGGCCTCGGTGTCAAAGTCGATGATGCGCGAGCGGCGAACCTCTATTCCAGATCATGCAACTTTGGCTATCCCAACGGGTGTAGCAACCTCGGCAACCTCTATCGGCAAGGCCTTGGCGTGCCCAGGAACCTCGTGTTGGCCCGGCAATACCTCACGCAGGGCTGCAACATGGGCAACCCATTCGGATGCAACGTTCTAAAGCAATTGCAATAGCGATGATGGCTCCGCGGATTTGACGTTCTTGTAAATCGAGATACTGGTGAAAACGCCGTTCCATCGATTTGGCTGACATGGGAAACGGCGAAACCAATGAATCCTGCTGCACTTCGTCCGGTTCCAACCCACACAATTGCAGTTGAACTAAAACACCGAGACGCCTTAAGAAAACAACCAACTCTGCGTATCCCAAGTGTCCCGCCCCAGCGCCCTGCGAACTGATGCGCGGAAGTTCCGAATTCCCAAAGCGCGTAGAATCAATACAAACACCATGTCGATCAGCAATCCCAACCTTCCCAAGTCGATTCTCGCCTTCAGGTCGTACTCGGGAAGCATGTTCGTCCATGACTGTCTCGCGGGCCTCACCGTGGGCCTGGTTGCTTTGCCCCTTGCCATGGCCTTTGGCATCGCTTCAGGCGTCACTCCTCAAGCCGGCCTCTACACAGCCGTTGTTGCCGGATTCCTCATCTCCGCTCTCGGCGGTTCGCGGACTCAAATTGGCGGACCCACCGGCGCATTTGTCGTCATCGTCGCCGGCATCGTGCTCCGTTTCGGCATGAGTGGCCTGGCCATGGTAACTGCGATGGCGGGAATCCTTCTCCTGTTCATGGGCCTCACTGGCCTTGGCGCTGCCGTCCGCTTCATTCCCCGCATGGTGGTCATTGGTTTTACCAACGGAATTGCCATCCTCATCGCATCAACACAGATCAAGGATTTCTTCGGTCTGCGCGCCGGCCCGGTTCCCAGCGAGTTCCTGCCCCGCATCAGGTTGCTCGTCGCGCATTTCGCCAGCATGAACGAGTCGGCACTCGGCCTGGCCTTGGCACCCTGGCGATTATTCTCATCCTTCCACGTTTTACCAGGCGTGTTCCCGCATCCATCGTCGCTCTGCTTGCTTGCACCTCTGTAAGCGCCCTGTTTCATCTGCCGGTTGAAACAATCGGTAGCAAATTCGGCGGTATCCCGCGCGGCTTTCCGCCCTTCGCCATTCCCGATTTTCACGCAGAACATATTCTTCCCTTGATCCCCTCGGCCTTCACCGTCGCAATTCTTGCCGCACTTGAGAGCATGCTCTCTGCGATTGTGGCTGACGGAATGACCGGCGACCGTCACAACCCAAATGTCGAACTGGTGGCCCAGGGAATCGCCAACCTCGTCTCGCCCATGTTCGGCGGCATCCCTGCCACCGGCGCCATTGCACGTACCGCCACCAACATCCGCTCGGGCGCGCGTTCGCCCGTTGTCGGCATGGTCCACGCCTTCACACTCTTGGGAATTCTGCTGGTTGCCGCGCCACTCGCCAGCTATATCCCCCTCACCACCCTGGCCGCCGTCCTGTTTGTCGTGTCCTACAACATGGGCGAGTGGAAAGAGATCGGCGCCATCTTCCAGATGGACTGGGCCGCAATTTCAGTTTGGCTGGTCACCTTTGCGCTCACGGTCTTTGCCGATCTCACCGTAGCCGTCGGCATCGGGCTTGCGCTGGCCGCGTTGCTTTACATCTACCGGATCGCCGAAACCACCACCGTGTCTCCGGTAACAGAAGAGTACATTCGCGACGGACTGCCTCATGTGCTGCAAGGGCGCATCTTGCCGCCTTACGTAACGCTGCTGCGCATCCATGGGCCATTTCTTTTTGGCACCACGGAGAAACTCGTCGAGGCCACCGCGAACGTGGAAGCTTTCGCCCCCGTTGTCATCCTGCGTCTGCGCAACATGACGGCGATCGATGCCACTGGCATTCACGCCATCGAGACGTTTGCCAAACGCCTGCATGAATCCGGCCGGGCGATGCTGCTTTGCGGGGCCATGGAGCAACCGTCCAAGCTCTTGCAAGGCGGGCGCTTTCTTGACCGCGTGGGTCGCGAGAACATCATGCCGAACATTCAGACCGCGCTCGACCGCGCAAAAGAGGTATATGACTCGCTGGCTATCGCAAAAGCCAGTTGAAGCGGAGTCCGTAGCTGACAGAACATCCGAGCTCGATGATTCACAGTTGCAGCCTCGGGCGCAGTTTCATCAGTTTGGCAGTTTCAGCCTTGCCCATCACCCCTTCGCATCCTTGTCGCCGCCGTTCCCGCCTTGCAGCATCTTCGCAATCAGCACGTTGATCAGGCTCCCCTGACCCCCGCCTCCACCCGCCTGAATATCCGGAACCAGCTTGATGTGGTTTGAAGCCAGAGCGGTGGCAATCTGCACCGCCGCGTAGTTGCCCGACTCCATCGAGTTGATCTTCAGCTTGACTACGTCTGCTTCCGCCGTTCCGACTGCCTTTGTCTTCTCGGCTTCCGCATTGCCGACTGTCGTAATCACCTTCGCGTCCGCCTCGGCATTGATGGTCTTCGACTGCGCCTCGCCGCTGGCTTGCCTCACCAGTGCCTGCGCCGCAAACTCGGCAATGGAAACACTCCGTTCCGCATCCACAACCGTTGCCTGAATATCCGCCATCGCCCTGGCCTGTTGCAGGTCCTTGCGCGTCTCCTCGGCAAGCTGTTGCGTCTTGTAAGTCACTTGTTCCTGCTCCGCGAGCTTGCGGTCGGTAAGCGTCTTCATCAGCGCCTCAGGCGGCGCAATGTCGCCAATCAGCGTATCGATCGCGTTCACGTTATACTCCACCAGTGCCGCCTGGATCGACTCCTTCGCTTCCTTTTGCCGCTCCGTGCGTCCCTTCAAAAACTCAATCACGTCAGACGTCTGCGCGGCATTGCGAAAGTAGTTCCCGATCGTCGGCTCTAGCAATTGTGTCACCAGGTTCGCCATTGTCCCGAACCGCGCGATCACCTTGGGCGCGTCGTTGCGCGGAACATGGATGATCTGGGCCACGTCCAGGTTGAACGTGAATCCATCCGACGACCGCACCGTAATCGTCGACAGGCGCTCATCCAGCCTGTGCGCCTCTGACTTGCCTGTCGCCCAATTCAGCACGATGTTCGCCGTGGGTACAATCTCCACCTTGTGCGTATAAGGATTGATGGCGTACTTCCCTGGATCCAGCGGATCGACCCACACGCCCTTCTGTCCCTTTTTCACCAGGTTGCCGTGCTTGAATTCCACGCCGGTCTGGTCTATGCCCTCGGCGCCGACATACGCGATCACTACGCCCACATTTGCAATCGGCACTTCGGTCATGGGTTTAATCTCGACCGTTGCAAATCGAGGATTGATGAAGTACCGCCCCGCCAGCATCACCTGTTCCTGCAGCCCCTTGTGTCCACCCGCTTGAATGAACCGCTCCGCGTCCTGGAACATGTTGTGCCCGGGAATCTCCTTGCCCGCGATTTCGCCGGTCGTCAACGGCGCGCCATCCTTGGTGGTCACAATACCAACCTGGTTGTCAGGAATCTCCAGCACCTCAGCCGCGGCAACCGCAAACAATCCCGTGTTGATTCGGTAAGTCCCGGGGGGAATAATCGAGATCTGGGGCCCGCGCTCGCCGCCCGTAGAGAGAAACTTCCGTGCATCCTGGAATGAATTGCATTCCACGGATTTAGCCAGCACGCGTCCGCTCGAAAGCGGGTTGCCGTCTCGCGCCTCAACAATGCCGATCTGATTCTTGTCAATCGTCGTGAACGGAGCCAGCACAACCGCGTACTGCCATGCCCACAAGCCAAAGTGAATGCCCGGCGCCAGCGCATCGGCCTGCAAACCAGCCTCTCCGTTCAACGCAACAATCGCGCCATCGGGCAGCGTGCGGTTCTTCCCGAAAAGGACCCATTTCTTGTTGGCGATTCCTATCTGGTCCTTCGAGACAATGACGGTTCCAAAGAACTAACGCAGGATTGCCTTGTGCAGCACCACAACGAGGAAGAGCAGGATTACCCATCCCCCATTGCCCAAGATAGCCAAAAATCTCCGCGGTCGTTCCTTTCCACCACTTTGAGGGAACGCACCAGCATACACCCAGGTGACTGAGCGGCCGTGACACAGCTTCGCTCGCTAGCGGAGAGGTAGCTGCAACCATTTGGCTTACGCCAGGTTCCCCACCAGCTTCCCACCTCATACCGTCACGATTCCATTTGCCCCTCCTTCCTTAACCTCCAATACGTGATCTCCATCACACGACCGTCAGCTGCGCCAATGCAAACATATTCAAGGAGCCGCCAATGGCCCTGCCTCACTGAACCATTCGTCTTTTATCGGAGTCTCGTCGTGAATCTTGACCCATCTGCATTCCTGGCCAATCCGGATCTCATCCTGGCGCTGCGCAAGCAATCCACAGCAGTTCTTTGCCCAGAAGACCGCGTTCTTTTCCGTCAAGGGGATGATCCTGGTGGCCTCTACATCCTCCTCAAAGGCAAAGTGACCCTGACCATGGCTTCCCCCGATGGCAAACCGATCCTCTCCGCTCACGCAGCCGAGGGATCGCTGCTTGGCCTCCCCGGACTCATCGGCAACGAGCCCTATACCCTAACCGCAATCGCCCACCGCGGTGCTGAATTGAGCTTTGTCACGGGCGCCCAATTCACAAGCCTCATGCAATCCGACCCGCTTTTGTCACTCACGATTTTGCAAGTCCTGGCAGCGGAGGTTCGTTCCGCCCGCAATGCCATCTTGCACCGCTGATCTGGCTCTCACACGCGCGTTTGTCCTGCCATTGACTCCCCCCCGGTCGCCCTGCGAAACTCACCCAGATGCAATATCGCGGAAAACTTGAATTTGCCGAGGAGCGGAAGATCCGCGAGCGCAACACCGGTATCTACCGCCTCTGCCACTGGCCAATCTGGATTTGGGTCTTTTTCCTCACCCCCGGCCCACTCACCTTCTCGCTCTTTGCCCACGGATTTCATGGCGGCAATTGGATTTGGCTGTCCGCCGTGCTCCTCGGCACAGGCGTCGCCGGCCTCAACGGCCAGCTGCCCGGCACTGAAGGCCGCCCCTACATCCTCCGTTTTGATGAGGACAAGCCGAACCCCCTCTACCGCAGGGTCTGCTACACCTTCGCCTGGAACGCCGCCATCAACTTTGCTCTGCTCAATCTTGTCGGCATCATCATCAACGCCTTCACCGGCGTCTGGTACATGCAGCAGATTTACAACTACGCCTACTTCCCTGTCTGCGCCGTCGTTCTATTCCTCGGGGCCATCGGCAAGCTGCCCCGCGTAGGGCCGTCCACCAGGGCTGAAGGCACTGAGCGCCGCTACTTCTACAGCACCGTCTGGGCGGTCACCGCCAGCCAGACCATCCTGCTTGTCCTGTGGAAGACCCTGCCTCACAACCATGTTTGCGACATCGCTAAGCTCGTCGTCTATGTCGCCGCACTGCTGTTCATGGGTCTGCTGGGTGCAAATGGCAAACTCTATCGCACACGTCCCATCGTCCCCGGCGAGCTGATGATCTCAGACTAAGGCCTCATCGCCCTGGCCCGAAGACGCCCTCTGCCAAGTCGCAGACAGTCAGAAATTCACAAGACATCGATCTGGCGCGCAAGAACTCTCCGCCCCACCGCAGATGGTAAACTCACCTTCGGTATGCTCCTTGCAACCCTGCTCATCGCGGTAGCTGCTTACCTGCTCGGGTCCATCCCAACCGGATACCTGCTGGTCCGCTTCTTCCGCCATGAGGACATCCGATCCGTCGGCAGCGGCAATATCGGCGCAACCAACGTTCTGCGTTCCGGCGGCAAGGCCCTCGGCGCCGCTACATTCTTCATCGACATGCTCAAAGGCTGCGCAGCTGTATATCTGGGCGGCCTGCTCGGCCCGATCCTCGGCGTCATCGTCAGTCCCCTCGTCGGCCAGATCATGCCCACCGGCCAGTTCCGCTATTTCGAAGCTCTCTCCGCTCTTTTCGCCGTCCTCGGCCACATGTTTCCTGTCTGGCTCCGTTTCCGCGGCGGAAAGGGCGTAGCAACCGGCTTTGGTGTCTTCCTGGTCGCCTCACCCCTCGCAGCGCTCGCCGCTATCTCCGTCTTTTTCATCATCCTTTTCGCCAGCCGCTATGTCTCGCTGGCTTCCATTCTCGGTTCGGCAAGCTTCACCCTCTTCGCCTGGCTTTTTGCGCACGAGCATCGACCACCCTTCTTCATCGCCGTTCAATGCATCGTTGCCTTCCTCGTGATCGCCAAGCATCATCAGAACATCCGCCGCCTTCTCAAAGGCCAAGAATCCCGCTTCGGAGCCAAGTGACCGCATGAGCCACATCGTCGTATTAGGTTCCGGTGCCTGGGGAACTGCCCTCGCACTCTCGCTTCACCGCCGTGGCGGCCACCAGATCACCCTCTGGGCCCACAGCCCAGAAGCTGCCGCCGAGATCGCGGAACCCCGCGAGAACATCCTCTTCCTGCCGGACTTTCCCATCCCCGCCGAGATCGCCATAACGGGGAGTGAGGCCGCCGTCGCCGACGCAGAAATCATCCTGTCCGTCGTCCCTTCAGAATTCCTGCGCCCCACACTCGCACGTCTCGGCCCGCACCTTCATTCCGAACAAATCATCGTCTCCGCCACCAAGGGCGTTGAAGACCAGACATTTCTGCGCATGACCGAGGTGATCGCCTCCAGCCTGCCGCAAAATAAATCCGGCCAACCAGCTCTCGACCTCTCCATCGGCGCCCTAAGCGGTCCTACCTTCGCTCTTGAAGTAGCCCAGGCGCAGCCCACGGCCATCACCGTCGCCTTCACTGACTCCGCAATCGCTGCCCGCATCCAGGCGGAATTTTCTTCTGAAACGCTGCGCCTATATACCAGCACTGACGTCATCGGTGTGGAGCTTGGCGGAGCTCTCAAGAACGTCATCGCCATCGCCGCGGGAATTGCTGCAGGCGTGGGTCTCGGCCACAACTCCGCTGCCGCCCTCATGACCCGCGGCATCGCTGAAATCACTCGCCTCGCCATCGCATGCGGAGGACGCCGCGAAACGCTCGCCGGACTCTCTGGAGCGGGCGACCTTGTCCTCACCTGCACCGGCTCCCTCAGCCGCAACAGGACCGTCGGCCAGGCGCTGGGCCAGGGCCGCAACCTTCCTGAGATTCTTGAAAGTCTCGGCGGAAAAGTCGCAGAAGGTGTCCGCACCACCCGCGCTGCTCTCGGCCTTGCCCGCAAACACAAAATCGAGATGCCCATCACTGAGCAAATGGAGCTCATCCTCGACGAAGGCAAGGATCCGCGCGAAGCCATTCGCGAACTCATGCTCCGCCCCGGAAGAGACGAGCACTAGAGTCTATTGACTGCCTTGATACCTCTGTCGCTCCGTGATGTACAAAAGTGGCCAGTTTTTCCGCGTCTCCGTGCACATCATTAAGTAAGTAGACTTTGCTGCCAGCCAGAAACGCCCTCCGCATTGCGTTTGCGACTGGCTTTCTCTGAAAAGGAGAATGCTGTGCACGACATGCTGTCGAATACAAACCTCATCGTAGGCGCGTTCATCCTTATCCTTGCCCTGATCGCCGCAGCAGCCTCGTTTCTTGACCGTAACGCGCTCGATCCGATGCGGATGACGGTAGCGTCCAGTGATTCGCAGGACACGAATTCTCCTGAATCCGAATAAGCCTCTTTTAGGCTGCTCTTCAATGAGAAGAACGAGGGAGTCTCGCCAAGAAGTCTGCCTAAAGGCTGCCTGAATATCTAGAATTCTCCACTCAACGATGCTGATCAGTTTTGGCCAGCGCTCCTGAAAATTCCTGCTTAGGATCGATTGCATTGGCCCTCGCCCGGCCCCCGGTTTTCCACCATCAACTGCCATTTGTTGCGAGCATTCGCACAGGAGAACTCAATGCAATTTCAATTCAACGGAATGTACTACAGCTTCACAACCACGCAGCTCATCGTCGCGGCATTTGTTCTGGTCATCGTAGTTGGCATTGCCGTAGCCGCATATGTTGAACACCGCAGAACCAAGACGCTGGCCCTGCGCAATCGCTTCGGCTCAGAATACGACCGCGCCGTTGTCAGCCATGGTTCCAAGCGTGAGGCCGAGTCGAAACTCGCCGACCGCCAAACCCACGTCAAGACCCTCGAAATCCGCGACCTCGGCATTGTTGAACGGGAGCGCTTTGTCACCGAGTGGCACACCGTTCAAGCTCGATTTGTCGATCACCCTAGATCCGCCGTCACCGAAGCCGACGACCTCATCAACGCAATCCTCGAGGCGCGCGGCTATCCCCAGGTCACTTTCGAACAGCGTGCCGCCGATGTCTCTGTCACCTATCCCCGCGTGATGGAAAACTATCGCCTCGCCCACGGCGTTGCCTATCGCCTCGGCAAGGAAGAGGCCTCTACGGAAGAGCTTCGCACCGCGATGATTCAATACCGCGCAGTCTTCGATGAGTTGGCGCAGCCATTTAAGCCAACCGTACAGAAATCCGCGGCCTGACTCCAAGGGTTGCTATATTGGAGCGAAGCTGGGCCGCCTCCCAGGCAGGCCCACCGCTCCTGAGAGGATTCCCGGTTCTCACCCCACCTTTTGAGAGCCGGGTTCCCATTTTTTGCATCTGCGATCATTCAGAAAAAACAACGGTGCTTCACCCCGCAACCGCACTCGTCTTCGACCACACCTGCTTCCCTGCAGGAGACTACGACTCCCTCGACGACGGCCTGCGCACCCATTACTGAGATCCGCCCAATGGTTCATAACAGGGTCTAGAGGATCCACATCAGAAACACAAAGAGCGCGGCCGTTGTGGCCGCGCTCTTTGTGTCGTCGGACTGCTCCACGCCGGGCAGTGCCCCAAGGCACATGCCCTGCAATCAAGCCGTTCGCATCCGCTGTGATGAATTACTTCTTTTCGCCGCCTGTATGGCCGCGTCCATCGCGGGTTTCATTGCCCTTGAACTGCGCGGGGTCTCTGCGTTGCGCTGCAGGCTTATCGCCATTCTTGGGTGATTCGCCCTTGTAGCCGTGCTGCGGGTCGAAGGAGTTGTCCACATCCCCATGGAAGTTTGCAGCACCGTGGAACCATGGGCCGACGCCAACAAAGACGCCGCCCGTGAACCATTCCGGGCCATAGTAGCCGTCAGGAACGCAATTGTACGGAGCGTAGTCGTAGTAGCCGTAGGGGCAATCCGGGGCGACGCCGACTTCGACGGTCACCTGGGCCAGTGCTTTGGGAGGAGTTGCCGCAAACATCATCCCAGCAACAGCCGTTAACGCAAGAATCTTGAATCCGCGCATTGAATCTCCTGACTAGGGTCGGGGTGTTCTCGAACGACCCCACCGTAATCGACACTAGGGCTTCGATTCTTAGTAGTCTGATCAATTCCGGGCACCATGCTGGCTGGGCTCGACGGCGCAGGACCATCGATAAAAGGTCCCAGTTGCACAATTCACTTGCTGGTTGAGAGGTTGCCGGAAGGGCGCCTTTGTTTTGTTTGGCTTGATGGCCAACTCACAGTTTCACTTGCAAAAAAGCAAGATTCGTTTTGAGGGGCCTGGTGTGCCTCGCGAATCAGGGTTGGCGCCGTTGTATATAAAGCCGGCCAGCCATGCATATACACAATTGTGCGCCGGCGGGAGGAATTATTCTGCAAACCGCAGCTAGGAATTTCACGACGACGGCGGGCGCAGGCACTGTTGACAACCGCTCAAGAAATCTTTCGCATGATGGGATTCGCGACCCCGCAGGAGGAATCGAGATGATCGGGCTAGCCTCCTGCAATCGCCCCAAGAATGATGAGCGGTTCTTTGCCATCGGCCACCACGTCTGGCAATTCCTTGTCCATCGACTCGTGCGACCAGTCTTCTTCGCAGGCGAAGATGCGCATGAAGGCCCGACGCTTGCCTGTGCCATGCTCGCGAATTGTGCCGCCGAGCGCGGGGTAGCGCGCCTCAAGCGCTTCGAGCACACGGCGCACGGTGACCGGCGCGGCAACCTGCAGCGGGACCTCTGCCGCGGTTCCGGCCAGCGTGCGCAGATGCTGAGGCAGCACGACGCGAATGGGCGGTGTGGGTTCGATATCGGGATTGGTCATGGGACCTCGGTTTGCGATGGGCTGCATGGGCTCCCAGGTCTTCCGCCACGGCGGACGAGACCCGTTCGGCTTCGCTCAGGGCAGGCTGTGTGGCACGCGGCTGTTCTCAAGATGGGAAATAACCAACGCAGGTCCATCGACTCCCTACGCTTCGTTCCGGTCCCTCATCATGACTGCAGAGAAAGAGCCTGCGCTCATGCCAGCGTCTGCACTTCCACGCTCAGCACGGATGGCAGATCGCGCACGATCGCCGTCCAGCTGTCGCCCGCGTCAGCCGATGCATACACCTGTCCGCCCGACGTCCCAAAGTACACGCCGCATTCGTCCATCGAATCCACCGCCATGCCGTCGCGGTAGACGTTCACATAGCAGTCCTTCTGCGGCAGGCCCCTGGTCAACGCCTCCCACTCGTTGCCGCCGCTGCGGCTGCGGTACACGCGCAGCTTGCCGTCGGGAACAAAGTGCTCCGCGTCGCTCTTGATGGGCACCACATACAACGTCTCCGGCTCATGCGCGTGCACGTCGATCACAAAGCCGAAATCGGTGGGCAGGTTGCCGCTTACTTCGTGCCACTGGTCGCCCGCATCGTCGCTGCGCATCACATCCCAGTGTTTTTGCATAAACAACACGCCCGGCCGATCCTTGTGCATGGCGACATGATGCACGCAGTGGCCCACCTCCGCCGTGGGGTCGGGAATGTACTTCGAGTAGAGCCCTTTGTTGATGGGCTTCCACGTCTTGCCTGCGTCGTCGGTCCGGAACGCGCCCGCCGCGGAGATGGCGATGTACATGCGCTCGGCGTTGCTGGGGTCATGAATGATGGTGTGCAGGCACATGCCGCCCGCGCCCGGCTGCCAGTGCGGACCCGTGCCGTGCCCACGCAGCCCGGCCAGCTCCTCCCAGTTGTTCCCACCGTCCGTTGACTTGAACAGCGCCGCATCTTCCACGCCCGCGTAGACGGCATCGGCATCGCTGAGCGACGGCTCCAGGTGCCATACGCGCTTGAACTCCCACGGATGCGGTGTGCCGTCGTACCACTGGTGCGTGCCAGGCACGCCGTCATACAAAAACTTGTTGCCCACAGGAGCCCATGTCGCACCGCCGTCGTCTGACCGCTGAACCACCTGCCCGGACCAACTGGATGATTGCGAAGCGTACAGCCGGTTGGGGTTCACCGGCGAGCCTTTCATGTGGTAGATCTCCCACCCCGCAAAGAATGGACCGCTTACTTCCCAGTCCTTGCGCTTCCCATCCGCACTCAGAATGAATGCGCCTTTCTTGGTCCCTACCAGCACGCGTACTTTGCTCATTGACCGCCTCCTGCTGACCGCTGCCCGCCCGTCTTGACTCAGGGTTTGTTTCAGCGCCGCTGAAAGATTCTTTCCCAACTGGCCCGCGGAAGACAAGGGCTTTTTATGACGATCACACCTTTTTAAGCTATAGGAATGTTGGCGATTCTCCTGCCATTGACACCCGCTCTCTAGTCTCTGATTTAGAATCGCTGACCTCGGCACACACCGAGAAGTTTCCCCCACCAAAATCAAACTGGAGGACGTAAGCAATGAAATTCATGTCAACCTACTCCCTGATTCCGGGAACCATAGGCACAGCAGCAGAGAAGTTTCTGGCCGGAGCGGCGGCCCCGGAGGCAGGGGTCACCTTGCTCGGCCGCTGGCACAACGTGGACTGCAGCGGGGGATATGTCCTTTATGAGACCGACAATCCCGCCGCCCTGCACAGGGGCGCATTGAAGTGGGCCGATCTGCTTGAGATCAGCATCACGCCCGTGATTGAAGACGCTGAAGCCGGAGCCAACCTGGCGGCCGCCTACAAGAAGTAGAACCCGGCCTCAAGAGTCGCCGTTCCTATTTCGCCCATCGGCTCTCGCCGCGACGAGATTCGGGAGCCGCCGGCGTTCGCATGCCGACTCGCATATTCACGGCCCCAATGCTCTAGACTCAAATCTGGAGCATGATGAAGTTTTTTGGTGGCAGGAAAGACGCAGAGGCCCCTGCGGACAAGCAAGAGGAACGGCCCGGCTTCTTCGACAGGATGAAGCAGGGGGTCTCTCGCACGCGCGAATCGCTCTCCTCAAAGATCGAGGGCATCGTCGCCCTCACGCGCACTGTCGACGAATCCACACTCGAGAATCTTGAAGCCGCTCTAATCACCAGTGACCTTGGTGTGCAGACCACCGCCGCAATTCTGGAAGCATTGCGTGACCGCGCGCGTCGCCAGGCCATTGAAGGCGGAGACGAATTGCGCGACCTACTCAAAGCCCAGTTGCGCGCAATTCTGGAAGCGCCGCAGCGGGCGATGCCTGCACCGGATGCGCCGCCCAAAGTGACATTTCTGGTGGGCGTTAACGGCACCGGCAAAACCACTTCCGCGGGCAAGCTGGCCGCGTGGAGCCGCGCTCAGGGGCATACGGTTCTGCTATGCGCCGCAGACACCTTCCGCGCAGCGGCCATCGAACAGCTTGAAGTCTGGGCCTCCCGCTCCGGCGTGGAGATCATCAAAACCCGGCCTGGCGGCGATCCGGCAGCTGTGCTGTATGACGCGGTGAATGCGGCCAAGGCGCGCAACATTGCCGACCTGTACGTCGATACAGCCGGCCGCCTCCACACCAAGACCGGCCTCATGGACGAACTCGAAAAGATGCGTCGCACCGCTGCGCGCCTCGTTCCCGGCGCGCCGCACGAGGTGCTGCTGGTGATGGACGCGACGACCGGGCAGAACGGCTTGCAGCAGGCACGGCCTTTTACGCAGGCCGCCGGAGTGACCGGCATTGTACTTACAAAGTTGGACGGGACGGCCAAAGGCGGCATTGCGGTAGCCATTGCGCAGGAACTTAATTTGCCGGTGCGCTTTGTCGGCGTCGGCGAGCAGATAACCGACCTCATCGAATTCTCGCCCGAAGTATTTGTAGATTCGCTGCTGGATTAAATGAG